>Ga0066905_100000055_pt1 | contig 19053 bp, 13 predicted proteins | sample PanSoiMetaPlot36_FD_67483 | JGI IMG/M metagenome (GOLD analysis project Ga0066905, IMG submission 67483) | Tropical forest soil microbial communities from Panama analyzed to predict greenhouse gas emissions - Panama Soil Plot 36 (version 2) | ecosystem: Environmental > Terrestrial > Soil >... | reverse complement strand
AGGACGGAAGGGTTGATGCCTTTGAGCACTTCGACGGCCTCCCGGGTCTGGCGCACGTTCTGCTCATAGGGCAACGCGGAAAGGTCAAAGACGACCGCGTCAAAGCCGGCCTTCACGGCGTCCATCGCTTTGGCCAGCGAATGGGTGTGGTCCGCGTTGAGAAAGATGGGAAAGTCGAATTCCTCACGCAGGCTTCGCACCAGAGCCGCGAGCTGCCTGACTCCGACAAAATCACGCTCCCCCTCGGACGCGCCAACCAATACCGGGACTTTCAGCTCGCGCGCGGACGCGAAGACCGCCTTGAGCAGAACCAGATCGGCAACGTTGAAATGGCCGACAGCCGCTCTCGCTGCTTGCGCCTGTGCCAGGACTTCTCGTAACGAGTACATGACATATGCCCCCGAAGTCTGCCTTGCCCGTTAATGCGATGGTTGTCGCAGCTGCTCCCGGGCGGCCGCAACCACATGCTCCGGCGTGAAGCCGAACTTCTTGGTCAGGTCCTTCAGCGGGGCCGACGCGCCAAAGGAACGCATGCCGATGCTGCGCCCGGTGGCGCCGACGTACTTGGCCCAGCCGAACGTCGAGGCCTGTTCCACCGAAACTCGCGGCGTCACGTCCGGCGGCAGCACCTGGTCCCGGTATTCCTGAGGCTGGTCGTCGAACAATTCCCACGACGGCATGCTCACCACCCGCGCCTTGATCCCCTCCGCCTCGAGCTGCCCGTGCGCCTCCAGGCACAGCGCTACTTCACTGCCGGTTGCGAGCAACAAGACGTCCGGCTTGCCCTCCGGCGCGTCGGCCAGGGCGTAGGCACCGCGGGCCAGGCCCGACGCGGGTGCGTACCTGCTGCGGTCGATCGTCGGCAGGGCCTGGCGGGTGAGGATGAGGGCCGCCGGCTGGTGGTGCAGCTTCAGAATGACCTTCCAGGCCTCCGCCACCTCGTTGGCGTCGGCGGGGCGCAGGACGATCAGGCCCGGGATGGCCCGCAGCGACGCCAGTTGCTCGACCGGCTGGTGCGTCGGCCCGTCCTCGCCGACGCCAATAGAGTCGTGCGTTAAGACATAAACGACCGGCAGCTCCATCAAAGCGCTGAGCCGGATCGCCCCGCGGGCGTAATCGCTGAAGATCAGGAAGGTGGAACCGTAGGGCCGCACCTTGACCAGGGCAATGCCGTTGAGCACCGCGGCCATGGCGTGCTCCCGAATCCCGAAGTGCAGGTTGCGCCCGTGCGGGCTGTCCGCGCGGAAGTCGCCGGCCCCGTCGAACGTGAGCCGGGTCTTGGTCGAGGGCGCCAGGTCGGCCGAGCCGCCCATCAGCCACGGCACGTTTTTGGCGACGACGTTCAGCACCTTCGCCGAGGAATCCCGTGTCGCCAGGCCCCTGGCATCTGCCGCGAAGGCGGGCAGGTCCTTCTCCCAGCCTTCCGGCAACTGGCGGTGCTGCATGCGGTACAACCGCTCCGCCAACTCGGGATACCTGAACCGGTATTCGTGCACTCGATCGAACCAGGCGTCGCGCAGCTCCTTACCGCGCTTGCCGATGCCAGCGCGAAAGTGGTCGTAAACTCCGTCCGGGACGTAGAACTTCGCGTCCTCCGGCCAGCCATAACGGCGCTTGGTCAAGCGGATCTCCTCCTCGCCCAGCGGCTCCCCGTGGGCGGCGCTGGTGTTCTGCTTGTTCGGGGCCCCCCAGGCGATGTGGCTGTCCACGATGATCAGCGTCGGGCGGTCGCTTGTGCTCAGGAAGGTGTGGAAGGCCCGGGCCAGTATCTCCTGGTCGTTGGCGTCGCCGACGCGGGTAACGTTCCAGCCGTGGCCGATGAAGCGCGTGGCCACGTCGTCGCTGAACGCCAGGGCGGTATTGCCTTCGATGGTGATGTGGTTGTTGTCGTAGACCCAGCACAGGTTGGAGAGCTTCAGGTGGCCGGCCAGGGAAGCCGCCTCGGCCGAAATGCCTTCCATCATGCAGCCGTCGCCGCACAGAGCGTAGACGTTGAAGTCGATCAGGTCCTCGAACCCCGGCTGGTTGAAGTGGGCGGCCATCCACCGGCCGGCGAGGGCCATGCCGACGCTGGTGGCAAGGCCCTGGCCGAGCGGGCCGGTGGTGGTTTCGACGCCGCTGGTCCAGCGGTACTCGGGGTGCCCGGGGCAGCGGCTGTCCAGTTGCCGAAATCGCTGGATCGATTCGAGCGGTACGGATGGCTCGCCCAGGGTCTCGTACTCTTTGCTGACCGCGTTCACTCCGGTTAGGTGCAAGAGCGAGTACAGCAGCATCGAGGCGTGGCCCGCCGAGAGGACGAAGCGGTCCCGGTTGGGCCAGATCGGGTCCTGCGGGTCGAAGCGCAGAAAGTGCTGCCACAGGCAGTAGGCCACCGGCGCCAGGGCCATCGGCGTACCCGGGTGCCCGGAGTTGGCTGCCTGGACGGCGTCCATCGAGAGCGTGCGGATCGTGTTAATGCAGAGCTCATCGACCGGTCTGTTCCCCGCCCCGGCCCACATCCCGCGGGCCGCAATCGCTCCCGGGACGTCAGGCGAGTAGCTCTGGTGATTGGCACGGTCGCTGCTCATGGTCTGTCCTCCGGTTAAACTGCGCTGGCTCCGGGCCGGTCGAGGTCATCCGCACTCATCCCCTACACTGGCTCGCCTGCCAGGCCTCGCCGAGCGACCAGAGCGAAATCCCGAGCAGGGCCAGGTCCTTGATGAGAAACTGCCCCGGTTTCCCGGAGAGGGCGGGGAAGCCACCCGCACTCGGCTCCCAGACGCCCGGAGTGGTGACGAGGAAGCTCAGGGTCGTGAGGAACATCCCGACGGCCAGGGCGCTGCCGAGGGCGGAAGCCCGGGGCGAGAGCGGTCGCGCGGCGATGAGCAGCGCGATGGAAACCTCGACGACGCCGAGCGCGGCCGAGAAACTCCGGACGCTCAGGGACCCGTAGACCCAGCTCATCAGTGGGCTGTTGGTGACGTACAGGCGGATCCCTTCGGACTCGTAGGTCGTGAACTTCATCAGTCCGATCCATCCCACCACGACGACCAGGCCGTAGCGAGCCAGCTCGCGGCCGACCGCCTCCACCCGGGAACTCACTGAACTTTTCTCGTTGACAGCATCTAGATCAGCAGTCGTCATCGCTCGCTCCTAAGCTTGTCTCGAAGCCCGGTTGGCCGGCATCGTTGCGGAAGGGGCCGCAGGCCCCCGGCCGGGGGCAGGGCCCGTGTCCGTCGCCAATTCGTCTGCTATTACCGGTCGTACCACTCGCATCCAGGACTGGCGGACCATCGAGGCTGGACTTCAGCCCTGATGAACCGCCGGCAAAGGCGGCACGGAAACCGGTCGGGCGCGGAAGTACCAGCCGGCCGCTCCGATCACAGCGCCAAGACCTAGGTGGAGGAAGTTGTCCAGGGCGTTGAGATGGACGAAGCCAAGCAAGTAGCCGGCGCCGTCAAGTCCGGTCGCGAAGAACCCGATGACGCCCGTGAGTAGGTAGATCACGCCGAAGGCTCGCATGAACACGACGCACGCCTTCGGCCCGGCGAGGGCGACGACCGTGAAGCCCACGCCGGTCAGCAGGTGGACGAAGTTATGAGCGGTGTTGGCCATGAACAGCCCGTGCGTGCCGAGCACCGGGTTGGGGATGAATCCGACGACGGCGGCGGCGTAGAACGAGGCGGCGAACGCCCAGGCGACCGAGGTTGCAGTCAATTTCATGCCAGGGTCTCCAGCCAAGGGAAGATCGGACAAGGCTTTTCAGACGACGGACGATATCGAGCCAGCTATGGACTCGGGGCGGCGGGCAAGTTGACCTCAGCTTCGGCGACCTGGCTGAAGTGGTTCGTAAGAGGTTCGGTCGCGGAAAGCGCGGCCCACGCCACGTCCTGCTTCAGCAGGTAGACGGAGACGGCGAGGAGCACCACGTCCTTCATCAGGAACGCCACGTTGCCTTTCATCGCCGGGAAGCCGGCCGCCGCGTCCCAGCCGTCCGGCATGAACGGGATGATGGTGACCGTCGTGACGAACGTGGCGACGGAGAAGCCATCCCCGAGGACGCCCGCCCTGGGGTTCCAGAACCCGCAGATCAGGAGCGCCGCGATCAGCCACTCCGACACCCCCAGGAAATAGCTGGCCCCGTGGAGGCCGAACACCGGGTACATCCAGAACGTTAGCAGGCCGTTCTCGATGAACGGGACCAGCGTCTGCGCCTCGTACTCGAACCACTTCTGGTACCCGAAGAGCAGGAAGACGAGCACCATCGACCCGCGGACCAGGTGGAGATCCAGATCCCCCTTGAGGAGTGGGGACCTGGCCATGACTTTGATGAGATGGTTCATCGCTTACTCCGTTGCCGGTCCAGGGACTGCGTGCGTGGCCGCGGGAGGGTTGGCGAATAGGCCGATCAACCCTTCGGTCGCGGTCGGGTGGGTGAAGATCGCGTCGCGCAGTGCTGTGTACGGGAGGCCGCCGAGCATCGCCGTCTGGACAACCGCCATCGACTCGCTCGCCTCCGCGCCGAATGCGGTGAAGCCCAGGATGCGGTCGCCGGCGCCGATGAGCGCCTTCATGAACCCCCGCGTCTGCGACAGCGTGTGCGTCCGCAGGACCTTAGCCATGGGCATCCGGGCCACGCGGTAGGGCACGTGCTGGCCCCGGGCTTCGGATTCGGTCAGACCGACGAGGGCCAATTCCGGATCGGTGAACAGGCAGTACGGGATGAGCCGGCCGCGGGTGGTCCGACTGCCGCCAGCCAGGTTGTCCAGGACGACGCGGCAGTCGTCCTCGCCGACGTGCGTGAAGTGCGGGCTGCCAGCACACTCGCCCGTCGCCCAGACGTCCGGGGCGCTGGTCTGTAGTCGGTCGTTGACGCGGATGTAACCGCGCGAATCCAGCTCGACGCCGGCCTTGCCCAAGTCCAACCGGTCGGTGTTGGGCGTTCGGCCTGCTGCCACCAGGATGTCGGAGGACTCGAGCGTTCGCTCCGTCGCCCCGGAGCGCACCTGGACTGCCACCCCCGTGCCCGAACGGCCCGTGACGTTCAGCACGTCAGCCCGCAACAGGACCTCAACGCCCTCATCCTTCATCAGCTCCAGCAGCGCGTCGGCCACGTCCGGGTCTACCTGTTTCAGGAGTTGCGGACCGTGTTGGATGATCGTGACGCGGCTGCCGAACCGCCGCAGCGCCTGGGCGAACTCCAGGCCGACGTAGCCGCCGCCAAGGATGACCAGGTGCTCGGGCGAGCGCTCCAGGTCCAGGGCCTCGACGTGTGTCATCGGCCCGGCGGCGGCGAGCCCGGGCACGTCGGGGATGCTGGCGCGCGTACCGACATTAATGAAGACGCGCTCGCCCCGCAGCGACTGGTTGCCGCCGGCGTTCAGCGCCACCCGCACCGTTTTCGGTTCCGTGAACCGCGCCTCGCCCATGACCAGCTCCGCGCCGCTGGCCTTGAAGTTGTTGAGGTGCAGCTCGACCAGCTCGTCGACCATCTGCCGCTTGCGGCGTGCGACGCCGGCCATGTCGACGCGCACCGACCCGGTCACCACCCCGAGGCCTGTGGTCGGGTGGACGAGCGAAACGGCCTTGGCGCTGTAGATGACGTTCTTGCTGGGCAGGCAGGCCACGTTCGGGCAGGAGCCGCCGACCATCGACCGTTCGATGACAATGGTCTTCTGCCCCTGTTTCGCCAGCGTCCAGGCGAGGATCTTGCCCGCGACGCCGCTGCCGATCACCAGGTTTTGACACTGCTCGACGGTCATGATGATTCTCGAGTGCGTAGCCGGGAGTCGCTGTCGTCGAGGCCATTGCCATCGAGATGCCGTCCCGCGGGTCTACCGGGCCGCGAGCACGCGGGACTTCCCTGGTCACCGGCACGCTCGACCAACCCCTGCAAGGCCGCCAGAGCGGAAATCGATGTGGCGGCCGCGTGAACGTGATCGACGCAGGACGGCTTGCGGGGCGAAATCGGCGACGCGCGCCATGCAGTAGTCGGCCCAGGCGCCAGTCATTGAGCCCGTACACCAAGTCCCCACGCACACATCCCTGACCCCGGCCCCCAGGGCGACGAGCTCGCCGGAGGGCTCGTGACCGAGGATGACCGGCAACGGGCGCGGCTTTCCAGCTCGTGTGGTCCAGGTCGGGACCCAGGAGAGTTCCGTGGGGATGTCGCCGGCCGCGTGGACCCGCACGAGCACCTCGCCTTCCCCGTGGACGGGGCTGCGACGCTTCCTCGTGGGCGAACGCCCCGGGGCCACCCAGTGCGCGCCGACAAATCGGCTTTATGCCCCCTTCCAGTCACCTGTTGGCCGAATGGCTCGATGGTCATGATGATGCCCTGTGTACCTGGGGCGAAGAGCAAGCGCGATGGGCGTGATGCGTGGCTCAATCGCTTGCCCGTCGCCAGGCCGTGGGATGTTACGTCGGATCGGTGAGAACGCAACCACAGTGCCGGTGAGGTCAGCATGAGGTGTTCTGCGGTCGGTGTGGAACCAAAGAACGATCGGAAGCTGCTACTCTCGTTACCGTTCCAATTGACAAGGGGGCATGTCCGCGGAGCCGAGAGGGAGGTCCGAGCAGAAAACTCCGTAAGTTGCCCGCTTCCGCCGTGGCAACCTATGAGGCACGCGCCTCAGAATTGGCCGACGGAGGGCCGAGTGAATCGTTCGCGGGAGCGGCGCGGGTCGGCGAGCCCGCACTACGACGGGTCGCCTTCGTCGGCTTCAAACCGGCGGGTGAGGTGGATGCCTAGCTCGCGCAGCCGGCGGCGCAGGGTCTCCCGCGCGATCCCCAGTCGGCGGGCGGCCTCCTGCTGGTTGCCGCCGGTCGCCTCCAGGGCGCGGGGCAGCAAGGAATGGTCCAGTCGCCGGTGCGCCTGCGCGTACTGGTCGCTGTCGTCGTCGGCCAGGCACAGGCGGACAAACGCCTCCAAGTCGGGGTCGTCCCCCTCGGGCCCCATGCGCGCGGCGGGCTCGCTGGGTGCCTCCGGAAGATTGGGCAGGAAGTCCGGCAACAGGACCGGGCCGTGGGCGCGAAGGATTGCCTGCTTCAGTATGCTCTGCAATTCGCGCACGTTTCCAGGCCAGGAGTAGTCGCGCAGTCGCTCCAGCGCATCCGCAGCGACATCGCGCACCTCGTGCCCCAACTCTCGGCTGAAGCGCCGCAGGTAATGCCGTACCAGCAGCGGCAGATCGTCGGCCCGCTCGCGCAAGGGCGGCAAATGGATGGTGAACACGCCCAACCGGTAATACAGGTCCGACCGAAACCTCCCGTCGGCGGACCACGACTTCAGGTCGCGGTGGGTGGCGGCGATCAGCCGCACGTCGGTCCGGATCGTCTCGTTGCCGCCGACGCGCTCGAACGTCTGCTCCTGGAGCACCCGCAAGATCTTGGCCTGCAGCGCCAGCGGCATGTCGCCGACCTCGTCGAGGAAGAGGGTGCCGCCGGAGACCTGCTCGAACTTGCCGATGCGCCGCTGCGTGGCACCGGTAAAGGCGCCCTTCTCATGGCCGAACAGCTCGCTTTCCAGCAGGGTTTCCGGGATGGCGGCGCAGTTCAGCGCCACGAAGGGCGCCTGGGCCCGGGGGCCGTGCCGGTAGAGGGCGCGGGCGACCAGCTCCTTTCCCGTACCGCTCTCGCCGGTGATCAGCACCGGCACATCGTGGGCGGCGACGCGGCCGATGGACTTGTACACCTCGCCCATGGCCGGGCAGACGCCGACCATCCCACTCTCCGTCTCCGGGTCCGTCCCGGTTTCCGGAGTCACGGCGGGCTGGCGCATCCCTTGGGCAACGTCGAGCGCCTCGTCGACGACCTGCCGAAATTGGGCCAGGTCGAGCGGCTTGAACAAGCAATCATAGGCGCCTTGTTTAATAGGGTCGATCGCCGCGTCGGCGCGCTTGGCCCCGGCGACGACGATGACCGGGACGTGCGCGTTGATGCGGCGGATCTGCTGATAGACCTCCAGCCCCGGCCGGTCGCGCAGGCCGAGATCGAGGACAATAACGTCGAGTAAGCCAGTTCGGACGTGTTCGAGCCCGGCATCGACGGTGCCGGCGACCTGCACTCGGTACGCGGGCCCGGGGAATGCCCCGCGCAAACGCTCCGGCGTCAGGGCGAGGTCATCGCTGATCAGGAGCAGGCGGGCTAAGATGCCGTGGTCGGTCCTGGCGTCGGCGACCCCGGGAGTGCGCCCCTCCGGGGCAGGGCACAATCTCAGAGGAATGGCAGATCGATGCTCGGGCGCCGGGTCGAGCGCCGAGGTACGGTTGGTGGGCATCTCCCCTGGATTTGCGGCTGCCGGCCGGAGGTAGTGCTGCGACGAACGGCCCGTCTCGTACATGGCGGCTGCCTCTGACATATGTTCCTCCTCTGGAGGGCAATGCCGGGCGTGTGCTCCGAGGCGTGTCACGCACGTCGGGCCGGACTCAGCCCTTGGCCGGCACGATTCTCCCCTTGCCTTCCTGAGCGGAGGGCACCGACAGCCGACCCTCTCGGCGGTACGCCGACGGCCCACGGCGTTTGGTGAGTGACTCGTCATGAGCGCAGAACCCACCACCGCCGCAGTGCAGCGCTACCTGGACGCCCTGGCCGGGGACCAACCCGCCGAGCCGATCGTCCGGGCGCTACTCGACCGGTCGGTGCACCGTTTGCAACTGCTGTGCACGAATCTCCTGTACCGCAAGTACCGGCGCTTGACCTTGCCACCCGTTAACTTGCAACCCGAGGAGATGCTCAACGCCCTGGTGGAACGATTGCTCCGGGCCATGCGCTCCGTTCGCCCTCAAACCGTGCGCCAGTTCTTCGCCCTGGTCAACCAGCACATGCGCTGGGAACTCAATGACGTTGCCCGCCGCTTAGATGAACAGCCGACCTTCGTGGAGCTTCGTGAAGACATGGTGCCGGCGCTGGCCAGTAGTGGTTTCGTCCTGACCTCCGACGGCCGCCGCATGCTGAAAGCGATCGACGACCTGCCGGAGGACGAGCAGGAAGTCTTCGGCCTGGTACACATCCAGGGATTGACGCAGGGCGAGGCCGCCGAGGTGCTCGGCGTCTCCGTCAGGACGGTGCAGCGGTGGTTGAACCGCTCCCTGCTCTTGCTGGCGAAACAACTGGATGATCTCCGCCCGACTTAGAGAACGGGGGACACGCCATGCCCGACAATCCGCGTGTGGACCAATTGCTCGAGAAGCTCCTCGATTCAGGCGGCACTCCCGAAGAAGCCTGCCGCGCGTGTCCCGAGCTGCTACCGGAGGTCCGGGCCGGCTGGCATCGGATACGTGCTCTCAAGGCCGAGATCGGCGCATTGTTTCCCGAGTCTCCCTTCTCTCGCGGTGCGACACTCCCCCCGCCGCCGACCGCCGACTTGCCGCGAATTCGCGGCTATGAGGTACAAGGGGTTCTGGGGCGCGGCGGCATGGGCGTCGTCTACAAGGCCTGGCACCAGCGCCTCCAGCGACCAGTCGCCGTGAAAATGTTGCTGGCCGGTGCCTACGCCCAGCCGGAGGAGCTGGAGCGGTTCTTGCGCGAGGCGGAGACCGTGGCCGGCCTGCGTCACGCGAACATCGTGCAGGTCCACGAAGCCGGTGACGTGGACGGACGGCCGTACTTCACGATGGAGTTCGTCGAGGGAGGCAGCCTGGTTCAAAAACTGGCGGGCACGCCGCAGCCGGCTCGTCAGGCCGCCGCCCTGATGGTGGGGGTGGCCGAGGCCGTCCACGCGGCGCACAAGCGCGGCATCGTTCACCGCGATCTCAAGCCGGGCAACATCCTGCTGACCGCGGACGGCGCGCCCAAGATTACCGATTTCGGCCTGGCCCGGCGCCTGGAAGGCGCGGCGGGCCTCACGCAGAGCGGCGCCCCAGTGGGGACGCCCAGCTACATGGCTCCCGAGCAGGCCGAGGGGAAGTCGCGCGACGTGGTGCCGGCAGCGGACACCTACGCGCTGGGAGCGATCCTGTACGAGTTGCTCACGGGCCGGCCGCCATTCCAGGCGGAGTCGGCAGCAGAGACGGTGCTGCAGGTCATTTGTCAAGACCCGGTGCCCCCGTCGCGGCTGAACGCCAAGGTGCCGCGCGACCTGGAGACCGTCTGCCTGAAGTGCCTGCACAAGGAGCCGCAGCACCGCTATTCCAGCGCGGCGGCGCTGGTGGAAGACCTCCACCGCTTCCTGCTGGGCGAGGCGATCCTGGCGCGCCCGGAGCGCCGGCTTGAGCGGCTGGTCCGGCGCGTCCGTCGGCGGCCGATGCTGTCGGCCGCGGTGGCGGTCGCCACCCTGTTCGCCGTCGCCCTGGCCGGCGGCGCCCTATGGCTGTATTCCGAGCGGGCGGCTGCGGAGCGGGCTGGGGAGGAAGACGTTCGGGACATGGCCCGGCAGCTGAGGGCATCTTCCTGGCCGGAAGCACGCGCCGCGCTGGAACGGGCGAGGGGCCGGCTGGGCGACCGCGGGTCGGCCGAGTTACAGAAACGCCTGGAGCAGGGCGCCCGGGACCTGGAACTAGCGGCCCGGGTGGAAGGGATCCGCCAGGATTGTGCCCAGAGCATCGTCTACGGGTTCGCCTCGGCCAACCCGGACGAGCAGTACGAGGCGGCCTTTCGCGGCGCCGGGCTCGGACAGGTCCACGATGACCCGGAGGTGATCGCCGACCGGGTCCGGAGGTCGGACATCCCGAGCGTGCTGGTGGCCGCGCTCGACCACTGGTCCTCCTGTACGTTGGAGGGTGCCCGCCGCCGGTGTTGGATCCTGGAGGTGGCGCGGCGGGCGGACCCGGACCCCACGGGCTGGCGCGACCGCGCTCGTGACCCCAACCTCCGGACCGACCAGGCGGCTCTCGTCGAGGTGATCAACGCCGCCCCGGTGGCGGACGAGTCCGTGCCCCTGCTGCTGGCAATTTGCAACCAATTGAAGCCCGAAAACGAGGAAAAGCTCGCATTTCTGAAGCGGATTCAGCAGGCGCACCCCGGTGACTTCTGGGCCAACATTGCGCTGGGCGACAGGCTGGAGGTGCAGGAGAAAAACTCGGCGGAGGCGATCCGTTACTATCAAGCGGCGGCGTCCATCCGCCCGCAGGCGGCCCTCGGCTATTTCAAGCTCGGCAAAGCGTTGTCTTCGACCGGCCGGCTGGAGGAGGCCGCCGGGCAATTCCGGCAAGCCGTGGACGCCGACCCCACGTTCCTCGTCAGCCAGTTAGAACTCGCCCTCGTCATGTTGCAACTAGGCCGGCACGATGAAGCCATCGATCGACTCCAGGCAGCCGTCCGCAGCAATCCCAACGCAGCCGGCCTCCGTGCCCTCCTCGGCTATTGGCTCAACGTCCAGGGCCGGCATGCCGAGGCCCTCAGCAAGTACCAACAGGCCGTCGCGCTCGACCCGAATCATAAGGCCGCCCAAGGTGGCCTCCGAACCACCCTGGTTCTGATGGGACGGGCGGCCGAGGCGCGGGTCGCGTGGCAGAAAGCGCTGGAGGCCGACCCGTCCAATTCTGACGACTGGTGCGGGTACGCCGAGTTCTGCCTCTTTCTCGGCCGGGAGGAGGACTACTGCCGCACCCGGCAAGCGCTGCTCAGCCGGTTCGGATCGACCACCGACCCGCATGTGGCGGCTCGGACCTCACAGGCGTGTCTGCTTCTGCCCGCGACGGAGGGCGAGCTACGGCAGGCTGTGGCCCTCGCCGAGCGCGCCGCGGCCGTCGAAGCGTCGAAGTACCCGGCGTCTCCGGTCTTCCTGTTCGCTCAGGGTCTGGCGGAATTCCGCCGAGGGCGGTTCGACCGGGCGATCTCCGCGATGCGCGGGGACGCGGGCCGTGTGCTCAGACCGGCCCCCCGCCTCGTTCTCGCCATGGCTCTGTACGGAAGCGGCAAGACCGCGGAAGCTCGCCAGACGCTCGCGGCCGCCCTCGTGGATCCTAGGTGGACGGCGAATCCGGCACGCTTCCCGAACGATTGGAGCTCTCACGTGCTCCGCCGCGAGGCCGAGACCCTGATCCTGCCGAACCTCCCGGCCTTCCTGGACGGGAAATACCAGCCCAAGGACAACGACGAGCGACTGGCCCTGCTGGGGGCCGGCCAGTTCACGAATCGCCCTCTGGCTCTGGCCCGCCTCTACGCGGACGCCTTCGCCGCCGACGCGGGCCTGTCGGAGGACCTGGCGGTCGGCCACCGTTACCGCGCCGCCCGCGCGGCCGCCCTGGCCGGCTGCGGCCGTGGTGAGGATGCACCCGGTCTCGGGGAGGCGGAGGGCAAGCGTTGGCGCGACCAGGCGCGGCACTGGCTGCGGGCGGACCTTACCGCTTGGGACCAGGCGCTTTCGAGCGCCCCCGCGGCCGGCGAGCCACGGCAGATTCTGACGAACTGGCGAGACGACCCGGACCTGGCGGGCTTGCGCGACTCGCGCGCGTTGGAAAAGTTGTCTGCCGAGGAACGGAAAGAGTGGCTCGCCCTGTGGAGGGAGGTGGATGTCCTACTGAGTCGGACGGCTGGCCGATGAAAATAGTCACGGGAGGATGGGAAACGTCGTCCGGACGGCGAAGCCCTCGCCTTCGAAGATAGCTTGATCCAGTTATTCCGCAACTCATCATTGCCACTGCCGCCCCTAACTAAGCTAGTGGGTCATCGCGGTTGATTTTGCAGGTCGGATGATGCTTTTCAGCCGTCGCGACCGCAGGACACCGGCAAATTCAACTGCGATGACCCACTAGTGCCATTCGTGACATCGACCGAGCCATCCACGGGCACATGCGATGCCGCGATGCTTGCGGCTTCTTCCCGAACAATTCGCCATCGGACGAACGGGTCGGCGTCGCCAATGATCGATTCGACGGCGGAGGCGACGTGCCGGCCCACGTCGTGGAGCCTCGCGCACAGGGTCGGCCAGGTAATGCCCAGCAGAAAAGCGGCCCGATCAGGTGATACGTGAGCCGCCCGTCCCCGGCGTAGCATCCTTTGCGGCACGCGCCTCAGAATTGGCCAACGGACCGGCCAAGTGAGTCATCCACTTGCGTGCCGCGGGCCGACGAGCTCGCGCTACGACGGCTCGTCTTCGTCGGCCTCAAACCGGCGGGTGAGGTGGATGCCGAGCTCGCGCAGCCGGCGGCGCAGGGTCTCCCGCGCAATCCCCAGCCGGCGGGCGGCCTCCTGTTGATTGCCGGCCGTTGCTTCCAGGGCGCGGGGCAACAGGATGCGGTCCAGTCGACGGTGCGCCTGCGTGTACTGGTCGCCGTCGTCGGAGGCCAGGCACAGGCGGACGAACGCCTCCAGGTCGGGGTCGTCCCCCGCGGGCGGGGACCGCGGGTCCGAGCCGCCCGGCTCTGCCGAAAGGGCGGGCACGTGAGCCGGGAGCAGGGTGGTGCCACGGGCCTGGAGCAGGGCCTGCTTCAGGACGCTCTGCAGCTCGCGGATGTTGCCCGGCCAGGAGTAGGCCCGCAGCCGCTCCAGCGCCTCCGGGGCGATCTCCTGCACTTCCCGGCCGAGCTCCTTGCTGAAGCGCCGCACGAAGTGCCGCACCATCACGGCCAAGTCGTCGCCCCGCTCGCGCAACGGCGGCAGGTGGATGGCGAAGACGTTCAGCCGGTAATACAGGTCCGGCCGGAACTTCCCTTCCTCCGACCAGGCCTTCAGGTCGCGGTGGGTGGCGGCGATTAGCCGCACGTCGGTGCCAATGGTCTCGTTGCCGCCGACGCGCTCGAAGGCCTGCTCCTGCAGCAAGCGCAGAACCTTGGCCTGCAGTGCTAGCGGCATGTCCCCGACCTCGTCAAGGAACAGGGTGCCGCCGGATACCTGCTCGAACTTGCCGATGCGCTTGCGGTCGGCGCCGGTGAAGGCGCCCTTCTCGTGGCCGAACAACTCGCTCTCCAGCAGGCTCTCCGGGATGGCCGCGCAGTTCAGCGCCAAAAACGGCGCCCTGCCCCGCGAGCTGTGCTGGTAGAGGGCACGGGCGACCAGCTCCTTGCCGGTGCCGCTCTCGCCGGTGATGAGGACGGGCACGTCCTGGGCGGCGACGCGGCCGATGGCCTTGTAGACCTCGCGCATGGCGGGGCTGGAACCGACGATGGCCCCCTCCACGTCAGGGTCCGCGGCGGTCTCGGCTACCACGGCCGGCTCGCGCATCCGCCGGGCTACCTCCAGCGCCTCGCCGACCACACGCCGTAGCTGGTGCGGGTCGAGGGGTTTGAACAGGTAGTCGTGGGCGCCCTGCTTCATCGCCTCGATGGCCGCGTCCGCCCCCTTGGACACGGTGATGAAGATCACCGGGATGCGGGCGTCGACGCGGCGGATCTGCTGGTAGACGTCCAGGCCGGATTGGTCGGGCAGACACAGATCGAGGAGAACGACGTCCGGCGACCCGGCCGCGATCCGCTCGAGCCCTGCCGCGCCGGTGGCAGCCACCTCGACCCGGTGCGTCGGCGCGGGGAACCCCTGGCGCACCTGCCCCGGCGTCAGAGCCGGGTCATCGTCGATGAGCAACAAGTTAGGCAAGCTGCGCTCCGTCTGGGCGCAGAGGGCCGAAGGGGATGCGGTCATTGTCGTCTTCGTGGCTTGCCTCGTCCAGGCGGCGACGGCATCCCGTGCCCACCCCCGGCACGGCTGTTGCTTGATCCCCGTTCAAGTTCCGAGGGTGACACATGTAGAGAGAAATCGGAGCTGTGACCGCTTGGCGGCGCGGCAAGCGCGATCGGAATGCCTTGGTCGATGTTACTTCACACCGGCGGCGCGTGCTCACGGAGCGATGGGGGGAGGGTTTCTCATGCGAGCGATTCTCAGGAAACAGTTCGGCGGGCCGGACGTGCTGGAGATCCGGGAGATCCCCGAACCCGAGCCCAAGGCGGGCGACGCGGTGATCCAGGTCAAGGCGTTCGGCCTCAACCACGCCGAATTGCACATGCGCAAGGGGGAGTGGGCCGAGATCGCCGACGTCAGCGGCATCGAGTGCGTCGGCGTCGTCAAGTCGTGCCCCGGCGGCGAGTTTGCCCCCGGGACCAAGGTGGCGGCCCTGATGGGCGGACTGGGCCGGACGATCCCCGGCAGCTACGCCGAGTACACCCGCGCCCCCGTGACCAACATGGCGGCCATCGACTCGGGCCTGTCGTGGGCCGACCTGGCCGCGATCCCGGAGTCCTACGCCACCGCCTGGACCTGCCTGTTTCGCAACCTGGAGATCGCCAAAGGCCAAACGCTGGTCATCCGGGGGGCGACCTCCTCCTTCGGCCAGGCGGCCCTCAACATGGCGGTCAACGCCGGGGCCAAGGTCGTCGGGACCACCCGCAGCCGTGGCCAGTTCCCGATGCTGGAGGCGCTCGGCGCCGTCCGGGCGGAGGTCGAGGGGCCGGCCCTGTCCAAGCGGATCGCCGAGGCCGGCAAGCTCGACGCGGTGCTCGATCTGGTCGGCAACAGCACCATCCTCGATTCCCTGGCCATGCTGCGCCGGGGCGGCCGGGCGTGCCTGGCCGGGTGGCTGGGCGGTCTCGCGCCGATCGCCGACTTCAACCCGCTGCTGCAGATGGCAAGCGGCGTCTACCTGACCTTCTTCGGCAGCTTCGTGTTCGGCAAGCCCGGCTTCCCGCTGTCGGACGTCCCCCTGCAGGCGATCGCGGCCGACGTGGAGGCAGGCAGTTACAAGGCGAAGCCGACACGGGTGTTCCGCTTCGACGACATCCGCGAGGCGCACCGCGTCATGGAGTCGAATGAGGCCAAGGGGAAAATGGTAGTGGTTCTGTGAGCGGAATCGGAGGTAGTGAGGACCGTGGCCCCAAGACACGGAGAACCGCGCTCAAATCCTGTGGATCGCCGAACCAATGCGCAGCGGATTGCGGGGAAGCCTTCGGTCCTGATTTTCGATGAGAACGAGACGCTGATCGACTTCGAGTCGATGGACCCGCTCTTCAAGCGCGTTTTCGGCGATGAGCGCGTCCTGCGGGAGTGGCTCGGGCACCTGATCACGTACTCGATGACGGTCACCCTGTCCGGCCTCTACAAGGACTTCTTCTCCCTGGGACAGGGGCTGTACGAGATGGTCGGCGCCATCCACAAGATCAAAGTCAAACCAGCTGACATCGAGGCTGTCACTTGGAGTGGAGCGGCGCCTTCGAGTCGATGCAGCGGGCGCAGCAGCGACTGGTCTACGTCATCCCGGTGACATTGGCGGTGATCTTCCTGTTGCTCTACCTGAATACGCGCTCGCTGGCGAAGGTGCTGATCGTCCTGTTGGCCGTGCCGTTTTCGCTGATTGGGGCCTTTGTGCTGCTGTGGCTCCTGGGCTACCACCTGAGTGTGGCGGTCTGGGTCGGGATCATTGCCCTCGCCGGGGTGGACGCCGAAACCGGGGTGGTGATGCTCCTCTACCTGGACCATGCCTACGAGCGCCGTAAGCGCGAGGGTCACATGCACAGCCTGGAAGACTTGGAGGCAGCTGTGCACGAGGGGGCGGTGCAGCGCGTTCGCCCCAAGATGATGACGGTGCTGGCGATCCTCATGGGCCTCTTGCCCATCATGTGGTCGGGGATGTCCGAGACCTGTGCCGACGTGATGAAGCGGATCGCCGCCCCGATGATCGGCGGCGTCTTCACCTCCTTCATCCTGGAGTTGCTCATCTACCCTGCCATTTACACGATCTGGAAATGGTGGGCGGAGGTGCGGCCACTGAGTCGGCAACAGCCGGCTGATGCCCACCGCCCCCCAACCCGAATCCAGGAGATCCCATGATCCAGACGACGAAAGTCGCCCACCGGACGGTCAAGGTCCGTGACCTGGACATCTTCTACCGCGAGGCCGGGCCGAAGGACGCGCCGGCGGTGCTCCTGCTGCACGGCTTCCCGACCAGCTCGCAGATGTTCCGCAACCTGATCCCCGCCCTGGCCGACCGCTACCGCCTGCTCGCCCCCGACTACCCGGGCCACAGCTCGATGCCGCCCCGGCACGAGTTCGCCTACACCTTCGACAACCTCGCCGCCGTCGTCGAGGAGTTCACCACGATGCTCGGCCTGTCCAGGTACGCCCTGTACGTGCAGGATTACGGCGCGCCGGTCGGCTACCGGCTCGCGTCCTGCCACCCGGACCGAGTCACGGCGATCGTGGTGCAGAACGGCAACGCATACGACGAGGGACTGGACAACGACTTCTGGAAGCCGCTCAAGGCGTACTGGCGGGAGCCGACGAGCCGGGAGAGGCGGAACGCCCTGCGGGCCTTTCTCAACGTCGAGGCCACCCGCTGGCAGTACACCCACGGCGTCCCGCATCCCGAATTCGTCTCGCCGGACGGCTGGACCACGGACCAGTATTTGCTGGATCGCAAGGGCAACGACGAGATCCAGCTTGACCTGTTCCTGAGCTACGGCAGTAACCCGCCGCTGTACCCGCAATGGCAAGAGTACTTCCGGAAGTACCAGCCGCCGGTGCTGATCGCCTGGGGCAAGAACGACCAGATCTTCCCGGCCGCCGGGGCCAATCCTTACAAGCGCGACCTCAAGACGCTGGAGTTCCACCTGCTCGACGCCGGGCACTTCGCGCTGGAAAGCAACGGGGACCAGATCGCTCGGCTCATGCGCGACTTCCTCGGCCGGCACGTCGCCGCGAGGGACCTAAGCCCAAAACAGGAGAGATGATCGCATGACGGATGATTGAACTATCTCATCGAACCCGCTCGCACATTGACGGGAGGCCGACGCCACCCGGGCACAACTCCGTTTGCAGCACTGTTCTTGCCGTTTGCTATCCCCGGCGAAACAAGGATGAGGGGAGGGACGCATGGCCCGGGCAGCCCGGCCGGGCGTTGGCCCTCCCCTCATGAGGCAATGGGGGGCCAAAGCCGATGCGCTACCAACCTATCGAGAACCACGGCATCGTCGGGAACATGCACAGCGCCGCCCTGGTGAGCCTGGACGGGTCAGTCGATTGGCTCTGCCTGCCGCGCTTCGATTCTCCCAGCGTTTTCGGGGCAATCCTCGACGCCGACAAGGGGGGGCACTTCCGGATCGCCCCGGCCGCCGCCGGCGCGCTGCGGCACAAGCAATACTACTGGCCAGAGACCAACGTCCTGATCACGCGCTTCCTGCACCCCGACGGCATCGCCGAGGTCGAGGACTACATGCCTGTGGGGCCCGGGGCCGCGCCGGACACCCAGCTGGTCCGTCGAGTGCGGGTGGTCCGCGGCCAACTGCCGCTGGAGGTGGAGTGCCGCCCGGCGTTCGACTACGCCCGGGCGAGGCACGCTACCGAGGTGAGCGAGTGCGGGGCCCGCTTCGACGGCCCGGGCCTGTCCCTGGGGTTGGCCGCGTCGGTCCCCCTCCGGCGCGATGGCGACGGGGCGGTGGCCGCGTTCCCCCTCGGCGAGGGCGAGAGCACGACGTTCGTCCTGCGCGTCATCGCGCCAGACGCCCACCCTGGACGGTGTCCCGGCACCGAGGAGGCCGAGGACTGGTTCCGCGAGACGGTCGACTACTGGCAGCGGTGGGCGGCCCGCTGTACCTATCGGGGCCGGTGGCGCGAGACGGTCCTGCGCTCGGCCCTGGCGCTCAAGCTGCTGACCTATCAGCCGACCGGCGCCATCGTCGCCGCTCCGACCACCAGCCTGCCGGAGGGGATCGGCGGGGTGCGGAACTGGGACTACCGCTACACCTGGATCCGCGACGCGGCGTTCACGGTGTACGCCTTCCTGCGGGTCGGCTTCACCGAGGAGGCGGCCCGGTTCATGGACTGGCTGACCGCCCGCTTCAAGGAGCGCGACTCGCACTGCGCCGGGCCGCTGCAGCTCATGTACGCCGTGGACGGCTACTCCGACCTGCGCGAAGAGGAGTTGATGCACCTGGACGGCTACGCGGGGTCGAGGCCGGTCCGGGTCGGCAACGCCGCTTATGGGCAGTTGCAACTGGATATCTACGGTGAGCTGATGGACGCGGTGTACCTGCACAACAAGTATGCCGCCCCGGTCGGCTACGACTCCTGGAGGCGCCTGCGCGACCTGGTCGACTGGGTGGCCGGCAACTGGGGCCGGGAGGACGAGGGCGTCTGGGAGGTGCGCGGCGGGCGGCGGCACTTCGTCTACTCGAAGTTCATGTGCTGGGTGGCGCTGGACCGCGGGCTGCG
>Ga0066905_100000054_pt1 | contig 19082 bp, 23 predicted proteins | sample PanSoiMetaPlot36_FD_67483 | JGI IMG/M metagenome (GOLD analysis project Ga0066905, IMG submission 67483) | Tropical forest soil microbial communities from Panama analyzed to predict greenhouse gas emissions - Panama Soil Plot 36 (version 2) | ecosystem: Environmental > Terrestrial > Soil >... | reverse complement strand
CAGCTGGCCGCCAGCTACCGGGCCGACGGCAACGTCCGGGAGGCCCGCTACGTACTGCTGGAGAACCAGCGGCACCGGCGCAAGACGCTCTCGCTACCTGGCCGGATGTTCGGCGGTCTGCTCGATGTGACCGTGGGCTACGGCTACCGGACCTGGCTGGCGCTCATCTGGCTGGCCGGCCTGTGGGCCATCGGCTACTGGTACATGAGCGGGCTGCATCCGACGCCGATCGACGAGAACCTGGTCGGCGACTGGTCTCCCGGTCTGTTCGCGCTAGACCTGCTGTTGCCGATCATCGGCTTCGAGCAGGAAGGGATCTGGACCATGGTCGGCTCGGCCCGGTGGGTCGCGGCCGGTCTGGAACTGGCCGGCTGGCTGCTGGCGACCGCCGTGCTGGCCGGGTTGACCACCCTTCTGCAACGCCGGGATGCGTAGCCGCCCCGGGACGGCCGGCTATGCCGGCGCGGTGCCCAGCTGCTCCTCGGGCCGGCCGTACTTGGCCAGGTACGAGTCGACGTCATCTTTCTTGATCGCGTCGAACAGGCGCTGGGCGCGCTCCTCGTCCACGTAGACCACGCTCGCGCTGCCCTCGTATCCGGTGCCGGCGGTCGGCACGGTCATGAAGATCACGTTGTCCGGCCGAATACCGCGCAGGCTCAGCGCGAGGCTCCGCAGGTCCGCGTTGCTCATCGTGTCGTCGACGCTGACCGTCTTGGTGACCGCATCGAGCACCCGCGCCAGTCGCAGCGGGTTGGACAGCGTGCCCGAGTTCAGCGTCATCCGCATGATCTCGCGGAGGAAGTACTGCTGCCGTTGGATCCGGTCGAAGTCACCGCGGGGCAGGCCGTAGCGCTGCCGGACGTAGTCGAGTGCGTCCTGTCCGTAGAGGTGGTAGGTCCCGGCCTCCCAGGTGCGGTCGTTGTGGAAGTCGTAGCTGGTCTCCGGGATCGTGACGTCAACGCCGCCGAGCGCGTTGGTCAACCCGATGAACCCGTCCCAGTCGATGATCGCGAGATGGTCGATGCGGATCCCGGTGAGGTGCTCCAGCGTCCGGACGTACAGTGGCGGACCGCCGAGCGAGAACGCCGCGTTGATCTTGTCGAGACCATGGCCCGGGATGTCGATCCAGCAGTCGCGCGGGAACGAGATGACGTAGGCCTTCTTCCGGTCCGCGGTCAGGTGCACCATGATGATCGTGTCTGAGCGCTGGGCCCCCGGTACCCAGGCCGGGGCCGCGGCATCCTCCCCGGTGGTGGCCAGGTCGGAGCGGCGGTCGGTGCCGGCCAGCAGGAAGTTCATCGCCCTCCCGGCCTCGCCCAGCTGCTTGTCCGGGCGCTCCTGCTCCGGAATCTGGTCGAATACGCGGGGGATTCGCTGCACCTGCCCGGCATACCGCTCGGACAGCCACCAGGCGCCGCCAACCGTGCACGCGCTGAGCGCGAGCAGTCCGACCAGCACGATGATCAGAACCCGGCGGCGCCTGCTCGTCTTCTGGACCGGCGGCGCCAGATCTGCGGCCGGCCCGGTCGCGGCCGGCGCGTCCTCGGTTGCCGGCTCTTCCGCGGCTGGTGGATCGGCCGGCTCCTCCTCGGCTGGTGGATCGGCCGGCTCGGCCGGCTCGCTCTCCGCGCCGCCCGGTTGATCGCTCACCCGGGCAATCGTAACGTCGGGAGGTCCCGAGCCACCTGCCCAGACGGCCGGCGTCGGTGGCGGCTAACCGACCGAAAGGCCGGCTAGCCGGGGCTCGAATCCGAACGGCAGCTCGAGCCGGTGTGCGCGCATGAGGTCTTCGTCGCACAACAGCTCGCGGGTCGGTCCGTCGGCCACGATCACGCCGTCGGACAGCACCACCGACCGGTCGCAGAGCTCCAGCGCATACGGCAGGTCGTGGGTGACCATCAAGATCGTGACGTCGAGGGATCGGAGCACGTCGGCGAGCTCCCGCCGGCTGGCCGGGTCGAGGTTGGACGAGGGCTCGTCGAGGATGAGTATCTCCGGCTCGGTGGCCAGAACGGTTGCCACGGCCACCCGGCGCCGCTGGCCGAACGAGAGGTGGTGCGGCGGCCGGTCGGCGTACGCCGACATCCCGACCTGGTCGAGTGCGCGACTCACCCGGGCGTCCAGCTCGGCGCCGCGGACGCCGAAGTTCGCCGGACCGAACGCGACGTCGTCGCGCACGGTCGGCATGAACAGCTGGTCGTCCGGATCCTGGAACACGATGCCGACCCGGCGTCGGACCTCGCTGAGCTGGTCCTTGACCACCTGGACCCCGGCTGCGGTCACGGTGCCGAGTCCGCCGCCGAGGATGCCGTTCAAGTGCAGCACCAGGGTGGTCTTACCGGCGCCGTTGGGCCCGAGCACGGCCACCCGCTCGCCCCGGGCTACGGTCAGGTCGATTCCGAACAGGGCCTGGTGCCCGTCCGGGTAGGCGTACGCGAGGCCGCGTACCTCGAGGCTCGGGACGCTACTCATGCCAGGCTCCATGCGGTTGTCGCGATCACGAGGGCGAGCAGTGGCACCGCGGCCGCGGCCAGCCAGGCGGTGCGCGGGATCGGCCGATCCTCGGTCATCGGCATCACCCCGGTGTACCCACGGGCCAGCATCGCCAGGTGCACCCGCTCGCCGCGCTCGTAGGACCGGATGAACAGCGCGCCGGCCGACCGGGCGAGCACGCGCATGTGCCCGAGATGGCTGGCCTGGAAGCCGCGCGACTCCCTGGCGATCCGCATCCGGCGCATCTCGTCGGTGACCACGTCGGCGTACCTGACCATGAAGCTGCTGATCTCCACCAGCAGTGCCGGCACCCGCAGCCGGCGTAGTCCGGTGAGCAGCTCGCGCGGTTCGGTGGTCGCCGCGAGCAGGATCGACGCGATCACCCCGAGCGTCGCCTTGGCCAGGATGTTCCAGGCGCCGAGCAGGCCGGTCTGGGACACGGTCAGGCCGAGGAACTCGGTCCGCGGGCCGTGCGCGATGAACGGCAGCAGCAGCGCGAACGCGACGAACGGCAGCTCCACCACCATGCGCCCGGCGATGAACCCGACCGGCACCGCGGCGGCCACCGCGACCGCGGCAAGCAGGACCAGGTATGCGCCGAACGCCCAGTACTGCTCGCGCGGCGTGGCGACCACGGTGAGCACGAACAGCACCAGCGCCAGCAGTTTGGTATGCGCCGGCAACCGGTGCACCACCGTGTCGCCGTGCCGGTAGAGCCGATGGCTGTGGCCCGCGCTCATGGTCAGACGCGTTCTGCGCTTCGGGCCGGCTCGGCCACCGGTCGGGTCCGGCGCCTGGCGACCAGTCTGAGCAGGAGCCAGCCGATGGTGATCGTCACCACGACGCCGAGGATGCCGGCCAGCCCTACCGGGATTCCGCCGACCTTGCCGTAGTCGGCCAGCGGCAGGTCGGCGAGCAGGTGTGCGCGCGCGGTCTCCAGGAAGCCCTTCTCGCCGGCCACGTGCTCCAGCCCATCGGGGCTGCTGCTGGCGAAGACGCTGACCACACCGGCCAGCAGGAGCGCCACCGCACCGCCGATCAGCAGCACCGGTCGCACCGAGCCGCGCGGGCTCGCCGGGGGCGCTGCTACTGGCGCCGGCAGCAGCGCACCCGGTCCGCGCCGCGGCGCACCCGGTCCGCGCAGCTCGAGCGCGGGCTGCAGACCCCGCGCGGCGAATACGAGATCGGGCCGGACCGCGATCACCGCACTGACCGTCGCGGCCGTGATGACCGCTTCCCCGAGCCCGATTAGCAGGTGCCAGCCGACCATCGACACCGCTAGCGCGCCTAGCGAAAGATCGGCCGCGCCGCCGATCGCGTACAGTCCCACGAACCCGAGCGCGGCGGCCGGGACCGACACCAACGCGGCCACGAACGAGGCCGGCACCGCCGATGCCGGCCTTCGTGGCAGCACCCGCAGAACGAGCCTGGCCACCCCCCAGCCGACCAGCACGGTGACCACGCCCATCAGCGTGATGTTGGTGCCGAGCGCGGTCAGCCCGCCATCGGCGAACAGCAACGCTTGTACCAACAGGACCACCGACATGCACAAGATCGCCGTCCACGGCCCGACCAGGATCGCTGCCAGCGCACCACCGAGCAGATGGCCGCTGGTGCCGATCCCGACCGGGAAGTTGATCATCTGGACCGCGAAGACGAACGCGGCGGTGAGCCCGGCCAGCGGGGCGGCCTTCTCTTCATGCTGATCGCGCACTCTGCGGATCGCCACGGTGAGAGTCGTTGCTGCGAGGGCACCGGTCGCCAGCGACGTGGGCGCATCTAGAAATCCGTCAGGAACGTGCATCAGGACCCCTCCGAGGATTGGCCACAAGCTGCGATCTCAAAGTACCTGCGAACGGTTCGCGATTGCCAAGGTATGTCAGTAGTCCGACAATTTGCCGTCGACCGGCGGAAACGGCATCTACACTGCGGACGTGACGGTCGACTGGCAGGTGCTGCTGCGGGCTCAGGGCTACCGGCTCACCCCGCAGCGGCAGCTCGTGCTCGAGGCGGTCACCAGCCTTGGCCACGGCACGCCCGACGAGATCCTCGCCGAGGTACGCAAGACCGCGGACGGGGTGAACGCGTCGACGATCTACCGCACGCTGGAACTGCTCGAGGAGCTCGGCCTGGTGACCCACGCCCATCTGGGACACGGGGCGCCGACCTACCATGCCGCCGCCGACAGTGATCACCTGCATCTGGTCTGCCGGGACTGCGGTTCGGTGCTGGAGACCGACGTGGCCGCCGCCGGCAACCTGATCGACCGGCTCGATGCCGAGCACGGATTCGAGACCGACGTCCGGCACTTCGCGATCTTCGGGCGCTGCCGCACCTGCCGGGACGCTGCCCGGGCCCGCCGGGAGGCCGCGGGCAGCTGAGCCGCGGGTGTGTTCGGGCCCCCCGGCCGGGGCAGATACCGACCCGTGGCGGGCCTCGTGGCCGGCCGGATTTCGCAGACGTAGCCTGGCTCCATGGCCAGCCCGCTGCTCGAGTTGCCAGGCGCGGTGCCCGGGGACCCGCCGGACGCCGACATCGCCGCGCACTACGGCGATCCGCTTCGGGAACAGCGCAACCTGGTGGCCGGCACCGGTTTCGTGGATCTGTCCAATCGCGACGTGGTGACGGTGACCGGCCCGGACCGGCTGCGCTGGCTGCACTCGCTGCTGACCCAGCATCTGGACGCGCTGCCGGCCGGTCCGGCCGGTGGGACCGAGGCGCTGCTGCTGAGCCCGAACGGCCATGTCGAGTACGCGATGGCCGTGGTGGACGACGGCGAGCGGACCTGGCTGCATACCGAGCCTGACTGCGGACCGCCGCTGGCCGCGTTCCTGGACTCGATGCGGTTCCTGCTCCGGGTCGAGGTCGCCGACGTCAGCGACGGCTACGCGATCGGGTGGGAGCCGGTCGCCGAGCCGCACCCGCGCTACCTGTCCCGGCTGCGCAGCGATCGGCTCGGCGGGCGGGACGTGTTCGTGCCCCGGGCCGAGCTGGCCGGCTACGCCGCGCAGGCCGGGCCGCCGGCCGGGATGTGGCCGTACGAGGCGCTGCGGATCGCCGCCCACCAGCCACGGGCCGGGCTCGACACCGATCAGCGCACCATCCCCAACGAAGTCGGCTGGTTCGGTACCGCGGTACACCCGGACAAGGGCTGCTACCGCGGCCAGGAGACGATCGCCCGGGTGCACAACCTCGGCCGACCGCCACGTCGACTGGTGTTCCTGCACCTGGACGGCTCGGTCGAGACGCTGCCCGGGCACGGTGCGGTGGTGGAGTACGAGGGCCGGCAGGTCGGCACGGTCGGCTCTGCCTCGCGGCACTATGAGCTCGGTCCGATCGCGCTTGCGCTGGTGAAGCGCACCGTTCCGGTGGATGCGCCGCTGCTCGTCGGTGGGGTCGCCGCCGCACAGGAAACCGTGGTCGACCCGGAGGCCGGCCTGCACTTCCGCGCCACCCGCGCCTAACCGGCCGCCTACTTCCCGATCATTACCGGCGCAGTGCGCAGTTGATCACCCAGTTTGGGTGATTTGTCCGCTCAGAACCCGAGTAAAGATCGCGGAAGTCGCCGCGCTCAGATTTCCAGCAGCACGGTGAACGGGCCCTCATTGGTCAACTCGAGGCGCATCTGGGCGCCGAACTCGCCGGTCTCCACGTTGGCGCCGAGCCGGCGCAGCGCGGCGACCACCTCGTCCACCAGCGGCGCGGCCACCGGACCCGGCGCGGCCGCGGCCCAGGTCGGGCGCCGGCCCTTGCGGGCATCCCCGTACAGCGTGAACTGGCTGATCACCAGTAGCGGCGCACCGAGGTCGGAGCAGGACTTCTCGTCCGGCAGGATCCGCAGTCCCCACAACTTGTCGGCCAGCCGGTGCGCGTGCTCCGGCCCGTCGCTATGGGTGACCCCGACGAGCACGCACAGGCCGAGCGCACCGATGCGGCCCACTACCTCGCCGGCGACGGTTACCGAGGCCGAGCTGACCCGCTGGACCACTGCTCGCATGTCCGGAATTCTCCTCGACCGGGCGGACGTGCCACGATGCGGGGCATGAACACGCTCATCACGGTCGCGCCCACCGGCGCCGAGTCCGCGAAGGCCGATGTCCCGGCGCTGCCGGTCACGCTGGACGAGCTGATCGAGACCGCGAAGGCCTGCGAGAAGGCCGGCGCGGCGTTGATCCACGTGCACATTCGGGGCGCCGATACCGAGCCGACGCTCGATCTCGGCCGCCTCAGGGACACCGTCGCCGCGCTCCGGGCGGAGACCTCGCTGGTGGTGCAGCTGTCCACCGGCGGCGCGGTCACCGACCCGTACGAGGACCGGATCCGGGTGCTCGACGCCGAGCCCGACTCGTGCTCGCTGACCTGCGGCACGGTGAACTTCGGCGCGGACGTGTTCATGAACCCGTGGCCGTTCATGGTCCAGCTCTACCGGCTGACCCAGGAGCGGGAGGTCGTGCCGGAGTTCGAGCTGTTCGACCTGGGGCACGTGGCCTCGCTGAATCGGCTGCTGGACAAATACGGGCTGCCGTACGGTGGCCAGATCCACTGCGATCTTGTGATGGGTGTGCCAGGCGGCATGCCCGGAACCGCGGATGCCCTGGTGACCGCGGTCAACGCGCTGCCGGCCGGCGCCAGCTGGTCGGCGACCGGGGTCGGTCGTACCACGATGCCGGTAGCCCTTTCGGCCCTAGCCAAGGGCGGTCATCTGCGAGTAGGCATGGAGGACACGCTCATGTTCGCCAAGGGCCAGCCGGTTCGGGACAACGCTCAGCTGGTCGAGCGGGCTGCTGCGCTGGCGGCCATCGCCGGGCGTCCGGCGATGTCGCCGGTCGACGCCAGGGCGCTACTGAAGACAAAGGATCGCCGCTAAGTTGGTTCCAACCGGAAAGCGGGATGGCAGATGACCGAACCGATGCCGGGGGGACGCCGCCGTATCGACCGGGTGCTGGCACCCGGATATCTGGACGGGCTGAAATCGCTGCCGATGGATGAGGTACGGGCGCTGCGGCAGGAGGCCGAGCAGGAGGAGACCGACCTGTCGTACCTGCGCCGCATGCTGCAGGGCCGGATCGACCTGGTGCGGGCGGAGCTGAGCAATCGAGAGGCGGGCGGGACCGGCGGCAGCGTGCTGGAGCAGTTGCCCGAGATTCTGCGCGACGAGGCGTCCGCCCGCCCCGCACTCGGCCGGCACCTCACCCTGGAACCGAGCCGGGCCGGCGAGTACCGGCGCGGTGTCGAACGGGTGGTAGCCGATATCGACATCTCGGACGTGACCGCGCGAACCGACGCCGAGCTGGAGAGCGCGCTGGCCACGCTGGTGGACTACGAGGCCACCGTGTCGCGCAGCCGGAAGGCCGTCCAGCAGGTCGCCGACGAGTGCCGCAAGGAAATCGCCAGGCGCTACCGCACCGGCGAGGCCCACGTCGGGGATCTGCTCGCCGAGGGCCCCCCGGATTGAGCCCGAACCCGGTTCTCGCCGAGGTCGTCCGCAACGGCTTCGTCGAGGGAGTCCATCGCGGCGCCCTGGTTGCGCTGAATCCGGACGGTTCAGTGGCGTTCGCCGCTGGCGACGTTCGCTCGCCGATCTTCCCGCGATCGGCCAACAAGCCACTGCAGGCGGCCGGGATGGTTCGCGTCGGCCTGCCGCTTACCGGTGAGCTCCTGGCGATCGCGACCGCCAGTCATTCCGGGGAGCCGTTCCAGCTGGACGCGGTCCGGAAGATCCTGGCCGGCGCGGGACTGCCCGAGTCGGCACTGCAGACTCCGCCCGATCTGCCGATCGACCCGGTGGCCAGGGCCGACTATCTGCGGGCCGGCGGCCAGCCGGCCCCGCTGGCCATGAACTGCTCGGCCAAGCACGCGGCCATGCTGGTCACCGCGGCGGTCAACAACTGGCCGCTGGACAGCTACCGGGATCCGGACCATCCGCTCCAGCTTGTGCTGCGAGACACCGTGGCCGAGCTGGCCGGCGAGCCGGTCGCGGCGACCGGGGTGGACGGGTGCGGCGCCCCGCTGTTCGCGCTCAGCCTCACCGGGCTGGCGAGGGCGTTCGCGGTGCTCGGCACCGCCGACCCGGGTTCGGCGGAGCATCGGGTAGCCGGAGCGATGCGCGCCCACCCGGAGTTCGTCGCCGGCACCCGCCGAGACGTCACCAAGCTGATCCGCGCGGTCGACGGGCTCATCGCGAAGGAGGGCGCCGAGGGCGTGCTCGGGCTGGCCCTGGCGGACGGGACCGCGTTGGCGCTGAAGATCGACGATGGCGCGGATCGGGCTCGGCCGCCGGTCGCGTGGGCCGCGTTGCGGCGGCTGGGTGTCGCGCCCCCGGAGCTCGGCGAGTTCCTGGTATCGCGGGTGCTCGGAGGCGGGCAGCCGGTTGGGGAGATTCGTGCGGTCGCCTTCGGCTAGTCCCGACGAGCCGCCTTCGGCTAGTCCCGACGAGCCGCATTCGGCTACTTCCGAGGAGCCGGCGACCCGGCTGCGGCGGGAGCTCGGACTTGACGGCGCGGTCGTCATCGGCCTGGGCGCGATGCTCGGCACCGGCGTGTTCATCGTCTTCGCCCCGGCGGCGGCGCAGGCCGGAAGCTGGCTGCTCGCCTCGCTCGGGCTGGCCGCGGTGGTCGCCTACGCGAATGCGACCTCGACCGCGCAATTGGCCGCGGTCCATCCACAGGCCGGCGGGGCGTACGTCTACGGGCGGCAACGGCTGAGCCCGACGGCCGGCGCGCTCGCCGGCTACGCATTTGTGATAGGCAAGATCGCCTCTGCCGGGGCGGCCGCCTTAGCGGTTGGCGCGTACGCCTGGCCGGATCAGCAGCGGCTGGTCGCGGTGGCCGCGCTTGTGGTTGCCACCGTCATCGACCTGGCGGGCATCGCCAGGACGGCGACCGTGACCGCCTGGCTGGTCGCGGCTCTGTTCGCGGTGCTCGGTTTGGTCGTGGTGGCCGGGCTGAGCCATCCGGCCGGCGACCAGTCCACGCTGACAGCGGTGCCCGGCGAGACAGGCATCCCGCTGGCCGGCATCCTCGGCGCGGCCGGACTGCTGTTCTTCGCGTTCGCCGGCTACGCGCGGATTGCCACGCTCGGCGAGGAGGTGCGCGATCCGGCCCGGACGATTCCGCGCGCGGTCAACATCGCGTTCGCCATCATCGTGGTGATCTACCTGCTGGTGGCGGTCGCCGCGCTGGTCGGGCTGGGCGCGGACCGGCTGGCCGCGGCCACCGCACCGCTCGCCGACGTGGTGCGGGCGGCCGGATGGACCTGGGCGGCCCCGGTGGTCCGGGCCGGCGGAGCGGTGGCGGCCGGCGCCGTGCTGCTGTCTCTGATCGCGGGGATCGGCCGGACCACGTTCGCGATGGCCGCCGAGCGGGATCTGCCCGGTTACCTGGCCGCGGTCGACGAGCGGTCCGCGGTGCCGCGCCGGGCCGAGTTGGCCACCGCCGCCGCCGTCCTGGTCGTGGTGCTGACCGGCGGGCTGGTCGGCGCCGTCGCGGTCAGCGCGTTCACCGTGCTGATCTACTACGCGGTCGCTAACCTGGCCGCTCTGCGGCTGAGCCCGCAGGAGCGGCGCGGTCCGCGCGGCCTCATGATCCTGGGGCTGATCGGCTGTGTAACGCTGGCCGCAAGTCTGCCCTGGCAGGTCGTGGTCGGCGGGGCGGCTGGCCTCGCGGCCGCACTGGCCATCCGAGCGGGTGCAGCTGCCCTAGCCGAGAGCAGGCGCTAGCCGCCCGCTAACCTCCGCTTGCAAAAGTTAGCAGTATGGGGCAGACTCGCTGCCGTGGCGACATTCCGGGTCGGCCCGCTGGGCGACTACCTGCGCGAGCAGCGGCGCACCGCGCAGCTCTCGTTGCGGCAGTTGGCCGAGGCGGCCGGAGTGTCCAACCCGTATCTGAGCCAGATCGAGCGCGGGCTCCGCAAGCCATCGGCAGAGATCATGCAGCAGATCGCCAAGGCGCTGCGGATCTCGGCGGAGACCTTGTACGTCCGCGCCGGCATCCTCGACGAACGCACCGACGGTCTCGAGGTCACGGCCGCGATTCTGGCCGACACCGCGATCAACGAGCGGCAGAAGCGGGTCCTCATTGACATCTACGAGTCGTTCCGCAAGGAGAACGAACCGGCGGCGGAGGCGGCCGGTGCAGGGAAGGAAGAAGATGGCGATTAGGGAAGAGCTCAAGACCAACCTCGACAAGGTCACCGAGTCGACCGCGTTCTACGCGGCGGCCGGCGCCGGCGATCTGGCCGCGGAGAAGCTGCGCCAGCTGTCGGTGTTCATCGCCGAGCTGGATCTGCCAGGCAAGCTCGAGGAACTGCAGGACCGGCTGGACAAGCTGCAGCGCAAGCTGAGCGAGCTCCAGATCGACACGGCGGACGTCCAGGCCAAGGCGCAGAGCAAGGCGCGCGAGCTGCCGGAGCGGTTCACCGACCTGGCGATGCAGATCACCGGCATGGCGGTGCAGACCTACGGCGAGCTGGCCCAGCGCGGCAAGACCGTCGTCGACCGGCGCCGCGGCGTCAGCTACGACGATCTGCCGATCAGGACCGAGGTCGTCCGCGAGCCGGTTACCCCGGTGGTCGAGCAGGTCAGCGCGGCTCCGGCGGCCCCCGCGGCCAAGCCGGCGGCCAAGAAGACCGCCGCGGCCAAGACGACGACCGCGCGGAAGTCCACGAGCCAGAGCACGTCGAAGAGCACGGCCAGCAAGCCGAGCAAGTCCTGATCAATGCCGCCGCACCGCCCGGTGCGGTGGCCGGCCTTGGTATCCACCGAGCCCGGTGGGCACCTCAGCACAACGGCGGGCGTTCTTCGCATCCGGATGCGCAGAGCGCCCGCTGCTCTGTCCGGCTAGGGTCTGGAGTGTCGCGCGCCTGGTAGAGGAGTCGGGATGCTGGTCTCGCAGCTCAACATCTTTACGTTCCTGCTCGGTTGGTTTCTGCTCGGTCTGGCCGTGTTCGCGTTCGTGGACGCGCTGACCCGGACCGACGCGGCGTTCCGGGCGGCCGGCAAGATGAACAAGCTGTTTTGGACCCTCGTGCTAGGCATCGCCGCAGCCTGGGACGCGTTCGGGCCCGGCGGCCCGTTCGGCTTCGTCGGAATCGCCGGCATCGTCGCCTCGATTGTGTACGTGGTCGACGTCCGCCCGGCGGTACGTACTTACGGCGGTCGCGGCCGGTCCGGCCCCCAGCGCGGTCCCTGGTAGTCCGCGCCGATTTGGTAGGCCGCGCATCCCGTTCGCAGCGATCCGCCCGGATCCGAGCCAGCGGTGCCGTTGCTGACCACGGCCGAGGGCCGGATCGAGTACCTGGTCACCGGCTCCGGCTCGCCGACCACCGTGTTCGCGCACGGCTTGGCCGGCTCCATCGCGGAAACCCGGCCACTCGGCAGCGCGGTTGCCGGCACTCGGGTGTTCCTGCACTTCCGCGGGCACGGCAGGTCGACCGGGCCGGACTCGCCGTGGACGTACCCCGCACTTGCTGCCGAGCTGCGGGCGATCGCCGACCACACCGGCGCCGGTCGAGCGGTTGGGGTCTCGCTCGGCGCCGGCGCGCTGACCACGCTGCTGGCCGAGACGCCGCAGCGGTTCCAGCGGCTGGTGTTCTTCCTGCCGGCCGTGCTGGACCGGCCGCGCCGGGACGCGGCGCTGGACCGGCTGCACGCGATGGCCGGCCGGGTCGACCACCGGGACGTGGACGGGCTCGCCGCATTGCTGCTCGCCGAGCAACCCGACGGAGTGCGCAACCGTGCCGACGTTGCGGTGTTCGTCCGGCGGCAGGCCCGGGCGCTGGTCGGCACGCCGGTGTCGGCGGCCCTGCGGCAGCTGCCCGACCAGGTCCCGATCACGGATCGAGCGGTGCTCGCCGCGGTGACCGTGCCGGCGCTGGTGATCGCCCAGCAAGGCGACAGCGCCCATCCGATCTGGGTGGCCGAGCAGCTGACCGACGCGCTGCCGGCCGGCCGGCTGCGGGTGTTCGGGCCCGGCGGGGCGTTGTGGTCGGCGCGCGCCGAGCTGCGGGCGCTGATCGCCGGATTCCTCAACTAGCTCCAGTAGACGACCACCCGGTCGCCGATTCTGGTGTCGTCGAACAGCCGCTCGGCGAGATTCCAGTCGCGTACGTTCACGCAGCCGTGCGAGGCGCCGTCGTAGCCGACCGAGGCGAAGTCGGGCGAGAAGTGGACGGCCTGACCGCCGCTGAAGAACTGGGCGAACGGCATCCTCGACTCGTAGATCGACGAGACATGGTCGCGGCTCTTCCGATTGATGGCGAACACACCCTCGTCGGTCGGGGTGGCAGTCGCTCCGAACCGCGCCTCCATCCAGTACTCGACCTCCCCGTCGACCACCCAGCGCAGCGAACTCGTGCTCTTGTCGACGCAGATGACCCGGCCGGTAAGGCACCGCGCGTCCAGCGTCGAGTCGGCCGGACCCTTCGGTTGCGGGTACAGGTCGTCGCTGGTCACCTCGCCGGTCAGGGCCAGCAACCGGGACCAGGTCCGGGTATCGACCGATCCGGTGACGTCGAGGCCGTGGCGCTGCTGGAACCGGCGGACCGAGGTCTCGGTCACCGAGCCGAAGTAGCCGGTCACCGCATGGTCGAACACGTCCTCCCGGCTCAGCCGCACCTGCAGCTCGCGGACCTGCTCGCCGCGATCGCCACGCTCCAGAATGGCCTGCGGCGCGGGCTTGGGCGGGGTCGGCTTTGGGGTCTTGGTGTACGTCGGGGTAGGAGTCGCAGTCGCGGCGACCGGGGCCGACGCGGTGATCTCGGTGGCGGGCGCGGCCGTCCCGCCAGTTCCGCTCGCGCTCAGTGCGGCGCAGCCGGACAGGAGGAGGCTGGACATGGCAGCGGCGATGGCGAATGCGGCCCGAGCAGGACGGCGCACAGGCATAGTGGATTTCCCCCGTGATGGATATCGAGTCGTCGGTGTGAGGACGCAGAACCTGGCCCAACCGTTGCTCCGGGAGATCAGATGAAGGTCACGCTGAGTCTGGGCGATATCACCGCCCACCAGGCCGATGCCATCGTCAACGCGGCGAACTCCTCGTTGCTGGGCGGGGGAGGGGTCGATGGGGCGATTCACCGCCGTGGCGGGCCGGCGATCCTGACCGAATGCCGCGCGCTGCGCGAGTCGCGCTATCCGGACGGGCTGCCGACCGGCCAGGCGGTGGCGACCACCGCGGGCGAGTTGCCGGCGCGCTGGGTCATTCACACGGTCGGCCCGGTGTACTCGGCGCAGGACGATCGCTCCGAGCTGCTCGTCTCGGCCTATCGCGACTCGCTGCGGGTCGCGGACGAGCTTGGCGCCCAGGTCGTCGCGTTTCCCGCGGTGTCGGCCGGTATCTACGGGTGGCCGCTGGACGACGCCGCGCGGATCGCGGTGAGCACCGTCCTGACCACCGAGAGCGGCCTGGCCGAGGCCCGGTTCGTGCTGTTCAGCCAGCCGGTGTTCGACGCGTTCGAGTCCGCCCTGCGAACCGCGACAATGGGCTGATGGCGCAGCTCGACGTCCTCGAGGCGGTGCTGCGGGTGCTGCTCGCGCTGATCCCGGCCGCCCTGATCGGTCTGGATCGTGAGCTCGCCCAGCAGCCGGCCGGCTTACGCACCCACGTGCTGGTCGGGCTCGGCGCCTGCCTGTTCACGATCGCCGGGGTGGGCGTCCCGGGCGGCGACCCGACCCGGATCGCCGCGCAGGTCGCCAGCGGGATCGGGTTCCTCGGCGCCGGCGCGATCCTGCGCGATCAGTTCCGGGTGACCGGGCTCACCACGGCCGCGTCTTTGTGGGTGACCGCGGCGATCGGGGTGGCCGCCGGGCTTGGCGCCTACGAGGTCACCGTGATCACCACGGCGATCGCGCTGCTGGTGCTGCTGCCGCTCAAGTGGGTGGAGCGCCGGGTGTTCCCACCCCGGCCGGTGCGATCCTTCGTCGTCGAGGTAAATCCGGATCAGCCGCTCCAGGCCGCTATCCAGGCGATCGAGTCGGTCCTGGGGCAGGTGACGATCCGCCGCGTCGAGCCGGCTCCTCGAGGCGGTCATGTGCTGCACGGGCGGGCCAAGGAGCCATCCGGGGCCGAGCTGGTCCACCTCGCCGGCGCACTGTCGGAACTGCCGGGCATCCACCGGGTCGAGGTCTTCGGCTGACCCGGGTAAGCCACGGTCACCCGGTGCTCGGCGCCGTGCGGTGAACCTTGTGCTGAGCGGCCTGGGCGAGTGGCCGGACCACCAGCAGGTCGATGTCCACGTGCGGCGGCCGGGTCACGCACCAGGTGACGCAGTCGGCGATGTCCTCCGCGGTCAGTGGCTCGGCCACACCGGCGTAGACCGCGTCCGCCTTCGCCCGGTCGCCGCGGAACCGATTGAGCGCGAACTCCTCGGTGCGGACCATGCCCGGTGCGATCTCGGTCACCCGGACCGGCTGGCCGGACAGCTCCAGCCGTAGCGTCTCGGCCAGCGCGGCCAGGCCGTGCTTGGCCGCGGTGTAGCCACCGCCGCCCTCGTACACGACCCGACCCGCGGTCGACCCCATCACGACCACGTGTCCGGCGCCGCTGGCCACCAGCGCCGGCAGCATTGCCTGCGTCATCCGCAGCACGCCGAGCACGTTCACGTCGTACATCCACTCCCAGTCGGACACCGACCCGGACGCGATCGGGTCCAGTCCGCGGGCGGCGCCGGCGTTGTTGACCAGCACCGAACACGGCCCGACCGCGGCCGTGAACTCGGCCACCGAGCGGTCGTCGGTGACGTCCAGCGGGTAGGCGCGGCCGCCGAGCTCACCGGCAAGGGTGCTGGTCCGGTCGATGCGCCGGGCCCCGAGCACCACCTGGAACCCCGCGCCAGCCAGGCTGCGGGCAGTGGCCGCACCGATTCCGCTGCTGGCTCCGGTGATCACCGCAATGCCCCGGCCGGGGGCGGGTGTGGCGTTTGTCACGCGTCGATCGTGGCATACCGGGGAATCCGGGAAGATCTCGGCGGGTTCTAGCTCCGGAGGTGGTTAGGTGACCGTGTTGCCAGTCCGGCGGGCACCCAGGCGGATCGCGGTGCTGTCGGTGCACACGTCGCCCTTGGATCAGCCGGGTATCGGCGATGCGGGCGGCATGAACGTCTACATCGTCGAGCTGTCGAAACGGATGGCCGCGGTAGGCACCGAGGTGGAGATCTTCACCCGGGCCACGACGAGCGATCTTCCCCCGGTGGTCGAGCTGGCGGACGGGGTGACCGTGCGGCATGTGACGGCGGGCCCGTACGAAGGGCTGGCCAAGGAGGATCTGCCGGCCCAGCTGTGCGCGTTCACGTCCGGAGTGCTGCGCGTCGAGGCGCGGCACGAGCCGGGTTACTTCGATCTCGTGCACTCCCACTACTGGCTGTCCGGCCAGGTCGGCTGGCTGGCCAAGGACCGCTGGGGTGTGCCGCTTGTGCACTCCATGCACACCATGGCCAAGGTCAAGAACGCGTACCTGGCCGAGGGCGACACCCCGGAGCCCGCCGCCCGGATAATCGGCGAGGCACAAGTGGTCAGCGTGAGCGATCGGCTGGTCGCGAACACCGACGCCGAGGCGGACCAGTTGATCCGGCTCTACGGCGCAGATCCGGATCGGGTAGTGACGGTCAATCCCGGTGTGAACCTCGACCTGTTCCAGCCGGGTGACGCGCGGGTGGCGAGGGCAAAGCTCGGCCTTCCCGACGACGGACCGGTGCTGCTGTACGTCGGCCGGATCCAGCCGCTGAAGTCGCCGGACGTGCTGGTCCGGGCGACCGGACGGCTCCTCGAGGCGGATCCCACACTGCGCGGCCGGCTGACCGTGGCGGTCGTCGGCGGCCCCAGCGGCACCGGCTGCGCCTCACCGTCGCACCTGTCCAACCTGGCGGGTGCGCTCGGGGTCGCGGACCAGGTCAGGTTCGCGCCCGCGGTTCCCCAGCATGAGCTCGCCGACTGGTTCCGGGCTGCTTCGGTGACCGTGGTGCCCTCTTACAACGAGTCGTTCGGGCTGGTCGCACTCGAGTCGCAGGCCTGCGGCACGCCGGTGGTGGCGGCCGCGGTCGGCGGGCTGACCACCGCGGTCCGGGACGGCTACTCCGGTGTGCTGATCGACGGCCACGATCCTGACGACTACGCCGCGGTGCTGCGCAAGCTGATCGACAGCCCGAGATTGCGCGCGGAACTGTCGGCCGGCGCGCTTGACCATGCCGTACGGTTCGGATGGTCGGCGACCGCCGCGCGCATGCTGGACGTGTACGCGGGTGCGCTGACCGAGCGGACGGCCGAGCTGGTCAACGACCGGGAGCTGGTGGGCTGATGGGCGACACCGCCGCGGCGTCGGCGGTGGTTCGCGAGTTCCTGGCCGGCTCCGAGCTGGACTGGTCCGAGCCAAGTCCGGACAGCTTCGTGGTCACCCTGCCTGGCGTTCGCAAGCAGGCCACGACCTGCTCGCTCATCGTCGGCACTCACTCGCTGTCGATCAACGCGTTCGTCGCCAGGCACCCGGACGAGAGCCACGAGGCGGTGTACCGCTGGCTGCTTCGGCGCAACCTGCGCACCCACGGCCCGGCCTTCGCGCTGGACCCGCTCGGCGACATCTACCTGGTCGGCAAGGTGCCGCTCGGCGAGCTCAGCGCGGACACGCTGGACCGGCTGCTGGGCGCGGTGCTCGAGGCGGCCGACGAGTCGTTCAACACGATTCTGGAGCTCGGCTTCGCCAGTGCGATCCGACGCGAGTGGGACTGGCGGCGCAAGCGCGGCGAGCCCACGACGAACCTGGCCGCGTTCACCCATCTGCTTGATCGCCAGGATTGACCCACCGCCGGAACCCGGCCGGCTCGTGGCTAGGCTGAGCCCATCATGGTCGGCCGGCTACCCACCTTGGTCCTGCTCCGCCACGGCGAGAGCGACTGGAACGCGAAGAACCTGTTCACCGGCTGGGTCGACGTGGACCTGTCCGCCGTCGGCCGGGCCGAGGCCAGTCGGGGCGGCCAGCTGCTGGCCGAGCACGGTCTCCTTCCCGATGTCGTGCACACCTCCGTGCTCCGGCGAGCGATCAGTAGCGCCGAGCTTGCCCTCGATGCATGTGATCGGATGTGGATTCCGGTACGCCGCAGCTGGCGTCTCAACGAGCGCCATTACGGCGCGCTGCAAGGCAAGAACAAAGCGCAGACGCTGGCCCAGTTCGGCGAGGAACAGTTCATGCGTTGGCGCCGGTCGTACGACGTGCCACCGCCGCCGCTGGCCGAGGATGACGAGTACTCCCAGTTCCACGATCCGCGGTACGCACCGCTGCCACCCGAGCTGCGGCCGCGGACCGAGTGCCTGGCCGACGTCGTGGTCCGGGCGCTGCCGTACTGGTACGACCGGGTCGTGCCTGATCTGCGCGCGTTCGACGTGGTACTGGTCGCCGCGCACGGCAACTCGCTGCGCGCGCTGGTCAAGCATCTGGATCGGATCTCCGACGCGGACATCGCCCAGCTGAACATCCCGACCGGGATCCCGCTGCTGTACCGGCTGGACGCCGAGTACCACCCCGTCACCCCAGGCGGTGAGTACCTGGATCCGGTCGCCGCGGCAGCCGCGATCGAGGCGGTACGCAACCAGGGCAAGCGCTAGCCGACCGGCCTCGCGCTCACTGGTGGCTGACCGGCTCGGACTCCTCCCGCTCCCAGACGCCGGTGACCAGAAACACCACCCGACTGGCGGTCGAGACCGCGTGGTCGGCGTAGCGCTCGTAGTAGCGGCCGCACAGGCTCACATCGACCGCGGTCTCCACGCCATAGGTCCACTCAGGGGCGAGGATGGTCCGGTAGAGCTCGCGGTGCAGCCGGTCCATTTCGTCATCGTCGCGCGGAAGCTCGAGTGCGACCTCGGCATCCTTGCGCGCGATCACACTGCCGGCCTTGGCCACGATCCGCTCGGCGACCTGCCCCATCTGAAGGATGGTGGAGCGCAGCTCGGCGGGCACCACCGACGCCGGATAGCGGCGCCGGGTGACCCGGGCGATGTGCGACGCGAGGTCACCCATCCGCTCCAGATCGGCGCTCATCCGCAGGCTGGCCACCAGCGTGCGCAGGTCGCCGGCCACCGGCTGCTGCCGCGCCATCAGCTGCAGTGCCGCGTTCTCGAGCGTGTGCTGGGCCTCGTTGACGGTCTCGTCGCCCTCGATCACGCTCTCCGCGAGTTTCAGGTCGGCATCGAGCAAGGCGGTCGTGGCGCGAGCCATCGCAGAACTCACTAGCCTGGTCATTTCGACCAGCTGGTCACTGATGGCGTCGAGCTCTTCGTGGTAAACGTCGCGCATGAGCGGCTCCGCCCCAGATAGGTGTGTCCCTAGTCTGGCAAAGCTAATCGGTGCGTACCAACCTGCTTGCCGTCGGTCGGTGAACGCCTCGGATACCGGACATGAACATCAATGGAGCATTGCGGTGGCCCAGTGATCAACTAGCGGGATGCCCGGGCCGGAGATCTACCATCATGCCGTGAGCAGCAGCACAGGTAGCGCCTCGGATCGCTGAGTGGATCCGGTCATCTCCGCCGGGATCGTGGCGGCAGGCGTTGGGCTGATCACCGGCTTCGCCGCCGGGATGGCGTTCCGGTTCAGTGAGCGGGATCGGGC
>Ga0066905_100000052_pt1 | contig 19218 bp, 18 predicted proteins | sample PanSoiMetaPlot36_FD_67483 | JGI IMG/M metagenome (GOLD analysis project Ga0066905, IMG submission 67483) | Tropical forest soil microbial communities from Panama analyzed to predict greenhouse gas emissions - Panama Soil Plot 36 (version 2) | ecosystem: Environmental > Terrestrial > Soil >... | reverse complement strand
GCTTCGGGCAAGGAATGGCTCGGCATGCTCGGCATGCACGGCACCTACGAGGCCAATCTGGCGATGCACGATTGCGACGTCATGGTCTGCATCGGCGCCCGCTTCGACGACCGCATCACCGGTCGCATCGACCAGTTTTCGCCGCGGTCGAAGAAGATCCACATCGATATCGATCCGTCCTCGATCAACAAGAACGTCAAGATCAACATCCCCATCATCGGCGATGTGGCCTACGTGCTCGAGGAACTGATCCGCGCCTGGAAAGCCAAGGCCGCCATCGTCGACAAGACGGCACTCAAGACCTGGTGGGCGCAGATCGACCGCTGGCGTGCCAAGAAGTGCCTGAGCTACAAGAATTCCAGCGACTTCATCATGCCGCAGTATGCGATCCAGCGGCTGTACGAGCTCACCAACGACCGCGACATCTACATTACCACCGAGGTCGGCCAGCATCAGATGTGGGCGGCGCAGTTCTTCCGCTTTGAGAGCCCCAATCGTTGGATGACGTCGGGCGGCCTCGGCACCATGGGCTATGGGCTACCAGCCGCCATCGGCGTGCAGATGGCGCATCCCAAGTCACTGGTCATCGACATTGCCGGCGACGCTTCGATCCTGATGAACATCCAGGAGATGTCGACCGCGGTGCAGTTCCGGCTTCCGGTCAAAGTCTTTATTCTGAATAACCAATACATGGGCATGGTCCGCCAATGGCAGCAGCTCTTGCACGGCAACCGCATTTCTGAAAGCTACACCGCCGCGCTGCCGGATTTCGTCAAGCTGGCGGAGGCCTACGGCGGCATTGGCATCAGGTGCGAGAAGCCCGGCGATCTCGACGATGCCATCAAGGCCATGCTGAAGGCGCCCAACGACAAGCCGGTGCTGTTCGACTGTCGCGTCGCCGCGCTCGCCAACTGCTTCCCGATGATCCCATCGGGCCGGGCGCACAACGAAATGCTGTTGGGCGAAGAGGTGAGCGAGGAGGCGATCGATCGGGCGATCGGCAAGGAAGGCAAAGTGCTGGTGTAGACGGCCGGCGCCGCTGCTGGTGCCGGCCTCGAGCCGCCGCCGAGAGCCGGTCGGTGCGCCCGCCGTCGGATAGCAGAGTTTTGAAGGCAACCCACCCATGCCCAACACGCAGCCCGGCTCCGCCTACTTCCTGGAGGAGCGCAGCGACAAGCCCGAGACGCATACGCTTTCGATCCTGGTCGACAATGAGCCTGGCGTGCTGGCCCGCATCGCCGGGCTATTCTCCGGGCGCGGCTACAACATTGAGAGCTTGACGGTCTCGGAAACCGAGCATGCCAAGCATCTGTCCCGGTTCACGGTGGTGACGACCGGAACCGCGATGGTGCTGGAGCAGATCAAGAGCCAGCTTGAACGGCTGGTCAACGTGCATCGCGTCATCGACCTCACCGCGTTGGGCGACCCGCTGGAACGCGAACTGGCGCTGGTCAAGGTCACCGGCAAGGGCGACAAGCGGATCGAGGCCCTGCGCATGGCGGAGATTTTCCGCGCCAACGTCATCGACGCCTCCACCGAGCACTTCGTGTTCGAAATCACCGGCCGCACACCCAAGATCGAGCAGTTCATCTCGATCATGACCGAGCTTGGCCTGTTGGAGGTGTCGCGCACCGGCATTGCCGCGATCGGGCGCGGCGTCAAAGGCATGTAGGCACCGGTTCGCTACGGTCCGCGCCAGGCAAGCGCGTGACAGCTCGCCGTGGCGCCGCCTAAAGTGCGCCATCGGAGCCTTGAGGGAGTAGCATGCGCCAATACCGAATAGCCAGCATTCCGGGCGATGGCATCGGCGGCGAGGTGATCGCCGCCGGCATCGAGGCTCTGACCGCGTGCGCCAAGCGCGACGGCGGCTTTGCTCTCGCCTTCGAGCACTTCGACTGGGGTTCGGAGCGCTACAAGCGCACCGGCGCCTTCATGCCCGGCAATGGTCTTGAACTGATCCGCCAGCACGACGCCATCCTGTTCGGGTCCGCCGGCGCCCCCGACGTACCCGATCATATCACGCTGTGGGGCTTGCGGCTCGCCATCTGCCAGCCGTTCGATCAGTACGCCAACGTGCGCCCGAGCCGGATCCTGCCCGGCATCACCAGCCCCTTGCGCCAGGTCTCGGGCCCGGAGCTCGATTGGGTGATCGTGCGCGAGAACTCGGAGGGCGAATATGCCGGTATCGGCGGCCGCGTGCACCGCGGCTTGCCGGAGGAAGTGGCCACCGACGTGTCGATGTTTACCCGCGCCGGCAGCGCGCGCATCTTGCGCTTCGCGTTCGGCTTGGCCCAGTCGCGACCGCGCAAGCGGCTGACGGTCGTGACCAAGTCGAATGCGCAGCGGCACGGCATGGTGTTATGGGACGAGATCGCGCTCGAGGTGGCGCGCGATTTTCCGGATGTGGCGTGGGACAAGATGCTGGTCGATGCCATGACCATGCGCATGATCTTGAAGCCCGACAGCATCGACACGGTGGTGGCGAGCAACCTGCATGCCGATATCTTGTCCGACCTGGCGGCGGCTTTGGCCGGGTCGCTCGGCATTGCGCCGACCGCCAATCTCAATCCCGAGCGCAATTTCCCGTCGATGTTCGAACCGATCCATGGTTCCGCCTTCGACATCATGGGCCAAGGCATCGCCAATCCGATCGGCACCTTCTGGTCGGGCGTGTTGATGCTGGAGCACCTGGGGGAGCCGGCCGCGGCGGCGCGGCTGATGCGCGCCATCGAGCGCGTGACCGCCGATGCCGCGCTGCATACCCCCGATCTCGGCGGCACCGCCACCACCCGCCAAGTGACCGAGGCGGTGTGCGAGGCGCTCACCGGCGATAATCGCTGACATGGAGGCGGCGCTAAGCCGCCCCGCAAGGGCCGGGGTGATCGAAGGCATGGGTTTAACCTGGCGACGGTGGCGCAGGATCTGGCCATGCTCCGGCACCAACGCCGATCCTAACCAGTGTGCCGATCCTAATCAGTGATTGAGGCGCGGCCGGGTTTTGTCCCGGCCCCTGGCATCGCGTGGCGCTGCGCCGCGCCTCAGCGCCTCGCCCAAGGTCGCCGCCGCCTCGGGCGTCATCGCGAACGACACCGTGAAGCCATCGGCCGCCGTCAGCGACAGCACCGGTGGGCGACCGGGGGCCGCCTCAATCAGCTGCCAGTCGGCCAGCGGATAGAGCGCGCGCCGGATCGCCGCGCCGTGGTGCCTCTCCAGCGCCTCCTGCAGCATGGCCGGCAGCAGCTGCAACAGCTCGAGCAGGCAGTCCTGCGGCAAGTAAAGCGTTGCCGCCTGCCCACGCTGGTCGATGAAGCCGAGCTCGATATGCTCTCCCGAGCAGGAGACATCGACGTGGGTGAGCGATTGGACGGGAACAGGTCGCGCGCGGTCGGACATGGGCACCGCCTGGCGGTTGCGACCCGCCCCCGCGGCGGGTCCTCGCCGCAGCACAGTATCTTTTGTTGACCACAGGAGTCAAGATTTGTCGCTGCCACGGTATTTTGACAAACACCGATCGCGGTGCCTAAATCGCCGCGCACATCGGCAATGTTTTGCGATGGGGGTTGGCATGCCAGGCGCGCGTCGCACATTAACCATGATCACCAGCGTGTTGGCGTTCGCGGCCGTCGGCGTCGTTGCCGGCACCGCGCTGGCGCACAAACCCGAGGAGCCGCCGCACCAGCTCTACCAGATGGGCGATTTCAAGCTCGAAAGCGGCGAGGTGATCAAGGACTTTGCCATTTCCTATGTCACGCACGGCAAGCTCAACGCCAACAAGAGCAATGCGATTTTGCTGGTGACCGCCATCAGCGGCAATCACCATCGCCTGGATTTCATGATCGGTCCGGGTAAGGCGCTTGATCCGGACAAGTATTTCATCGTCGCCACCGATGCGATCGGCAACGGGCTCACCACCTCGCCGTCCAACAGCACGGCGCAGCCGCACATGCAGTTCCCCAAATTCCTGATCCGGGACATGGTGGCATCGCAGCAGCGGCTGTTGAGCGAGCATCTCGGCATCAACCATTTGGTTGCCGTCGTCGGTCCGTCGATGGGCGGCATGCAGACCCTGCAGTGGGGGGTCAGCCATCCCGAATTCATGGACGGGCTGGTGGCGCTGGTGCCACTGGCCAAGACGCCGGCCTGGACCGTGGCGGTGCTGGAGGCCTCGCGCAAGGCGATCATGCTCGACCCGGCTTGGCAGCAGGGCAACTATGCCGGGCCGCCGGAGCAAGGCATCCGGCTATGGCGGGACATTTTGCTGTTGGCGGCGCGCACACCGGAGATCTACCGCGAGCAGTTCCCCAACAACCCGCTCGAGGTGTTAACCTGGCTCGAGAACACCGAGACCAGCCAAATCAAGGCGTTCGACGCCAATGATTGGATCTATCAGACCTGGGCCTACGAGCGACACGATGTTGGGTCGACGCCCGGCTTTAGCGGCGACACCGCCAAGGCGCTGCAAGCGATCAAAGCCAAGACCCTGATCCTGATCGGCAGCAAGGACCTGCTCAATCCGGAGTGGGAGCCGCAGGATGCCGCCAAACACATCCGCAACGCCAAGGTGGTGACCATCCGGCCGGGCGCGGTGACCGGGCACGCCGCCGCCGGCGGCGCCTTTGCAGCCGACGTCGAGTTCATCAACCGCGAGACCATCGGCTTTCTCGATCTGGTGACCGAGAGCGGCAAGAAGAGCAATTGAGCCCCGAGCGAGGCTCAGCGCAGGTCAGGCCGACGGCATGGCCGGCGGCGTTGCCACCACGATTTCGCTGACGCCGTAGCCGGCTTCGGCCGGGATCCGCAGCCGTCGCCGGCCCTCGGGCAGGCGTTCGACGTGCGGCATCACCGTCACCACTGGGCTCGCCCGCGCCGCGACGATCGCCTCGGCCACCTTGGCGTGGCGCGCCAGCTTGGTGAGGTTCATCTCGGTCGCGAACACCAAGGTGCGGGTTCCGGCCGCGGCAGCTGCGAGCGCCGCTTGCGGCCTGATCCACAGCCCCTCCACGGACTCGCTGCCGTCATGGGCGCCGATTTGCGCCACCGGCGCCGCAATCAGCAGAAAATGCGTATCGAAACGCTTCGGCACACCCTCCGGCGTGATCCAGTGCGCGAACGGCACCATCAGATCGGTGGCCAAACTGAGCCGTTCGCGGCGCACGATATCGAGAAACGACGTCTTGCCGCTGTTGAGGTCGGCGCGATGCGCCGCAACCAGCGCCTGGGCGTCCGCGGCCGAGATCAGGCCGTCGGCACCGTGCCGGCGCGCCAGCAGCAATCCCGCCTCCTCAAAGCTCTCCCGCGCGGCGGCAACGTAGGCGGCGCGGTCGGGCGGCGTGGCCAGCACCGGAGCCAGCTGCGCCCAGCCGGCATCGGCATCGTCGGGATCGATCTTGCCGCCGGGAAATACCAGCGCGCCGGAAGCAAATTCGATGGCGCGGTGGCGCACCACCATGAAGGTTTCGATGCCGGCCGGACCATCGCGCAGCATGATGACGGTGGCCGCCGGCCGCGCTGCCACCGGGCTCCCCGCCGCGGCCATCAGCCGATGCTCCGGTCGGTGGGCAGCGGAAACTCCTCGAGGTAGCCCTGGTAGGCATCCTCGACGTCGATCTTGAGCGTGTGCAGGATGCGCACCACGGCGTTGTAAAAGCCGATGGTGATGGTGAGGTCGACCAGGCGCTCGTCGTCGAGACTTTGTTTCAGTTCGGCGTAGGTGGCATCCGACATGGCAAGCTTAGTGGTCATCTCACGCGCCGCCCTGAGCACGGCCTTGGCCAGGGGTTCGAGCTCGTTGGGTTGGCCATCGGTATCGGCGATCAGCGCGCGGATGTCGGCGTCGGTGACGCCGAAGTCGCGCCCGATCTTGACGTGGTGCGACCATTCGTAGGGCTGGCGCGCCAGATAGCCGACCTGCAGGATCGCAAGCTCGCGCAGGCGCGGATCGAGCCGGCTCTTGAAGCGGATGAATTGGCCAACGCCACTGAAGGCACGCGCCGCGTGCGGGCTGTTCACCAGCGCCTGAAACAAGGTGATGTTGCGCGCCAACAGGTCTTGATGCTCGGGGGCAAGCTCGGCTTTGCTGCGGTAGGGTACGCGGGCCATGGCATCACTCCGAGGTCTAATGGTCTTGGCTGTCGCGGTCGGGGGCTCTAAGGGTCGTGCCACCGTCGACCACCAAGGTCTGGCCGGTGATGTAACGGGCATGGTCGGAGAGCAGGAAGCGCACGGCGTGGCCGATGTCCCAGCCGGTGCCCTCCAGCCCCAGCGCTGAGGCCTTGCGCCGCTGCTCGCGCGCCGCCGCACTCATGCCGGCGCCGTAGACCATCGGCGTAAACATCGGGCCCGGTGCCACGCAATTGACCCTGATGCCCTCTGCCGCATGGTCGACGGCCATGGCCCGGGTGAGCGCGATCACCGCACCCTTGGAGGCACTGTAGGCGGTAAGGCCGCGCGGCCGCAGCGCCGAAATCGAGGAGATGTTGACGATGGCGCCCTTGCCGGCGGTCGCGACCATGGCGGGGATGGCATGCTTTGAGGTCAAGAACATCGCCTCGACATTGACCTGCATGATCCGGCGCCAGCTCTCCGGCGTCTCCTCGACCACCGAGCCGCGGCTGCCGATGCCGACGTTGTTGTCGAGGAAATCGAGCCGGCCGAAGCGCGCAACGCAGGCCTCGACCATGGCGCGGCAGTGCTGCTCCTGGGTGAGGTCGGCGGCATGGGCAGCGGCCGTGCCACCTTCTTTCAGGATCATGGCAACGGTGCGCTCGGCAAGGCTGAGATCGCGATCGACGACCATCAGCTGGGTGCCGGCGCGCGCCAGCAAAATCGCCGCGGCGCGGCCATTGCCAATGCCGTCGCCGGCGGCGCCGCCGCCGGCGATGATGGCGACCTTGCCGGCGAGGCCCCGATCGTCCTCTTGGCTGAGTGCGGCAGGCATGAGCTCCCCCGGCGTCTAGTGCCGTTGCCGTGATAGCTGGGATCGCGGGCGGAAGGCAAGTCGGCCGCAGGCAACGGCGGGCGCAAGACGGGAGAGCGGCGGTTTGCCCCAACCCGCGCGTTGCCTCGTGCAGGGGAGCTGGGGGCCGGCGATCGCTCGCCCGGCTAGCGCACCTCGGCCAAAAACGAGAGCTGGCCGGCGTGCGCTGCGCCGTTCTGGTCGACGAGTTCGGTTGGATAGTCGCCGGTGAAGCAGTGGTCGGTGAACTGCGGTGCGCGCGGATCGCGGTGTTCGACCCCGAGCGCCCGGTAGATGCCGGCCACCGACAGGAAGGCCAGGCTGGTACAACCGGTAAACACCCGCATCTCCTCGATGCTCATATTGGCCGCCAACAGCTCGGTGGGGCGCGGGGTGTCGATGCCATAGAAGTCGGGATGCGTGATGGGCGGGCTCGAGACGCGCAGATGCACCTCGCGCGCGCCGGCCTCGAACATCATCTGCACGATCTTTTTCGAGGTGGTGCCGCGCACCACGCTGTCGTCCAACAGCACGATGCGGTTGCCGCGCACGGCGCTGGCGTTGGCCGAGTGCTTGAGCTTGACCCCGAGCTGGCGGATGCGCTGCTCGGGTTCGATGAAGGTGCGCCCGACGTAGTGGTTGCGGATGATGCCGAGCTCGAACGGGATGCCGCTCGCCTGCGCGTAGCCGATCGCCGCCGGCACGCCGGAATCGGGGATCGGGATGATGACGTCGGCGGCGGCCGGCGCCTCGCGCGCCAGCTGGGCGCCCATTTGCTTTCTCAGCTCATAGACGTTGCGCCCGCCAACGATGGAATCGGGGCGGGCGAAGTAGATGTATTCGAAGATGCACGGCCGCGCCGGACGCCGCGGAAACGGTCGGTGGCTCTCGACGCCGTCGGCGGTGATGGTGACGATCTCGCCGTTCTCGATCTCGCGCACGAACTCGGCACCAACGATATCGAGCGCGCAGGTCTCCGACGCCAGCACATAGCCGCCGCCGAGCCGGCCCAGCATCAATGGCCTGATCCCGATCGGATCGCGGGCCCCGATCAGCATGTCATTGGTCAGGCAAACGAGGGCATAGGCGCCCTGAATTTGCCGCAGCGCTTCCACGAACCGCTCGATCACGCGCCGGCGCTGCGATCGTGCCATCAAGTGCAGAATGATTTCGGTATCGGAGGTGGATTGGCAGATGGCACCGCTGGAAATCAGCTCGCGCCGCAAGGTCAGCGCATTGGTGAGATTGCCGTTGTGGGCAACGGCAAAGCCACCGGTGTCGAGGTCGGCGAACAGCGGCTGCACATTGCGCAAAATGGTGTCGCCGGTGGTGGAATAGCGGTTATGGCCGAGGGCGACGTGGCCCTTGAGGCGTTGGATCACGTCGGCCTTGTTGAAATTGTCGCCGACCAATCCCAGCCGCCGCTCGGAGTGGAAATGGGTGCCGTCGTAGGTGACGATGCCGGCGGCCTCCTGGCCGCGGTGCTGCAGCGCGTGCAGCCCGAGTGCGGTCAGCGCCGCCGCATCCTCGTTGCCGAACACCCCAAACACGCCGCACTCCTCGCGCAGGCGATCAGCGTCGGGGTGGGGTTCACGCGCGTCCGGGCTGCGACCGGCCGCGCACAGCTCATCATGCATGGCGAGCCTCGTTGGCATGGAAGCTTGGGCTTTGAGCCAAGGGGCACTCAATCCCGAATCTACCCGACGTCCTCAGGCGAGCTGGATATAGGGCAAGTCACCCGCGGTTGCTACTGGCGGCTTTCTCAAGGCCGGCCTGATCCGGGCCGAGCCAGCCCTGCTGCTGCTCACCCGGCCCGAGCGGCACCGAGGGCGCGTAGCGGGAGAGCAGCGAAAACAGCGTGCCGCTGGTCTGGTTGATGAGCGGCAGGGACTGGGCGTTCTCCACCCAGCCCGGCAACTCGCCCGGTCGGCACCCCTGGGCGGAGGCGCGCGCCGGGTTATCCTTGCACACGAAGGAAACGGCGAACATGTAGGGGATCACCACCAGCACAAAGCCGCGCACCATGCCGAAGGCCAAGCCCAGAATGCGATCGATGGCGCCGATGCGGCTATCGAGCACGGAATCGGAAATCCGCGCCGTGATCAGGTGAACGATGATCAGAACCACCAGGAAGATCAAGCCGCCGATCGCCACCTGGGCGACGTAGATGTAGGAGGTCTGTACCGGATTGGCGAAGTGCTTGGCCACCTCCTCGGCGACGTCGCGGTGGAAGCGAATAAAGTAGAACACCGCCCCGGCCGCCGCCGCCCACGACAGGATCGAGAGCACCTCACGCGTGAGGCCGCGATACATCGCCACCAGGCCGGACAGCACGACGATGGCGAGCACCGCCAGATCGAGATTGGTAAACGGTCCCACTCCGCTCATGATTGGGGATCCTCAAGCCAAGGTTGCCCTGCGGCCAGGCGCTGCTGGCGGCGCCCAAGCGCACACCTGACCCCCAATCGCCGCCGCCGGGGCCGGTGGGGTCGCTGCCGTTGCACATCCGCCGAGATCAAAGTCCGCTCCGGGTGTGGCGCCGACCGCCGTCGCGACGCTCCGGCGGACATGGCGCTGCCGCCCGCATAGGCTCTAGGGCAGCTTGTTCGCGAACACAATATAGCGGTAGTCTGCCGATTGCGGTGATGCGGGGTGGGCACAATGCAGCGGGTATTGTTAGCGATTTTTTCGGTCGTGATCGCCGTTGCCTTCGTCGCCCTGATCGTGTTCTTCGCCGGCGTCGGGGCCGCTGCCGGCACCGCCCTGGTGCAAGCCGGCCTCGCTAGCCCCGTGCTCATGCTGCCCGGGCTCGGCCGCATCGACGTCGGGGTGGCGGCGCTGGTCGGCGGCGCCGTGGTCGGGTTCCTGGCCGCAACCTTGGCCTGCGGCGCCATCTTTGCCCTGATTGCCATCGCCAACAACACCCGTCGCACGCGCGACCTACTGGCGGCGCGGCTGTAACGGGTTGGCAGCCGGCGGCTCGGGGCCAGGCTCCCCGAGCGAATGGGCGAGCTCGGCGACGTGATCCAAGGCGAGGCGCTCAAGGCCGTCGATATCGCTGCCAGCCTCGCCGGCCGCCGGCACCAGCGCCGCCTTGAAACCGAGCTTGCGCGCCTCCTTCAGGCGCAAGGGCGTGTGGCGCACGGCACGCACGGCTCCCGACAGGGCGATTTCGCCCAGATAGACCCGCTCCGGTCGCAGGGCCAGCTGGCGCAAGGAGGAGATCAGCGCCGCCGCCGCGGCAAGGTCGGCGGCGGGCTCGCTGATCTTCAGGCCGCCGGCGACGTTGAGATAGACGTCGTGACCGGCAAAACTGACGTTGGCCCGGGCGCTGATCACGGCCAGCAGCATGGCAAGGCGGCTCGCATCCCAGCCGACGACGGCCCGGCGCGGGGTGGCGAGCTCCGAGGGCACCACCAGCGCCTGGATTTCGACCAGGATCGGACGCGTGCCCTCAACGCCCGCGAACACCGCCGCGCCCGGTGCGGAGGCCCGGCGATCGCCGAGAAACAGCTCGGAGGGATTGGCGACCTCGCGCAGGCCTTCCCCCGCCATCTCGAACACGCCGATCTCGTCGGTCGCGCCGAAGCGGTTCTTGGCGGCGCGCAGGATGCGGTAGGGGTGGCCGCGGTCGCCCTCGAAATAGAGCACGGTATCGACCATGTGCTCGACCAGCTTGGGTCCGGCGATCTGGCCATCCTTGGTGACATGGCCGACCAGGACCACGGCACTGCCACCGGCCTTGGCGAAGCGCACCAGGGCGTGCGCCGCCGCGCGCACTTGGGCGACGCTGCCGGGGGCCGCCTCCAGCTCACCGCTCCACAAGGTCTGGATCGAATCGACGATCACCAGATCGGGGGGCTTGCCCTGCTGCAAGGTGGCCAGGATGTTGCCGAGATTGCTGTCGCACAACAGCGCCACCGGCGCCGCCGAGACGCCGAGGCGCTCGGCCCTGAGGCGGACCTGTGCCGCCGCCTCCTCGCCGGAAATATAAAGCGCGCGGCGTCCGGCCGCGGCCACCCTGGCCGCCAACTCCAGCAACAGCGTCGACTTGCCGATGCCGGGCTCGCCGCCGACCAGCAGTACCGAGCCCGGCACGATGCCGCCGCCGGTGACACGATCGAATTCGCCGTTGCCGCTCGGGCTACGCGCCGGCCCCGGCGCGCCGGTGCTCGCCAGGCTTTCAAGCGCCACGGCGCGGCCGCCGGCGGAACCGGAGCCCGGCAGCGCCGTGGCGGCAACCTCTTCCACGAGACTGTTCCAGGCATCGCAGGCGCTGCACCTGCCGGCCCAGCGCGCGAAGCTGGCGCCGCAGCTCTGGCACACAAAGGCGGTTCGCTGCGCGCGGGCCGCGGCCATCAGCTTGTCCCCTCCTCGTAGACGCGGTGCACGCGCTGCCCGAGCCGGGTCAGCAGTTCATAGCCAATGGTGCCGGCGCGGTCGGTCAGATCGTCGACCGTGACGCGGTCGCCCATCACTTCCACCCAGGCGCCGCGGTGCGCCAGCTCCGGCGGGGCACCGGTGATGTCGACGGTAATAAAGTCCATCGAGACGCGACCCACGATCGGCACCGGATAGTCGCCGATGAAACCGACCGGGCCCGCCTCGCCGGTCTTGACGCTGAGCGCGCGCAAAAAGCCGTCGGCATAGCCGCAGCCGATGGTGGCAATGCGCGCCGGGCGCTCGACGCGGTAGATGGCGCCGTAGCCGATGGTGGCCCCGGGTTCGAGCTCGCGAATCTGCAGGATTTTGGCGGCGAACCGGACCACGGTCTGCATCGGGTTGGGTTTGCCCTCGTGCGCGCGTCCGCCATAGAGGGCAATGCCGGGTCGCACCAAATCGTAGTGGAAGGCTTCCCCCAGAAACACGCCGCCGGAATTGGCAAGCGAGGCTCGCGCCGGCGGCAGCTTGGCGCGCAGCTGATCGAAGCGCTGGCGCTGGCGCTGGTTCATGGGGTTGTCCGGTTCATCGGCGCAGGCGAGATGGCTCATGATCAGGCACATGTCGAAGGCGGCGAGCAGGCCCGGATCGGCGGCGAGCGCGTCGATCTCGGCGGCCGGCATGCCCAGCCGGTTCATGCCGGTGTCGAGGTGCACGGCGGCCGACAGCTTGCGGCCGCGCGCGCGGCAGTAGGCGGCCCAGTCGCGGACCTCGGCCAGACTTGAAAGCACCGGGCGCAGGTCGAAGCCGGCGTAGTGCGGCTCGGCGCCGGGCAAGAGGCCATCGAGCACGTAGATGGTGGCGCCGGCCTGCACCTCCCGCGCCGCCCGCGCCTCGTCGATGGTGGCGACAAAAAACGTCTTGCAGCCCTCGCTGGTGAGTGCCTTGGCGACCGGGGCGAGCCCCAAGCCGTAGGCGTCGGCCTTGATCACCCCGGCGCATTCGGCCCCGCCCGAGACCCGGTTGAGGCGGGCCCAGTTGGCGCGCACGGCGGCAAGATCGACGGAAAGCACGGCGCGCGCCGTCGGCGGCACCGGCGACCGGAGCCGCCCGCCCGGCCGGTGGCGTGCCGCGGCGGCGCTCACCCCACCCGCTCCGGCAGGTAGGCGTCGCGGGCCAGATCGGAAAAGCGCGTGACGCTCGCCTCGAACTGCAGCTGCACGGTTCCCACCGGGCCGTGGCGCTGCTTGCCGATAATCACCTCGGCCTTACCGCTGACCAATTGCATTTTGCTCATCCAATCCTGAAACTCGAGCGTGCCTTCGGCCGGTTTGGTGCGCTCAACATAATACTCCTCACGAAATACGAACATGACCACATCGGCATCCTGCTCGATGGAGCCGGATTCGCGCAGGTCGGCGAGCTGCGGCCGCTTGTCCTCCCGGTTTTCGACGGCGCGCGACAACTGCGACAGCGCCAGGATCGGCACGTTGAGCTCCTTGGCCAGCGCCTTGAGCCCGGTGGTGATCTCCGACACCTCCTGCACCCGCCCCTCCGATGCCCGCCGGCTGGAACCGGTGAGCAGCTGCAGGTAGTCGACCACGATCATGCCGAGGCCGTGCTGACGCTTGAGCTTGCGCGCCCGGGCCGCAAGCTGGGCGATGGAAATGCCGCCGGTCTGGTCGATATAGAGCGGGACCGTCGACATTTCGCGGCTGGCCTCGACCAGCCGCTTGAAATCGCGCTCATCGATCAAGCCGCGGCGGATCTTCTCGGAGGGAATGCCGGCCTGTTCGGACAGAATTCGCGTCGCCAGCTGCTCGGCCGACATCTCCAGCGAGAAAAAGCCAACCACCGCCCCGTCGTGGTCCCCATCGGGATTGACGTCCGCGGCATTGGCATCTGAGCGATCCGCCAGCGAACGGGCGCGGCTGCGCGCCACGTTGAAGGCGATGTTGGTGGCGAGCGCGGTTTTGCCCATCGACGGCCGTCCGGCCAGGATGATCAGGTCGGAGGGCTGCAGGCCCCCGAGCTTGCCGTCGAGATCGCGCAGGCGGGTGGCGATCCCCGACAGACCGCCCTCGCGCTGGAAGGCGCTATTGGCCATGTCGATGGCGCTGACGAGGGCGGTATTGAAGGTGAGGAAGCCCTGGCCATACTTGCCCGCCTCGGCCAGCGAGAACAGCCGGGTCTCGGCCTCCTCGATCTGCTCGCTGGGCGGGAAATCGACCGGGGCATCGTAGGCGGCATTGACCATGTCCTCCCCGATCAGGATCAGGTGCCGGCGAATGGCGAGGTCGTAGATGGTCTGCCCGTAGTCGCGGGCGTTGATGATGGTGGCGGCATTGGCGGCGAGGCGGCCCAAATACTGCGGCACCGTCAAGGTGGGATCGATCCGCTCGGCGCTCTCGAAGAACGTCTTCAAGGTGATCGGCGTCGCCTGCTTGCCCAAGGCGATCAGCTTGGCCGCGGTCTCGAAGATCTGCTGGTGCAGGGGATCGTAGAAGTGGTGCGGCTCGAGAAAGTCCGACACCCGGTCGTGGGCGTCGTTGTTGATCAGGATGGCGCCGAGCAGTGCCTGCTCGGCCTCGAGGTTGTGGGGCGCGGTGCGGAATGGCGGCGCGTCCGCGACGGCAGCCGGCAGCAACGGCGCGGGGGAGGCGCGCTGAGGGGATCGGGTCATGCCGCAGGCAATAGCCGATTCCGCCGCCGGTCGTGTGCGTTCCTGGTCGGGGCCGGCGCCGCCATCCCTGTTTTGCACATGCTGAGGAGAATCGCGTTATGTGCGCGAATCGCCGCGGCCTACTCGCCCGCCAGCCGCGGTCGGCGTTTGATGGTCTCCTGCGCCAACAGCCGCTGTTCGTCCTCGTAGATATAGTCGCGGGTGAGCGGCAGGCTGCCGGCCCGCTTGCTCAGTTGCAGTTGGAACACGACCAGGCCCTGGTAGCGAAACGCGGTCTCGGAGCCCGCCAGGTAGAATTCCCACATCCGGCAAAAGGTCTCGTCGCGGATCGCCGCCGCCTTGTCCCAGTTGGCCAGGAAGCGCTCGCGCCAGGCGCGCAAGGTGGCGGCATAGTGCAGGCGCAGGATCTCGATGTCGGTGATGATCAAGGCCGAGCGCTCGACCGCGGCGACGATTTCGGACAGCGCGGGAATATAGCCGCCGGGGAAGATGTACTTGGCAATGAAGGGATTGGTGACGGTCGGCGGGTCGGACCGGCCGATGCTGTGGATCAGCGCCACGCCGTTGTCGCTCAACAGCTCGCACACCTTCTTGAAGTAGGTGCGGTAATGCGACACCCCGACGTGTTCGAACATGCCGACCGAAACGATGCGCTCGAAGCACCCGACGATGTTGCGATAGTCCTTGAAATCGAAGTGCACCGAGCGGCCGAGGCCTTCGCGGGCGGCGCGCTCGTTGGAGACCTTGTGCTGTTCGGCAGAGAGCGTGACGCCGGTCACGTCGCAGCCCGCGGCCTTGGCCAAATAGAGCCCGAGGCCACCCCAGCCCGAGCCGATGTCGAGCAGGCGCTGGCCGGGATCGATGGCAAGCTTGGCCGCCAGGTGCCGCTTTTTGGCGAGCTGCGCCTGCTCCAGGTCGGCACCCGGAGTGAAGTAGGCGCAGGAGTATTGCCGGTCGCTGTCGAGGAACAGCTCATAGATGGCGCCGTCGATGTCGTAGTGGTGCGCCGCGTTGCGGCGCGCCCGGCCGACCGGGTTGAACTGGGCCGCCCGCCGCAACAGGTAGCGCAGGCCATCGAGCGCCCGGGCCCAGGTCGGCAGCGGATGCTCCTGGGCGTTCATCAGCAACAGTTCCAACAATTCGTAGATGCGGCCGCGCTCCATGCTGAGCGCGCCCGTCATATAGCTTTCCCCGAGGGTGAGTTGCGGATCAACGAGTAGCCGCCACTCGACCCGGCGCTGGTTGATCCGCGCCGTTACCGGCCGGCCGGTGCCATCGCCGTAGCGAGAGGGGAAACCGCGAGCATCGATCACGGTCAGGTCGCCGCACTTGACGATGCGGCGCAACATGACATCGAGCAAGATCAACATGATGCAACGCTGCCGCGGATGCGGTCCTCGACCGTTCCTCCCTTCGGTCTCCGTCTTTTGCTGGCATTATACGAATGTGGTGCGCAATGTCACCGCCAAGCTTGCTCGGTTTGCCGGCTCGAGTTCGCACCACAACTTAAGGCCGCCACCCGGCCACCGGGCGAGGGCCACGGCGGTCACTGCGTGCTCATTCAACCGCGTCCGGCGCTTTCGGTTCCTCGTCGCGCTGACGCGCCAGCGCCTCCTCCTCAAACAGCGCATCGGCGTTGAAGGTCTCGAGCTCGACGCCCTCGTCCTTGATGACGGTGACGTCTTCGCCGCGCGCCTGCCGTTCCGCCTCGTCCTCGGAACGGGCGACATTGAGCGTGATCTGAACGATCACCTCGGGGTGGAGGGCGACCCGGGTCGGGTGCAGGCCGAGGCTCTTGATTGGCCGGTCGAGCACGATCTGGCGCCGCTCGATGCTAAAGCCGCCGGCCGTCACCACCTCGGCGATGTCGCGGGTGGTGACCGAGCCATAGAGCTGGCCGGTGTCGCCGGCCTGGCGAATGGCCAGGAACGTCTGCCCCGTCAGTTTGGCGGCCACCGCCTCGGCGTCCTTCTTGAGCTCAAGGTCGCGGGCCTCGAGCTGCGTGCGCTCCTTCTCGAACCGGGCCAGGTTCTCGGCGGTGGCGCGCAAGGCCTTCTTCTGCGGCAGCAGGAAGTTGCGGGCGTAGCCATCCTTGACGTTGACGACGTCGCCCATCTGGCCGAGGCGGCCGATGCGCTCAAGAAGAATGATCTGCATAGGGTATCTCCAATCCGGTGTGGGTTCAGGTTGAGGGAGGCGGCGCGCCAAGCCGGCGCTTGAGGTTAACGACGGGCTCGATCAGGCCGGCGATGATCAGCGCCAGGGCGGCGTAGGGGCCGAGCAGGAACAGGCCGGCATAGACCAGCCACAGCACCCAGGGCTGACGTCCGCGGGCGAGAAAGTGCATCAGCGCCAGGCCGGCAAGCAGGTAGGCGACCAACAGGGCGCCACTGAAGCTCGTACCAATGAGGCCGAGCCAGCCCGAGGCGAAGGCGGCGGCAAAGGCACACACCGCCACGATCGGCAATGCGGGCGGATAGGTGAGCGCGGCGAGGTCGGGCCAGTCCCGCCCGAGCCGGCCCGAGGCGCGGGCGATGCGGCCGGCGAGATAGAGATTGAGGCTGAAGATCATCAGCCAATAGGCCGAGAGCGCGGCCGGCAGCACGCCGAGCAGGAACTCGGTCAGGGCATCGAGCTGGGCATCGGTCAAGGCCGGCACATTGAGTTCGCTGGCGGTGCGCGCCGAGAAGCGCCGGAAATAAGCGTGCATCGGTTCGTGCAGCTGGTCGTAGCCGCCGCTCAGGGGCACAGCCAGCACCGGCAAGGTGCCGCCATAGAGCGCCAGGGCGGTGATCAGACGACCGGGCGGATACCACTCGAGCGTCTCCGGTTGGGCGGGCTGGCGCCGGCTCAAGTAGGCGAGATAGCCCGCCAGCGCCGACGGCGCGCCGAGCGCCAGGAAGTAGCCCACCGCGAACGGCACACTGGCGATGCCGATCATGACCGCGGCGCCGGCCACGCCGCCCAGCAGCGCCGGCAGCCAGCCCCAGCCCAGACTGGCGATCAGCGAGGGCAGCGGCGTCAACAGCAACAGAACCGAGCTCAACAGCGGTGACCCGCGCGTCGCCGAGTAGAACAGCAACGCCGACGCGAGGCCCGAGCCAACGCCTGTCAGCAAACTTATCGGCATCAGAAGCTGTCCCGCCGCAGCGGTTAGAGACGCTTAAAGTCGTCTCAACCAAGGCCTCGTATCGGGCGCCGGCTACCACCCGGCGCCAAAGCTATTTGATCAGGTAGGGCAATAAGCCGATGAAACGGGCGCGCTTGATCGCCCGCGCCAGCTCGCGCTGCTTTTTGGCCGACACCGCCGTGATGCGGCTCGGCACGATCTTGCCGCGCTCCGATACGTAGCGGCCGAGCAGGCGCATGTCCTTGTAGTCGATCTTCGGCGCGTTATCGCCCGAGAACGGACAGGTCTTGCGCCGCCGGTGGAAGGGGCGACGGGCGGGAATGGTGCTGACTTCGCTCATGGCTCACTCCTCGCTGGTCGCGGTTTCGGTCTCTTCGCGGGGCGGGCGCGGCGGGCCACGCGGCCGGTCGCCATCGCCACCCTCGCGCCTAAAACCGCCGCGATCGCCGCCGCCGCGGAAGCCGCCCCGATCCCCGCCACGGAAGCCGCCGCGATCACCGCCACGGAAGCCACCGCGGTCGCCGCGGAAGCCGCCGCGATCGCCGTCACGGCGGTCGTCGCGGTCGCCCTTGCGCATCTGCACCGACGGCTCGGTCTCATGCGCGTCGACGCGCACGGTCATAAAGCGAATGACGTCGGTCGACAGCCCCATGCGCCGCTCCATCTCGGTAATCGCTGCCGGCGGGGCGGAAATGTTCATCAGCGAGTAATGCGCCTTGCGGTTCTTCTTGATCTTGAAGGCGATGGTCTTGAGGCCCCAGTACTCGGTCTTGGCGACCTTGCCGCCGCCGTCTTCGATGACCTGGGTGTACTCTTTGGTGAGGGCTTCGACTTGCGTCTGGGAAATGTCCTGGCGTGCCAGGAACACATGCTCATAGAGCGGCATGGATGGCCTTCTCCTCGTTCAGATCCTGCCCCCTCCGGCGCATAGCCCCTTTTGGACCCGGCACGCCAAGCCGGCGCGGGAAGGCCCAAAGGACCCGAAAGAGCGAAGACAGAGAGAGCCGGGTGGACCCACCCTGCCGGCATGCGCCGGCCTCCCCTTCAGCCTCCGACCGGAGCGGGTTCGGCGCCGTTATAACGCAATTTCCACCTTCGGCAAGGGTGGCTCTAGCCTAAACTTGACGCCGGGGTGGGAGTGTGGTGAAGCCGCCAAAGGCATCGGCAGGCTGTCAGCGCTATGGTTATCGCATTCGTGTTCCCCGGGCAGGGCAGTCAAGTCGTCGGCATGGGCGCCGAGCTCGCCAACAGCTACCGCGCCGCCCGCGAGCTGTTTGCCGAGGTCGACGCCGCGCTCGGCCAGAAGCTCTCGCAACTGATGTTCTCAGGCCCGCTCGATGAGCTAACCTTAACGGAGAATGCGCAACCGGCGCTGATGGCGGTATCGTTGGCCGCGCTCAGGGTGCTCGAGGCCGAGAAGGGGTTCGAGCTCGCCCGCCGCGTCACCTATGTCGCCGGCCACTCGCTTGGCGAATATTCCGCGCTGGCCGCCGCCGGCGCCCTGACGGTCAGCGATGCCGCCCGGCTGCTCAAGATCCGCGGCCAGGCCATGCAGAAGGCGGTGCCGGTCGGTCAGGGCGCGATGGCTGCCTTGTTGGGGGTCGGCAAGGAGGTGGCCGAGCGGCTCGCCGCCGAGGCGGCTGCGGGCGAGGTCTGTCAGCTCGCCAACGACAACGAACCGGCCCAGGCGGTGATCTCGGGCAGCAAGCCGGCGATCGAACGGGCGGGCCAGCTCGCCAAGGCGCACGGCGTGCGCCGGTTCATGCCGCTCAATGTCAGCGCCCCGTTCCACTGCGCGCTGATGCAGCCGGCGGCCGATGCCATGGCCGCGGCGCTGGCCGACGTCGAGGTGCGGCCGCCGTCGGTGCCGGTGGTGGCCAATGTGGTGGCGGCGCCGATCTCCGCGCCGGCCGAGATCAAGCACTGCCTGATCCAACAGGTGACCGGAACCGTGCGCTGGCGCGAGTGCGTGAGCACGATGGCGGCGGCCGGGGTCACCGACATCTACGAGATCGGCGCCGGCAAGGTGCTGGCGGGGCTTGCCAAGCGCATTGCCCCCGGGCTCAACGC
>Ga0066905_100000051_pt1 | contig 19787 bp, 12 predicted proteins | sample PanSoiMetaPlot36_FD_67483 | JGI IMG/M metagenome (GOLD analysis project Ga0066905, IMG submission 67483) | Tropical forest soil microbial communities from Panama analyzed to predict greenhouse gas emissions - Panama Soil Plot 36 (version 2) | ecosystem: Environmental > Terrestrial > Soil >... | reverse complement strand
CGGGAACCTGTTGTTCGATCCGGCCCTGCCGATCGAAAACGCTCAGGCCGACGTCTGGTCCGTGGCGGCGGGAGCGGTGCGCGCGATCAATGTGTTCGGGCTGAGCGGCAAGGCCGGGGTGGTGCTGCCATTTGTCACCGGGACCTGGGCCGGCACCGTCGGCGGGAATGACACGGCAACCTCGCGCACCGGCTTCGCGGACCCACGCCTGCAGCTCGCGGTCAACTTCGTCGGCGCCCCCGCGCTCACTCGGTCCGGGATGCGCGGGTACCGCCAGACCACCGTCGTCGGCATGCAGCTCGCGGTGTCGGTCCCGGTCGGTCAGTACTATCCCGAGCGGCTGATCAACCTCGGCACGCATCGCTGGGCGTTCCAGCCGCGCCTGGGCATGTCGCACACCGCGGGCTCGCGGTGGGTGCTCGAGACTTACGCGGGCGCGACGTTCTACACGACCAACAGCGACTTCTACGGCGGCGGGACCATCGCGCAGGATCCGTTTTTCGAGGCTCAGGCCCACGTCATTTACGCGATCCGCGGGGCTGCGCTGTGGGCGGCGGTGTCGGCGGGATACGCGTGGGGCGGGCGCTCAACCGTCAACGGCGTCGCCAAGGAGCCGCTCAGCAACGCGCGGACATCCGCCATGCTGCGTCTGCCGCTTGCGCCGGGGCACGGGCTGAAGCTCGTCTACATCAATGGGCTGACGACGAGCCTCGGCGCCGACTTCGACACGTTCCAGGTGGCGTATCAGTACGCTTTCGGGGGACGGCCCTAGGCGTTATCGGCTGTCAAAAACAAGAGCGCCGAACACGCATTCTGTTCGACGCCTCTTTCGACGCCTTTAATTTGACGCCGTCTATCTTGACGCCTTTCCTTCGACGCCTTCTTCGACGTAGTCGTAGTATCCAGTGGGCCTGGGTAGAGTTGAACTACCGACCTCACGCTTATCAGGCGTGCGCTCTAACCACCTGAGCTACAGGCCCTTCTTGGGGCCTGGGGCGTCGGGCCTGGGGCCTGTGGAACACCCCTAGGCCCCAGGCCCCAGCCCCTAGGCCCTACTCCCATTCTCGCTTAGGTCCCTTCTTTGGCCGGAACTCATCGTCATCCGTGTCGTCGAACTCGTCGTCGAGATCGTCGTAGTCGTCATCCTCGAGATCATCGTCGTCGAGCTCGTCCTCGTCCAGCTCATCATCGAAGTCTTCGTCGAGTTCCTTGTCCTCTTCGAATTCTCCGAACTCCTCGTCGACGTCGTCGCTCCTGCGCTTGAGCGACCAGTCCATCGACGTCTCGCGGGCCAGCATCGCGACCTCCGGCTGAGGTTTGTGCCGAACGACCGAACTCCGGGACCCGAACCCTACTCCTCCGACAACGCCCGCTTCTCGCTGCGGGCCAGCTTCCGGCGCTCCGTCGCGCCAAGCAGCCGCTTCCGCAGCCTGAGCGACGACGGCGTCACTTCGATCAGCTCGTCGTCCTCGATGTACTCCAGCGCCAGCTCCAAGGTCATCTGGCGTGGCGGCTCCAAGATAATCATCTCGTCCGCCGCCGTTGTGCGCATGTTCGTGAGCTTCTTTTCCTTCGTCGCGTTCACGTCCAGATCACCCGGCCGAACGTGCTCGGCGATGATCATCCCCTCGTAGACCGGATCTCCAGGCTGGACGAACATCGTTCCCCGCTCCTGAAGATTGAAGAGGGCGTACGCGACCACCACCCCCTCCCGGTCCGCCACCATCACGCCCCGATTCCGGCCTGAGAGCGGGCCGGCCCATAAGTCGTACTCGAAAAAGCGGTGGTGGATGATCCCCGTTCCCCGCGTATCCGTCAAGAACTCCGACCGGTACCCTAGCAGGCCACGAGCCGGGATCTTGAAGCGCATACGCACCATCCCCAGGCCGGGATTCTTCATATCCAGCATGGTCGCCCGTCGCGGACCCAGTTTCTCCATCACCACGCCGACATACCCTTCCGGGCAGTCGATCATCAGCTCCTCGTACGGCTCGAGCCGTTCGCCGTTCGGTCCTTCGCGCGGAATGATGCGCGGACGGCTGACCTGAAACTCGTATCCCTCGCGCCGCATCGTCTCCATCAGGATACCGAGGTGCAGCTCGCCTCGACCCGAGACCGTGAAGGCGTACGGCGTGTCCGTGTCCTCGACCCGCAATGCGACGTTGCGCTCCAACTCACGGTACAACCGCTCGCGCAACTGCCGCCCGGTCACGAACTTCCCCTCACGTCCCGCCAGCGGCGAGTTGTTGACGAGAAAGTCGACCGAGATCGTCGGCTCCTCGACCGCGATGCCCGCCAGCCGGTCGAGATGGTCGGGTGCCGTCACCGTCTTGCCGATTTCGACACCAGCGAGCCCGGCGACGGCTACGATCTCACCGGCCCCCGCGGTCTCCAGCTCGACCCGCTCGAGTCCCTCGAACGCAAACAGTTTCACGATCTTCGCCTGCTCGAACATCCCATCACCCACAGGCCCGGGCTCGCCGATCGGCAGGAGCGCGACCGTATCACCAACGTGGACCTGGCCGCGTTCGATCCGCCCAATGCCGATCCGGCCCAGATACGACGAATAATCGAGCGTCGAGATCAACATCTGGAACGGCCCGTCGGGATTCGCCGTGGGCGGCGGAATTGTGCCGAGGATCGTCTCGAACAACGGCTTCAGATCCGTTCCCTCGTTTTCCAACTCCAGCGTCGCCGTGCCCGCCCTGCTCGAGGTATAGAGGAAAGGGCAGCTGAACTGTTCGTGCGACGCGTCGAGATCCATCAGGAGCTCGAGGACTTCATCGTGCACCCGCATCGGCTCGGCGTCCGACCGGTCGATCTTGTTGACCAACACGATCGGCTTCAGGCCGAGTGCCAGCGCTTTCCCGGCCACAAACCGCGTCTGCGGCATCGGCCCCTCCGCGGCATCCACCAGCAGCAGGAACCCGTCCACCATCCGGAGGATCCGCTCGACCTCGCCACCGAAATCGGCGTGCCCCGGCGTGTCTACGATATTGATTTTCGTATCGCCCCAGCGTACCGAAGTATTCTTCGCTAGGATCGTAATCCCGCGCTCACGCTCCAGCGGGTTCGAGTCCATGACCCGCTCGGCAACCTGCTGGTTGGCACGGAAGACCCCCGCCTGGCGGAGCATCTGATCCACCAGCGTCGTCTTCCCGTGGTCGACGTGGGCAATGATCGCGATGTTGCGAATCTGCACCGGATTACGTCCTGTGAGGTCCCTTAATTGAGGGGCGCAGTATAAAAGGACGGGCGAAGGCGGACAAGGGCGTCTTCACTCACAGATCGGCTCCCGCTCGACCTGCACAGTCACGTGATGGATTCCCAGCGCCTTCATCCGATTCTGCACCGCTTCCAGCACTGGCTGGTTGTCGACCGGGTTTTTGACCACAAGGTGTCCGCTCATCGCGACCACCCCACTCGTCACCGTCCACAGGTGCAGGTCGTGCACGGACTGGACGCCAGGGACCGACGCGATGCGGTCGTGGACGTCCTGCATGGCGATGTGTCGCGGGGTGGCCTCGAGCAGCACGTCGACGCTTTCCTTCACCAACCGCCACGCGCTGGTCAGCACCAGCAGACCGATCAGGACGGAGATGAGGGGGTCGGCGAGCGACCACCCGGTCGCGAGAATGATGCCACCGGCGACGAGAGCCCCCACTGAGCCGAGCAAGTCGCCGAGCACGTGCAGGTACGCGCCCTTCTGATTGAGAGAGTGCTCATGGCCGCGATGCAGCACCAGAGCGGCGGCGAGATTCGCGAAGAATCCAACCGCGGCGACGCCCAGCAACAGACCGCCGTTTACGGTCCCCGGAGTGCGGATCCGTCGCCACGCCTCGACGCCGATGCCGATTGCGATGGCAAACAGGACGGCGCCGTTTACCAGGGCCGCGAGAATCTCGAGCCGCAGATAGCCGAATGAGCGCTCTGGCGTCGCGGGCCGCTGCGCGATCCACGCGGCGACGAGCGCGAGCGCGAGTGCTGCCACGTCGGCGAGCATATGCGCGGCGTCGGCCAGCAGAGCCAGCGAGCCGGCCAACCAGCCGCCAATGAACTCGACGAGCATCACCACCGCGGTGATGGTCAACGCAAGCATCAAACGCCGACGCGTCTCGACGTTGATGGGTGCGCGATAAGTGCAGTGGGCTTCGGCGGGGAGCACGAGTGTTTCCTCGTGACGAAACATAATACCTTTACGGTGTGAACGAGCTGACCATGCGGCTGCTGGCCGTGATCGTGCTCGTGGCGGCGAACGCGTTCTTCGTGGCGGCGGAATTCGCCCTCGTCGCGGCTCGCCGCACACGGATCGAGGCCATGATCCGCCGCGGCGATCGGAAGGCGCGCACGGTCCGCACCGCCCTGCAAGACCTCTACCGCCAGCTCTCAGCTGCTCAGCTCGGCATCACCGTCGCGTCGATCTTGCTCGGCTACGTCGCCGAAGACACCGTGGCGCACCTGTTCCGCAGCTGGTTCGCCGCATTGCCGCCGAGCCTCGCCTTCCTCACGCGCGGCGGCATCGCGTCGGTCACTGCCGTCGCCATCATCTCGTTCTTGCACGTGGTGATCGGCGAGCAGGCGCCGAAAGCGTGGGCCATCATGTACCCCGAGAGCACCAGCCGGTGGATCGCGGCGCCGCTCATCCTGTTCTCGTGGATCACGCGACCGATCACCGAGCTGCTCAACTGGAGTTCGAACGTCGTCATCCGCATGCTCGGCATCAAGAGCCCGAGCACCGAGCACGACCGCGTCCACTCACCGGAAGAGCTTCGGATGCTCGTCGAGCAGAGCCGCCAGACCGGGGGCCTGGGCGCCGGTGACGCCCGCCTGCTCGAGGGCGTCTTCGAGTTCAGCGAAAAGAACGCGCGCGAAGTGATGACGCCCCGCACTGCAATCGTCGCGCTGCCCGCCGAGGCATCACTGGCTGAAGCGGCGGACCGCGTTGCTGCTGCCGGCCGGTCCCGCTATCCGGTCACCGGGGAGTCGCTGGATGACGTCGTGGGAATCGTCCACGCCAAGGACATTCTGCGGGGCCTGTTGGCGGGGTCCGAGGCGCCTGTCCAGGACATCGCGCGGCCCGCGTTCTTCGTGCCCGGGACCCGCGAAGTGGAGGACGTGCTCGCCGACATGAAACGGCAGAAAGTGCACCTCGCCATCGTGCTGGATGAGTTCGGCGGCACCGCCGGACTCGTAACGATGGAAGATTTGCTCGAGGAAATCGTCGGTCCGATTTTCGATGAATACGACCAGGCGTCAACCACGGCAGCGCTTGGTGCGGCAGCCGCAGACCCCGCAAGCGCCGTTCCAATCTTCGCCGGAAACGCCGAGATCGGCGATGTGAACCGTCTGCTGCGTCTGCATTTGGACGATAGCGACTATACGACGATCGGCGGACTGCTGTTCGGACGCTTGGGCCGCCTTCCGAAAGTCGGCGACCGCGTCAACCTGCAGGGAGCAACCTTCGAGATTCTGGAGATGGACGGAAGGCGAGTCGGTCGCGTGCGCGTGTGGCCCCCGACCGCCACCCACGCCACCGAGCCGACCGGCTAATTCGTCGCGGCTTTGCGCGCTCCGGCAAGCTGCACAGCCAGCTCGAGTGCCGCACGCATCGATCCCGCGTCGGCGACGCCCTTCCCCGCGATGTCGAACGCAGTGCCGTGATCGGGGGCAGTGCGGATAAACGGCAGGCCCAGCGTGACGTTCACCCCTGTCCCAAACCCGGACACTTTCACCGCGGTCATGCCCACGTCGTGATACGGCGCAAGGACGGCATCGAACTCGCCTCGGAGGGCTTTCACAAACACTGTATCGGCGGAGATCGGACCCGCGGCACCCAGCGCCGTCGCTGCGGGACGCAGCACCCGTTCGTCTTCGTCGCCGAACAGGCCGCCTTCACCGGCGTGCGGGTTGAGCGCACAGACCGCGAGTCTGGGTGTTGCGATTCCCCACCAGCGCTGCAGCGCGTCGTTCGTAATGCGCCCGGCGTTGACCACGCGATCGGTGGTGATTGTCGCGATCACATCTCGCAGCGGCAGGTGAGTCGTGACGAGCACCACGCGCAACCGCCCGGTGGCGAGCATCATCGCGACGGGAACATCTCCCGAGAGGTGCGCGAGAAACTCGGTGACGCCGGGAAACTTGTAACCCGCGCTGTGCAAGGCTTGCTTATGAACCGGGCCCGTGACGATGGCGTCTACCTGCCCCGCGAGTGCCTGCCGAGCGGCCGCCTCAATCGCTTGCGCGGCCGCCCTGCCCGCTTCAACCTCGCTTCGCTCGGCGTCGTCGTCCCAACCACCGACGATCTGCACGTCGGCTGGGAGTGGCTGACGCAGCGCCTTCCGCACGACTTCCGGTCCGATGCCGCGCGTATCGCCCACGACAACTGCGAGGCGCGGCCGGGCCGGGGGCGAGGACGAAGGAGCCACGATCAGAGCCGGATGTCGATGTAGGTCTGCCGCTTCAGCTGATCGATGAAATGGCGGATGGCGAGCTGATCGCCGAGCGTTTGCCGGATGTTGATTTTGACGTCATCGAAGGTGAGCTCACCTTCTGGATGTCGAGCGGTGACTTCCAGAACTACAAACTTCGGCCGTGGCGTGTCGGCACCGAGCGTGACGACCGGCTTCAAGCCGAGCGTGGTGTCCCCCGCGATCGCCTTCTGGTATTCCGGCGGCAATTTATCGAACGGCACTCCGTCGATGATTTTTTGCTCCTGATCATCACCGTGCGCCCTGGCCAAGATGTCGAACGATGCAGTCGCGTCCCGCGCGAGGGCCGCGTGCACCGAATCGGCGAGCGTTCTCGCCTTCGCAATTTGTTCCGCGCTGATTTGCGGCATGATCAGAATGTGACGGCCCAGCACCTCGGCCGGCTGCGTTCGCTCGATCTTGATGATATGAAAGCCGAAACTCGTCTCGACCGGCTCGGAGATCTCCCCGGGCTTCATGTGAAACGCCCAGTCCTCGAACTGTTTCACCATCACGCCGCGACGGAACCACCCGAGCTCGCCCCCCTGGGCCGCGGACGCGCTATCACCCGAGAAACGCTTCGCGGCCGTCGCGAAGTCCGCGCCTTTCCGGATCTCCACCACGAGCGACTCGGCCAGCTGGTAGGCGCGCCGCTTCGCGGCCGAGTCGGCCTGCGGCACGATCACGATCTGCCGGAATCCGGCGGTCGCCGGACGGCGCGGCTGCTGGGCTCGATTCGCCTCCCAGAACTCGCGCATCTGTGCGTCGGTGGGCGGAATCGGCTTCAGCTTCCCCTTCTGCCGTTGGGCTTCGATCAAGCGCTGGGCGTACAGCTGCCGCCGTTGTTCGTCCGCCAGCCAGCGACGCCATTCTTCGGGTGAGCCGAAGCGCGCCTGCTTGATCTGCTCGCGGAACTCGACTTCCGACGCGAACTGCTTGCGCACGTTCTGATAGGTCTGCTCGACCTGATCGAGCACCTCCTGTTCGGTGATCTTGATGGCCGTGTCGCTCTGCGCCTGTTGCACAAGCAGCTCGAGCTCGATCAGCCGGTCGAGAATGTCGTGGCGCATGCGCGTCCGACCAGCGGAGTCGGGCGGAATCTGCTGCCCCTGCGCCTGCGCCTGTACCATCTCCTCCTCGATCTGCGAGGCGAGGATGGGGCGCGTCCCGACGATGGCGACGATGCGATCAACGGATTGCTGCGCGGCAGCCGCTGTCGTGGCGACAACGCATCCAATCACGACTGCCAACAGTCGGTTCATCTTGGCTTTCGCTGGGTGGTATCGATCGGAGCGGGACCGGGCGCCGGAGCGATCTGCGGTGCGCCGCCCGGGCTCGCTCCAGTCGCGCGGAGCGAATCGGCCCGGATCAACTGCGCCCTCTCCAGGGCCCGGCGCACACCTGCCTCATCCACATTCCAATCACCCCGCTCGCGCAAGGTCTCACCCAGGAACGGCGGGACCGGGAAGAACCGGGCACGGCCCTGCACCACACGACTCATGTAGTCGTCCACTCGACCCATCGCGAGATTGACGCGGTCGCGCTCATCGCTCACCGAATCTCGCAGGAACTCCGGCGACAGGCTGAGAATCGACCCGAGCAACTTGAGCGCGGTATCGTGCTGGACACGAATCTGCTGCCAATCCTCGGGCGTCAGGGTCACCTTGGCCGAATCGGCCTGCTTGAGCAGCAGCTCGCGCTGGGCGAGCGCCTTCAGGAACTGGTTGATTTGCTCATCGGGCGCTTGTGGCAACTGCTGGCTGACGGAGGGATCCATTGCACCCATCCAGCGCACCAGGTCACGCACGCGAATCGAGCCGCCGCGGTAATTGACGAGCGTCCGCCCGCTCTTTCGCGAGGCTTCAAGGTCTTGCATGGCCGCGCGCACATAGGCGGGGGCGCGACTCACGGGCTCGATGCGCCGCTTGATGGACAGGCTATCGAGGTACAGCGAATCGCCCAGATACTGCCTCCGCTCCGCGACGCCATTCCGGAAGGAATCGCGCACTTCCGCCAGCGGCGGCCGCCGAATGATGTGGTAGCCAAACGGACTCTTGACGACGGGGCTTACGCCCCCTGGGGGCAGCTGCCAGGCGGCATCTTCAAACGGTTGAACGAACTGACCCCGTGCGCTCACGCCGAGCGAGCCACCCTGCGTCTTCGAACCCGGGTCGTCGGAGAGGCGACTCGCCAACCGACCGAACCCCGCACCCGCCGAACGCGCCTGGGCCAGCAACTGCTCGGCCTGACGACGTTTTTGGGTGTCGACATTCGCTGCGGCATTCGGGGGGACCTGAAAAAGAATGTGCTGAAACATCCGTACCTGACCGGCGTCGTACGCCGAATCCACTTGCTTGTCCGTGAACGCCGCCGCACTACTCAGCTTGTCGTGGAAGCGCTCCCACTTTATCTGGGACACCACGGGCCACATCGCGGCTGTCATCGTCGCGGAATCGCGCAGGTCCTGCCCGTGGGCGATAGCCTGGGCGAACAGCGCGTAATCGACCCAAATGTTTGCGAGCCGGTTGAACGCCAGAGGCTCGAGCGGCACCTGCTTTGAACCGCTGGCCCAGCCCGCCAGGCGCTCCACGCCTAGTGTCTGATCGTTGGCCCGTGCGACGACATCGGCGCGCGGAGTAAATGCGTCCCGCACGCTATTACATCCCACTACCAACGACGTCAGCACCAGCAAGACCAGACTCGAACCTCGCATCCGTTCCTCTTTCCTTTAATTAACGGTGGTGATCCCGCAGAACGGCCGTGAGCGCCCGGACCAAGCCGGGGCCGATCGACTCTCCGCCGAGCCGGCGGAGCCTGAGGGAAAGCGGCACCGCGCGCCGCACATCAGCTTCGAACTGCACCGCGTCGAGCGCCACCTGGAGCCCCGCGAGTCGCGGTGCGGCATCGCGTCGGAATGTCAGCCGCGCCTCGTCTCCCTTGATGAGGACCGTCTCCAACCCGAGTCGCGCCCCAGCCGCACGCAACTCGGCCACCAGTAGCAAACGCTCGGCTTCCGGGGGGAGTGGTCCAAAGCGGTCGCGCAGCTCGTCGCGAACGGCTTGAATCTCACACGCTTGCTCCGCCCGCGCCAGCCGCCGGTAGAGATCGAGCTTGGCATCGTCATCCGCGACATACTCATCGGGCAGGTGCGCCGGGGCATCGAGCGTGACATCGGGGGGCGCAAACTCTTCTCCCTTCCCCTTTCCCCCTTCACCCGTTTTCAGCGAGCGCACCGTCTCCTCCAGCCACCGCAGATACATGTCGAATCCGACCGCCTGAACGTGTCCCGACTGCTCGCCCCCCAGCAGGTTTCCCGCGCCGCGCAGCTCCAGATCACGCAAGGCGATGCGATACCCCGATCCCAAATCCGTATGATGCTCGAGCACCTGCAAACGTTCTTCCGCTTGCGTGTCCACATGGTCGGGAACGAGCAAATAGCAGAACGCGCGCCGGTGGCTACGGCCGACGCGCCCCCGCAGTTGGTAGAGCTGAGCAAGGCCAAAACGGTCGGCGCGATCGACAATCATCGTGTTGGCGTTCGGAACGTCGAGTCCTGACTCGACGATCATCGTCGAGACCAGCACGTCCACTTCCCCGCGCACAAACCGTCCCATGACCGCTTCGAGCTCCTGCTCGCGCATCTGCCCGTGGGCTACCGCGAGGCGCGCGCGCGGGGCAAGCGCCTGGACGCGCGCTGCAATCGTATCGATCGTCTCGATGCGGTTGTGAACGAAGTAGACTTGGCCGCCGCGGTCGAGCTCGCGAGCGATCGCTTCCTCCAGCAACCCGTCGTCCCACGGTTCGACGAACGTGAGCACCGGCGACCGATCCTTGGGAGCCGTCTCGAGCAGAGCAAGATCGCGCAGCCCCGCGAGCGAGAGATGCAGCGTTCGCGGAATAGGCGTGGCCGTCAAGGTAAGGACATCGACGCTGAGCTTGAGCGTCTTCAGCCGTTCCTTGTGGCGGACGCCAAAGCGGTGCTCCTCGTCGACGATGAGCAGCCCCAGGTCTTTGAACGTCACATCCGATGAAAGCAGCCGATGCGTGCCGATGACGACATCCACTTCACCCTGCGCGATTCGTTTGACGAGGGCAGCCGTCTCCTTCGGACCGCGGAAGCGTGAAAGCACATCAGTACGCACGGGATAGTCCGCCAGCCGTTCCCGAAACGTGCGCCCGTGCTGCTCGGCGAGGATGGTCGTGGGGACCAGCACGACGACCTGTTTGCCGGCCTGCACTGCCTTGAACGCGGCGCGCACCGCCACCTCCGTCTTGCCGTATCCCACGTCGCCGACGAGCAGCCGATCCATTGGCCTCGGGCGCTCCATGTCGCGCTTGACTTCATCGGAAGCGCGGCGTTGGTCGGGTGTGTCCTCATAAAGGAAGGCGGACTCCAGTTCCCGCTGCCACGGCGTGTCTGAGGGGAACGCAAATCCTGTCGCGAGCTGCCGCCGCGCATAGAGATCCAGCAGCTCCGCCGCCATCGCGCGGATCGCGGCGCGGGTCTTGTCGCGCTGCCGCTGCCAGGTCGTCGCGCCCAGCCGGTGCAATCGGGGCGGTGGGGCGTCACCGTCCCCATCTCGTCCGACCGTCCGATACGGCTCGAGCTGATCGATGCGGTACAGCGGCACATTGAGTCGCGCGCCCCCTTCGTATTCGACAACGGCCACGTCGAGGGTCTCGCCTTCGGCGCCGACGGCGATCGTCTGCAGGCCGCGGTAGATCCCAATGCCGTGCTCGAGATGCACGACGTATCCCCCCGGTGTGAGTGGCCGGGACGCCGCCGTGGAAACGGCGGTGCGATAGCGCCGGGGTCGCCGCAGTCGCCGCGCGCGCCGGAAGATCTCGTGATCCGTCAGCACGCGCAGCGTCGGCATGATGAACCCACCGTCCAGCGCGCCAACCGCCAGGGTGGCTTGATCGGTGCCAAGCAATTCTTCCAGCCGCTCGAGCTGCCCCTCGTTGTCGCACAGAATGACTGTGGCCGGTGGATTCACCACGATCTGCCGCAAGCGCTTCAGGTCACGGTCAACATGGTCCGGGGGGGCCAGCGGAAAGCGCCGCTCGGTCTCACTTTCCGCCAAAGCGAGGCGGGCGAATCGCTTCAGTGCGAGCCGCCACGCCGCGGGATCGATCAACAGATCTGCGCGAGAGGGCGGCTCTTCCCCCATCCGGCGCGCAACCTCGAGATGGTGCGCCGCATCGGTCCAGGCGCGATCCACCTCCCGTTCCACCGCCGATTCCTGATCGACGACGACGATCGTGTCGGAGGGGAGAAGTTCGAGAAGGTTGGACCGTAGGGGCGCAGCACGTTCCGCCCCCGCATCCTCGAGGGTCCGGCCTTCCGCCCTGACCGGCAAGACAGTTACCCGCTGCAGTGAATCGCCGGAGCGCTGTGTGTCCAGATCGAAAGTCCGGATGGAAGCGACGTCGTCACCCCACCATTCGACTCGGGTCGGCGCCGCCATCCCGAAGCCATACACGTCGAGAATTCCACCGCGGACGCTGTACTGCGCGACCTCAGTCACGGTTGAGACCCGAGCGTACCCCATCGCGTCGAGGCGCTGCGCTGCGTCGGTGAGCCCCCCCCTCCCCCCCTCACCCTCGTTCGATACCTCGACTACGAGTCGAGACTGCGCGAGCGCGGCGGGAACGGCCGTTCGCTCCGCACTGGCACGAGCGGTCGTCACCACGACGCGGACCGCACCACGCAACAACGCTTCGAGCGTTTCGACTCGTTCGCCGGCTAATTCGAAGTGGGGTTCTTCCACCCCGAGCGCTTCACGTTGCGGATAGAGAGCCGGCTCATCTGGCCCCAACAGCGTTTGCAGGTCGGCGAGCCACCGTTCGCCGTCGGCCGGTGTCGGCGCGACTACCGCAAAGAGGCGTTGTGGCAACTGTCGCGCGAGCGTGGCGACGAGCACCGCCGGACTCGAGCCCGGGAGCCCCCCCACACCGGCACGTTTACCGGCGGGTGGTAGGTCGGCGGTCAACGCTCGCGTCGCGGGAAGCTCAGTGAACTTCTCGAGGAGAAAATCGAGAGGCATCAGCGCGTTCTAGTGGCGACTCCCAGCTCGGACGCCGCCAGCAGGAGTGCTAGAACCAGCAAGAACCCACTGCCGTCGGTGCGTCGCGTGCCGGAAAAGCGTTCGGAGGCAAACTCGGCGTCGCCGAGCACTTCCACGCGATCCTCACCGCCCAGTGCTGTCTCGACGAGCGACTTCGGAGCCGGTGTCAGATCCGACTCGCGTGGGTCAGGTCCAAAGACCGTCGCGCCCGTGGTATCCGTGCCGCGTCGACGAAACTCCACGCGAGGTGCGCCCTCGGCGGTTGTAACGTCCGCTTCTCCCCTGACGATTCGATTCGCCAGCGCATCAATGAACGGGACGAATGCCGGCGTCGCCGGCAGCACCGTCCATGCCGTGTCCATTCGACTACCCAGCAGCACCGTGCTTCCCGCCCGCACGAGCCAGGGTTCGTCATTCACCGTTGCCAACACATCGTCCGCACTCTGGTCGGAGCTCCCCCCCCCGCTGCCGCCACTCCCAGGCGACGTTCGTTCGAGACGATAGCGCCGAATAACCTGGACGCCAGCGATGCCGTTGAGCGTGGGTGCCGAGATCGGGCCGGGGGTCGAGGTCGCGCCTCCTCCCCATTGCCAGGACACGCCGCGCGCGCCGAGTGCTCGGTTTGCCTGTCCCACCAATGCCGGATCCGCAGGCGGCTGCACGATGCTCAGTTCGCCAGCCAGCGCCTCACCGCCAGTGAATGTCACGTCGGAGCCGTCTCTGACGCGACTTCCTTCGCGCAAGACCGCCAATGCGGCGGCGACAAACCCACCCGCACCGGCCGTCGCGGTCACTCGCGCCGCAGGCGCGACACGCCACGCGAAGGGCCGCCGGTCGTCCGCTCGCAGCTCGTCGGGCTCGAGCAGCGCCTCGCCCACCCACCAGCCCGGCGACAGGTTCTGGACTGGGATCTCGATCGTCACGGCTGACCCGGGAGTCGCCAGTCCCCGGGCGGAGATCTCTCCACGATCGCGCCGGCCGGCTCCAACTCGAATTGTGACCGGCACCGGCTGGGCGGCGTCCCCGCTCGCAGAGCCTGCGCCAGCTCCCTTCAGCTCGATCACCGCTGCGCCCTCGGTCACCCGGACCTCCGCAATCCCGCGGTTGGCGACGGCTCTGTCGAGAGCTGCGAGCGAGAGTACGCGCACGCCGGCCGGCACGACAGCGCGTCCTTCGGCCAGCGCGCTGCGCTGCAGGTCGCTCAGAACGTGCACCTCGCGTCCGGGCAGCGGCTGCGCATCGACCAGACGAGCCGCTCGGTCCACCGCTTGCACGAGATCCAACCGCTGCCATCCGGTCGTCGCACTGTCCACGCTGGCCAGTAGTGCTTCACGGGTTCCCCTCCGGAGCACTCCGTCGCACAACATCAGCCAGACACGATCGGCCGAAGTCGTACGGCTGATCGTCGTCCGGGCGATCACCCGCAGGCGATCGAGAACCAGCCGCCCATCGACCACGACGCCGCTGGACGGTGAGTTGTCGAGTATCACCACGACCGCCGTGGGCTCGTGCGCTCCGCCGCCCGCGCCTCCCATACGGACCAGCGGGCGAGCCGCGGCCAGAACGATCACGATGATCAGGGCAGTCCGCAGGATTAGAAGCAGGAGATGCCGCAGCTTCAGGCGGCGAGCACTTTCGCGCTCGGCCGCGCTGAGATAGCGCACGGCCGGAAACTCGAGCTCCGGAGGAACGCGCCGCTGCAGCAGATGGAGGAGTGCCGGAATCGCAGCGGCCACGAGTCCCAGCAGTGCCAGCGGATTGATGAACGTCACGTGAGCAGTCGCAGGGCCATGCCGAAAGGGAGATCCGTCTGCACATGATGGTAGGCAATGCCATGCCGCCGGCACGCCTTGCGCCACGCTGCGATCTCACGACGCACGGTATCGGCGTAGGCTCGCGCGAGCTCGCGCGGGCGGACGACCACAGTAACCGACGACTCCGGATCTCGAAACCGCACCTCGGGTGGACCGCCCAGCTCGACCTCTGCGGGATCCATTAGGTGAAAGACGATCACTTGATGCCCACGGTGGCGCAGGTACCGCAATGCCGCGAGCGCGAGATCGCGATCGAACAATAGGTCGGACAACAGGATCACCATCCCGCGCCTGGCAAGGAGAGCGGTCAGGCGCTGGAGCGCGGCATGCGCCGCCGTTCCCGATCCATCGGGGGTGGCGATGAGACCGCGAACAACCCGCGTCCACTGCCCCGCCTTCACCCGCGGGGGGATTACCTGGCGCACCTGTTCGTCGAACGTCACCAGACCGGTTGCATCGCGCTGCCGCAATAGGATGAGCGCGAGAGCTGCGGCCAGCCGGTCAGCATAGGCGCGCTTGGTGAGTCGCTCCGGGCTGCCGCGCCACGCCATCGAACGGCTCGCGTCAACGAGAATCATGGCGCGCAGATTGGTTTCCTCTTCGAATTGCTTGACGAAGAGACGGTCGGACCGCGCGAGGATGCGCCAGTCGAGATATCGCAATTCATCCCCGGGCTGGTAGGCGCGGTGCTCGGTGAACTCAACGGAAAAACCGCGAAACGGCGAGCGATGAACACCCGACAAGAACCCCTCAACGACGCCTTCCGCGACGATTTCGATGCCGCCGAGGCGGGCGACTTCCGCAGGATCCAGTAGATCGAGACGTTGCGCCAAGATGTGTCCTTCCTTGGGGACAGCTGGCACCTGCGGCTGCCACGGCAAGTTATTATCCGGATATAATTTAGACCCGTTTTGCGTCTGGCACAGTCTCTGCCTTAGCGGCGGCCGGAGGCTCTATGCTCATACACATCGCGCTGCTCGCTCTCGCCGTGTCGCCGACGCCCGCTCGCCGGTATTCGCCCATTTACCGTCCCCGAGTCGAACTGTGGACCAACCGGGGGGACGGCGCGGTCTTTAGCCGCGGGGAGCGCGTCCGGGTGTACTTCCGACTCGATCAAGATGCCTACGTCACGATCTTCCGTGTTGATACCGACGGTCGTGTCCGAATCTTGTTCCCCCGTGAACCGTGGGAAGACAACTTCGCGCGCGGCGGCCGGGAGTTCGAGATCGACGGGCAGCAGCTGCATAGCGATGCCTTTACCATCGAGGATTATCCTGGCGTGGGCTATCTGTTCGCTGTGGCGGCCGCCGACGCCTTCATCTACGATGGCATCCAGACAGGTGATCACTGGGACTACCGCGTCATTGCGGACGGCCGCGTGCGCGGTGATCCGTACGTCGCGATGACCGACCTCGCGCAGCGCATCGTCCCCGATGGCTACGCTGATTGGGATTACGACGTTGTGACGTACAACGTCGAGCAGCACTATGACTATCCACGGTTCTTGTGCTACGACTGCCACTCGTACGTCAGCTACTCCTACTGGAACCCGTACCACGCCTCGTGCGTGCGATTCCGGATGTACGTGTATGATGATCCGTGGTACTACCCTTATCGCTATTACGGCGGCGATCGAGTCGTGTTCGTGCGGCCTTATCGTCCCGAGCCTCGCTTCATCTTCAAGGATTGGGGCAGCAGCCGGCCCAATCGCGATGAGTTCGTCACTCGCGAGCGCGAGCGCCCCGTCAACGACAATACTCGTCGCGGCGTGACTGGACAGGACCTCGGAGGCCGGGGCGTCATTCCCCCCCCCGCCGGGCGCCCCATCAATGACAACACTCGTCGCGAGACGACTGGGGGCCGGGAGATCATTCCATCGCAGGACGGGCGGGACCGGCGTGACAACCCAGCACGTGATCGAACTGGTGATCGTCCGGACCTTATCGAGCGCCCAGATCGTCAGGGTGATGCGCGCAGGGTCGATCAGCCACGCGCTCAGCCCACCGTGCGTGAGATTCCGCGGACGGTCGAACCGCGCGTGATCGAGCCCCGGCGCGACGAGCCGCGCCGTGACGAGCCACGCCGAGTCGAGCCGCGAGCCGAGCCGCGTCGTGATGAGCCACGCCGCGTCGAGCCGCGCGCCGAGCCACGGCGGGAGGAGCAAGTCCGACAGCAGCGCAGCGAGCCACGCGCGGAGCCCCGTCGTGAGCAGCCGCGGAATGAACCCCGCGCGGAGGCACGTCGGTCATCGCCACCGCCTGCTCCACCGTCACCGGCTCGGAACGAACCCGAGGTGCGGCGCCGCAAGCCATGAGCTTCAGACGGAACCCGGACGCGCCCGATCGTAGTCTCAAACGGTCGGGCGCGTTACTTTTTGCTCCCTTTCCTTATACCTGGGGTGAATCCCGTGCGTCATTCGTATCGTCCATTCTTGCTCGTGCTCGCCACCCTTCCTCTGCCTGCCGCAGTTGGGGCGCAAATGACGGCAAACACGTCGGTGCAGCGTGCCGTTCAGACGATTACGACAGAGGATATTCGGCGCCGCATCGGCATCATCGCGGACGACTCAATGCGCGGTCGTGATACGCCAAGCCCCGAGCTCGATGAGGTCGCCGCCTACCTCGCCGGTGAGTATCGACGCCTGCGACTCCAGCCCGGCGGCGATGACGGACGCTTCGAGCAGCGCTACCCGCTGGATCTCGTGCAGGTTGTGGCAGACAGCTCGGTAGTCATGCTGCACGGCGGCGGCGATGGCACACTCGCCTATGGGAAGGACTTTATCTTCGGCGACAACCAGTTCGAAAGCGGCGATTACGCCGGCGACCTCGTGCTCGTCTCGGGCGCGGTGGCGGGTGCGCTTCCCGCGGACACCGCCACGCTCGCAGGCAAGATGGTGATTCTTGCAAACGGACCCCGCAACCGGGGGGAGTGGCAGCGCGTTCGCGCCTGGAAGTCGGCGGGAGTCATTGTGGGTCGCTCCTCAACCGATGTTGAGTGGGAGCAGCTCGTCAGTCGCACCGCGCGCCCGCAGCTGCGCGATCCCAGCCGGCGCGTCGGTCCCCCACTCGTGATCGCGGTTCGTTCCGCCACGCTCGCGGGCTTCGTGACGCGAGTCGGGGGCGATTTGGCAGCCGCGCAGACGGCGGGCACGTTCGCGGTGAAGTCCCTGAACGGCCAGTTCCACGTGCACGCACGTATACAGCCCGTCGAGCGGAACTCGGCGCCGAACGTGGTCGCGATGCTGGAGGGGAGCGACGCGCAGCTAAAAAAAGAGTACATCGTCTTTAGCGCCCATATGGATCACGTCGGGGTCGCCGGTCCGCGCGGCACGGGCGGCTGCGGCGCGCAGGGTGGGGACTCGATCTGCAACGGCGCCGATGACGACGGATCGGGCACCGTGGCCGTCATTGAGCTGGCCGAGGCGTTCGCGCAGCTCAACCCGCGTCCGAAGCGGTCGATCATTTTCCTGAACGTCAGCGGCGAGGAAAAAAACCTGTGGGGCAGCGGCTACTTCGCGGAGCATGCACCGGTCCCCGTCGAGAATATCGTCGCCGATCTCAACATCGACATGGTCGGTCGCAACTGGAAGGATACGATCGTCGTAATCGGGAAGGAACATTCGGATCTGGGCGCCACATTGAACCGCGTCGCCGCAGCGCATCCCGAGCTCAGCATGCTCCCGATCGACGACATCTGGCCGCAAGAGAACTTCTACTTCCGGTCCGACCATTACAACTTTGCCCGCAAAGGCGTGCCCATCCTGTTCTTCTTCAGCGGAACGCATGCCGACTATCACCGGCCCAGCGACTCACCCGACAAGATCGATGCGGAGAAGGAGTCACGGCTCACGCGACTCATCTTCTATCTGGGTCTCGAGATCGCGAACGCGACCGCGCGGCCCAAATGGAATCCCGACAGTTACAAGAGGATCGTCACGGGCCAGTGACGCCGACTAGATCGCTGCCAACAGCTCCGCGTTCGTTTTAGCGCGTTTCAGCTGTTGTACGAGCGATTGCATCGCCTGCTCCGGCGGCAGACCCACCAGGGCTCGCCGGAGCTTTTGTTTTGCCTCGATGGTTTTCGGATCTGCGAGCAGCTCTTCGCGACGTGTCCCGCTCGCCGCGATATCCACCGCCGGATAGATGCGACGGTCCGCCAGGTCGCGCGTCAACCGCAACTCGGCGTTCCCCGTTCCCTTGAACTCCTCGAATATGACGTCGTCCATGCGACTTTCGGTTTCGACGAGCGCCGTCGCGATGACGGTGAGCGATCCGCCCTGGGGCACGGACCGCGCAGCGCCAAACAGCGCTTTCGGCTTGGCGAGCGCGTTGGCGTCGAGCCCGCCGGACATCGTGCGCCCGCTGCCGCGACCCGTCGTGTTGTGCGAGCGGGCCAACCGCGTCAGCGAATCGAGCACAATCACGACGTCGCGCCCGAGCTCCACTTGCCGGCGGGCGTGATCGAACACCATCTCCGCCACGGCAACATGGCGCTCATGTGGAAGATCAAAGCTCGACGCGATCACCTCACCCCTACCCCAGTCCACCATCTCGGTGACTTCTTCAGGACGCTCATCGACCAGTAACACGAGCAGCGACGCCTGCGGGTGATTCTCCGCGACGGCTTCGGCGATTGCCTGCAACATCATCGTCTTGCCCGCCTTGGGCGGTGAAACGATCAGCGCGCGTTGGCCAAAACCGAACGGACAGACGAGGTCCACGACACGCTGGGTATCGGCGGTCCGCGGGCTCGACGCACGGGGCGTCTCGAGGGTGAGGGGACGGCTGGGATGCACGGCGCCCAGCGATGCGAAGTCGGGCCGGCCATCCAGCTGCCCTGCCGGCAGCCCGTTGACGGTCGTGACGCGACCATTCTCGAGCTCGATCAGATCGCCGCGTCGCAGTCCGGGCATCCGAACGGGCGGATCGCCCTTCGCTGGCAGATAGCTGTTCGCCGCAATCCGCAGCGCCCCACCCTTGGGAGAGGAATCAAACCAGCCGGTTATTGGAGGCATGGCCGTCAGCCATCAGCCGTCAGCCGTCTGATGCCGTTACTGAAGGCAGATGGCTGAAGGCTGATGGCTATATTTACCGCCGCATGCGTCAAGATCATATCCGTAATTTTTGCATCGTGGCTCACATCGACCACGGGAAATCTACGCTCGCAGACCGCCTCATCGAGCTCACCGGGACGCTCGATAAGCGGCTCATGCGCGAGCAGGTCCTCGACACCATGGACCTGGAGCGTGAGCGTGGCATTACGATCAAGCTGAACGCGGTTCGGATGAGTTATCACGCGAAAGACGGCCAATTGTACGAGCTGAATCTTATCGATACCCCCGGCCACGTCGACTTCACGTACGAGGTCTCGCGCTCTCTGGCGGCATGCGAGGGAGCCATTCTGGTCGTGGATGCGTCACAGGGTATTCAGGCGCAAAC
>Ga0066905_100000050_pt1 | contig 20131 bp, 18 predicted proteins | sample PanSoiMetaPlot36_FD_67483 | JGI IMG/M metagenome (GOLD analysis project Ga0066905, IMG submission 67483) | Tropical forest soil microbial communities from Panama analyzed to predict greenhouse gas emissions - Panama Soil Plot 36 (version 2) | ecosystem: Environmental > Terrestrial > Soil >... | reverse complement strand
GCCAGCACGCTGAGGAATGCGACAAAGAGCATCTGCCCCTCCGCCCCTTATCCCTCAGTGCCAGGTGATCGATCAGGGACCGACCCACCTGCCGTCAGCTTGGGAGTTTCGCCGAACCGGGCGGCCAGCCGCCGGTAGGAGCCGGGCACCGCGGCCCGCACCACGACCGGCAGCCGCAGCCAGCGCGGTGCGTACCGCTCGAAACGATCAGTTGCGATCATCTGCACCAGCGCGTCGGCGACCTCCGCCACCGGTCGAGGGCGTGGCCTGCCCCGCTGATAGGGGAGTCCGCGGCGCCGGAAGAACGACGTGTCGACGACCCCCGGCACGAACACACCCACACCGACTCCGGTGCCATAAAGCTCGAGGCTCAGGCTCTCGGCAAACAGATCCAGACCGGCCTTCGTCGCCGCATAGACCGCCTCGCCGGCGACAGCAGTCCGCCCGGCAATCGACGTCACAAAGATGACGCGGCCGCGATCGGCGGCAAGCATTCCAGGGAGCAACGCCTTGGTAAGGGCTATCGGCGCGGTCAGGTTGACGGCGATCAGATCGGCCGCCACCGGGTCTGGCATCGCGGCGAACCGCCCCGCCCACCCGAGACCGGCGTTGTTGACGAGAATGTCGACCCGTCCGGCGATCTCGAGCGCCGCCTTGGCCAGCCGCTGGACGGCTTCGGGATCGGCGAGATCTGCCGCGATCGACGTCGCTTTGGTGCGGCGTGCCACCGCATCGAGGCGTGCTTCGTCGCGGCCGTGGACCAGCACCCGGGCGCCGGCGGCCGACAGTCGCTTGGCCGTGGCAGCACCCAGACCGGAGGAGGCTCCGGTCACCAGGGCTACCGCGTCCATGATCTGCATCTAGGGAGTGTTGCCCCTTTCCGCAGCACGCGCATGGCGGCTTGGCCGCGCTGCCGCATCGAGCTTTCGCAACTCCGCATCCCGGTGTCACGCCCTCTTATTCTCCCCGACTCTGAGCCGGCGACACGACGTACGCCTTGACCTGCTGCGGGGAGGTTGGCTGACCCCATTTGGGGCCATACTGCGTCGCGTGGACGGGCCTGCGGTTCATTCCTTCGAGCTTGGCACCGACGGGCCAAAGGTGATCCTGGTCGGCGTGGACGGATCGGAGACCTCCATGCGGGCAGGAGCGTACGCCGGGGGCCTGGCGCGGCGGCAGGGAGCCCGGCTCGTGGTGCTCTTCGTCGCATCACCAAGTCGGCTCGCGAGCATGTCCCCGGGTGCCCTCGCGATGCTCTACCAGACCACCGAAGAGATGGCCAAGGAACTCCGGGAGATGGCCGAGAGCCGGGCAGAGGAACTCGGCATCGCGCTGACTTTTGTGACCAGGCGAGGCGACCCCTTCGCGGAAATATGCCGGATGGCGACCGAGATCAGGGCCGACGCGATCGTCGTCGGTGCGTCGACCTGGGCCGGGCACCGGTTCGCGGGATCGCTCGCCGTAAGGCTGGTCAAGGCCGGCCGCTGGCCGGTCACGGTCGTGCCCTGAGCTGAATTAGTCTGGCCATCATGAGGCTGATCAAGTACACGCATGCGTGCGTACGACTGGAACGCGACGGCAATGTGCTGGTGATCGATCCCGGTATCTGGACCGAGCCCGAGGCATTCGACGGCGCGCAGGGCGTGCTGGTAACCCACGAGCACCTCGACCACGTCGATCCCGAGCGGCTGCGCGCCGCTGTCGACGCCAACCCGGCGCTGCATGTCTGGACGAACGCGGATGTCGCCAAGCAGCTGGCCGACCTTGGCGAGGCGATTACGGCCGTCGAAACGGGTGAGGAGTTCGAGGCGGCCGGTTTCGCGGTGCGGACCTGTGGAGATCGGCATGCGATCACCTTCGGCGGATTGCCGGATGCGGCGAACCTCGGCTACGTCGTGGACGGCATCTACCACCCCGGCGACGCCTTCGCCATGCCAGAAGCAGAGGTCGAGACCCTGCTCGTCCCCACCGCCGGCCCGTGGCTGAAGGTCGGCGAGGCGATCGACTTCGTTCGCCGGGTGCGCCCACGCGCGGCATACTCGATCCACGACGCAATCCTGACCGAGGCCGGACTCGAGCTCACCGATCGCTGGATGAGCGACCAGAGCCAGACCGACTATCAGCGGATCCCCGTCGGAGGGTCCGTCGAGCTCTGACTCGTGAGCCGAGACGCGGATCAGCCGCGCGCTGCCGTGTAGGCGGCCGCCATTTCACGGAGCCGCCGATGGATGCCTCCATACACGGCTACCCCGGGGAGGTACTGCTTCTGCACCTTGGTCACGACGGTGTAGTTGGGGTCACAGACATTGGCAACAGGTGTCTCGGCGACCTGGGTGACGAGCTGGTAGGCGTCCAGCGGATCGAAGCCGAAGCTCGCGGCCATCCAGCCGATAACGTCGACCTGGCTGATGCGAAACGCGTCCTCGAGCGGTCGCGCCGAGCCCGTGCTCATCACGTATCCGTCGTTCTCCAAACGCGGCCACGGCGTGATCGCACTCTTGATCAGGTCGACGATGACCACAGTGTCCATCGCGGACTCGATGGCGACGCCGCACGATTCGCCCTCCCCCTGCCGGCAGTGCCCGTCGCCGAGGGAGAAAAGGGCTCCGTCGACGTTGACACCGAGATAACAGGTCGTCCCGGCGCGCATCTCCGGCGTGTCCATGTTTCCGCCGTGCGCGTCGGGCACGAGCGAGGACCGCGCCTCGAGAGCGGGCGGCGCCACGCCCACGGTGCCGTGCATCGGGTCCATCGGCAGGGTGACGGTGAAGTCGCCGCGGCCGGCGCGGTAGGTGACGGTCCACGCCTTCGCGTCGACCTCGTAGATCCAGACTCGCTCCTCCAGCGGCTCTTGCAGGGTCGCGGTATGAAGCGGCCCGGTGCCCGTCAGCGCGCCGAAGAACGGGATCGTCGAGGACGCTGCAAGATCACGGGACGGCGTGATCGACACGAAGTGCACGGCGAGCGTGTCCCCCGGCTGCGCGCCCTCGACATAGAACGGACCCGTCTGCGGGTTCACGAACGGGAACTCGATGACGCGACTCACCAGGTCGTCGGGACCGCGTACCTTCCCGCCGAAAGCGTCCTCGGTCCAGAGCTCGAGCACCGTGCCAGGCCGGATTGACCGCACCGGCCTGACCCCGCCGAACGTCCACGCGAAATCGACCGGCTCCGGCCGGTAGGACACAACCTCGAGGTCAGGCATCGACAACTGCCTCCGGCTCAGGACTCGCGGCCGCACCCTCCTCGACCGGAGCCGGAGACGGCGACGGTTCCTCGACACCGAAAACCGTACCCAATCCGGTGATCCGCCGACGGTCGATGACCAGCAGGTAGATCATGTAGATCAAGCCGAGCCCGAGCCAGATTCCGACCGCCGGCCCGGCAGTGCTCAACGGCCAGGGCAGCTTCTTGATGAAGTCGACGATGTCGCCGCCAACGCCCAGTGCGGTGAAGATGGCCGGAATGAATGCCAGGACGCCAAGAATCGGCACGATCAGGTGCCAGAACAGATTGAACTCCTGCCGCTGCTTTCGTAGGTAGTAACCGATGCAGGAGAGGTTCACGATGATGTAGATCAGGATGATGACGGCGGTGACAATCGTTCCCACCAGAGCGAACGCGGTCAGCGGGCCGTAGTTGAAGCCGAGCGGAAGGGCCACGGCCAGCGCGAGGGCGAGTTGGACGAACACGCCAACGTAGGGCGACCGCCAGCGCGGGTGGGTCTGGGTGAACATCGACGTCAGGATCCGGTTTCGGCCGAGGGCATACCACGTCCTTGTCGCGGCGAGCGAGCCGGCGTTCGAGTTGGCGATCGCCGAGTTGATGATGGCGAAGAAGACGAGCACCCAGCCCCAGTCCCAGACATCGCGGCCGAGCTGTTGCCAGGGGTTACCGTCCCCATATGCGGCGAAGCCCACGAACCTGCCCGGACCGTAGTAGACGTCTGCCGCATAAGTGGTGAGGACGTAGAAGATGCCGACGAGTGCGGCGGCGGCCACCACCGCAATCTGGACGGTTCGCCGGGGATTCCGTGCTTCCTCCGCTAGCGGTGCCGCGGCTTCGAAGCCGATGAAGGCGAGGATGCAATAGACCGACCCGGCGACAATGCCACTCATTCCGTCGAAGCCGGGCGCGGTAGCGAACTTCGTGCCGAAGACCGACAGCGTGTTCGCATCGCCGGCCTTCACGATGAGCCACACGGCAAGCGTAGCGAACACGAGGATCTCGAACAGACCAAGGAGCGTGCCCGTCACGGCTCCGACCCTGATGCCGAACCAGCCCAGCAGGAACACGATGACCGCAGCCCCGACCGCGGCAATGGGCCACCAGGTATCGAAGGACCAGCCGTACTCGGTCTGCAGCGTGCCGGCCACCACGTTGCCGAAGATGAGGTAGAGCAACGGTGCGACGAGCGCCTCGGCCATCGCGTATCCCCAGGCCACCATGAAGCCGACGGTGGGGTGGAGCCCCTGGCTCGCGTACGTCGCGAACCCACCCGCCGACGGCAGGTGCTTCGCTAACTGGCCGATCGAGATTGCCACCAACAGGCAGCCGACCAGCGCGAAGATGACCGAGAGCGGAAGGGCGCCGGCCGCGAACTGCGCGCCGACAATGATGGAAAAGGCGACCGCGGCTGCGGGCGCCATGTGGGTGATGGACTGGAACAGGACTTCTCGAAGTCCGATCGCATCGCGCCTGAGCCCGGCGCTGGATGTCGTCTCGGCCATGGCCGCCACCTCATCTCATAGATGGAGAGAGCCGCCAAGATCATAGGGATTTGGCGATCTGTTGAGAACCACCGTGACCAAGGTGACGTCATACCCGGCGGATCGCATCTGCCGAGCGCAGGCGGCCGGCGCCGACACTGACCATCGCGGCCAGCGCAGTGATCACGGCAAAGGCGCCCGACAGCGACGTGAGACTGGCAATTCCACCGACGGCAGCCGGCGCGGCCAGCCCGGCGCCGTAGGACACGGTTGCGACGCCGGCAATGGCGTGCGCGGCGTGCGGCCCCGCATGGCCAGCGGCGGCGAAGGCCAACGGCACCACGACCGCTACGCCAAGACCGTAGAGTGCGAATCCGATCATCGCGGCTGCCGGCACGCGTGCGAGCACGACGAGCACTCCCCCGAGCACGGCCACGAGACCGCTTGCGCGGACCGTATGCACCGCTCCGAACCGGCGGACGACGAGATCACCGCTGATCCGCCCCGCAGCCATCGTCAATGCGAACAGCGTGTACGACGCGGCGGCGAGGCCCGCGCTCGCATCGGTGACCTGTCGCAGATAGACCGCGCACCAATCCGCGGTGGAGCCCTCCACAAAGATCGCACAGAAGCCAACGAGTGCGATGCCGAGGACGGGACCGGTGGGGAACGCGAAACCTGGCGGCTTGTCACTCGCGGCGGGCCGAGATGGCAGCAGCCGGAAGGACGCGACGAGCGTGGCGACGGCCAGAATCACTGCCATGATGCCGAGGTGAACGCGGGCGTCGATGTTGCGATAAGCCGCCGCGGCGCCGATCGCCGAGCCGATCAGTCCACCCACGCTCCACATGCCGTGCAGGCCTGACATGATCGACTTGCCCATTCGCTGCTCCACGACAATCCCCTGGGCATTCATCGCCACGTCGGCGGTCCCGGCGGTCAGGCCGCAGCACAGGAGTGCGACACATAGTGCCCCGAAGCTCGGGGCGAGCGCGGGCAGGACCATCGCGCCGACCCAGCCGATCAAGAACCAACGGGTGGCAGCCTGGGAACCCAGGCGGTGCACCGCGCGGCCGGCGAACGGCATCGAGCCGACGGCGCCGATCGACATCATCAACAGCGCCAGCCCGAGCGCGCCAGGGCTGAGTTTCAGGCGCTCCTGGATCCACGGCAGCCGCGCGGCATAGCTGCCGAAGGCGGCACCGTGGACGGCGAACGCCACGGCGACGGCCCAGCGCGCACTCCTGCGCACCTCTCACCCCCAGAGCCGGTTCTCCGGGCGGGTACAGCCGCGGTCGTCGGCTAGCCGCCGTGGCACGTGACCATGGAAAGAGGGCCGCTTCGGGCCCTCTTTCCATTACACCAATCCGACCATCTGGCCGTTAGGGGATGCGCCGGTAGCGAGAGCCTCCTCGGCTCCCCCAGCCGCCGCGACCCCGACCCGAGATGAGGGCAATGCCGACCGCTGCGAGCCCGATCTGGAAGATGAGTTCGATCCAGTCGATCCCGCTCGTCGTTTCGACACCCACCTGCTGGGCGAGCCACGTGCCGAGGAGCGCGGCCCCGATGCCGATGAGAACGGTTAGCAGAACGGAGATCCGCTGGCGTCCTGGCAGGACGAGCCTGCCGAGGATTCCGATGACGGCTCCGATGAGGATCGCGCTGAAGACCCCGGAGGCGGTCATACTCTCACTCCCTCTCTCGGGAAGCTGCGGTGAACGTCTTACCGGTGCCGCGAATTGCAAACCTCGTGTCACCTGTCCGAGGTCCGTCCAAAGGATCTGACAGTGCCGCTACCGTCTCGACACTCGCCGGCTGGCGCACGGCACTTGACACGTTTACCGTTGCCGGACGGAGCGGCGTGAGGATGGTGCGAAATGGTACAGGCCGGGCGTCCGGCAACGGCGCGAGAGGTCGAGCGCAAGTACGAGTCGGCGGCAGGGAAACAGCTCCCGCCGCTGCGCGGCTTGCCAGGTGTGAGCGGGGTTGAGGGGCCCGATCTGCTGCGCTTGAATGCGATCTATTTCGACACAGCCGACCTCCGCCTCGCCAAGCGCGGGGTCACGCTGAGGCGCCGCAGCGGCGGTGACGATGCCGGCTGGCACCTCAAGTTGCCGGTCTCCGCCGACGCCCGAGTCGAGATGCGCGAACCGCTCGGACGGCAGGCGGCAGTCATTCCGACCGGACTGCTCACCTACGTACTCGCGTACACGCGAGGCGCGGCACTCCATCCCATCGCGCAGATCACCACGGCCCGGCGCCGGCGGCGGCTCGTCGACGCCGACGGGGTCGTCCTCGCCGACGTCGCAGCCGACGGCGTGACCGCTCGTACCCTCGAGGCGCTCGGCGAGCCCGCGGCCTCCCAGTCGTGGCGGGAGGTCGAGGTCGAGCTGTCGGCCGCTGATCTGACGCTCCTCGAGGACGCCGACGAAGCCCTCACCGCTGCGGGGTTCGTCCGTTCACGCTCATCGTCCAAGCTCGCCAGCCTGCTGGCGGAGCGGCTGCTGCCCGGCAGTCATGACCCGGACGCTACGACTGACCGCGGGAGCGAGCCGCGCCGCGAGAGCAAAGACGGTCTGAGCGCCGGCTCGGCGCTACACGCCTACCTCAGGACCCAAGTGGAGACGCTGCTTTCCTACGACGGCAGAGTGCGGGTGGACGAGCCGGACGCCGTTCACCAGATGCGGGTGGCGACCCGGCGGCTGCGGAGCGCACTCCGCGAGTTCGCCGAGCTGCTCGACCCGACGGTCATCGGCGATCTCGACGAGGAGCTGCGCTGGCTCGCTGGAGTGCTCGGCGAGGTCAGAGACATCGAGGTGCTCCGTGAGCGGCTCCTGGCAGAGCTGGCCGGCCTCCCCGCCGACCTCGCGGTCGGACCGGTGCAGTTTCGGATCACTGGTCAGCTGGGCAGCGAGTACCAGGTGGCGCGAGAGCGGATGCTCGACGCGATGGTCACCCCGCGGTATTTCGTGCTGCTCGACCGCCTTGACCGGCTGGTGGCCGACCCGCCGCTCACTGAACTGGCCGACGGCGCGGCGTCCGACGTGCTTACCGAACAGGTGCAGCGCAGCTGGCGCCGACTCGCGCGGCGGGCGTCCCGGGTATTGGTGACCGAGCCGGGAGGAGAGCACATCGCCTCAGCCTCGGCCGCGCCGGGTGGGGATGACCAATTCGAGGCGACCGCCGAGCAGATCCACGATGCGCGCAAGTCCGCGAAGCGGGCACGCTATGTGCTCGAAGCCGTACGGCCTGTTATTGGCGGGAGAGCACGGCAACTGTCCAAGCGGCTCGCAAGCATTCAGGAAGTCCTCGGCACCTATCAGGACACCGTTGTCGCGCGGGCCGTGATCAAGCGGCTCGCCGCGGACGCAAGGCAGGCGGGGGAAGACACGTTCACCTACGGGGTTCTCTACCAAGCCGAGGCCGACCACGGTCGGCAAGCCATGGCCCGCTTCCCTGCGGCGTGGCAGCGGGCCTCGGCCAAACGCCGATCGAAGAGCTACCGGAGGCTGACGGGACACTAGCCAACCTGAGGTCAGCGGTGTGGAGCCGTGATGGCGTCGAGCCTGGCGAGGTCTTCGACGCTGGGGGTCCACTCCGCCGCGGCCACGTTGGCACGGACCTGTTCCGGTCGGCTAGCGCCGGCGATCACTGAGGGCACAAGAGGCTGCACGGCGAGCCAGCCGACGGCGACATCGAGCAGGCTCAGGCCGCGTTCCTCCGCGAAGGCCACCAGCGCCTCCACCATGTCCCAGTCGGCGCTGTCGAGCACCGCTGGCCGCATCGCGAGCCGGGTACCGGGCGCGGCGGGCTCACCGCGCCGGAACTTGCCGGTGAGCAAACCTTGCGCCAACGGGAAGTACGGAAGCACACCGAGCCCGAAACGCTCGCAGGCGGGAACCACCTCCGCCTCGATCGAGCGCTCGAGCAAGGAGTACTCGTTCTGGACGGAGATGAAGCCGCTGAGTCCGGCGGAGCTTGCCGTCCATGCGGCGTCGGCCACCTGCCACCCGGCTACGTTCGAGCACCCGAGGTAGCGGACCTTTCCCTCCCTGACCAGGTCGGTCAGCGTCGCTAACGTCTCCTCGACCGGAGTCTCCTCGTCGGGATAGTGCAGCTGGTAAAGATCGATCCAGTCGGTGTTCAGTCTCCGGAGCGAGGCCTCCACCGCCCGCAGGACGTAACGGCGTGACCCGCGCGCGCCCCAGTCGGGACCATTGGCGCCACCGAGATCGTGGCCGAACTTCGTGGCCACGATGACGTCGTCGCGGCGCCCCTTGAGCGCTTCGCCAAGAAACTGCTCGGAAGTACCAGGGGGCGTCCCATACGAGTCGGCGGTATCGAAGAGTGTCACGCCCGCGGCGATGGCGGTGTCGACGACGGCGTGGGATGCGTCCCGGTCGATCCGCCTACCGAAGTTGTTGCAGCCAAGACCGACGACGGACACCGCCAGACCGGAGTCACCTAACCGCCGATATCTCATGCATGCACCCTATTGGGCGGGTCAGACCGCGGGGGCGCGACCGATCGGCGGCCGCTGGCTGGAATCACCCGGGTGCCGCTGGGGATTAACCGAGATATGACCCAAAAGACCGACCCCGCACCGCGCGGGCGTATCAAGATCGAGCAGAGCCGCAAGCGTGTACGGCCGTATCTCGGCGGTCTGCCCGTCGCAGACACCATCCGCCCGGTCCTGGTCTGGGAGATTCCGTATTACCCCGCGTACTACATCCCGATCGAGGACGTGCGCATGGATCTGCTCACCCCGAGCGGCAACAGCACGCACTCGCCGAGCCGTGGTGACGGCCCCAAGTACACGATCAAGGTCGGCGGAAAGGAGGCCCCCGACGCTGCGTGGCGTTATGAGGACTCGCCGATCCCTGAGCTCCGCAACCTGATCAGGTTCGATTGGGCGGCGATGGATGCCTGGTTCGAAGAGGACGAGGAGATTTACACCCATCCCCGCGACCCATACTCCAGAGTCGACATCCTTGCCAGTACCCGGCACGTCCGCATCGAGCTCGACGCTGTGGCGGTGGCCGATTCGCGCAGCCCGCGCATTCTTTATGAGACGGGACTTCCGCCGCGCTACTACCTGCCACAAACCGACGTCCGGCTCGATCTGCTCGAACCCGCTGACAAGGTGACCCACTGCCCGTACAAAGGTCAGGCCAGGTACTGGTCGGCTCGCGTCGGCGAAGCCTGCTACAAGGACATCTGCTGGTCCTACCCGACCCCCCTCCCGGAAAGCCAGAAGATCGCCGGGCTGATCGCGTTCCTCGACGAGCGGGCCGATGTCTTCGTCGATGATGTACGCCAGGAGCGCCCAAAGACACCGTTCAGCTAGGTTGCGGCCGCACCGGCGACGTGCAAAGCCGCACGGTCAATGGGTGAGCTAACCGTCGTTGTGTGACCGAATGCCCGTCTGGTACTGACGTTGGCCGTGCTCGTCTGTACGGTCTTCACGGTCACCGGGCGGAACGCCTACGCCCGTCGGTGCAAGGCCTGCCGGTGACTACGTCAGCGGGCGTAGAGGCGAGCGGTGCGCCGGAACGATGCCGGGCCCCCTGCGACTGATCTACCGTGACCAGTAGTGAGTACGTCAGCTCAGCCGCCTCGGTGGCCGGCCGCAGGGCGAGGCCCGTGGTGGTCCGGCCTGCCGTTTGGGTCGTCAGGATCCAGCCAACGCGGACCGGAGTCGGCCCGGCGCTGGTGGCCAGACATCGGCCTTGCAGTCAAGGTCGCGATCCCACAGGTCATCGGAACGCTCTTCGCGGCGCACAACCAGCCCGAGCGGCACCAGATCGATTGGCTGGGCATCGTGCTCCTGCTCGCCGGCCCGGCGATCCTTGCATTCCGTCGCCGCAGCCAGATCGGAGCGCTCGCCGGTGTCATGGCGGTCACGCTGATCTATTTCCTGCTCGACTACCCCCCAGGCCCGATCTTCCTCAGCCTCCTCGTCGCCTTGTTCACAACCGTGACGGCAGGACATCGGCGTGCGGCACTCATCGCTGCAGTGACCGGCTACTCCGCCTATGTCATCGGCGATCTGCTCACCGGGGACTCCGAGCATTCCCTCGGCGCCTACGCGGGCGGCGCTGCCTGGCTGCTGTTCATCCTCGCCATCGCGGAGGCCGTACGAGTTAGCAGGGAGCGTGCCCGGGAGGTCGCCTACGCGAACGCTGAGGCGAAGCGGCGGCGCACAAGCGAGGAACGGATGCGGATCGCGCACGATCTGCACGATGTGGTTGCCCACAACATCTCGCTGATCAATGTTCAAGCAGGCGTCGCCTTGCACTTGCTCGACGAACGACCTGAGCAAGCTCGGACTGCACTCGCCGCGATCAAGGAAGCGAGTCGGGACGCCCTTCAGGAGCTTCGGTCCACGCTGGACATCCTGCGCGGGACCGACGATGGAGCTCCACGCTCGCCGACCCCGGGCCTGGGCGACCTGTCCGGGCTGCTGTCGAGTGCGCGGACTGGCGGGCTTGACATAGGTCTTCAGGTCGACGGAGAGATACGGCCGGTTTCCGCCGCGGTCGAGCTCGCAGCATTCCGCATCGTCCAAGAGGCGCTGACGAACGTCCGCAGGCATGCCGGCGCCGCCACGGCGACCGTTCGGATCGATTACGCCACGTCGAGCCTCGTCGTTCAGGTCGATGACGACGGGCGGGGCGGGCCGACAACGACAGCAGCTGGTCGCGACCACGGGACCGCCGAGAAACGCGCCGGCGATCGCGCTGGACCAGGCTTCGGCATTCGCGGCATGAATGAGCGGGTGGCCGCACTCGGCGGTGACCTGTCGGCCGGCCCACGACCCGGCGGCGGCTTCCGGGTCACGGCACGAATCCCGATCGCACCGCCGACCAGCGAGGCTTCCGCACCGCAGCGCGCCGGCTCTCGCGCCGGGGATGCTGCCGCCAGCGAGCGAGACGGAGAGGCGACGTGATACGGGTCCTGCTCGTCGACGACCAAGCGCTGGTCAGGGCCGGCTTCCGCGCCTTGCTCGACGCGGAGAACGACATCAAGGTCGTGGGCGAGGGGGCCGACGGTGCGGTCGCGGTTGAGCTGGCCGCCGGCCTTGTGCCTGACATCGTGTTGATGGACATCCGCATGCCGGGAACGGACGGGCTCGTGGCAACGCGGCAGATCGTTGGCCGGCCTGAGCTCACCGACGTCCGCATCATCATCCTCACGACCTTCGACCTCGACGAGTACGTGTTCGAGGCGCTGCGGGTAGGTGCGAGCGGGTTTCTCGTCAAGGACACCGAGCCGGTCGAGCTGATCCAGGCCGTGCGCGCGGTCGCCCGCGGCGACGCGCTGCTGTCCCCAGGCGTGACGCGCAAGCTCATCGCCGAGTTCGCCGCGCAGCGGCGAGAGCCGGTCGACACACCCGCACTCGATGCGCTGACCGATCGCGAGCGCGAGGTGATGACGCTGGTCGCCGGCGGGCTGAGCAACGAGGAGATCGCCGAGCGGCTCTTCGTGAGTCCAGCGACCGCAAAGACTCACGTCAGCCGCGCCATGGTGAAGCTCGGTGCTCGCGATCGTGCGCAGCTCGTGGTCTACGCCTACGAGTCGGGCCTCGTCCGCCCGAGCAGATCCGGCTAACGCGAGACCCGCGCCGGGCGTACAGCCGCACGCCGGCGTGTACCGCCCGTGGCGTAGATGGATTGTCGTCCCCGGTCCGACGCGGTCGGCACCCTCCGGCGGCAACGATCGATCACGTTCGGCACAACTGATTCCGGCGTGGAGGTCGATCATGATGCTGTTCGCGGACCACTGGCACGGCGGGCCCTGGTGGGGTCTCTGGCTGGCCTGGGTGGTGCTGTTCTGGGGCGCGGTGTTCTTCCTGATCTTCCGGATCGGGCGGCGCCGCGGTCCGTGGGGACCATGGCGCGAAGAACGGTCAGGGCAGAGTGTGCTCGCCGAGCGTTACGCCCGCGGTGAGATCAGCGAGGAGGAGTACCGCCAGCGTCTATCCGTACTCGACGCCGCCGCAAACCGGCCGAGGAACGAGAACACGCGATGACCGCGGCGCTGACTCGAACCTCGGCCGCTGCGGCGGTCGACGTGTGGAAGGTGTACGGCGAGACAGAGCACACACGGGTCGAGGCGCTGGCCGGCGTATCGGTCGAGTTCGAGCGCGGGCGATTCACCGCGATCATGGGTCCGTCGGGATCGGGCAAGTCCACGCTGATGCACGTGCTCGCCGGTCTGGACACCGCGACCGAAGGCGAGGTGTGGATCGGCGATACTCGGATCGACACCCTTGGCGAGCGGGCGACGACCAAGCTGCGCCGGCAAAAGCTGGGCTTCGTCTTTCAGCAGTACAACCTGCTGCCGACGCTAACGGCGGCGGAGAACATCACGCTCCCGCTGGCCATCGGCGGCGACAAGCCAGACCCTGACTGGCTGGCCTTTGTTGTCGACTCCGTCGGGCTCGGTGACCGGCTCGGCCACCGGCCGAGCGAGCTGTCCGGTGGTCAGCAGCAACGCGTGGCCTTTGCCAGGGCGCTGATCACCAAGCCCGACGTCATCTTCGCCGACGAGCCGACCGGGAATCTCGACTCCCGGTCGGGCTCCGAGGTGCTCGAGCTGCTGCAGCGCTCGGTCGATGAGTTCGAGCAGACCGTGGTGATGGTGACGCACGACCCAAAGGCCGCGTCCTATGCGGACCGGGTCATTTTCCTTGCGGACGGACGTGTGGTCGGTGAGGTGAGCGAGCCGACCCCGGAGACCGTACTCGAACGGATGAAGCGACTGGACGGGCGCCGCCTCGAAGCGCCACCGATTCGGAGGTAGCACGAATGATCCGCGCGACGCTCAAGAGCCTGATGGCCCGCAAGCTCCGGCTCATTTTGTCCGGCCTCGCGGTCGTGCTCGGTGTGATGTCCGTCTCCGGCGCATTCGTCCTAAGCCAGACTCTGACGGATCAGTTCAACAAGCTGTTCGCGACGGTCGGTACGACCCTTGATGTCACGGTCGCGGGCCGGGCACAGGTGGACACGACAACCGGCCCGGAGCCGGTGACAGCTCCCGTGCCCGACTCGATCCGGGCGCAGCTCGCTGCGCTGCCCGACGCAGCGTCCATCACCGGCCAGGTCTTCGAGGAAGGCCTGCGGGTCATCGGCAAGGACGGCAAGGTCATCACGACCACTGGTCCACCCGGCATCGGCGTCAACTGGTCCGCGGAGACGGACCTGAACGACCTCACCGCAGGCCGGGCGCCACAGCAGCCCGACGAGGTTGTCGTCAACAACACCATTGCCGACCGCGGAAACTTCACGGTTGGAGACCAGATCCGAGTGCTGACGCTGCAGCCGGCGCGCACCTTCACGATCGTCGGGATTGCCGCACCCAAACCGGATTTCCAGCGGCCAACCGGCGACCTACGCGTCGCGTTCACCGACGCAACGGCACAGCAGCTGATGATCGGCCAGACCGGCCAGTGGACCCGGGTCAACCTGGACGCTGCTGACGGGACGAGCCCGGCGCAGCTCAAAGATGAGGTCCAGAAGATCGCCGGTGCGGGTTACGAAATCCAAACCGGAAACGAGTATGCGGACGCGCAAGACGAGGGTGTCCAGGACTTCGTCGGCATCCTGCGCACCGTGCTGCTCGGGTTCGCAGCCGTCGCCCTCTTCGTCGGAGTCTTCCTGATCCTCAACACGTTCTCGATCCTGGTCGCGCAACGCACGAAGGAGCTCGCCCTGCTTCGTGCGCTGGGAGCGGGTCCGGGGCAGGTCATGCGGTCGGTTCTGCTCGAGGCCTTCCTCGTCGGGGTCGTCGCATCGACGATCGGATTCGGCGCCGGCATTGGGGTGGCGATCGGGCTGCGGGCACTCATGGAGTCCGTCAGCGGGGCGAACCTGCCGCCGGGAATCAGCATCCCGGCGGCAGCGGTGGTTGCCTCGTACGCCGTAGGCATCGTCATCACGATGGTGGCGGCGCTGCTCCCAGCGCTGCGCGCGGCGCGTGTCGCACCGGTCGCCGCCATGCGCGGTGCCGCGACACCCGACCGGCCGCTCACCAAACTCACCGTCAGCGGTGGCGCGCTTACCATTGCGGCCGCCGGTGCGGTCACCGCAGCGCTGTACGCGGACCTTGGCGGAGCGGTGCTGCCCGTCCTGCTCGGTGGAATGCTGCTCGGGTTCGTCGGCATCGCGATGCTCACTCCGGCCATCGGCCGGCCCGTGGTCTCGGGACTTGGGCGGCTGGTCTCTTGGTCGGCACCGGCGGCGTTGGGGAGGCGGAACTCCGCCCGTAACCCCCGGCGCACGGCCATCACCGCAGCGGCGCTGATGGTAGGGGTGACGCTCGTTACCGGGGTCAGCGTTCTCGCAACCTCGCTGAAGGAGAGCATGCAATCGCTGGTGGCCTCGGACCTGAACGCCGATGTCGTGCTGTCGGCAGACACCCCTGGACCGAATCCGGCAGGCGGCTTCCCCGATGCCGTGCTTCGGGAGGTCCGGCAGGTACCCGGTGTCAGCTCGGCGACTGCAGTCCATCTGGACACCGCACAGGTCGGCACCGGTGCGACGGAGGTGGCCGCCGGCGATCCGGCGGGCATCGCCACTGTCTTCGGTTTGGAGAGGTCGGCGGGAGACATCCGGACCTTGCGTGCGGGACAACTGCTCGTTTCCGATAGGTACGCCGAAGACCACCATCTGGCCGTGGGCGACACCACCACGGTGGCGACCCAGCGCGGGAAGCCGCATCCGGCCGTGGTGACCGGCATCTACCGGCGGTCCGATCTGCTGCCCGGTGTGGTTCTGCCCCCGGCGGAGGCTACGAGCTTCCGTTCGCCGCTCGCGACGACCGGTTACCTCACGGTTGCAGCCGGCGCCGACAGCAGGGCGGTGCGGGCAAGAGTTGGCGAGCTGCTCGCTGACTCCCCCGAGGTGAAGGTCACCGATCAGGCGGGATACGCAGATCAGCAGACCGGTCGGGTCGACATAATGCTTGTCGTCCTCAACATCCTCATCGGTCTGTCCATCCTGATCGCAGTACTCGGCGTCGTGAACACGCTGACGCTGTCGCTGGTGGAACGGGTACGGGAACTCGGTCTGGTCAGGGCGATCGGAATGTATCGACGGCAGGTCATCCAGATGGTTACCGTCGAGTCCGTCGTGATCACAGTGTTTGGGGCGCTGCTCGGCATCGCTGTCGGCACCGCGCTGGGCGCAGCCGTGGTCGCCGCTCTCAGCAACGCCGATGCGCCGCTGGTCACCGTTGCGGTGCCGTACGGGACCGTTGCCGTACTGCTCGGATTGGCCGTCGTCGTCGGGCTCGTCGCTGCGGTGCTCCCAGCCGCGCGGGCCTCCCGTGTGGACGTGTTGCGGGCCATCGCCTACGAGTAGACCGATCGCGAAAACGATGAAGGTGCCCTTCACCCCAAACCGTTGGACGTGAAGGGCACCTTCACGCGTACCTATCGGCTCAAGGTGCCCTTCATGTGTCAGCGCGCGAGCGTCACCCTGGGGTGGCCGGCGAGTCGAGCCACGCGTTGATGAGCGGTGTGAAGTCCCGGCCGGTGAAGTCGTTGACGAACTTCGTGAACGATGCGCGGTCCTGGGTCGTGTTCCTATGCTCCTGAACCCAAGCTCTTGCCATGGCAAAGAAGCGCTCGTCGCCAATCTGCTGCCGGATCGAATGGAGCATGAGGGCGGGTCCGTAATAGACGTTGGGTGAGCCGAAGTGACCGCTCTTGTAGTGCCCGGGCGGCCCGTGATCCACCCTGAGCTGGGCGTCCTCGGCTCGGAAACCCGCTAGCCGTTCGGTGAGGTCGACGCCGAGCCGGTCGGCTTCATACAGCACCTGCGCATACATCGCCCATCCCTCGTTGAGCCACATGTCCCGCCAGTCGCGTGGCGTGACGGCGTCCCCGAACCATTGATGGGCCAGCTCGTGTAGTAGTACCTCTTCTGGTGCGTCCATCGGCAAGGTGATCATCGTCTGGGTCTCCATGCCGGTGTACGCGTCGATGTGCATCACACCGGCCGAGGAGAACGGATACGGTCCGAAGCGCTGCTCGAGCCAGGCGATCTCGCTCGGTGTCCTTTCGAAGACGCCGAGGCCCTCCCGTCCCTTCGGGATCCAGTACGACACCGGGAGCCCGTGTGGCCCGGTGTCGGTCACCTCGCGATAGGGCCCGATGCCGAGGGCCAGCAAGTAGGTGGCAATCGGCTCGGTGGCCCGCCATCGGTAGGTGATCGTTCCGTCGCCCGACGTGGTGCCCGTCAGGGTCCCGCTCGACACACCCGCCCAGCCGGTCGGAACCGTGACGGCGACATCGAACAGGGCCTCGTCGGACGGCTGGTCATTGCTCGGGAACCAGGTGAACGCGCCGTACGGTTCCTGCAGCGCGAACACCTGCCCACCCGGATCTGCATGCCATCCGACGGTGCTGAGGTCCTCCCGGACGACTGGACCGGGTACCCCTTGCGGGGTGCCGTGATACCTGACCGTGAGAGTCACCTGGTCGTCGCCCGCCAGCCGACGGCCGGCGCTCACGACGAGGTCATCGCCCGCTTGGGTTGCCGACCGGACCTGACCGTCGAGGCGGACCTCGTCGACGTGGAGTACGTGGTCGAAGTCCAGGCGCAGCTGCTCTGCCGGTTTCGTGACCCGAATGGTGAGCGTCGCGACGCCGGCCAGCAGCTTGCCCGGCGGACTCCAGCCGAGAGCAAGTCCGTAGTGCAGCACGTCGACTCCCGGATTGCCGTAGTCCGGATATACCGGGTCGGCGATCGGCTGCGACCTGCCCCCGGCCAGATCACGTGCCGCGGCGCCCGGTGCCGCCGACGCGTCGATCGTGCTGGGCTCGTCGCGACTCTCGCCGCCGCCGGTACATGCCGTCGTGAGGGCTGCTGCGGCGACCATCGTGGCGATCGGTCGCCTCAGCGATGTCATCCGGTTCCGGAGGCAGCGGTGGCTAGCTCGTCGAGTGAGATGTCGGAGTCGGCGAGACGGTCCGCCGCGATCTGTGCCTGCGCAGTCACGATTGCTCGTAGCGGCTTCATCGCGTCCCATTCGTTCACCTGCATGCCCGCCTGCACGCGACCATCGAGCAACCAAAAGGCCACGAATCGCTCGCCGGCAACGTCGCCGCGGGTGACCACCCGGTCGTAACGCCCCGGCTCGACGTATCCCGTGTACTCCATGCCGATGTCGTACTGGTCGGTGTAGAAGTAGGGCATCCGGTCGTAGCTCACCTGCTGCCCGAGCATCGCCTGGGCGGCGATCGGAGCGGCGTTCCTCGCGTTCGCCCAGTGCTCGACCCTGATGTGCTTGCCCAGCAGCGGGTTATAGGCCGCCGCGACGTCGCCGACCGCGAAGACGTCTGGATCCGCCGTCCGCAGCGCGTCGTCGACGAGCACGCCGCCTGTCGGGCCAGGCTCGACGGCAAGTCCGGCTTGTTCGGCGAGCGATTTGTTGGGGAGCGCTCCGATACCGACGACCACGAATTCCGCCGGGATCTCAGCACCCGACGATGTCAGCACAGCCTGGACCCGGCCGCCGGAACCGCGAAGCCCGGCAACCGACGTCTCCATCTGAAGGTGGACGCCATGGCGGCGATGAGCGGCGGCGAAGACCTCTCCCATCTCCGGGCCGAGCACGCGCTCGAGCGGGGTGGCAAGCGGCTCAACGACGGTGACGTCCGTATGCTCCGCAGCGGCCGCGGCCACCTCAAGCCCGATCCAGCCGGCACCGACGATGACCATCCGCAGGCCTGACTTGATCGCCTGCTTGATCGCATCGGAGTCGGCGATCCTCCGCAGGTACTGCACGCCATCCAGGTCCGAACCTGGAAGGTTCAAGCGGCGAGGTGTGGCACCCGTCGCGATCAACACCTTGTCGAAGCCGAGCGAGTCGCCGCCGTCCAACGCGACCGTGCGGCTGGCGAGATCGAGCGCGGTGGCCGTTCGGCCGAGCAGGAGCTCGACGGAATTCTCGACGTACCACGCTTCGGGCTTGGGGAACACCGTTGCGAGTTCCTTCTTCCCGAGCAAGTAGTCCTTCGACAGCGGCGGTCGCTCGTATGGCAGCGCGCTCTCGTCCCCCACGATCACCACCCGCCCGTCGTACCCCTGCTTTCTCAGGGTTTCCGCTGCCCGGGCTGCCGCAAGCCCGCCCCCGACGATGACGGCTACCTGACTCGCCATGGGTTCCCTTCCTCGCCAAGATCGCAACGGACGTGGTCTGCGCTGGTGCATCACATGATGTACGACCAGGCACGTGTCCAGGGTTCAGCACCGGTCACAGTCGGGAATGAGCACAACAGCGGATTGGTTGAAGCATAAACTAAAATCGTCATTCCCCCTCAAGGAGAGCCCATGCCGGCCGTGACCGCAGATACGCTGACCCTTCCCCGACTGCCGCAGGTGCCGGAGGTGGGCACAGCTTGGCGGCCGACCGTCAAGATCATCACCGCACAGCGCCATCTCGAGGGCGAGGGCTTCGTGGTACGCCGGCCGTTCCCCGGCATGGACCTGAGCCTGGCGGACCCCTTCCTCCTGCTGGATCACATGGGGGCAGTGGAATATGCGCCGGGCGAGGCGAAGGGGACGCCATGGCACCCGCATCGCGGCTTCGAAACCGTGACCTACATCATCGACGGCGCGTTCAGGCATCAGGACACGACCGGCGGCGGAGGCCTGATCACGGATGGGGCGACCCAGTGGATGACCGCGGGCGCCGGGATCCAGCACATCGAAACCCCACCGGACTGGCTGGTCGCCAAGGGCGGTCTGTTCCACGGCATCCAGCTCTGGGTCAACCTGCCGCGCACGCAGAAGTGGGTTCCGCCCCGCTACCAGGACATCGAAAGCCGCGACGTCGCGCTGCTCGCCAGCGCTGACGGCGGTTCGCTGGTACGCGTCATCGCCGGCGAGCTGGCCGGACACCGCGGACCAGGCATGACCTACACCCCGATCACTTACTTGCACGCCACCGTCGCCCCGGGCGGCCGGCTGAGCCTGCCTTGGCCGAGCGATTTCAACGCGCTGGTGTACGTCCTAGCCGGCCGCGGCCACGTCGGACTCGACGGACGTCCGGTGGACGAAGGGCAGCTCGCGGTTCTCGGCGCGGGTGAGGCGCTGACCGTCACGGCCGCCGACTTGCAGCCCCCGGCCGCACGTCACGGATGGGAGATCCTCGTCCTCGGCGGCCTGCCAATAAGGGAGCCGGTGGCGCGCTACGGCCCGTTCGTCATGAACACCCGCGAGGAGATCATCCAGGCGTTCGAGGACTATCAGGCCGGCCGCATGGGCGTCATCCCGGCGGAGACGGTCCCGCACCGCACCTCGGCGGACACCACCGCCACCCCCTCGAGCTGACCACCCCACCCGTCCGCATGAAGGGCACCCTCACCCGATAGATCGGGGTGAGGGTGCCCTTCTTGCCTTAGCGGATCGAGC
>Ga0066905_100000049_pt1 | contig 20295 bp, 14 predicted proteins | sample PanSoiMetaPlot36_FD_67483 | JGI IMG/M metagenome (GOLD analysis project Ga0066905, IMG submission 67483) | Tropical forest soil microbial communities from Panama analyzed to predict greenhouse gas emissions - Panama Soil Plot 36 (version 2) | ecosystem: Environmental > Terrestrial > Soil >... | reverse complement strand
ACTGCGCGCGGCACGGCGTCGGCATGGAACGGCGTGCATAGCGCACGGCAGGCGGGCGCGTGAACGCTTTGCGGTTGCCTCAGCCTGGGGCTGAGGCTGGCGCGCACGCCAAGCCTATTGCTCGGCCGGCCCACGGGTCGCCCTCCCTGTGGCGGCGGCCGGGCGACGGTGACCCGCCGCAAGCCCCATCGCTTTGGCGAGTTCGGCTGCTTCGCGGGCAAGCACGCGCACAAGCTGCGTGATGCGGGGACCCGACACCCTGTCACTGATTGCGGCGAGGCTGAGCGCGGCCACCGGCCGACCGCCTGCGTCGAGGATGGGCACGCCCATGGCATTCATGCCGGGCACGATCCTGCCCTCGACCAACGAGTAGCCGCGTCGGCGCGTATCGGCGACCTTGGCCAAGAGCTCCTTGCGCGCGTGGCCTGGATAGCGCGCCAGCCAGGCGGCGTTCTTTTCGATCAGGCGGGCAATCTCATCGTCAGAGAGGAACGCGAACAGGGCGAGGCTGCCCGAACCCACCCCGAGCGGGCGCAGGTGTCCGACCTCAAGCGAAAGCGTGCGGATCGGAAAGGCGCCGATTTCGCGGGCAACGCAAACCGCCGCTCCGCCTTCGCGAACGGATGCGTAAATGGTGTCTTGCGTCGCTTCTGCCAGCCGCAACAGAAACGGCTTTGCCAGTGCCGCGAAGTCCTGGCGATGAGCGGCATGCCCCAACAGCGCGAGGCCCGCGCCGAGGCGATAGCGCTTGGTTTCCTGATCCTGGAACACCAGGCCCGCATCGATCAGGGCATTGAGCAAACGGTGTGTGGTGCCCTTGCCCAGTCCGGTGTCGCGGGCGAGCGCGGACAGCATGCCGCCATCGGCATGAAATGCCATTGCCCGCAGCAGCCGAACGGCACGGTCGACGCTCTGGACCGGGGTCTCGCTGGAAGCGTCATCGAATGAGGCGGGGATAACCATATCGCCCATCGGTAGCGAAATCATCCATCTGTATCGAAATCGTCCTGTGGCGAATATCGCCGTTGACAGCAGAGAACATCGAATGGCATCGTTCCGTCAATAAGAAATCTTTGTTCCACAATACGGAACAGCAGCAGGAGGAAACAAATGCTCACGCGTCGCACCTTCAACCGCCTGGTCGCCGCGGCACCTGCCGGCATCACCCTCATCTCGTCGCGGGGCGAGGCTGCCGAGTTTGTCTACAAGTACGGGAACCAGGTGCCCGCCAGCCACCCGATGACCATCTATGCGCAGCGCGCGGCCGATCGAATCAAAGAGGAGACGAGCGGCCGGCTGGAGATCCAGCTATTCCCCAACAATCAGCTTGGCGGCGATACCGATATGCTGTCCCAGCTGCGCTCCGGTGCGCTCGAGTTCTTCACCATCTCGCCGGTCGTCCTCTCCAACCTCGTCAGTGTGGCCTCGATCAGCGGCATCGGTTTCGCCTTTCCGGACTACGAGACCGCGTGGCGGGCAATGGATGGTGACCTGGGCGCCTTTGTGCGCGCCGAGATCGCCAAGGCCGGCCTCACGGCCATGGATAAGATTTGGGACAGCGGCTATCGACAGGTCACGACCAGTACCAAGCCCATTAACTCCGCCGACGACCTTAAAGGCTTGAAGATCAGGGTGCCGGTGACGCCGTTGTGGAGTTCGATGTTCAAAGCGCTGGGTGCCGCCCCAGCCAGTATCAACTTCAGCGAGGTCTACTCGGCGCTGCAGACCAAGGTCGTCGACGGACAGGAGACGCCGCTGGTTTCGATCAAGGCGGCGAAGCTTTATGAGGTGCAGAAATACTGCTCCCTCACCAACCACGTGTGGGACGGCTATTGGTTCACGGCCAACACGCGCGCCTGGCAGCGCCTGCCCGCTGATCTGCGGGAGATCGCGGCGCGCAACTTTGACAAGGCAGCTGAGGAGCAGCGGCTCGAGAACAAGCGCCTCAACGAGTCTTTGCGCGGCGAGCTCGAGAAGGGCGGTCTCGCGTTCAACGCGCCATCGGACCCCAAATCCTTCCGCCTCGTCTTGACCAAGGCCGGCTTTTATGCGGAGTGGCGCAGCAAGTTCGGGGCCGAGGCTTGGAAACAGCTTGAGAAGTACGCCAACGAGCTCGCCTGATGACCGTCGGCGAGCCTAGCCTGCAAGCATCGTACGGGACCAACACCGTCGGGCCGCGGCCCGCTGCTTGGCGGTCCTGGCTCGGCTATCTCGACCGGGCATTGCAGCACCTGATCGAGGTTGCCGCGGCCATCCTGATTGTGGTGGAGACGATGGTGCTGCTGGCGGGCGTGGTGGCGCGCTACGTCTTCCAGCGGCCTCTGATTTGGTCGGACGATCTGGCGAGCCTGCTGTTCATCTGGCTCATCATGCTGGGCGCCGTGATTGCGTTGCGGCGCGGAGCCCACATGCGCCTGACCCTGCTGGTAAACGCCAACGCGCCCCAATTGCGACCGTGGCTCGAGTCGACGGCGGTGGCGGTGACGGCCGTGTTCTTCGTCGCCATGCTCCAGCCAGCGTACGAGTACACGGTTGACGAGGCATTCATCACGATGCCTGGGCTTGGGCTTTCGAGCGCCTGGAGGTCAGCTGCTCTGTTCGTTGGCGCCGTCCTGATGCTGAGCGTCCTGGCCGCCGCGGCCGTCCAGCGCCGCTCGCTTATCCACCTGGTGGGGGCGATCTGCTTGGTCGCAGCGGTGGCTGTCGTTCTCTGGCTTGCCACTCCAGTCCTGACGCAGATGGGAAAATACAATCTCATCGTGTTCTTCGTCGCCCTGGTGTCGGCCTGCGTGATCTTGGGCATCCCGATTGCCTTCTCGTTCGGGGTGGCCACTGTCGCCTACCTTGGGCTGATGACGCACGTTCCGCTCAGCGTGGTCGTCAGCCGCATGCAGGAAGGCATGTCGCACTTGATCCTGCTTTCGGTGCCGCTCTTCATCTTTCTCGGCATGTTGATCGAACTGACCGGCATGGCTCGCGCCATGGTCGACTTACTTGCGGCGGTGCTTGGCCGCATCAAGGGCGGCCTCTCCTATGTGCTGCTTGCCGCGATGTACCTGGTGTCCGGCATCTCCGGCGCCAAGGCTGCCGACATGGCCGCCATTGCTCCGGTGCTGTTTCCGGAGATGAGGCGTCGCGGCACCCCGCCGGGCGAGCTCGTTGCCCTGCTGTCGACTTCGGCAGCCATGTCCGAGACCATTCCGCCGGCGCTGGTGCTGATCATCATCGGCTCGGTGACGGACGTCTCGATCGCGGCACTGTTCACCGGCGGCCTGTTGCCGGCCCTGGTGCTGGCGATTGCGCTCGGCATTATTGCCCGCTATCGCGCCCGGCATGAGGATGTGTCGCATATCCAGCCTGCCTCGTATCGCCAGATTGGGCGCGTGTTCGTCACGGCTCTGCCGGCGCTCGCGCTGCCGCTCCTGATTCGCTCGGCGGTGGTTGAGGGGGTCGCGACCGCCACCGAGGTGTCGACCATCGGCATCGCCTACGCGGTACTATGCGGCATTGTGATCTACCGAAGCTTCGACTGGCGGCGCATCTATCCGATGCTGATCGAAACCGCCTCCCTTACCGGGGCTATTCTGATCATCATTGGCGCGGCCACCGCGATGGCTTGGGCCCTGACACAGTCGGGATTCTCGCGCGATCTCGCGGCCACCATGGCTGAGGTGCCGGGCGGCCATCTGGGCTTCTTGATGATCAGCATCGTCGTGTTCGTCTTCCTGGGCGCGATCTTGGAAGGGATCCCGGCCCTGGTGTTGTTCGGGCCGCTGTTGTTTCCCGTCGCCCGCATGGTCGGCATTCACGAAGTGCATTATGCGATGGTTGTCATTCTAGCGATGGGTATCGGCCTATTCGCACCGCCGCTCGGCATCGGCTATTATATGGCCTGCGCCATCGGCCGGGCCGATCCCGACGAGGGTATGCGGCCGATCTGGCCGTATCTTGCGGCGCTGTTCGTCGGGCTTCTTGTGGTTGCCTTCTTCCCCTGGCTGTCGATTGGCTTCTTGTGAGTACGACCGTGGCAAGACCTGCAGAACCTGCCGCAGGCTCCAACCTCAGATGGCGCGCGCCGCCGCTCGTCGCTGCCGCGTCGGGGCGGTAAAGACGATGAGCTTGCTCGCGTTCGATAGCATCACCTTGGTGCCGGCGACCTTGCAGGGGAGGTCGGTGCTGGCCGCATCGCATGGCGGGATCTTCGTGGCTCGTGCGGCGCTGCGCTTGGGCCTCGGCGGGCTGATCGTCAGCGATGCAGGCATCGGCCGGGAGCGGGCGGGGGTTATAGGTCTCGATCTCCTCGAACAGCACGCCGTACCGGCCGCCGCCGTTTCCGTGCATTCGTCGCGCATCGGCGATGGCGCCGATTGCTTGCGGCGCGGCGTGATCTCGACCTTGAACGAGGCGGCACGCCGCATCGGGCTTGCGGTCGGCATGGCCGCGCACACGGCGCTGGAGTACCTGTCGCAACATCCGCGCGCGCCGGCGGGTTTGCTGCCTGAGCTTGCCGACGAGCATCGGCAGGTGCAGCATGCGAATGGGAGGCAGATCGTGATCGTCGACTCCAATTCGCTGGTCGGCCCTGGCGATGGGGACAGCATCGTCGTGACCGGCTCGCACGGCGCCCTGTTGGGGGGACGGGCGGGCTCGGCGGTGAAGTGGCCGGTGATGGCCGCCATCTATAACGATGCCGACGGCGGCATCGACGGCGCGGGGTTTTCGCGGCTGGCGGCGCTCGATGCCGGCCAAATTGCGGCGGCCACCGTCAGTGCCTGGAGCGCGCGCATTGGCGATGCCCGCTCCACGCTCGCCGATGGCTATGTGACGCGTGTCAATTCCTGCGCTCAGGCAGCGGGTGCCAGGGTCGGGATGTCTTGCCTGGATCTTGTCGCGGGACTGAGCGAATGGCGACCGCAACGCGGTTAGAATGGGCAGAGACGAGATGAGCTCCAATTCGATGCGCCGGATATCCGGCGGCCAGGCGCTGGCCGAAATGCTGAAGCTGGCAGGCGTCGGTCCAATATTGGGCATGGGTGGCTTTCAGCTGCTCCCCTTCTATGAGGCCTGCCGAAAGCTCGGCCTCAAACATGCGCTCATCAACGACGAACGCTGCGGTGCCTTTGCGGCTGACGCCTACGCCAAGGTCACCAACCGCCCCGGATGCGTGGATGCAACCTTGGGGCCCGGTGCCACCAATCTGATCACGGGCCTTGTCGAGAGCCTCAACGCCGGTGTGCCGCTTGTCGCCATTGTCGGGGACGCCAACCGCGAGCACGCTTGGAAGAACATGACGCAGGAGACGCGGCAGAGCGATGTGCTGCGGCCGATTGTGAAAGACCTGATCAGGGTCGAAGTCATCAAGCGGATTCCGGAACATGTTCGGCGCGCCTTTCAGGTCGCGACCAGCGGCCGGCCTGGGCCGGTCGTCATTGCTGTGCCCGAAGACGTGGCCCACGCAGAGCATGATTTCGAAGCGGCAGATTTCTGGATCGATCCGGCGACCACCCAGGCCCCGTGCCGGCGCTTCCGTCCGGATCCGGCCGACGTCGAGCATGCGGCACGGTTGCTGGCCAAGGCACAAAGACCGCTGCTGCTGGCCGGAGGCGGCGTGCATCTCTCGCAAGCCCATGACGCATTGCTCGGCTTTGCCGAAGCCCACAATATTCCGATCGCACATACGATGTCGGGAAAGGGGGCAATCGCCTGCTCACATCCGCTGTCGGCCGGGCTGTTTGGCCGTTACGACCGCATTGCCAATTCGCTGGTGACCGAAAGCGACTGCTTGCTCGTGGTCGGCTGTAAGCTCGGCGAAATTGCTACCAAGCGTTTCACACTGATTCCGGCCGAAGTGCCGGTCATTCACGTCGACATCGAGCCAACCGAGATCGGCCGCACCACGCGCACCGCGGTGGCCCTGGTCGGCGATGCCCGCCTTTCGGTTGACGATTTGGGGTCTGCGCTCGGCACCGAGCCGGCCGGGGCACGGGCGGCTTGGGCGGCCGAGGTGGGAAAGCGCATGGCGTCCTGGCGGGACGGGGCGCGCGATCGCATGCAATCGCAAGAGCGGCCGGTAAATATCGCTCGCCTGCTGAATGAGCTCAACAAGGTGATGCCGGCCGACGGTATCGTCGTTGCCGACGGCGGCTTTGCCGCACATTGGGCCGGACTGCTGTTCGATACCAAAATGGCCGGTCGGCACTTCCTGCCCGATCGTGGCTTTGCTTCAATCGGCTACGGCGTACCCGGGGGTCTGGGGGCCCAACTTGCCGCCGGGGCCCGCCGCCGCGTCGTTGCGCTGACCGGAGACGGCGGCTTCAACATGAGCCTTGGCGACCTCGAGACCGCGCGGCGGCTTGGGGCCAATTTCGTCGCCGTCGTGTTCAACAACGCCGCGTCCGGCTATGTCAAAGCCTTGCAGCACGCGGTCTATGGTGCCGGCAATTACCAGTCTTCAGACCTGGTCGAGCTGAATTACGCTGACATCGCCAAAGGCTTCGGCTGCCTTGGCATCCGCGTTGAAAATCCCGAAAGCTTGAGCGGGGCGTTGCAGGAGGGCCTCGCCAATAGCTCGACACCGACGGTGATCGATGTGGTGGTGACGCGCGACCCCGCCAAGATGCTGCCGGCCGCTGACAACCGGGCGCTCAAGGTGGAAAGGGGAGATCGGCCGGTATGACAGCCAGGGCGGCAGAACTTCAGCTTGGAGCCAATTCTTGCGAGCAGCGCGCGCGGTAGACGCGCTGGTGTGGCGGATGCCCACCGCGCTGCGGCGCCCACGCGGGTGACAATAGCCTTGAGTGGTTAGCGCGACCCCGCGTCAGCTGGCGATGGCTCTCGGCTCGGCGATCTCCTCTGCATCGCGAGCTTCGCCATGCACTTCCTCGCGAATCACCTTGTCAGTGATGTCGTCCAGGTACGCTGTCAGCGCCGTGTCGATCTGGGCGAACTGGGGCCAAAGCGTGCGATCGAAGAACGTACGCGGTGCCCTGACCACGACAGTCTGTCGTTTCATGCGCGCGTACCGGAAGGGCTTCAGGCCGTAGCGGCGGCACAGTGCGATGAACAGCCGGCGTGACCACGGATTGGGGATGCTGAAGCGCATCTCGATCTCGGCCTCACTGCGTGCGGCCGCCGCCAATTGCAAGCGGATACGTTCGGCGGCCGCGTCGGCCGCTTGTCGCTCGCCAGGCGTCGCCGCGCCGGCGAAGAGGGCTTCGATCTTGCGCAGCTTGTCGCGCAGGTGCGCCTCATCGATCATCATCGACCTCCCCTGGATCGAGACCAGCAGCCGTCATGGCAGGCAATAATGGCCCGACTCTCTGCACGGGGTCACGCCGACGGCGCCATCCGGTTGTGGAAACCGCCAATCAAATTGCAGCGCCGCCCGTCTCGAGCCGACGGGGAACGGTGCCTGCCCGAGGCCCCGACAGGGCCGCCGCGCGCGGCGTTTCGGGGGGGCGGCCCGCCACCCAAGCGAGGCGCCCGCACCCTCAATCGACCAAGTCATGACCAGCTGATCTCCCTGGAGATGACGATGCCTCGCCGCCAGCGACACACACTGCCGATGTCTAAGAACTGGGCAGTTTGCCCATTCTTGTGTAATTCCACACACCTTGCGGTCACGCTATGCAAGGGGGTCGCCAATCGTCAGCGGGAGCCGCATGGCCCACATGCCACCCAGGTTCGTGCCGCCGGTCTGCGGGATCGCGGTCGGGATCCCGAGGGCCGTCGCCGCCGCGGTCAGCGCTTGTTTGCTCGGCCGGCATCGGCACCACCGCGATGGCGCCATCGATCACATGCTGGCTCGCCGCCCAGCTGCTGCCCATCGTCATGGCGATCTTCCCGCTGCTAGGGCGCCCAATTGCGGTCGTGACCCGGCCCAGACGGCGTTGAAGGCGCCATGACGGCCTTGGACGCCCGCCTCAACATTCTCGTCATCGACGACAACCCGGTGCGTCGTGCCATCCTGGAGCTGGGCTTGCGCGACGCGGGCTTCAGCGACATCACGCTGCTCGCCGACAGCACGGGCCTGCTCGAGCGCATTTGCACCGTCAACCCCGATGTCATTCTGATCGACCTGCAGAAGCCGAGCCATGAAGAGCTCGAACGGATGTTCCAGGTTTCGCGCATCGTGCGGCGGCCGATTGCCATGTTCGTCGATGAGAGCGACCGCGCCACCATTGAGAAGGCGATTGCGGCCGGCGTCAGCGCCTACATCGTCGATGGCCTCAAACGCGAGCGCGTGCGCGCCATCCTCGACATGGCGATCGCACGCTTCGGCGCGTTTGAGCGCCTGCGCTCAGAACTTGAGGAAACCAAAAGCGCTCTCAAGCAACGCAAGGTGATCGAAAAGGCGAAAGGTATCCTGATGAAGAGCCGCGGCCTCGACGAGGAGGCGGCATACACGCTTTTACGCCGCACGGCGATGAGCAAAGGTAAGCGGATTGCCGACATTGCCGAAAGCCTCGTCAGCACCATCGATCTCTTTGAACGCTAGCAAGAGCATCGCTGCCTTCGCCGCCGCTGCCTTCGAGCGGCCTCACCGCGGCCCGCTGCGTCGCGAGCGGCAACCAGCGCGCGCGGCCGGCAAACGCCTTGCTGGCGCGATCTGAGGCATCGCGGCGGGCGATTCGCTCAAGAAGGCAGCAGAACCTGGCACCTCGACGACCCGCAATTGGCTAGAGAGCGGCAGGACTTCTGCCGCTTGGTCCGTTGTCGAGAGTTGGCACGAAGCTTGAAAATCGAGGATCGACAAACGCCGGCGCAATGGCGGGCCGGCCCATAAGCAACGCTGCTTTCGGGGGAGGGTCGTCGGCCCTCGAAGGTGGCGTTTTTGTATGACGCGAGGTGAAAGCTTGAAGCGGGAATTGCAACTTCCACGCCGTGGCACGTTAGGGCAGATCCAATGACCAGCTCGAGCACGAGGGGTACTGGCGGCCGCGGCGCCCTGAGCCGCCGCATGTTCCTGAAGAACACCGGCACCGCGGCTCTCATCGCCGCCGCCAAGGCCACTGTCCTCGGTGGCGTTCATGTCGCCAACGCGGCCGGGCCCGAGGTGAAAGGCGCCAGGCTAGGTTTCATCGCCCTCACCGACGCCGCCCCGCTGTTCATCGCCAAGGAGAAGGGCATGTTTGCCAAGTATGGCGTGCCCGACACCGAAGTCGCCAAGCAAGCGTCCTGGGGCGCGACCCGCGACAATCTCGTGCTCGGCTCGGAGGGCAATGGCATCGACGGCGCGCACATCCTCACCCCGATGCCCTACCTCATCAGTGCCGGCAAAGTCACCCAGAACAACCAACCGACGCCGATGTACATCCTTGCGCGGCTCAACCTGAACGGCCAGTGCATCTCCGTCGCCAAGGAGCACGCCGACCTGCGCGTCGGTGTGGACAGCAAGGATTTCAAACTCGCGCTGCAGCACAAGAAGGTGTCGGGCAAGCCGGTCAAGGCCGCCATGACATTTCCCGGCGGCACGCACGATCTGTGGATCCGCTACTGGCTCGCCGCCGGCGGCATCGATCCCGACAGGGATATCGAGACCATCGTGGTGCCGCCGCCGCAGATGGTGGCGAACATGAAGGTCGGCACCATGGACTGCTTTTGCGTGTGCGAGCCATGGAACCTTCAGCTCATCCACCAGAACATCGGCTACACCGCGATCACCACCGGCGAGCTGTGGAACAGGCATCCGGAGAAGTCGCTCGGCATGCGCGCCAGCTTCGTCGACAAGCACCCGAACGCTGCCCAGGCCATCCTGATGGCGGTGATGGAAGGGCAGATGTGGTGCGAGAAGCCGGAGAACCACGAGGAGGTGGCCGCCATCTGCGCCAAGCGCCAGTGGATCAATTGCCCGGTCGAGGACGTCACCGAGCGGGTGAAGGGCCGTTTCGACTACGGCATCCCCGGCAAGGTGGTCGAAAATCACCCGCAGATGATGCGCTACTGGCACGACTTTGCCTCCTATCCCTTCCAAAGCCATGACCTCTGGTTCCTTACCGAGGACATGCGCTGGGGCAAGCTCGAGCCGACCCTCGATGCCAAGGCGCTGATCAAGAAGGTCAACCGCGAGGATCTGTGGCGCGAGGCTGCCAAACAGCTCTCGGTGCCGCCCTCGGCGATGCCGCCGTCCACCTCGCGCGGCAAGGAGACGTTCTTCGACGGCAAAGTGTTCGATCCGGACAACCCCGAAGCCTACCTGCGAAGCCTGTCCATCAAGCGTCTAGAAGCGTGACCGAACGGGCGCCGCGGGTTGCGGCCGCCCGCATGCCCAATGCGGGGGAGAAGCAGATGACCATGCCAGCCGTCAGGATCGGCAGCGCCAGGTCGGTGGCAGCGCCGCCCATCACCGTCGTCAAATTGGCCGTCAAGCCGGGGCCGGTCGGCGATCGGCTGCTGGCACGCCTTAGCGACATCGCCGCGCACGTCCTGCCGCCGCTGCTGGTCATCGCCACCTTGGTGCTGGTCTGGGAGATGCTGTGCGCCCGGCCGGGCGCGTCGCTGCCGGCTCCCTCGCGCGTGCTGCGCGAGACCTGGGAGCTGATCGCCGACCCGTTCTTCGACCGCGGCGGCATCGACCGGGGGCTCTTCTGGCACCTCTCGGCCAGTCTGCGGCGCGTTGGCCTCGGCTACGCCCTGGCCGCCGGGGTCGGCGTCGCGCTCGGCACCTTGATCGGCCAGTCGGTGTGGGCGCTGCGCGGGCTTGACCCACTGTTCCAGGTGCTGCGCACGGTGCCGCCGCTCGCCTGGCTGCCGCTCTCGCTCGCCGCCTTTCGCGACGGGCAGCCCTCGGCGATCTTTGTGATCTTCATCACGGCGATCTGGCCGATCATTATCAATACCGCCGTCGGCATCCGCAATATTCCGCAGGACTACCGCAACGTCGCCGCCATATTGCGGCTTAACGCCATCGAATTCTTCACCAAGATCATGATCCCGTCGGCAGCGCCCTACATCTTCACCGGGCTGCGCATCGGCATCGGCCTCTCCTGGCTCGCCATCGTCGCCGCCGAAATGCTGATCGGCGGCGTCGGCATCGGCTTCTTCATCTGGGACGCGTGGAACTCATCGCACATCAGCGAGATCATCCTGGCGCTCACTTACGTCGGCATCGTCGGTTTCATCCTCGACCGCATCGTGGCGTTCGCGGCCGGGATCGCCACCCGTGGCACCGCGGCCAACTGAAAGGCATAGGATGGCCTACCTGAAGATTGATCACGTCGACAAGACGTTTCACCGCGGTTCACGGCACACAGAGGTCCTGAACGACATCACCGTCGACGTCGACCAGGGCCAGTTCGTGTCGATCATTGGCCACTCGGGCTGCGGCAAGTCCACCCTCCTCAACATTGTCGCGGGGCTGACGCAAAGCACGCGCGGCGGCGTCCTGCTCGAGGGGCGCGAGGTCGACGAGCCCGGACCCGACCGCGCCGTCGTGTTCCAGAACCACAGCCTGCTGCCGTGGCTCACCGTCTACGACAACGTGCGTCTCGCGGTGGACAAGGTGTTCGCTGCCTCCAAGTCACGCCGCGAGCGGCACCACTGGACCATGCACAACCTCGAGCTGGTGCAGATGGGGCACGCCAAGGACCGGCGACCGGCAGAGGTCTCGGGTGGCATGAAGCAGCGCGTCGGCATCGCCCGCGCGCTCGCCATGCAGCCCAAGGTCCTGCTGCTGGACGAGCCGTTCGGCGCGCTCGACGCGCTGACGCGGGCGCATTTGCAGGATTCCGTCATGGCCATTCACCAGACACTCGGCAACACCGTGCTGATGATCACCCACGACCTCGACGAGGCCGTACTGCTGTCCGACCGAATCGTAATGATGACGAACGGACCGGCGGCGCGCATTGGCGAGGTGCTCGAGGTGCCTATGCCGCGGCCGCGCAAGCGGCTCGAGCTGGCAGCCGATCCTGCCTACAACCGCTGCCGACAGCGTGTGCTGGAATTCCTCTACGCCCGTCATAAGGCACCGCAGCTGCAGGCGGCCGAGTAGGAGGGCGCCATGGCTCCACAGCGGCTGGTCGTGGTTGGCAACGGTATGGCTGGCCTGCGCCTGCTTGAGGAGATCGTTGAGCGCGCACCCGGCCGGTTTGCGATCACTGTGATCGGAGCGGAGCCCGAGCCGGCGTACAACCGCGTGCTGCTGTCGTCCCTGCTGGCGGGTGACATCGGTGCCGACGAGGTCATGCTGCGGCCGCGTGACTGGTACGGCACGCACGGCATCGAACTGATCACCGGCCAGCCGGCCCAGTGCGTCGACATTTTACGGCGCGCGCTGCGGCTGCCGGACGGCACCGAGGTCGCGTTTGACGCCCTGGTCCTGGCGACAGGTTCCGATCCGGTCACGCTGCCGGTGCCGGGCACGGATCTGGCGGGCGTCGTGACCTTCCGCACACTCGCCGACATCGCCGGGTTCGAGACCTTTGCCAGCACCGGTCAGCCGGCGGTCGTGATCGGCGGTGGCGTGCTCGGCATTGAAGCCGCCTACGGTCTCGCCCGGCGCGGCGTACCGGTTACGCTGGTGCACCTGATGGACCGGCTGATGGAGCGGCAGCTCGACGCCGAGGGTGCCGAACTGGTGGCGCAAGCCGTCGCGCAAAAGGGCATTCGCGTGCTCCTCAACGCCAAGACCCGGGCCATCCAAGGCGGGTCGCGGGCGGAAGCAGTCGAGCTCACCGATCGGCGGGTGCTCCCCTGCGGCCTGGTGGTGATGGCGATCGGTGTCCGCCCGCGGATCGCACTCGCCGCCACCGCCGGCCTGAAGGTCAATCGAGGCATCGTTGTCGATGATCTCATGCGCACCTCGGTGCCGTCGGTCTTGGCCGTCGGCGAATGCGCCGAGCATTGTGGAACCTGCTACGGGCTGGTCGAACCCTGCTATCAGCAAGCCAAGGCCGCCGCCACCACCATCCTGGGCGATACCTCCGCCGACTATGCCGGTTCCGTGCCGGCAATCCATCTCAAGGTCTCCGGCGTACCGGTCTTCTCGATCGGCGATTTCGACGGCACGGCGGCCGACCGCATCATCATTCGCGACGGCGGTGCGCCTTGCTATCGCAAACTTGTCTTGCGCGAGGGCCGGCTCGCCGGTGCCATACTGGTCGGCGATAGCGCCGATGCGGCTTGGTACACGGACCTGGTTCGGTCGGGCGCACCGGTCGCGGCGTTGCGTGAGCAACTTGCCTTCGGCCGGGCATTCGCGGAGGCCGCGTGATGGGCGACCGCGATTTCTCCGATGAGCAGAAGCGCTATCTGGAAGGCTTCGTGTCGGGCGTTGACGCGGCGCGTGCTGCCGCGGGTCTCAAGCCGCTGGCCGGCAGCGGCGGTGCTCAGGCGTCACCCGCCGGACCCGATGCCGCGCATCTTGCCGCCATGGCGCGGGTCGAGGCCGAGGGCCGTAAGCTCTCGACCGAGGAGACGGCCAAGCGCGACCAGCACCCGTTCGACGCCTACGCGCGCTTCAAGGCAGAGAGCGCACGCGGACAGTTTCCGAAGGGCGCCGATAATTTCCGCTGGCGCTTCCACGGCATGTTCTACGCCGCCCCGGCGCAAAAAGCCTACATGTGCCGGCTGCGCATTCCGAACGGCATCCTGAGCCACTGGCAGCTGGACGGCGTCGCGGCCATCGCCGCATGTCACGGCAAGGGCTACGCCGACGTGACCACGCGCGCAAACCTGCAGGTGCGCGAGATCGCCGCCGAGCATGCGATCGCCGTGCTCGAGGATCTGGCCGAGCTGGGCCTCGCCACCAAGGGCTCCGGCGCCGACAACATCCGCAATGTCACCGGCTCGCCCACCGCCGGCATCGATCCGCAAGAATTGCTCGATACCCGGCCCTATGCACGCGCTTGGCACCACCACATCTTGAACGACCGATCCCTCTATGGGTTACCACGCAAGTTCAACGTCGGCTTCGACGGTGGTGGCATGGTGCCGGTGCTGGCAGACACCAACGACATCGCCTTCACCGCCGTGCGCGCAGTTGCGGGCTCGCCGGCGGCCCCGGCGGTTTACTTCCGGTTGCGGCTCGGCGGCATCACCGGCCATCGGGATTTCGCCCGGCCGACGGGGATCGTCGTGATGCCCGAGGACGCGGTTGCGGTTGCCGACGCCATCGTGCGCGTGTTCATCGACCACGGCGACCGGACCGACCGCAACAAGGCACGGCTGAAGTACCTGCTCGACGCCTGGGGCCTTGACGCGTTTCTCGAGGCTGTCGAAGCGAAGCTTGGCCGGCGGCTGTTGCGCGTGGCGCAGGAGCTGATAGCGGAGCCCAATCGCCAGCACCGCCAGGCGCACGTTGGCATCCATCCGCAGAAGCAGCATGGGCGGGTGTGGGTCGGCGTGGCGCTGCCGGTCGGGCGGATGACCTCGGCGCAAATGCGCGGGCTTGCCGCGATCGCGCATGAGCTGGGTGACGGCGACATCCGTCTCAGCGTATGGCAGAACCTGCTGCTGTCCGGGGTCGCCGAGGCCGATGCCGAGGCGGTGGAGCGCCGCCTCGAGGCCATCGGGCTCGCGGCACGCGCCAGCCGCATCCGCGCTGGCCTCGTCGCCTGCACCGGCAATACCGGCTGTAAGTTTGCCGCGTCCAACACCAAGCACACCGCGCTCGCGATTGCCGCACACGTCGAGGCCCAAGTCGCGCTCGACACGCCGATCAACCTGCATCTCACGGGTTGCCCCAATTCGTGCGCCCAACACTATATCGGCGACATCGGCCTCATTGCCTGCCGCGTGCCGATCGTCCCCGACAGCGATGACACCGTGGAAGGCTTCCACGTGCACGTTGGCGGCGGCTTCGGCGCCGACGCCGCCATTGCCCGAGAGTTTCAGCGCGACGTGCGTGTGGAGGAGTGTCCGGCGGTGGTGCGACGCCTGCTGCAGGCCTACCTCGCGCACCGCAGCGCGGCCGACGAGACCTTCCTGCAGTTCAGCCGCCGTACCGAACTTCCCGCTCTCAAAGCCATGGTCGCGGCGCTGGAGGTGACCGAATGACCATGCTCGATGCCCGTGCCAGCGCCGTGCCGGTCATTCCCGAAGGCGCACCTTTTTCCGTCGAGCAGCGCGCCTGGCTCAACGGCTTCTTCGCCGGCCTGCTGTCGCTCGATGCCAAGGCCGGCGCCGCGCCGCACACCGGTGACCTGCCCCATGTCGCCGTCAACGCATTGGCCGGCGATCACCACACCGACGAGGCGCCCTGGCATGACCCTGCCATGCCGATCGATGAGCGCATTGCGCTGGCCGCGGGCCAACCCATCAAGCGCAAGCTCTACGCCGCAATGGCCCAGCAGGACTGCGGCCAGTGCGGCCACCTGTGCGAGAGCTATGCGGCCGCCATCGCCGCCGGCAGCGAGCAGAAGCTCAACCTGTGTGTTCCCGGCGGCAAGGAGACGAGCCGCATGTTGAAGCGGCTGCTGGAGGAGGCAGTGGTCCCCGACCCGATCCCGGCTGCCGCAGCGCGCACCGAACTGGTGGCTCCGGCCGCCGTCGCCGCGATGGCCGCCGCCGGCTACTGCCGCGACCAGCCCGTCGAGGCGATCTTCCATAGCGCCGAGCGCCTCAACGGCGCCGGCTCCGAGAAGGACACGCGTCATGTGGTGATCGACATTACCGACAGCGGCATCGACTACGCGCCGGGTGACAGTTTAGGCCTGTTCCCGAGCAATGACGCGGCGCTCGTCGATGCCGTGCTGGCGGCCATTGATGCCCCCCGGGATTTCCCGATCGCCGGCAAGACCATCCGCCGAGTGCTCATCGATGACTATGCCCTGGGCACCGCACCCGATGCTTTGTTCGAGCTGCTCGGCTATCTGACAAGCGGCGCCAAGCGGCGCAAAGCCAAGGCGCTCGCCAAGGGCGAGGACCCTGATGGCGATGCCGCCACGTTCGATGTACTGGCCGCCGTCGAAGCGCTCGGCCCGATCCGTCCGGACCCCGAGGCGTTCCTCGAATGTTTGGAGCCGCTGCAGCCGCGCCTTTATTCGATCTCCTCCTCGCCGCTCGCCTCGCCCGGCAAATTGCATCTGACCGTCGACGCCGTACGCTACGACATCAGGGCACGCCGGCGCCTCGGCGTCGCCTCCACCTTCCTCGCCGACCGGCTCGCACCGGGTAGCCGCCTCAAGGTCTACCTGCAAAAAGCCCACAGCTTCCGCCTGCCGGCCGATCCCGCGACGCCGATCGTCATGATCGGCCCTGGCACGGGCATCGCGCCCTTCCGCTCGTTCCTGTGGCAGCGCCACACCAGCAAGGCCTCGGGCAAGGCGTGGTTGTTCTTTGGCCACCAGCGCCAGGCAAGCGACTTTTTCTACCGCGCCGAGCTTGACGCGTTGAGTGCGGACGGCACGCTCACCAGGCTGTCGACCGCCTGGTCGCGCGATGGCGTTGGCAAAGTTTATGTACAGGATCGCATGCGCCAGGCAGGCAAGGAGCTGTGGGCCTGGCTGCAGCAGGGCGCCCACGTCTATGTGTGCGGCGATGCCAGGCGCATGGCCAAGGACGTCGACGCCGCACTGGTAGAGATTGCCGCCAACTACGGCAGCAACAGCCAAACCGATGCCAAGGCATTCATCGCCGGCCTGAAGACCGCAGGCCGCTATCAGGCGGACGTCTACTGATGGCGGACGGCGCAGCTGGGTGCGGCACGGTGCGCACCACCTGTCCCTATTGCGGCGTCGGCTGCGGTCTGCGTGCGACCCCCGACGGCGCCGGCGGCGCCGTCATTGCCGGCGATCCCGAGCATCCCAGCAACTTCGGCCGCATCTGTTCCAAGGGCGCCGCCCTCGGCGAAACGCTCGGTCGCGAGGGCCGGCTGCTCTATCCGATGCTGGGCACCCGACGCGTTGGCTGGGACGAGGCGCTCGACCACGTCAGCGCCGCGCTCCGTCGCATCCAGCAGCGGCACGGCCCAGGCACGATTGCGTTCTACCTCTCGGGCCAGTTGCTGACCGAGGACTATTACGTCGCCAACAAGTTGGCCAAAGGCTTCTTTGGTACACCCCACGTCGATACCAACTCGCGGCTGTGCATGGCCGCAGCGGTGGCGGGCCACCGCCGCGCGTTCGGGGCCGACGTCGTGCCGCAGAGCTACGATGACCTCGAGCTCGCCGATCTGGTGGTGCTGGCAGGCTCGAACGCGGCTTGGTGCCACCCGGTGCTCTACCAGCGCATCCAGACGGTACGTTGCGAGCGCGGGGTGCGCGTCGTCACCATAGATCCGCGCCGCACCGCCAGCAGTGAAGGCGCCGACCTCCATCTCGCCATCCGCCCGGGCACCGACGCGCAGCTCTGGAATGGGCTGCTGGTATGGTTGGCCGACCAGCACGCGATTGACTGGAGCTATACCAGCCGCCACACCGACGGATTGGCCGAGGCGCTCAAGCAAGCGTGCGCACAAGGCGCGAGCGTGCCTGAGGTCGCACGCCACACCGGCCTTGCCGAAGCCCAGATCGAGACCTTCTACCGCTGGTGGACGGGTACAGAGCGCGTCATGAGCTGCTTCTCGCAAGGCATCAACCAGTCGGCACAGGGGAGCGACAAGGTCAACGCCATCATCAACTGCCATCTCGCAACCGCGCGCATCGGCAAGCCCGGCTCCGGGCCGCTGTCGTTCACCGGCCAGCCCAATGCCATGGGCGGCCGCGAGGTCGGCGGTCTCGCCAACATGCTGGCCGCACACATGGGTTATGCGAGCCACGAGCGCGACATCGTCGGACGGTTCTGGGCCGCGCCTAATCTGGCCACCGGCGAGGGCCTCAAGGCCGTTGAAATGTTCGAGGCGATCGCTGGCGGCGCGATCAAGGCGCTGTGGGTGATGGGCACCAACCCCGCCGTCAGCCTGCCGAATGCCGACCGCGTGCGCGCCGCCCTATCGCGCCTCGAACTGCTGGTGGTTTCTGACAACGTCGCCGCGACCGACACGCTGGCCGGGGCGCATGTGCGCCTACCCGCCGCCGCCTGGGGCGAAAAGGACGGTACCGTCACCAACTCGGAACGGCGCATTTCGCGCCAGCGCGCCTTTCTGCCTGCCGCTGGCGAGGCGCGGCCCGACTGGTGGATACTGTGCCAGGTCGCTGCCCGCTTCGGCTGGGCCAAGGCCTTCCCCTATCGCAACGCAGCCGCCATCTTCCGGGAGCACGCGGCGCTGTCGGGCTTCCACAATCGCGGCACGCGCGCCTTCGATATTTCCGCTTGGTCGGATCTGACCGACGCCGCCTACGAGGCGCTCGCCCCTACGCAGTGGCCGCTCACAACGGCCGCCGATGGCAAGATCAGCGGCAGCCAGCGGCTATTCGGCGATGCAAGCTTCGCTTTCCCCTCTGGTCGCGCCCGGTTCGTTCCGATCCTCGCCGGCCGGCTGGCAGAGCCGACCGACACCAGCTTTCCGTTCGTGCTCAACACCGGCAGGGTGCGCGACCAGTGGCACTCGATGACACGCACTGGCCTGAGCCCGAGGCTCGCCCTGCACGTGAGCGAACCATTCGTCGAGCTGCACCCGCTCGATGCCATCCCGCTCGATCTCGCCCAGGGTCAGCTGGCCCGCGTCACCACCCGGTACGGGCAAGCCATCCTGCGGGTGATGCTGAGCGACCGGCAGCTTCGCGGATGCCTGTTCGTCCCGATTCATTGGTCGGCCGAAAACAGCTCCGCAGGTCGCATCGGCGCTCTGGTGCAGCCGGTGGTCGATCCGATCTCGGGTCAACCCGAAGCCAAGGGCACGCCGGCCGCCATCGCGCCCCTCGGCGCGGCGCAGTTTGGATATGTTCTGTCGCGTGACGTTGTTCCGACCGAGCACCTGGCCTACTGGTCGCGTGCCCGCATGCCCGCAGGCTACGTCACCTTCTTCGCGCTGGCGGTCACGCCCCCAAGCTGGCGGGACTGGTGTAGGCGGCGTCTGCCTGAGGGCGAGTGGGTCACTTACGAGGACGCCGGTTCTCGCCAGTTCCGGATCGCGGTGCTGCGCGGAGGATATCTACAGGCGGTGCTGTTCGCGGCGAGCCACCCCACGTTGCCCGCAATCGAGTGGTTGAAGACGCGCTTCGAGCCGCCGGCAATCGCAGCCCACGAGCGCCGTGCGCTGATCGCCGGGCGACCTGTTGGTGGTGCTGCCGACGAGGGCCCGGTGGTGTGCGCCTGCTTCCAAGTCGGACGTGCACGCATTCTGGCGGCGGTGGCCGATGGTGCCGCAACCGCCTGCGCCATTGGCACCGTGACACGGGCTGGTACCAACTGTCGCTCGTGCGTGCCCGAATTGGAGCGTCTCGCCGCCGCCGGCAAGCCGCAGCGCACGACCGCGAACCAGCAGCATGGCTAATCTGCAACCTCGCGAAACGCGCGCTGCCAGCCTGCGGGCGCTGTCGGTGTTGCCGGTATTCCTTGATCTCGCAGGCCGCCGCGCCGTGGTGGCAGGAGGTGGTGAAAGCCTAACCTGGAAGGCGGAGCTGCTCGCCGCCGCCGGCGCCCATGTCACCGTCTATTCGCCGCAGTTTAGTGCCGGCCTGTTGGCGCTGGCACAGGAGCCACCCGCCGGTAGGGTTCAGATTGTCGATCGCGCTTGGCGAACAGGCGACCTCAGCGGTGCGGCGATTGCCGTTGCCGCGCTCGATGGCGCTGATGCTTATGCGTTCGCCAAGGCGGCGCGTGCCGAAGGAGTGCCCGTCAACGTTGTCGACAAACCCGCGGTCTCGACCTTCAGTTTCGGCACGATTGTCAATCGCTCTCCGGTCGTGGTCGGCGTCAGCACCAGTGGCGCGGCGCCGGTGCTCGGCCAGGCGATTCGAGCCAAGATAGAAGCTCTCCTCGATCCCAGCCTGTCGGCGTGGGCCACTGCCGCGCGCCGACTGCGAGCGGTCGTCAGCGCCAACAGCTCTATGGGTCCGGCGCGTCGCGATCTCTGGCGTCGCTTCGCTGACCGCGCACTCGCCGCGCGCGAGGCACCCAACGGTGATGATCTAACCGCATTCACGCGTATCACACCATCTCGCGGCGGCAGCGTGGCGCTGGTTGGGGCGGGTCCAGGCGATCCCGAACTCCTCACCTTAAAGGCCGTGCGCGCCCTGCAATCGGCCGACGTCATTCTTTATGACCGCCTCGTCAGCGCTGACATCCTCGAGCTGGCGCGGCGCGAGGCCCGCCGCCTGTTGGTGGGCAAAACGGGGCACGGCCCCTCGTGCCGGCAAGACGATATCTGCGCTTTGATGGTGAAGCTTGCGCGCGAGGGCCGGCGGGTCGTGCGTCTCAAGGGTGGTGATCCGATGGTGTTCGGCCGTGCCGCAGAGGAGATCGACGCCTGCC
>Ga0066905_100000048_pt1 | contig 20380 bp, 17 predicted proteins | sample PanSoiMetaPlot36_FD_67483 | JGI IMG/M metagenome (GOLD analysis project Ga0066905, IMG submission 67483) | Tropical forest soil microbial communities from Panama analyzed to predict greenhouse gas emissions - Panama Soil Plot 36 (version 2) | ecosystem: Environmental > Terrestrial > Soil >... | reverse complement strand
TACGGAGGTAGGAATGCTGAAAGCGATGGTGCTAGCTCTAGGGTTGATTGCCCTTCCAGTGGCTCTTGTCCAAATGCCTGATGTGGCGTATGCCAAGAAGGACAAAGGGGACAAGGGCGACAAAGGAGACAAAGGTGATAAGGGGGACAAGCCTGGGAAGAAGGACAAGGACGACTGGGGCGGGAAGGGTGGCCGTGACCGGGACGACTGGGGTGGCCACCGCCGCCATGGTCATGGTCACTGGGGCCACGGTCATCGCCACGGTCGCCGTGGCGACTGCATCCGTATGGATGGTCAGTGGTTCTGCTGGCGCAGGGGCCGTTACCATCGAGACTGAAAGCTTCGTGAATCCCGGCACCTCTAGCTTCCCACATAGGGCCGGGTAAACTTGGGGACGGGGCAGCACCCGTCCCCCTTTTTGTAGGTAGTGACCATGAGCAGACTAAGTGAGCTGAGAAAAAACCTCCTCGAAATGAGCCCGGAGGAACTCCGGGATCACGTGCGACGCATCCGCAACGAGAGACGCGTCATCAGGGAAAAGCCTTCCGCTAAGCGAAAGGCTAAGGTCAAGTCAAACAAGTCAGCTACAAAGGTTGTCAACATGCTTCACACACTCACACCGGAGCAAGTCCGGTTGCTTTTGGGAGAGGTAGATGGAAGTTCTACAGATACAACTAATAGCGGTGGATGAAATAAAGGTTAAGGATAGGTCCAGAGTTGATATGGGTAACATCCACGAGTTGCAAGAATCTATAAGAAAGAAGGGGTTACTTCAGCCTATAACCGTGGATGCACACAAGTTTCTGCTGGCAGGTGAGCGCAGATTGATTGCGCATAAGAATCTGGGATGGAAGCATATAAACTGCATCGTCCGAAAGGATGATGAAAAGTTGACGAAGTTGGAAATAGAACTGGATGAAAATGCACGTCGGAAGGACTTGGCTTGGCCAGAGCGGGCCAGATTAGAGAAGAAAATCTGGGAACTGCAAAAAGAAAAAGATCCTAAGTGGTCCCAGCGACAACAACAGCGCGTATATCATCCTGAGACGGGAACCGCATCGAATATGATGGTAAGCATGAGATTGGAGCTGGCCGACGCATTAGAGACAATGCCCGAGCTTGCCAACCATTCAACACAAGAGGAAGCTTACAAGGAGCTGAAGCGTTACGAGGAAGTCGAGACGAAGATTGCCATGGTCTTGAAGAAATCCAAAGACATAGAAGAAGCACCGAAATGGGCTGAGGAGCACTATGTTATTGGGGATGCTTTCAATGGAATGGCAAACTTTCTCAAAACGCAGCCGCACTCGAAAGGCCAAGCCTTTCAGTTCGCAGAAGTTGATCCTCCTTACGGAGTTGATTTACACCGACGAAAAGGGCGGAACGCAAACAGTCAGTCTATGGAAGAATATCTCGAATGGGAGGATTTCCCTAAGCTGTTCGAGACCTCCGCGAAACTTACCTACGAGTGCCTTGACCCGCACGCTTTTGCAATATTCTGGTACGGAATGTCAAGGCACCAAGAGGTCCTGGACATACTGCGTAGAGTGGGATGGAATGTGCCGGACATCCCCGCTATTTGGTATAAAGGTGAAGTTGGACAGACCGCAAGTCCGGATACCACCTTTGGAAGTTGCTATGAACCTTTCTTCGTCGCCAGGAAAGGACAGCCTAAGTTGGCAAGACCTGGCCGTGGAAATGTTTTCAACTTCCCAAGCTTACAAAAGAAGACGCACCCCACGGAGAAGCCGGTGTGGCTCCTAGAGGAAGTGCTGGGTGTGTTTTGTTGGCCGGGTTCGCGGGTGTTGTGCCCGTTTTTGGGAAGCGGGGTGACGTTGCGGGCCGCATACAAGCTCGGCCACACGGGCATGGGATGGGATCTAAGCGAGCGCCACAAAGCGGGGTTTTTGGCCACCGTGGCGGCCGACATGGTGGCGGCCGATGCGGCAAACGCGGAGCGCGTTGCCCATGCCAACCCCTAGCGAGGACGGGAGCCCATCGGCTCCGATTTGCGTGCTCGGTGAAGCACCGAGCACCGTGGAGGTTCGGCTTGGCCGACCGTTCGTCGGGCCAAGCGGGGACGTGTTTAAAGAACTGCTGCACACGGCGGGCTTGTCTCGCCGTGATTGCTACATCTTGAACGTATGGCCATGGCAAGTGACGAAGGATCGGCTCGGTAATATCTATAGTCCGTACAATGAAAAGCTTTGGGACCGAAACAAGGGTTTTACTGAGCAAGGGGATTTAGAGGCAATACCAACCATCGACAAGGTACGACGATGCAAAGCAAACTGCGTGCTGACTTTGGGGAACCCGGCGCTGGACGCGTTAGTATCCGGGCACAAGCCGATTGGAAAGTGGCGGGGCTCACCGTTATACTCAAAGAGGGTAGGAAAGAAATTCATACCCACTTTCCACCCAGCAGCCACCCTGCATGGTGTATATGTGTGGAGGTATCTGATCCTGTGGGATCTGGGGAAAGTGAAAGGAGAGTTGCATTCCCCAGATCTGACCTTACCGGACCGTAACCTCATAACCGCTCCAAGTTGGAGCGAAGTGCAAGAGTACTTCTGGCTTTGCAACAAAGCCGGGAAGGTCTGCACGGACCTGGAGGTCATCAACAACCACGTTAACTGCTTCAGCCTTGCGTACCGCAAGGATGAAGCTCTGACGGTGCCGCTCGTGAATGAGCACAACGAACCGTACTGGAGCGAGGACGAGGAGATCTGGATATGGATGAAGTACGCCGGTTTGATGGGTGACAGGTCCGTAACGAAGATCAATCATAACATGATTGGCTTTGACGCAGTGTTCCTGCTGGACAAGTGTTCCATCTACATGGAGGGCCCCATAGGGGACACCATGATAGCGCAGTCGATCCTCTATCCGGACTTCCGTATGGGCCTAGACATGACAGCGAGCATTCACACTCGCCAGCCGTACTGGAAAGATGAGGGCAAAATATGGAAACCAAACCACAACATAACGTGGGAGCAGTTTCAGAGGTACTGCGGATTGGACGCCGCGTGTACGTTGGAGTGTTGGGAGGTTCTAGAGAGGGAGATGCAAGATGGTGGGTACGTAGACACGTACAACATGACAGTGGCTCTGAAAGAACCCCTGGCGTACATGACAATAAGGGGACTAAAGATTGACCGGGAAGGTCTTGAGCTAGCGAAGGTAAACATCCAGGAGAAGTTAAATGCCAAAGGCGAAGAACTTAAGGAAGCCTCAGACTACGAGTTCAACCCTCTCAGCCCCAAGCAGTGCGCCGAATATTTCTATGAGCATTGCCGAAATGAGCCTTATAAGAACGCAGCTGGAGGCGTCAGTACGGACGATAAAAGCCTGTCAAGACTCGTTAGAAAAGCTGGAAAAGGCTCTCGCGAGGCTAAGATAGTGCAAGAACTGCGGGCGTTGAACAAACTGAAGTCGACCTACTTGGAGGTCGAACTGGATGGAGATGATAGACTAAGATGTTCCTGGAATCCGCGTGGTACAGTCTTCGGGCGATTGTCGTCTTCCCGGACAATTGCTGGTACAGGAATGAACTTGCAGAATCTCCATCCGGAGTTCAAAGGCTTTATTGTAGCGGGGTAGAAGTGATGTGGGAAATGACGACGCTTGACCTATATGTGGTTTGTATGATCTGCTTGGCGCTGGGGTTCGGCCTAGGCGTCGCGTGGTGGGAATGGCTGCGAGATGTGCGGCCAAAACTGAAGGAGGCGGAATATGCTGGAAGCAGTAGTAATGGGGCTGATCTACATAGCGATAGTGGTGTTGGTAGTCTACGTGGCATTGTGGGTCCTGGAGCAGCTTGGGTTGCCGCTTCCAGCACAGGTGATCAAGATCATCTGGGTGATAGTAGCGCTGGTAGCGCTGCTGGTCATTCTCCGGTTGGTCCTACCGGGAATAGGACTAGGTAAGTTATGAAAGTCTTCATCACACCGAAGGTGTGCCAATTGTGTGGAATGCGCTTCGCAAAACCATGCCTCAGTTACGCTGAGGCTGCGCAGTGCTCAATATGGAGGAGTCCAGAATGCAAGTCACGCCGCGCGTTGTTGACCTCTCACATTATCAATACGATGAACTCGGAGGAAAGTTTGACTGGGCCAAAGTCAAACAGGCTGGCATCTGGGGTGTTATCTACAAAGCCACCGAAGGTGTTACTTACCAAGACGACACCTTCAAAGATGCCAGAAAACAAGTCGAAGCAGCCGGGCTCCTGTTCGGAGCTTATCACTTCTTCCGACCCGGCAACATCCAAGGACAGGTCGACAACTTCCTTAACTGGGCCCAGCCCGACGGAGACATGCTCCTCGTCCTTGACCACGAGGACGAAGGATGTTCAGTCAGTGACGTCAAGGAGTGGCTCAAAGCCGTCGAGGACGCGACGGGGCAACGTCCCGCCCTCTACTCCGGCCACGTCATAAAGCAGCAGTTGGGGAACACGAAGGATGATTACCTCTCTACTGTTCGGCTGTGGTTGTGCCAGTATGGCTCCGATCCTGAGTGGCCTCCTTGCTGGAATAGCATGTGGCTATGGCAGTACACAGATGGGCAGTCCGGTCCTAGTCCCCATAGTGTGGCTGGCATCGGAAACTGTGACATCAATAGCTATGGCTTGTCCCAGGACCAGCTAGAGAAGTCGTGGGCGCCGGGGGCGCACATAGACATAGACGTGAACTTCGGCATGTCGGAAACCGACATGCTGTGGGTTCAGGCGAGCTTGAACTTGCTGAAGGACGCAGGGTTGGTCACGGATGGGCTCTATGGCCCTGCGACGCAGGGCGCATTGGAGCAGTTCCAAAAAGACCACCGTTTGCCGCAGAGCGGCAAGCCTACGAAGGAAACTGTCGACCAAATGGTGCAGGACTTGGACAAGTGGAATCGCGACAGGGATTTCGTGGATGTTAATACTTGAGTTCGATCTTGCTGGTGCGGAATGGGTGGTCGTCGCTTATCTAAGCGGCGACCCCAACATGCTGGACGTAGTCCACTCAGGCAAGTCTCCACACATAGTCACGGGAGCCCTCATCTCCGGGGCTCCCGAGGAGTTCGTTCTCGAGGAGTCTAAGCTGGTCGGTTCGCATACAGATGCGACTACCATTGAGCTTCTCAGGAAAAAGCTGAAGGTCCCTCCGGGGGCGTTCTTGCCCCGTGTGATGTCCATCAGGCAAGCCGGGAAAAAAAGCAACCATGGACTCAACTACAACATGAAGTACCGTAGGTTTGCACTTGAGAATGAAATGCTGGAAGCAGATGCTCAGCCGATTGTTGAAGCTTACGTCAACAAAGCCTACCCAGGAATTAAGGACTACTGGGCAAGTGTCAAAAAGGAACTCAAGGACAATAAGCGGCAGCTTGTTAACTGTTTTGGCAGGCGGGTACGTCTCAGAGGAGAATGGGGAGAGGAGTTGTTCAATCAAGCTTACAGCTTCAAGCCGCAGAGTACTGTAGTCGACAGCGTAAACCGAGCCATGGTGCTCGCCTACAAAGATGAGTCCTCGGACTTTGAAAACTTTTTCCTTGGGGCACAAGTACATGACTCCTTGCATGTCCAAGCACGCGTTCCTCGAAACGGCGAGGAGTGGGAAAGCCTCGCTCGCATGGTGTTGAAGATCAAAGAGTACATGAGGCCAGAGCTAGAGTACAATGGTCAAGCCTTCAGGCTTGGTTGTGATGCCAAGCTTGGCATCAATTGGGGACACATGGAAGGCTTTAAAACTGACGGGGAAACCGTCATGCAAATCCAGTTCGCCTACGCCGCATGTCTTTCGCGTAGGAGTAAGACCCCGGCGGGCTCGGAGGCACAGGTGGAGGCGGCGCTGGAAGCGTCACAGGAAGGACATTCGGCTCTTGACCGGCCACATTCAGGATCTGGGCTCCCAGATCCGGAAGGGGAGGCGGACCGGGAGGTGGCTTGAAAGCGGGCATCTTGCCACCGCCTAGACCAAACAAGCCACCGCCACCACCGCCGAAGATGTCACCAAGCAAACCGCCCATGCCTCCACCGCTGCCTCCTGCGGAGGCAACTTCAGTACCGGACGCCGCAGGCGTTGGAGGTGCAGCCGCTGGTGGCTGTGAAACAGCCGCTGACGCAACTTGCGTCGGGTCCGCACCGTAGAGGGTTTGCAGGTTGGAAGGCGTTGTCGCCGCCGTGGCTGGCGGCCTGGCTTCCATGGTTCCGCCTGTCGTAAACTGCGAAGCAGCATAGTCGCTTCCGATCCCGCCCCCAGGAGGAACACCCACTGGTGTTTCGGGAGGCGCGCCCGTTGTGTCAGCGGCTGCCTCCTGGGGTTGGGCTTCGTCTTTCATTTGATCCAAGTTGGCCATGTTGACCGTCAAGGATTGGTCAGGTTTGGCAAACTGTGCTGCGGCTGCCTGCTTCATCGGCTGAGTCATTGGGCCGGGAGCTGTGGCAGTTTGGGTCGTGGGATAGTAGGAACGTGGGTTCATGCGGAGGTTCCAGCTCTCCCGACTGTTCCTTCCCGCTGAAGCGTCGTAGGCTTTTTGGCCGGGGAAGATCTCATAGTGGACGTGAGGAAAGTTGCTTTCCGCGTTGCCACTGTAGCCAGAGAAGCCAATGACGTCACCGGCTTTGACGGTGTTGCCAATGGCAAGCCCCTGAGCGAAGGGACCTTGCTTGCCGCCTTTATCAGAGTCTCCAAGGTGACCGAAGCGGTGGATGGTCCCGTCTTCGAGCTTCATGTCTATGAAGCTGCCATAGCCACGGCCGTCGTTGCCCATCTTCAAGATGGTGCCATTGCCAGGGGCAAGCACTTTGCCCCCAACGGGGGCCGGAATATCCAAGCCCGCATGGCGGCCGCCACCGGCTCGCGGCCCACCATGCTCGCGGCTGTTGGGTGATCCACCCGAGCGCGGCACGTCGGCCATGGCGATTGACGGAACCGGCCACGTGCGACCCTCTGAAACCGCCGTCTGGGCCTTGTCACCCCAATAGTTGTCGATTGTGGATGTAGCTTGAGGCTGGCCACGTTGGGCAACGACGGCGGCAGGCGTGCCGTCGACTCTGTTGCTCCACGTGTCCAGGAAGCCACGGGATGTTACGTTCTCCACGTTGCCAAAACGGGCTCGGGCCTCAGGCCCGAGGTTGCCCCACACGGCCTTCTTAGCCATGTTGTCGCTAGAGTAGTAGGGGCGAATGTTCTTCCAGGCGGTTTGGTCAAGGTTCTGGGAGTGAGCACGGTAGCCAGCTTCGCCTTGCTGGTGCACCATGTAGAGCTGTCCAGGTGTGGGATCGGTGCCGTATTGCTGCTTGAAGCGAGCAGATTCCTCCGAGATCTTCTTGGCTCCGGCCATGATGTTGTCACGTGGGTTGAAGACATCGCCGCCGTTGCTATGCTTCGCGAACTCCCTGTCTGACATTTGCAACAGGCCCTTGTAAGAGCCCATTTGAGCGTTAGGGTTCCCAGCACTCTCGATGCGAATGAATGTGGCGAGCGTGTCAGGGTTCAAGCCGTGGGTCTTCGCAGCCTCGTTTATGATGTCGCTGTAACGGCCGTAGTTGCGACCGCCGCTGAGTTCTCGAGGCCCTTCGGGCTCAGTTGGCGGCGACAACATGGGCATGCGCTCGCCGCCGGTCAGCTCCGGAGTGGCAAAACGTCCAGGATCACCAAAGTTGTCAGAACTATACTCAGGGAGATCATTCCGAAGTTCAGGTCGAGCAAACCTTGAAACACCTTCTCCAGGTGGGAAAGTTGCGGCAATTTCAGGAGGAACTCCATAATCTCTACGACTGAGCCAGAACTGAGGGTTACGAATCTTTAACTCTTGAGCCATCTGCTCACGTTCATGCTCAGGGGCAGAACCGATTCTGTTGTGCAAGTCATTCGTGGATACGTCTTTGAAGGGACGATTCGCCATGAATCTGTCGAAATCTTCTTTGGTTCTGACTTCAACCATGCTGGATTCACGACCACTAGGTTCGTACTTGAATCCAGTTCTGCGCCGCATTTCCTTTAGTTCACCGCCAGTTTGGAAAGGACCTTCAGGAATATAGCTGTAACCTTCACGCATCCTGTTCAACAAGTCCCGAACTTTATCTGCTCGGGCTTCGTTCGAGAGGCGCTCGACTCGCTTTAGAGCCATGGCTATTTACCCATCTTTGGGCGCTGCCAAGACACGCCCGGTGGGCGTGGAGGGGTGCGCTGTGGAGTGGGAGTTAGACGGAAGGCGCTAGAATCCTGCTCGCCGCCCATGCTAGGGGCTCCCATGGATGGCATGTGGGCACCCTTGCTAAGCGCTGCGGCTATGCGTGAGAAGGCTTGAGCCATTTCCTGACGCTGCTGGCGGGCTTGCTGAGCTTCAAATCGAAGTTCAGCTAATGCTGCCGCACGTTCCTGTCGCACTTCTTGTCTCTGGGCACGCTCCTCATGGGCCTGGGCGCGAAGTTCACCAGCCTTCTTGCGTGTATCTTCTTCACCCAGTTTTGCCTGTTTAGCCGCTGTATAATCTTCTTCCAAGTTACCTGTACGGGTAAGGTATTCTCGCTTTCCTGGATTTCTAGCGTCTTGGTCAGCATGGAGCAGCTCCTTGAGAACGCTAGGAGGAACAGCAGATTGAGGTCCGAGTCTTATAGCACGTTCTATCGCCGTGGTACGTTCTGCCGAGTTCATGTTGGCAAAAGATACAGGCATATTTGCATCACCACTTACAGCAGCAAACTTTCGTTGAGCAGCCTGTAAAGAACTCTGAGTGTTAGCCTGATTCAATGCCATGGCTTGGGGGCCTGTGTTTAACAGGTTACCTACCTCGCGCTCGGCATTCTTGAAGTCCTGATTTGCAATCTGTTTTGAATTGTTGTTCTGAGCAATAGCTTTCGCAGATATCAACCCTATGTAGACAGACTCGATCCGAGCTTCGAGAATGGACTTCTCTTCACCAGTCAGAGATTTACCTTCGGAATGTTTCTGAGCAAACTGTCTGGCTCTGTTGAAAGCATCCTCAATCTCGGGCTGAGTCATTTTAGAATCACCTAAGTATGCCTTAGCCCTTTCTGTAAAGCTGGTCCAACCTCCCTGGTTCCAATCCCCAAAGTTGAAACTGCCCCAAGGGGTTTTGAACTCAGGGTGAAACCCTCCCCTTAAACCCTCAGCCGTAGAAACTTTCAAAAGTTCCTGCAGTTCAAGGGACTTACTTACAATTTCATAGGTACTGTTCTGCGCCGCAGGGGCCTCCTTGCGAACCTCCTTGACCCATTCTGGGTCACTAGACGCGTTGGGAATCGCACGCTGGGCGTCGCCCAGGTTATAAGTTTGCTTAGGATCTAGAAGATGCGGAAAAAACTGTTTAACGCTATTGGGAAGGGGTTGATCCTCCTCGGGTCGATCCTTAGGCTCAAGTGGCTGCAGATTCGGAGTCTTCTGTCGCGGACTAGCAGCAGCCTCAACGTTTAAGTCTCGAACCTTCTGTGTTACATAGCTGGGCTCAGTCACGTCGGGGGCTCCGACGAGCTTGCCAGTTTCGTCTCGCTGACCAGGTTTAGGAAGAGGAGGTGCAGTGCTTCTAAATTCAGCTTCTCTTGTAGGAGGTGGAGCACCTTCCTTTGGCTGAACTATCTGTGGGAGACCGAGAACGCTTCTATTGGCCTCATCGACAGTCATTGACTCAGGTTGGCCTGGGGTTGGTGCTGGTGCTGGAATAGTACCTGTAACTGCTGGCGCTGCCGGGGCTGCTCCTTCTGGCGTGACTGGCGGTTGAACAGCTTCCATAAGAGCTGGAGACGTAGGAGGTTCTGGAGCTAGCGCCGTTTCGGCTTCCGGTTCGGTAAAGCCGGAAGCCACCTCGCCAGCGGTTGGCACCGTAGGTGCCGGCCCAGCAGGAGCTGGCGCCGGGGGCGCCTGCGGAGCAGGCGGCGGGACGCCCTCGGGCGTCGGCAGGGGCGGAGCTTCCGTCACTTCGATGGTGCCACCGCCGACCATGGCGCCAGGTTGGTCAATGGATGGACGGCTCAGTTGAGCCACGGCCTCCGTGGGCGCAGCCGGACCTGTTTGAGCTATGCCAGCCAAGCCACCAACAGGAAGCTGGCCCGTGGCCGAAGGAGCCGCGCGGCCAACGACGGCCGTTGTGCCCGCGCCAGGCGTCGCGGCTGGAGCGGCTTGGGCCACTTGACCCAGGGCGGCCATGCCCGCCTCGTGTTGCATCTGCTCTTCCGGCGAAATGGCCGTGGCGGCGGCCCCTGCTTGCGCGCGGGCCTCTTGATCCATCTTCACGCGCTTCATTACGTTCTCAACGGGGATGGTTCCGTTGAAAAGGCCCTCCAGACCCTTCTGGACGGAGCCGGGCGGGGCGCTCGTTATGTCAGGGACGAATGCTGTTCGTAGGGCTTCCAGGTTCTCGGGCTGCAGGCCCATGACTAGGGCCTGAATATTCTTGCTGTACTCGCCCTTTGGGTCCACGCCCACTGCGGACGAAAGTCCCGCCAGCATGAACTTTCGGGCTGCTTTGTCCATGGTGGGATCAGTGGCCACGAGCAGGTTTTCGGCAAGCTTCAGATCATTCTGGCGAAGCTGGTTCGCGTCCTCGAGTCCACTGAGACGTTGGCGGTACTGCGCATGTTGCGCAAGCGCTTGGGTTTGCTCAGCACGCAACTGGTCGTTAGCACTCGACGAAGATGGCACGGGGGTCATCTGTGACCCCGCAGGGCTCACGAGTCGACCGAGGGTCGACTCTCGATCCTGGGGAACGCCCGCTTGGTAGGCGTCCGTTCCATAGGCGTTTGGAAGACGCCTGGCCATGCCCGGAATGTTCAGCGAGCCGCCGAACTGACGGCGGCCGCGAGGCAGCGTGTAGTCAGCCATGTTGAGCTCCTATGGGAGCGACTGTTCGCCCTGGTTACCCTGCTCAGCTTCCAGGGCCGTTATGCGGGCCTCGTGGTCGTCCAGCTTGGTTTGCATGTCTTTGGTAGCGGTTTCAATCGCCTGCTTTACGTAAGCATCCACGCTTTCAGGCATGTAGACAAAGTCCTCGACTACATCGAGAGGTTCTTCGGATTCGATGGTATACGAACTGCCTTCGGTGCTGGCCATAATGTATTCGTTTCGGCCATAGTAGAGCGGTTGGGGATCGCTGGTACCGATCTTGACCTGGCCCTGACCTTGCACGCCCATGGTCAAGTACATGCGAATGGCTCCCTCAGGGATCTCGCCACTGAAGGGTTGGCCTGCTTCTACTTGGAGAGATTTTACTGCCATGACTTTCTTCCTTTTCCAGTGGTTCACCAAATTTTATGTGATGACGCAGCCCTGTGTAAAGGGCTTCAGAAACACCGTGCCAGCGAATGCCGCTGTGTCGGGCGGTTCACTAGCCGCAAGTGTGGTTATCCAAGCTGAGGTAACTGTGAAGGCTGCAATGTCAGGAGCTTCGCTTGCAGCGAGGATGCCCGTAGAGGTCAGGAAAACCTGGCCATTGAAGAGGGCTGTGTCGGGAGCTTCGCTCGCGGCCAGCACGGCGGCCCAAGCAACATTGCCAGCGAAGCTGGCAGAGTCCGCCGCTTCAGTGGTGTTGAGTACCGCTAGGTGCACGGATGTGGCGTTGAACGCGGCCACGTCTGGGGCTTCGGACGCGGACAGCGTGGCAAGCCACGCTACTGTGCCGGTAAAGGAAGCTGTGTCCGCAGCCTCGGACGCTGCAAGCGTCACTTGCCAGCTCGAAATGACTGAAAACGCTGCGGTGTCTGGAGCTTCCGTTACAGCCAAGGTAGCCGTAACTGGATCGAAAATGGTCCCGTTGAAGGAAGCGGTGTCAGCCGCTTCCGTGGTGGCTAGCGTAGCTAGCCAGGTGGACGTGACGTTAAACTGGGCACCATCGGCTGGCTCGATGACCGTCATCGTTCCAGCGGGTGGGGACTCTACAGTCCCCGTGAATGCTGCAACGTCGGGAGCTTCAGAGGCGGCCAACAGGGCTGCCCAGGCTACACTGCCGAGAAACGAGGCCGTGTCCGGAGCCTCAGTCGTTGCCAGCGTAGCGGGCCATTCGACGGTGGCTGCAAAGGCAGCCACGTCGGCTGCTTCGGAAGCAGCTAGAACCGCCTCCCAACGAACTGTGGCACTGATGAGTGCCACGTCGGGAGTTTCAGTGGTCGCCAGCGTGCCGGTGGCCGGTTCGGCCACCACTGAGCCGTTGAAAATGGCTGCGTCAGCAGCTTCGCTCGCTGCTAGCGTAGTGATCCACTCAACTGTGCCGGTCCACCCAGCTCCACCGCCACCAGTTGTGGCTGGCTTCAGCACGAGGGATACCAGGCCGCCGAAGGAGTTAGATATGTTGGAAAGTGACGAAACGGAAACCGTTTGGTTTCCAGTGGGCGAGCTAGTTGCCCAACTGCCATCGCCAGCGTTTATCAGTGGAGCGTCGACTAACGATGTGGCGTTCGTCCAGCCAGTGACCGAGCCTTCACTGCCACCGTTGAAGCCGCCATAGAAGGAGACGATTAGGTCGCCTGTTTGAGCGGTCAGGGTCGGCGTGGTTAGGGGCAGGGAACCTGTCGCGCTGATGCCGTCACCGTCGCGCGCGGGCGAGGTAGTGTCCACGCCCTTGAAGAACAGAATGCTGAAGCAGTTCGTGCGGTCAATGGAGCTGGTGCCTTGCCAATCCCACTTCAGCGTCTTGCCCGATCCGATATCCGGATTGGTCAAGTACCACATAGTGGTAGACCAACTGCTGTCGGCCTGGTCACTGACACCAATCATGTTGGTGTCGGTGCCGCCTTTCTGTGTCTTCAGAGTTCCGTTGTAAACGCGGTCCGTTGCGCCGCCAGTAGAGAAGAAGTAGGTTGTGACGACAATCAGTTCTGTGTCAGCGGGAACGGTGAAGCTGCCAGATGTGCCAGCGTCGCTGCTGTCACCTGTGACGTTGACGACTGAACCAACCTGCTCAATGGTGGCGGTTCCACCGCCTCCACCGCCTGTGGCGGTGTCAGGTGGGTCCGTGGCCGCGAGGATCGCGGCCCAGGAAACACTGCCCGAAAGAGCTGCTACGTCGGGTGCCTCAGTTGTAGCTAGGGTTGCTAGCCATTCAGATGTGACGTTGAACGCTGCTGTGTCGGCTCCCTCACTGACCGATAGCGCGGCTAGCCATTGGACCGTCCCAGCGAAACTGGCTGTGTCTGGGGCCTCGGTTGTGGCTAGCGGTGCAGTCCAGCGCACCGTGCCAGCGAAGCTGGCAGTGTCAGCGGCTTCGGTCGTTGCTAGGGGAGCTGTCCAGGCAACGCTTCCCGCCATGGAAGCTGTGTCTGCAGCCTCGGTTGTTGCTAGGGTGCCAGTAACTGCTGCTGTTGGAATGCGGAAAGTGGCAAGCGCGCAGTTGCCATTGTTGGAAAAGAACGATGCCTGGATTGCCGTTGTGGCTTCCGTCACCTGATGGCCGAAAGCGCCATCCGTGCTAGGTACGGCACTGTCATACAGGAAGCCGCCACTGCCAGTCGGCGTTGTCTGACTAATAGAGGCATGTGGCATGGAGCACATGCCAAGGGCAAATTCGTTTGCAGTTGCTAGTGTGCTCGTCAGTCCGCTTTGAGCATCGTCAGCAGAAAAGTTTCGCCACACACCCTGATCTTGTGCAACGCTCCCTGACATGCCACGCACAAGCCAAGCACCAACGCCCTTGTATGTAGAGGCCGTTGTGCTGACAGTTATATAAGTTGTGCCTACCGTTGGGTTTGCGAAGTAGCCAACGATTAAGCCCTTATCGGAGCTGAAGACTGGCGTGGTAACGCCACCTAACTGAGCAAGCGTGTAGGCAGTGTCTCCTTTGTCAGTCTGAATGGATAGGCCAGACACGCTAGTATCGTTAAAATCAATCGCAAAGAATATGACATCGCCTGACTGAGACGCATTCTTGAATGGCAAACTGCTCGTAGATTGTGATGTACCGGGTCCGCCGCCTCCACCGCTAAAATCAACGCAGGTAATTGTTGGATCACTTGGTGCAGATGGCGGCGTTGAGCGATAGACGGTTGTTATAACATCGCCGCCCCAGTCGGAGTTATTCCACGAGGCTTGAACTTCGTTGGTGTCGGTCTTGTGTTGGTGCGCGTAGCCGCTGCCGAAGTTGGCAGTGTTGATGCTGTCGCCGTGCCAGGCGCCGCTGGACGCAGCGGTTCTATCTATCGAAGTTGTCGTGCCGGAATTGCAACGATAGTAGCTGGCCGCAAACGAACTTGAGTTAGTTAGTGCCCCAGTTAAGCCGCCCTTTACCGTGCCAGCGTCGATTGAGTAGAGTGCATTTATACCTTTGTCCTGGACAGGGCTAGTCAGACCAGGAACAACCCAGGCACCAAGTTCGTTGAATGCACTGCCAGAACAGGTAAGTGTAACGGTAGTAGTACCGACAGATGGACCAGTGATGATACCAACGAATAGGTATCTGCCATGTGGACTTTGGCGTGGGGAGGTAAGACCGCCTAGCTTGCCCCATGTGACACTCTGTCCACCAGCGGTGATGGTTGGGCTGGGACCGGCACACTGACCAGCAACGACGATGCAGTCGCCGGAGACGGTAGCAGGAATAGTCGTGTTGATGGTCGTCCCAGCCGTTGCGCTGCTGTTGACGCCGAACGGTTGGATGCGGAAGGCACCAGCTACTTGGGCATGGCCACCAGCAACGGAAGCCGTTGCTGTTAGAGCGCCGGTGGCGCCAGCGGTGCCCCGGATTGCATCAGCAATTGCTAGGCCAGTGTCAGCGCCGGTTGTGGACGAGGCGTCTGAGCGCTCTTGCCAGGTGCCGACGATAGGCGCGGCAGTTTGCACCGAGCCTGTGCCGCTGCTAGTTGTAGGATCTGTAGCTGCGTCGTGCGCCGTCATGGTCGCAGCGCGACCACTGCAAACGCCTTTGACGATTAGTTCGTTAGCTAGGCCGGTCGTCAGGCCGGTCGTGGAGATGGCTGTGATGTTGGTGCCGGTCTTTGCACCGATGCCAACATCGAACGGGCTCGCGGCTTGGCCGCGATAGGCAACGATCTGGCCACGGGCAACGCTAGGGGCAGTTGGATGAGTAAACCCGAGCGCTGGAGTGCTAGCCCCCCGCACGATGTAAGCCATCATGCCAGAGGCTTCAGACGTAGTCGCTGCTGCGACTACGTTGTTGGTCTTGCTCTCAGCAACAAGCGTCCACCCTGAAGGCAGGGTGATGGATGTAGTCGATGCAATGCGAGAAGAAATAACGGCGACTAACAAGTCGCCGGGTTGCGTGCCAGTGGGCAGCGTCAGCGTGTGGCTAGTCGCCGTTACCTCAACGACAGAACTAACGCCAACGAATTCCCACGCCATCTAATCATGCCGCGTGCGTGATCGTGCCAGATGTGATGGAAACTTGCTGACCAGAAGTGATGCTGGTGCTGTTCAGGATGATGTCGGTGGCCGACGTGCCGACTGTCAGGTTGTTCACGATGACTGTGCCACCGCCTTCCTTGATGCGGGCGACAGCAGCCGTTCCAGTTCCGCTGGCGTTGGCGCTCTTTGGAACGCCCAGCATGGTCAGGGCCGTGTTCGGACTCGAGCCGCCACGAGAGAAGCTGGGATCAGCCAGGGTGATGGTGACCAACGTAGCGGCATAAGCCGCCGTGCAGATTTCCAGCGTAGCTGGAGACGCGTGAGCGTCAATTGCAGACAAAACCGCATCCATGCGGCTGTTTTGTACTGCCTGACTGTAACTGACCGACATGGGCGGGTCTCCTACACTTTAGTGCACTTTAGACTGATCGTGCAGCGCGTAATTGTGCTGACGCTGTTTACATTAAACGCCAGGATGTCGCCAGCCGCTAGGCTGGTATTCCACCCTGTAAGGGTGGAAGACTGAGCCTTGTTAGCTCCGGAAATGGTCGGCTTTGCGGATGCCGTAATTACGTCCGCCACTGTAGGTGGCGCGTTGGCGTAGGTGTCCCTCCAAACGTCCACAACAATGGAGCCACTGACGTCCGCCAACAGGGTCCAGCGGTTAATAGTCATGGCGGCGGGAACTTCTAGGAAGCCTTTCAAGCCTGTGGAGATGGCCTGCCCGCCGCCGTCCATGATGAAGTTGATTGCAGCGTCTACGAAGCCCGAGGCGCCAGGAGCGCCGGTGGTGCCCGTAGGACCAACGATGGATGTGCCAGTGCCCCAACTGGCCCCTACTTTGGGGCCGTAAATTCGATTATTCGCGGTGTCTATGTAGAAGTCACCGTTGACGCCGACTCCACTAGTCGGCGGGGCTGGTCCTGAGAGGACTGTGTTGCCGTCCGCACCGGCAGATCCGGTGGGGCCGGAGGCCCCTGTGTTTCCCTGCGTACCTTGAGGGCCAGATGGACCTTGAGGCCCTTGCGGACCCATAGGACCAATTGGCCCGCTCGCACCCTGTGCACCCTGTGGCCCTGGAGGACCATTGCCACCCTGGGGACCGACTGGCCCCTGAATCCCTGTTGGACCTACACCTTCAACATCGTAGTCAAAACTGATAACAGCCTCAAAATCCACCGGTCCCAAGATGGTGAACTGGCTTGCTCCTGGAGGGCAGTGAAACTTGTTAAAGCCGAACCAGACGCTATAGACGGTGGAATCACCGGCATTGAAGAATAGCGTAACGTCGTACAACTGGTCCCCAGCGTGAATGTGGACGTTCTGGGCACCAGCTGGGATTGTAAAGTCGAACTGAACATTTGCTAAGATCTTTACGATCTTAGGTGGAACCGTCATTAGAGTTGTCCGTAGTCCACCATTAGATAGCCGTCACGTTCCGAAACAGCCCAGGGTCGAACTTTTTCAACGTCCTGGGCAAGCACTCCCATCATCTTCTCGCCGGTGTCCCGGCGGGTGAAGATGTAAATGGGCACTCCGCTGGAGTGTGTCCCGATGCGTTCGAGATCTTTCTTCAGGTCAGCGTCAGAGAAGATGGCGCCCACGGCGCCAATCCCGGCGCCGAACAGAGACATCTTGTTCTGTTGCGTGGCGATGCGAGCCTGAAGCTGCATTTGCCGGTCTTGGATGTAGGGCTGTTGAGCGCGGAGGTAGTTGTTGGCAACCTGGCCCATGGCGCCCGCGAAGGTCAGGGGGTCGCCGATGGCCGACTGGCGCAAAACGTCTTGCGACGACTGTCGCGCAAACTGGTTCTGCTGCTCACGAGCCATGCCGAGTTGCTCAGCCAGTGTAAGCTGGCCAGTTCTAGCACCCTCTCGCAAGATGTTAGCCGACTCATCAAAGCGCTGGAGCGCTTCAATGGCAGGCGACGCGGTGGAGTAACCCGCACCGAACTGGCCAGCCAGTTTGTTTTGGAGCTGCTCGCGCTGGGACGTGATGTCGCGCTCAAGACCGGGGTCAACTGGAAGCTCGCCACGGAGGGCCTTCAACGTGCGCTGGTTGAACTCACGTTGGATCTCCTCCTGCATCAGTGTGTCAGGGTCCTGACGCTTGCTGATGCTGCTGATGTTGCCCTCGGGGTCAAGAGTAATGTTGAAGCCTTCCTGTTCAGCAAGGAAGGGCAACAGAACCTTGTTCTGCTGTTGCTGTTGGCGGATGATTTGGTTCTGCAGGTCGATGCTTTGGCGTTGCGCGACCCGCAGTTCCTCTTCAGCTTTCGTGGGTTTTGGAGCTTTTACACTACCCATATCTCAGCTCCCGGATGTAGAAGGTAGTAGTCCCCGAGCGGGAATATTCCCGAATGCCAGGCGGATTATACCGCTTTATGGCCTGATCCATAATGTTGCCGTCATCCACTGCCATGATGAAAGATTCGGCACCAAACTGACGCATGGCGATTTGGTAGAGTTCGCACATCATCCAGGCAATGAGGATACTTTTCTCCTTCAGGACCATAGGTCCCGCAATGACCATGTCTTCGTGGTCATAGGAGCCAAGGAAAGCGACTAGCTTTCCCTCGGAAAGGGCCATGATGGTAGGGTTCTTCAACTCCACGTCGTCCGGCTGGACGACTTCCGACTTCATCAGCTCGTAACAGAGCGCATAGTCTTCTGGAGTTTCAGCGAGCTTGTAAGCTGGTTGGGTCATGTTAACACATCTGGCCTACATCGAGGGAGAAATAAGTGGAACCATAGAGTTGTGAAGTAGCATTGTTGCTGCACCACTCCATAGCTTGGTAATAGTGCCAACCCAGGGTGGGAAAATGTGTCAGAGCTATTGCAGCGCCTAGATCCACGTTTCCACCACTGCTAGAACTTACTGAAAGGAAAGTTCCGACCATTCTTCCAGAGTTAGTGATAGAGTTCCACGAAATGTAAGCGCCCACGAACCCATTGTTAGGTGTAATTCCACGGCTGTTTAGGGAAGTTTCCACAATATCTTCTTGGAAACCGCGAATAAGAGAAACCCTATGGTTCTGGGAATTGTTGTAAGGTCTGTCCGCGTTAGCGGGTACAACCCAGGAATTTGCAGTTTCCTGAACCTTACAACCTATCTTCGTCCGGTGGTACATATTCCAGACGCCTAGAATGCCAGCAGTGCCGCCAGCGGCTTGGGCACCGAGGTTCCAATCCACTAATGCTGCTGCATTAGTGCGAATTGTACCGAGGTATGTGCCACGGTACTGAGCAGGGCCATTCGTGATGGCTTGGGCATTGACCAATAAGCCAGAAACTCTGGTCACTTCGGCCGTGCCAGCTCCAGTTCCCCGACTGGTGTCACTGGACCAGGGTGGACCGCGCGATATGCGTGGAGTAGCGCCGTCCAACCAGAAGAAAAGATCATAGTTGGAGTTCGCAGCGCATGGCGCTGGACTCTTAGTGTTATCCGTCGTGAGCTGAGAAAGCTCCGCGCCCATGCTGACGGGGACAACTGTTGTACCGTTGTAGTTTGGAACCAGCAGTCCGTGGTAGGGGGTGTAGCGAATGGTGTTCTGGGCTGTAGTGGTAGTCCCCATGACCGGAGTACCAGCGGTCAGCGTCAGTCGTCCCTGTGGAACGAACCCCCCAGCACCGCCGATGTTCTGAACGTCGATTTTGCGAGGGGCACCGCCTGCAGCTGGAACGCCCATGACGAAGTCACCAGGCGCGGGTGCCAGGGCCGTTAGACTCGGAATGTCGAACTCTTGCCAGGCACCTGTTCCGGCGCTGACGCGCCCCATCAGCTTGCCCTGGGTCGTATTCGTTAACTTCGTTAACGCGACGCTGCCATCACCGATGCCGCCAATAGAGCTAAGGCTCTGAGGTGGTGGCATGTACCACTGCGTCGTGCCAGTAATAGCCCGAAGCTGGTAACGGATGCGCTCAATTTCACCCTGCAACGTAGTTGCAAGGACTTCCGACCCGAGCCCACCAGGGCTCGTCATGGTCTGCATCTGGGCCAGCGTGTCGCTGTACCCACCAGTCATCTGCGGGTTCTGATTCGTGATGTGGTTCTGGTGATCGTTATTGTAAATGGCGGCGGTCAGAACCGTGCCGTTCGCGCGCGTAACGTGACTGTAACCGCCCTGCGACATTAGATAATGCCCCCACCAACTAGAAGCTTAACGACACCAATCGCCTTGCGATTGCTAGGTGGAAGTTGAAGATCTTCCGTATCAACCTGGGTTATTTCGTCGAGTTTCTCAACCGCCATGTCCCCAGTCAAGCAGCGCTTGCAGCCATTCGTTACATGGGCAGAACCGTCGTCATAGGCGATCTTGATCTCAGTGTATTTGTGGTTCCGGGCAAAGTTCTCGACGATCTTCTCCACTATGCGGCCGTCAGGACGGTTGCGGCGGCCAACAGGACGTTGCTGCGTTTCGCCAATGATGTCGCCACACAGTTTGCACTGGAGGCGTTCGAGCGATCCGTCCGCGTTGAAGTGTGCAAACTTCTTGACTTTCACGAAGCTCATTCAGGTGTCCTCTCGTCGCCTATGGTGAAGGACAAGTGGAACTCGGAAATGCTGACGTTTTGGTTTACGCCTTCGTTGAGGCAGTTCATACGGAAGCGACGACCGGAACCAGGAATGCGACGCCGGGACGTTTTGACGCCGGACATGCCAATAACGTCTGAGCCCAGGAGCATGGAGCCCAAGACGCCACCGGCGCCGCCCATGTTGAATGGAATGGTTTCGATGTAGACGTCATCCCAGAAGATATCCACGAGCAGATCCCACTCGCCTTCGGGCTCGTATACGATCTCGAGAAACTGACCATTTTTCTGTCTAGTAGCCAAGGTGGGCTCGGCAAAAGCCAGGTCAGTTGAGGCTGTTGTGAACTCGATTGGGTAGGCTGCACCGTACTTGTTACGAGCGTCGTCATCCAGAAGGAACACACAACCATCTTCGGTGCCAATGGTAGGCTTCAAAACGCCCTCAATGTTGTCTGGACGCAGCCAGAAGGCTGTGACGTTGTCGCGTCGCGACATGAAGAAGCGGGGGCCCTGCCCTGTTTGTTGCTGCTGTTGCTGGCCTTCCAGACCAACCTGCAA
>Ga0066905_100000047_pt1 | contig 20418 bp, 9 predicted proteins | sample PanSoiMetaPlot36_FD_67483 | JGI IMG/M metagenome (GOLD analysis project Ga0066905, IMG submission 67483) | Tropical forest soil microbial communities from Panama analyzed to predict greenhouse gas emissions - Panama Soil Plot 36 (version 2) | ecosystem: Environmental > Terrestrial > Soil >... | reverse complement strand
GCGGTCGGTTCAGGCGATAGCGGGGCGGGACCGCGACGGCGACCAGGTCCTTGTGCCGGGCGATCGCGATCTTGGACGCGGCCGACTCGCCGGCGTGGAACGTCTCGTTCAGACGCAAAGCCACCTGCTCGGCGACGCGGAACCGCTGGTGGTCGGTCTTGAGGACGAGGTACAGCGGCCGCCCGTCGATGAGCTTGCCCCCCTTCCAGACGAACGCCCGCGTGAGCGGCTGGTCGGGGTCGCTCGAGCCCTCGCTCTCGGTGAGGGCGGCCTGGAGCGGCCCCTTGGCCGTGACCACCTCGTGGCCGCGCAACATCCGGTTGCCGTCGCTGACGGTGCCGAGCTCATTTTGCTTTAGATACTCGCGAACCTCCCCGAGGGTCGCAAACGTCATGAGCGGCGTCGGCAGCAGGATCCCGCCGCGAAGACTCTTCACTTTACTCCCCTGGGGGAGGGTCACCTCAACGTCCACGAGGTCGTCGCGGCGGACGCCGGGCTTGACGATGGCGGTGACGATCACGACCGCGTTGTTCGGCGAGTCGATGATGTCGGAGGGGTTCTCGTCCTTTTTCGCCCGCTTCAGCCGTTCGACGATCGCGGTCCGGGCGTCGCAAGGCGGCGTCGGGCCGCCCGTGCCGTCGAGCCCGGTTACGAGGCCGTACCCGCTGACGACCATGTGGCTGGCGTTTTCGAACTCGGCGCAGACGTCGCCGATCGTCCGGGCACTGACCTTGGCCGGGTCCGGCTCCTCGGTCTGCGGCCGGGCGACGGTCCGGAAATCGGTCAGGAAGCACCCGGTCAGAATGACGGGCGCGAGTGCGAGCAGGCCGAGCCATTTCATCGGGCAATCCCCCAGTGGGCTTCCCCCGGCGGCGCCGTGTCAATCGCCCGGCCTTCCCCAAAGGCCGGCGCGGCGGCGCGCAATCCGAAGCATGATCCGGTCGTGGGGCGGGACGATAAGGCCAGTGGGGAATTGTGTCAACGGGCAAAACGGCCGGCCGCAGCGGGATCGATTGGCGAAAGTGGACAGGCGGCGACGACTGAGTGGTCAGCGGGCGCGGGCGGCTTTCGCGGCATGGTCAGTACCCGACGGCGGCCCCGTCCTTGCGGGCCTCCGAGCCGCCATGGAGCATCCCAGTCTTCGGGTCGATCCAGATTCCCTGGTACCCCCCGCCGTTCCGCTTGACCCATTCGACCTTGTGCCCGCGACGGACCAGCTCCTTGACCACGTCCTCCGGGAGTCCGATCTCGGCCTGAACGGTCCCGCCGTCCGGGTCGGCAGGATGGCCCTTGGGCGTCGCGGAGCCGACGTGCTCGACCCGCGGGGCCTCGCCGGCCTGTTGCACGTCCATCCCAAAGTCGAGGATGTTGATCAGCACCTGGACGTGCCCCTGCGGCTGCATGTCCCCGCCCATGACGCCGAATGTGAACACCGGCGCGCCGTCCTTGGTCAGCATCGCCGGGATGATCGTGTGAAACGGCCGCTTGCCGGGCTCGAGGCGGTTGGCGTGCTTCTCGTCCAGGGAGAAGAGCGTCCCGCGATTCTGGATCGCGAACCCAAGGTCGGCGGGGGCGAGCCCGGAGCCGAATCCGAAGTAATTGCTCTGGATCAGCGAGACGCAGTTCCGGTCTTTGTCCACGGTGCACAGGTAAATCGTGTCCGCCTTGCCGAGCTTCGGGTCGCCCGCGTCGAGCTTCGTTAGTGCGGTGTCTGGCTTGATGAGCTTGCGCCGGGTGTCCGCGTACGCCTTGCCGATCAACTCATTGACCGGCACCTTGGCGAACTCTGGGTCCGCGTAATACTTGGCCCGGTCCTCGTACGCGAGTTTCTTCGCCTCGACCAGAAGGTGCCAGTAATCGGGCGACGTCGGCCCAAGCTTCTTCACGTCGAAGCCTTCAAGGATGTTGAGCATTTGCAGGACGGCGATCCCCTGCCCCGGCGGCGGTAACTCCCATACGTCGTGGCCGCGATACGTGGTCTTGACCGGCTTGACCCAGGTGGAAGTGTGCTTTTCGAGGTCTTCGCGGGTCAAGAGCCCGCCGTTCTTCTGCGAGAACGCGGCCAGCCGGTCCGCGATCTTCCGCTTGTAGAAGGCGTCGCGGCCGTTCTTGGCGATCTCGCGGTAAGTCTCGGCCAGGGCCGGGTTCTTGAACACTTCGCCGACCCGTGGGGCACGCTCCCCATCGAGGAGGAACACCTTGGCCGAGTCGGGGTGCGCGACCAGGGTCGCCTCCGCACCTCGCCAGTATCCGGCAATCACCTCGGGGACCGGGCACCCCTTGTCCGCGTATTCAATGCTCGGCGCGAGCAGTTCCGCGAACGACTTTGTGCCGAACTTTCGGCGCAGCTCGTCCCACCCGTCCACGCACCCGGGGACCGACCAGCTCAGGGGTCCCTTGATGGGGATGTCCTCGTACCCGTTCTTCCGAAACCACTCGCGCGTCGCCTTGAACGGGGCCCGGCCGTTGGCGTGCAGGCCGTGCAGCTCCTTCGTCTTCGCATCCCAGACGATCGCGAACAGGTCGCCGCCGATCCCACACGACATCGGCTCGAGCAGTCCGATCGCAGCGCTGGCGGCGATGGCCGCGTCCACCGCGTTGCCGCCGCGCTTCAGGACGTCGAGTCCGACCTGGGCCGCGACGGGATGGCTGGTCGCCACCATCCCGTTCGGGGCCATGACCACCGATCGCCCGGTGCGGAACGCGGTCGGTGGGTTACGATCGCCCGCTTCGGATTCGGAAGGGAGGGAAATGAGCGTCATGGCGACGGCCGCGAGAATGGGATTTCGCATGATGGCTCCGTCGGCGGGCGAACGTGGCTCACCCGCGAATTCGTTCGAAGACGTTCTTCGTAATCCGCTGCACGCGCTCGTCCGGCCCGTGCGGCCGGCCGTGGTGCGAGATCGGCGGCATGTGTCCGGGCGGGGCGGACAGCCCCTGCGACCAGAAGATGGTCGAGGCGTTGAACACAAAGTTCCCCTTCGGGCCGGGGTAGATCGTGGCCGTGTAATGCGACTCCTGGTCGCCACCCGTGTAAGTCTTTCCCGCGGCGACGACCTCGAGGCCCGGAATGTCGGCCGGCTCGCCGTGAAACTCCCAGCCCACGAGTCCGGGGATGCAGTCGCCCTTCTTCATGCCCGTCCCGTCGAAGATCCAGTGTTCGGGCTTGGTGACAATCCAGTCCCCCGACCCGTTGAACGGAGTCACCGTCTGGGCACCGATCAGGGTTGCCTCGTTGGGCGCTTCCAGCGGGAGGTCGGCCATGAACGGCTTCTCCCGTTCGCGGATGCCTCCGTAGCGGCCGGCCCGGGTGATCATGCGATTCGCGACGCCCGAAGTCGACGGAGAGAACGGCGTCACGAAACAGCACGTGTTCCCGGACAGGAAGCAGACGTTGACCCCCGCCTTGATTGCGGCCTGGACATGGTCGAACTGCTCGCGGCTCCAGTACTCGTCGTGCCCGACCGAGAGAAACCCCTTGGCGCGCGGGAGCGACTTCGGATCGGCGTGGACGTCGGCGTTCGAGCAATAGGTGACGTCGTACCCGTGCTGTTCCATCCAGAAGGCGAGCGGGAACTCCCACAAGAGGAACTCGCCACTCCCTTGCGACAGGGGGTTGTCGAAGATCTGAACGTACTTGCCGTAGGGCCGGTCGAGGCTGACCTTCACCCCGGAGACGAGCACCTTGCCGTCCTTGCGGTCGTTTGTGTAGAGGGAGTAACTGTCCGGCCAGCGGTTGTACGCTTGCCAGGTGTTGTCGCTGCACTGGAACAGGAAATCGGCCCGGCGGTCGTCGCGGACGATGAAGACGAGGTAGCTCTGATAACGGTGCCTCGTGGCCGAGAGCTTTCCGAGGTAGACGCCACTCACCCAGTCCTTGGGAATCTCAAGGGTCGTGCACTTGTGCCAGCGACATTCGCGCACGCGCTCGTCACCGACCGGCGGCGTCTCTTGGACCTTTCCCTCGAATGCGCCGAGCCGGGCCATGTGCCGGCCGCCTTTGCCGGCGTAGTAGCCGAGTCGGTAGACGTCGATGTGGAACGGAGACGGGGGATCGGTGCTGACCAACAGGTCGATGGACTCACCGGCCTTGACGCTCTGGCGCGAGGCGTAGCCCTCGATCATCCGCGACCGGTACTGCGTCTTCGGATCGACGCGCGTGTACGTGAGCTGCCAGTCGAGCGTCCCCGGCTTCTCGTTCTCCGCTCGGATGGAATTGCCAACCTTGCCCGGTGCGCCTGGCGACAGCGCGGGGAGGACGCTCGCAGCGGCCAGGGTGGCAAGGACCTCGCGGCGGTCCGGGGTCGGCATGGCAATCTCTCCGGTAACGGGGGGCCCCTATCTCACCACCGACAAGAGGTACTCGATCAGGTCAGCCATCTGCTGTTTGTCGAGCTGCTTCTCGAACTCGTCGGGCATGAGCGATTTGCTGGTGGCGCGGATCTCGTCGATCTGCGACCGCAGGATAGTGTCTTCCGCCTTCTCGCCGCGACGCAGCGTGACACTCGTCGGCGTCTCGACGGCGAGGATCCCGCTGAGCGTCCGCCCGGACGTCGTGTGCACCTGGTAGTTGACAAAGCGCGGATCGACCTCGCGACTCGGGTCGAGGATGTCGATCAGGAGGGCTTCCCGCGACTTGTTCTTCAGTGCCGCGGTCAAGTTGGCCCCGACTTCGAAGCCGACGTTCTCGAGCCGGTGACAGGCGGTGCAGTTCTTGCGAAACAGCTCGCGTCCCGGGTTCGCATCGACCTTCAAGTCGAAGGCCGGGCGGTAGTCGTCAATCACCTTCTTACGGTCCGCGGCGACCTGCCCGGCCAGGAACTTTTTCGCCCGTTCGCGAATCGTAGCGTCCGCGTGAGCGCGGAGCGCCTCCGCCCGGGCATACTCGAGTTGCGACGCCAAGACCTTCTTCGCCTCGATCGCATCCAGCAGCGGCCCGAGCCGGTTCGCTCGGGCGAAGAGTGCCTCCGTTGCCTCGCGGCGCAGCGTCGGGCCATAGCCCTCCCACGAGGCGAGGATGACCGTGGCCACCCGGGCATCATCGAAGCCGGCGAGAGCCCGGAGTGCCGCGGCCTGGACTTCGACGGGCCAGCGCGATTGGAGCAACTCCGCCAGCGGCTCGCTCGCGACTTCGAACGGTCCGTAGCCCAGGAGTCGAACGGCCGCGAGTCTGGAGTTCAGGGCCGTGGAGTCGACCACGGCGGTCCTCGCGGCTTGCCGGAACACCGGAGTCACCTGGCCGACGACCTCCTTGACCCCGTCCGGGGGGTTTGCGAGCCACCGGCCGAGTGATGTGTCGCGTGTCCGCATCCCCTCGCCGAGCCCGTCGAGCACCGCCAGGCGCACGCCCTCGTGCTTCGTTCCCACAAGCAATCGTAATATGCCCGCAAGCACCCGCTCTTCGCCTCGGGCCCCAACCATGGCCGCAAGCCGTCCGAGCACGGCCGGGTTGGCGACTGCGAACTTTGGATCGGCGGCAAGGACTTCGATCAGCGCCGGTGCGGCTTCGCCGGCCGACGACAGGACCGCCGTCGTGAGCCAGCGATCGGCCCGCGGGGAATTCAAGAGCTTCACCAGGACCGGCGCCGCGTCCGCGGCCGGGAGTGCCCCCGCGGTCAGGGCGAGCTGGAAGCGAAAGAAGTCGGACGGATCGTCCACGAGCCCCTTCACGGACCTGCCAAGGTCGGCGCTCGAGTCGCCGCGCATGAATTGCTCGGACAGTCGCAAGCCCACGATTCGGACATCCGCGTTCCGGTCCGCCAGGGCCATGGCCACGTGCTCGGGCTTCAATCCGCCCGCGGTGTCGAGCGCCCAGAGAATGTTGACCATTGCTTCGGGTGACCTTGCCGCCTTGAGGGCGCCGGTAAGCGCTGTGGCCGCACCTGTGGGTCGCCGTTCGTAAAGCAGCCGCCGGGCCGTGGTCCGCAGCCATTCGTAGTCGCTCGCGCAGCAGTTGAGCACCTCTGCGGTGTCCGCGCGGTCGAGTCGCGGCAGTGACTTCGCCTTGAAGCTGTCCGGCACGACTCTCCAGATGCGCCCCGTCTCGCGGCTCTCCAGGTTTAGGCGCTTCTTGATGTCGTCCGGCAACGAGAGTGGTGTCTCGATCACCTCACGGTAGAAGTCGAGGATGTACACGGCCCCTTCCGGTCCAACGGTCAAGTGCGCCGGCCGGAACCAGTTGTCGGTGGATGCGAGGAACTCGACTCCATCGTCAATCCGTTTCGCCTTGTAGATGGAGCCGTTCGGCTCGAGCCGGTCGCGCAGGACCAGGTTGTTGGCCGGGTCGCAGACATAGACGCAGCCGCGATCGTTCGCCGGAAACAGCGGTTCGGAATGGCCGTAGTACATGGGCGAGCACGCGGACGTGATGTACCCCCCGGGAACGAGCTCGGTCGGCGAGAAGCGCTTTGATTCGGGGCTGTCCTTGCGCCGCGTCGTCCGCTCGACGCGCCACTGCTCGAACGGGCTGATGCGGAACACCTTGCACGCGGCCCCGTGCTCGGGGATGTCCACGGTCACGGCCGGGACCGCCAGGTATGGATTGCGGCGCAGATAGTGGTCGGGAAGGACGATCTGGCGAAGGTGCTGGCTGTTCGTGTTGACGAACCAGTGCTGCGCCTCGTCACACGTCAGACCATACTGGCCGCCGCCGCTCGTCGGCTCGAGCATGGAGAGATCGTCCGGCCGGAAGCGGATGCCGCGGCCGCGCAGTTCGAGCGGCTTCATCTCGGGCCTTTCGGGACAGATGATCGACCCGCCGCAACTGCCGACCGTGCAGTACACCCAGTTGTCAATCCCCCAGCGCGGCGAGTTGACGATCTGCTGGATGTTGTCGAGCCCGAAGCCAGTGTAAAGAACGCGGACTTTGTCTGCCTTGTTGTCCTTGTCGTCGTCCGGCAGGTAGATCAGGTCCGGGGCGTTGCAGACGATGACCCCGCCCTTCCAGGGCAAGACGCCGGTCGGGAAACGGAGTCCGTCGGCGTAGACGACGCTTTTCTCGAAGAAGCCGTCACCGTCTTCATCGGTCAGGCAGCGAATGCGGCCGCGATTCTCCTTGCCGGTCGCCACACCGCCATTGGGGTACCCACGCATCTCGCAGACGAACAGTCGCCCGCGCTCGTCAAATGCCATTGCGACGGGGTCGATGACGTCCGTCTCACATGCGACCAGCTCGACTTTGAAGCCGGGGAGTGTCTTGAAGGTCTTGAGCTCGTCCTTGGGGCTCAGCGGCTCGGCGATCAGCGGCGGCGATTGGAAGACAATCAGGACCGACAGGACGAATGGGACCGGTATCCGATACATGGAAGTCCTTTCGGTCTCACTTTGCGAGCACGTGCACTTTCGCAACAATCAGTTCCTCGATCTCTGGGGCCCACTTCGTCGGCATGCCGTAGTAGACCTGCGACGAATCGGCTTCATAGCCGCCCTCTTTCAGCACGCGGGCCGACGGAATGTAGGCCATCACGTCGTTCGAGTACGCGGTGATCCATACCGGGCTCTTCCCGCCAATCTCCTTCTTGATGCGCCGGTTGTAGTCGATGACGACCTCGCCACCGAGGGCGACCCACGTGAGCTGGTCGCCAAAGCGCCAGACGTGGACCGGGTAGTGCGGGTAGTGGTCGGGAAGCTTGCCGCCGCCGTCGAGGACCTTGAGCATGTTCTCCGCCCGTTTCTTGATCGCGTGGGTCTTGCTCAGCGCGTCGGCCGCCCACTTGTCTTTCCCGGGGATCGCTTCAAAGGGCAGTTCGATCTCGGCATATTTCGTGATCACAGCGGCGGAGAGCGGGGTCATCTTCGCGGCGAGCGTGTCCTCCACGGCGACCGCGAGCTCTTTGCCGTACTGCTCGCACAGCTCGATCTTGCTCCGCGGGAGCGGGTTGGCATCGGCGCCGCAGCCGATCCAGAAGAGGGCCAGCGCGCCGGAGTGCTTCTTCTCGATCTCAATTTGCGCGAAGCCCGCGTAGTCACCGCACCACTCGTAGAACTGCATCGTCGTGTTGTGACAGGCGTAGCCGAAGACGACCGCTTTCAGCCCCCCTTTCTCGTCCTCGACCTTGAGCACCGGGACCGAGTGATCGACCGGACCGTCCGGGTTACGGCCGTTGATGACCCCTTTCTCAGTCACCTGACGGCGGTTCATCGCGAATCGCGCCTTGCCTTCACCGATCGACAGCTTCGCGGGCTTCAGGTCCTTCACCGCGGCCACGATGGTGTCGGTCATCGAGTCGCGGAGCTTGTCGGTGTAGGCCCGGATCTTGTCCGGCTGGTCCGCGGGCATGTCGTACATGTCGATCAGGTTGTCGCGGACCACCGGGCCGCAATGGGTGTGCGAGCAGCTCAGTAGAACTTGCTCGCGCTTGAGCCCGGTCTGCTTCATCACCTTGGCACACACCGGCTCGGACACCGATCGTGGGATGCCGCACAGGTCGCTTGTCAGCAGGACACACTTGTTCCCCGCCGGATCCTCGATCGCGAGGGCTTTGACCCAGAGGTCATGGTGCTTGGTGTCGCACGGCTTGTTTCGGCTCGCGTACCCGGCCATCCAGAGTGGCTCGGTCGGGGTGATGACCCTGGACGCGGTGCCGGCCTTGTAGTCCGCGGTTGCGTGTAGGCAGAGGCCGGCAGTGGCGAGCAGGGAAAGTAGGAAGCGCATGGGTCACTCGGGGAGTTTCGCCTTCAGCAACTTCGCCATCGCCTTGAGCAGAATCGCCTCGCTCTCCGGCCCCGCGAGGGCCACGGTCGGCTCGTAGCCGCCCTCCAGGTACGCCCTGGCCGTCGGGATGTACCCGCAGCCGTCGTCGCCGTAGCTCGCGACGAACACGTTTTGGTCCGGGCGCATCTTCTGGGCGGCGAGCTGGTACTCGATGAATGCCTCCCCAGGCAGGTGCACGACGAACACGCGACCGCCGAAGTCGAGGCAGCCAATGTCGATCGGCCGGTCCTGGCGCTTCAGCCACGCGAGCTGAAATGCCGCGTTGCCGCGCCGCGCCTTCGGTGCCTTCTCGTCCTCAAGCGCCTTGCGACTGTCCGGCTCGCCGAAGCTCGCTTCCTTCCGGGGTGGGAGCTTCACTGACTCGATGCGCCATTCCCAACCTTCGACGGGCGTCGTCTTCGTGGACTTGAGCGACTCCGTCATCGCGGCGAACATGCGGTCGCGTAGGATTGCCCGATTTTCCTTGGCTCCGTCGTTGTACTTGCCGGCGGTCACGTTGCCGGCGGAGCCGGTGAAGTACGCCTGAAACATCCCGGGGTCTTCGTCCTGGAGCTTCTGACGGGCAAGCCCGCAGAAGTCGGCGCTCACGCGGCCGTCGCCGTAGTAGCTCATCGGATGCGTGGCGTAGTAGTGCATGGCTGCGAGACAACGATCGCCGTCCCAGAAGCTGAGCGTCCGCAACACCGGGTCGATGAGCCCTTCGGGGGCGTCGCGAGCTTCCTTGTTCTTGGTGGCACTCGTGCGGGTGAACTTGACCTTGCCGTCCGGCCCGAGCACGCGGCGGTTCGACGCGACTTCCTTCACCGTTGCTGAGCCCACGCCGATGTGCGTGAACCGTTTCGTCTTCTCCAGCGACTTCCGGCAAGCGGCCGCGACCGCGGCCACGGCCTTGTCGAAGAACTTCAGGTCCAGGCTCGGTGGGCCCTTGGCCTCGTCGAGGAGCTTCTGTGCCACGGTGTCGGCGAACGGCGCATTGTGCGGATGAACCGCGTGGACCGACACGTGTTCGATGGTCGTGTGCGCCGCGTCCGCGAGGGCCTTGCGCACCGCCAGGTGAGCATCATTGCGCAAGGCGACCCAGTCGAAGACGCACAGGACGACCGGCTTGCCCTGACCGAGCAGGACGACGCCGAGGGCCTTCAACGGGTCGTCCACGGCCCGGGCCGGCTCGATCCAGCCACCGCAAAGGGGATGGCCTTCGGGCGGGGTGACGTCGGCGGTGACAGTAGCCAAGTGAAAGGCGGGCATGGCGGGAATCGGCTCGGGGTCGAACAGCGATCCTACGCTCGCGCCGGCTGAAATGCAACGATCCGCCATGCCGCGATTGCGTTTCAGGTTGCCAACTCGAGGGCCATTTGGCAACCTGAAACGCATTCCGTAACCCCTTGCCGGCTCAGGGTTACGGGATCAGGTTGCCACTCAGGCTGCCAAATCCGCGCCCATGCTTGGACCAGGGTCGATGGCCGTCTGGCGGGCGTCGGGGTACGCGGATTCGTTGCATTGGTGGGCTTGAAACGTAACAGGCGGGGGTGGTTGTTCGTATTAACTTCCCGGGCCCGCTCTTCTAATCGGTGAGCCACAATCGGTGGCCGGAGGGCCACGGATGACCGACGCCGAGCTCGTGCGGGCGACCCTGGCCGGGTCGCGGGACGCGTTCGCGGAGATCGCGCGGCGGTGGGCCGCGCGCGTCACCGCGATCTGTCACGCCCGCACGCGTCGCGCCGACGTCGCCGACGACCTCGCCCAGGAAACCCTGCTCCGCGGCTACCGCGCCCTCGGCACCCTGTCCGACCCCGGCAAGGTTGGAACGTGGCTAATGGGCATCGCCCACCGGGCGGCGCTCGACTGGCTCAAGGCCAAGGAACGGCGCACGGTCCACTTCAGCGGTCTCGGACCGGAGCGACCGATCGAGGCCCTGCTGAGTCGGGACGAGTCCACGAGTGCCGCGGACGCCGACGAACGTCGCCGGCTGATGTCGGAAGTCGAGGCACTGCCCGACACGCTGCGACAGGCGGTGATGCTGTACTACTACGACGACTTCAGCTACCGCGAGCTGGGCGAACTACTCGGCGTCTCCGCCGCGACGATCAACGCCCGGCTGACGAAGGCACGGTCGATGCTCCGGGAGCGAATGTGCCGGGCCCGGGACACCGCCTTCTCGGCCGACGGGCAGCCGGTGCCCCGGTGACTTTGGATTCATCCGGACGGGCCATCCCGTCCTGACAAATACCCCCTCCCTGGGGAGTGACCCATGAACCACGACGAAGCCGTTCAACTGCTTTCGGCCCGGATCGACGGGCCGCTCCCGACGGACCAGGAACAGGCGCTCGAAGCCTGGCTCGCCGAGTCGGCGGACCATCGCGTCCTCGCCGAGGCATTCCAGTCGCAACACGGCGAATTGCGGACGACGTTCGAGCCCCGTCGTGAAGCGGCGCGAGAGACCGCCGCCGCAGTCGCCCGGCAACTGACCGATCCCCCCTCCCCGGCCCCGGACCTTCCCGTCAGCAAGTGGCGTCGCTATCTCGCCGCACCGATCCCGGCCACGTGCGCGGCGGCGCTCCTGATCGCGACCGGAGTGTTTTTCTTTCGCGATGGATCGACGTCCTCGCCGCAAGCTCCACAGGTGGCGAGCGCGGCTCCGGAGCTGTTTGCCGGGATCGGTCTCACGCCGCGAGCGAAAGAAAAGCAGCCCGCTCCGACCGTGCTCGCGATCGGCGATAGGGTCGCCACCGAAGCCGGACAAAAGCGTCGCGTTACTCTACCGGACGGGTCGGTGGTCTACCTGAATCAAAACACCGAGATCGCACTCGCAACGGACCGGCATGTCGTCTTGGCCAAGGGCGAGCTCTTTGTCGAGGCGGCTCCGGCCAAGTCGGAGGATGATCGGTTCCTGGTTGAAGCGCCGAACCGATCGGTCACAGCGCACGGCACCAAGTTCGCGGTCATGGCCGGCAAGGCCGGCACCGGCGTGCTCGTTACTCAGGGCAAGGTCGAAGTCTCCGGTATCGCGCAGAAGCTGACGACCGGCCAGGAGCTGGCCGCTGGCACGGACAAGATCGCCCCCGCGCCGCGGGCGTCGGCCGCCCTCGACTGGGCCCGCGACCTCATGGTCGCGGCCGAGTCGCCGCTCGTCCCGGCCGGGAAGCACAGCGGCGGGTCGCTCGTTGCCGTGGACCCGTACGGCCAGGAGGCCAAGCTCCAGCTCGTCAAGTTCCACATCGACGTTCACATCGAGGACGGCTTCGCCCGGACCACGATCGACCAGACCTACTTCAACCACGAGAGCTCGCGGATGGAGGGGACGTTCTACTTTCCCCTGCCGCCGGACGCCTCGCTCTCGCGGCTCGCCATGTACGTGGACGGCGATCTCATGGAGGGCGGGATGGCCGAGCGCGACCACGCCCGCGATGTATACGAGCGCATCCGTTACCAGAACCGCGACCCGGCCTTGCTCGAATGGGTGGACGGGAGTGTGTTCAAGATGCGCGTCTTCCCGCTCGAGCCGCGGCAGGAGAAGCGGATCGTCCTCGGCTACACGCAGAAGCTCCCGGTCCTGTATAGCCAGTCCACATACCGGTTCCCGGCCGGGCACACGCTCGCCGTGGTCGACAACTGGTCGTTCCGGGCGTTCGTTAGGGGCGGGTCGCAAATGTCCGCGACCTCGTCGTCACACCCCGAGATGAAGTTCATGCGGCAGGGGGATGATCTGGTCGTCACCGACCAGGCAAAGCTGGCGAAGGTCGATCGCGACGTTGTCTTGCAGTTCAACGATCACGCCGCCCAGGCCAATGCCGACACGTTCCGGTGGTCGGGCGGCGAGCTGGACGGGCAGAAGTACCTGATGTTCCGCTATCGCCCGGAGCTGCCCAGCGCCCCGCGGCGCGAGCGGCGCGACTGGGTGTTCCTGTTCGAGTCGTCGGGGGCCCGCGACCCGCTCGTCGCCCGGGCCCAGGTCGAGGTGATCCGCTCGCTCCTCGCCAACGCCGAGCACGAGGACACCTTCGCGATCCTGTCGGTCGGCACGCGGGTGCGCACGTGGAGCGAGTCGCCTCAGCCGGCCACGCCGGAGAACATCGGCAAGGCTGTCGCCTGGCTCGAAGGCCGGCACCTGATCGGTGCGTTGAACCTGGATCAAGCACTCTCGGACGCGGCCGCGGTGCTCCGGGCCGGGTCGAACCCGCACCTCGTGCACGTCGGCGGCGGGATCGCGTCCATCGGCGAGCAGCGAGCCGACGAGCTGGTCAAGCGCATTCCGCAGGGAGTCCGCTATGTCGGGATCGGCGTCGGCAAGCGCTTCTCGCCCGCGTTCATGAAAGTGGCCGCGGAGCGGACCGGCGGGCTCTTCACCCAGGTCAACCCGGACGAGCCGATCAACTGGCGCGGGTTCGAGATCGCCTCGACGCTCAACGCCCCGCGACTGCTGAACGTCCGTGTCGAGACCCCGGGGCTCAACGGCGTGCGGTTCCTCACGTTCAGCAACGTGCTGGCTCACGGCGAGGAGCTGGCGGCCGTGGCCAACGTCACGCACGCCGTGCCCAAGTCGGTGACCATTCGCGGCACGCTCGACGGTCAGGCGTACGACCGCGTCGTCCCGGTTGAGAACGTCGCCGCCGGGGCCGGGTATCTGCCGCGGACGTGGGCCAAGCTCGAAATCGACCGGATGTTGGCCGAGAACAGCCAGGTCAACCAGAAAGCGATCACCGAGCTGTCGAAGGCCATGTACGTGATGACCCCGTTCACATCGTTGCTCGTGCTCGAGAGCGAGCAGATGTACAGGGACTTCAAGGTGGACCGCGGGCGGAAGGACCACTGGGCTATGTACCCGTGCCCGCCGAAGATCCCGGTCGTCTACATCCCGGACCCGAACCAGCCGGCCGGCACGCGCCCGGACCTGAAGGGTCAGAAGCCGCACGCGAACGCGGTGCTGCAGACGATCATGGTCCGCAACCCGCCGCGATACCTGACGTGGCCGGGCCACGGCGGCGGCGACAACGCGGTCGAGACCGCGGGCCAGCGATACGGAGCCTTCGCCCTTCCGGTCGAGGCGAACGAGGTAGCGGGAGAGGAATTGCTCGCGGAAGACACGCGCGACTACTTCGTGGGCGACAAGGACAAGCTCGGGGACGCTGGCGAATTCCGGGAGCGCCTCGGACGCACGCTCCCCAGGGCGGGTACCCGGTTGGGCCTGGAGGACGTCAAGCTGCTCAAGGACGGAATCGATCGATGGGGCCGCAGTGAACCAGCGGCGGTCAACCGGCCGCACGCCGGGTTCGGGTTCGGTGCCAGAAGCGCTCTCATTCGCGACCGCGAGAAAGCGATTCGGCAAATATCGGACGGGACGTCCGCAGGGTTGTACTTCTCGCTGGCCGAGATCGATCGGCGGAACCCGGACGTCGGTGTGGACGGGAAGCTCGCCTTCTACACCGAGCTGGTGCAGGGTGTGGACAACTTCGACTTCGACATGGACCTTGGCAGGAGAGTCGCCGGGGGCCGGTTCAACGGACAACGGCTGAACGAGTGGATGGAGATGGACGGCGAGGCATTCGGACTTGGGCTTTCGCGGAAGAAGGTGAAGGAGAGCCTCCACTCCCTTCGGGCGGTCGATCCCACAGTTGAATTTGCCTTCGCCGGCTTGTCCGGCGCTCGCGGCAGCGACCGGCTGGGACAGAAGTTCAAGGCGCTCAAGGAAATGGAGCTGAGCAAGAAGGCTCTCGGAGCGATATTCAAGGACGATAAGCCGGAGCCCGACGCCCCGCGCCTCCGCGACGGGTACATTGCCGCACTCGGCGCGGCCCCGCAGTACTACGGCCGGCCGACGTTCAATGGCAACCACCGCGTGTTCACCGACCTCGCGGCCTACGCCCCGGGGATGAGCACCAGCTCGGCCGACGTCCAGGCCGTTCTCGAGGCCGAGGCCGCGCCGCGGTTCGGCAGCCGCCGCGGGTCGATCGACCCGGCCGCCCGCCGGCTCATCGACCGGGCCCGGACCGCCGGGTGGCGGGCGACCCACATCCCGGCCGGCGAGGGCAAGACCATCGCGTTCGTCCACGACGGACAGGGGCGCTACGCCTACGAGCGCCGGCTCCCCCTGGGGCTGATCGAGCAAGTCGTTTGCGACGGGACGAACCTCTGGCACCTCTATCCCGAGCTGCGGATTGGGGCGAAGCGCGTCGTTAGTCGATTCCACCGGGCTTTGCTCCCCGACCTCGTCCCCGACTTTGTCCCGAGTGCCGACGACATGGCCTATGGGACCGATGTCAAGACCGTGGACGAGAGGACCGTCGCCCTGGTTCCGATGCGCCCATCGCGGACCGACAACAAGCCGGAGGCCTGGCTGGAGGTCCATCTGATCTTTGACGGCCCCCGGCTGGCCGAACGCCGGTGGGTGTTGAAGTCGGACGACGAAACACTCATCAAGGACGGCGGGACACAGATCAAGGAGGTCTACGAGGCCGGCACGACAAAGCTGATCGACGCCAAGAATAAGGAGCTGGACGTCACGAAGCAGGAAGTGAGCCCGGCCGCGGCCCCGGACCTGACGCCGGACCTGAGCAAGCTCGTGGTGTTGCCGCTGCCGCTGCGTAGCCGCGAGCACGTGTACTACCAGCTCGGCATGGAGCCGGGCTGGGACCTGTTCCACGACCGCAACGCGTGCTTCCAGTACCTGCCCGAGGAGGACGCGCTCAAGCTCTTCACGTGTGACTTCGCGTCGAACAACGGGCATAACGCGTTCCGGGTCTGGGACACGTGCTTCAAAAAGAACGATGAGCGCCGGATCGGGTTCATGACCCTGTTCGCCTCGGCCGGGTACAACTCGCGGCCGTACTGGAGCGACGGAGGGACTTCCGACAAGGAACTGGCCGACCCGTTGGTTCGTTACCTGTGGACGATGCACGACGACAACGTCCGCGGCTGGCAAGCCCGGTTCGGGTTCGGACCGGCCAAGCCCGACGCAGACACCTTCCTCGGCCGGCTCGCCGCGTTCCGCCACATCGTCAACCGGTGGACCGGCGAGTTCATCGGCCACGAGTTCTGGGGCCAAAAAGACGGCGAGCGGAAGCGCGCCCTCGAGTTCGCCCGATACAACGCCGACAACGTTCTCGGCTGGTGCGCCGTCGGCATCGTTCAGGAGCGCCCGCGCCACTCGGCCGACTGGAAGTCGGTCGCGGATGTGTGGGGGGTGTTGGCCGAGAAGTCCGCCCTTCGTTATCCGGCGCGGTATGAGGAGGCCCGGTGCCTCGGCTACGCCGGCCTGAACGACGACGCCCAGAAGAAGTACCAGAAGCTCTTCGCCGACGCCTTGGCCGAGGGAGTGTTGCCGCCGCTCGACTCAAACTTCCGGTCCGTGCTCGAGGGGGGCAAGCAGGACGCCTGGGCGAAGTTGATGCGCGAGACGGCAGCCAGGTGCGCCGAGAAGAAGGCCCGGCCGGTGATCGTCACGCTGGCGTGGCAGTGCTACCAGCTCGGCGACACGGCCATGGCCGACACCCTGCTCGACGAGGCCGTCAAGAACGTGCCGGCGGAGGAGAAGGCGTTCACGCACGTGGCCGCGGTCCACTTCCTGACCGCGACCGGCCGGCACGACCGGGCCGACCGGCTAATCCGCGAGTTGTTGGCGGACGAGGGTCTGGCGAAGTCGGCCGCGCTGTGGCGGCTAGCCTCACGCACAGCCGACAACCGAAAGGACCCGGTGCGGGCGATCGAGTGTCTGGAGCGGGCCCTGGACATCGAGTACGCCCGGCTACCGGAGATGTTCGATGTCCAGCCGATCCGCAACGACTACGGCCGGCTACTGAGCCACTATGAGTGGCTGGCGGACGCGTCGGCGTCGCTCAAGGTCGTCCCGCCGAAGGACCTCGTCGCCCGCGTAGTCAAGGCGGCCGACCGCTGGCGGCACATGGACCCGGAGGCCGGCGACCTGTGCAATCGCGTGGCGACGATCCTGCGCAAGGCCGGCGGCGAAGGCGCGACCGAGCTGGCGTGGGACTACGCGACAACCCCCCTCGCCCTCAAGCCGAACGAGTCGAGCCCGTGGCTCTCGCTCGCGTGGTCGTTGCGGCAGGAGGGGAACTGGCGAATGGCCGACAAGAGCTACGAGATGGCCTTTGCCGCCGAGCCGACGAACGCCCAGCTCCTCTGGGACCGGGCCCAGCACCTTCAGCAGCAAGGCCAGGTCGCGGAGAGCCGGGCACTGCTCAAGCAACTGGCTGAAGGTGAGTGGCAGCCGCGGTTCAATGGGCTGAAGGCCCAGGCGCGGCAGGCGATCGAAGGAAGATAAGAAGAATAACCACAGAGACCACAGAGACCACAGAGAAGAAAGGCAGAATGAAGATAGTTCAAAGACAGATTGCCTTTGATCACTCTCTTTCTCTGTCTTTCCTCTCTGTGGTCTCTGTGGTCTCTGTGGTTAATTTCTCTTCTTGATTGGCAGGTAGCGGTAGGCCAGAGCACCGAGGATCAGCGCGCCGCCGAGCCACGTCGTGGCCGGCGGCGTGTCGGTTTCCGGGGAGATGAGGTACGCCCAAAGCGGGTTGAGCATCGGCTCCAAGAGCGTGATCGCCCCGGCCTCCTGGGGGCTCACGGTCCTGAGCCCGCGGGCGAAGAGCCAGTACGGCAGCCCCATTTGCACCGTTCCGAAGACCGCCAGGAACGCGACCTGCCGCCACGTCGGTGTCGTCACCCAATCCACCCAGAAGGCGAAGCCGTTGCAGAGGCAGACGGCAATGCCGAGGCACACGGCACTGCCGAAGTGGTTCTGGAACACCAGCCACTGCGACGACTCGGTCCGCAGGTAGCGCAAGCAGAGAATGACGCCGCCATAAGTTAATCCGCTGCCAAGCCCCATCAAGACGACGTCGAAACGCGCGCCGAGCGCGCCGCCGCCGGCCACGATGACGATCATCCCCGCCATTCCGGCCAGCAACGCGTACAGGCTCCGCCGGTCCGCGGGCTCGCCGAGCAGGAACACCGACGCGAGGTAGACGAAGAACGGCGCGGTGTTCTGCAGGAGGATCGCATTCGCCGCCGTGCCCAGCGCCATGGCCGACAGGAACAGGGCGTTCATCGTCGCGAAGGTCGCGACCATGGCCGGCATGAGCGGCCGGAATGTGATGTCGCGGGCCCGCAGCATCGGCAGAAAGAAGAGCCCCGCGAACAGGGCCCGGAAGAACGCCATCTGGAGAGGTGTGAGCCTCGACTCGTGCAGCTCCAGGGCCGTTGGCGTCTGAAGCAGCCGAGTAAAGAGCCCGCTGACGCTCCACAGGACCGCCGCGAGCGCAATGCAAATGCGTCCCCCGGTCGGCGACGGAGGGGCGGAAGCGGGCACAGGCCGGGGGTCAGTGGGCACAGACGGCGTGTGCGACGGCGGCGGAGACGGCCGTCGTGATCGCGGCGACCGCGAGACCAAGGCCGAGGAAGCCCAGCCGGCGACGCCGGGGGGCGGGCTTGGCCGGCGGCTTCGGCCGCCGCTCCAGCCGCTGGAACTCCGAAATCGACCGGAAGTGCCGGAACGTCTTCTGCCCGTCCTTGGCGAGGAAGAACTCCTCCGGCAAGAGTCCGTCCTCGTACCACCGGGCGATGTCCTGGCTGGTCGCCCGGACGCGCCGCCAGCCGGACCCGGCGTGCCGGAACTGCACGGTCCACGCGGTCTCCCGGGGCGTGCGCGCGCCGGAGCGCCGAACCGCCCTGAGGTCTGGACGGGTTATCGCCGGCGGCAGATCGGTATCGGCCAAGGGCGACCCCGCGGTCACCTCCGAGGCCAGGCCTGAAACCGCGAGCACGTCAATCAACTGGGCCGCGTTCTGGAAGCGGTCGCCGGGCATCAGCGCCAGGAGCTTCGCCAGGATCGTGTCGAGCGACCGCGGGAGCGACGGGTCGAACGTCCGGGCGGCCGGGAACGACCCCATCTCCTTGAGCCGGGCCACGCTCGCGACGTCCTTGCCCGGGAACGGCACGCGGCCGGTGACGAGGTGGTAGTACGTGGCCCCGAGGGCGAACAAGTCGCTTCGCTGATCGACGAGCCCGGCGTTGAGCGTCTGTTCCCACGGCATGTAGTAAGGGGTGCCAATCCCTTGATCGAGCGTGGTCAGCTCGCTCGCGTCTGTGAGCAGCTTGGCCACCCCGAGGTCGGCGAGCTTGGCCCGGCCGTCCTCTCCGATCAGGATGTTGCCGGGCTTGACGTCGCGGTGGACGTAGTGGCGGTGGTGCAACTCCTCCAGGGCCCGGGCGATGTCGAGGACGATGCGCGTCGCCTCCGCGAGCGGCAATGGCCCGAGTTTCTCCAGCCGGGCCTGCGCACTCTGACCCTTGACAAACTCCATCACGAGGAAGTGCCGGTGCAACCCGTGGTCCAGGCCGGCCTCGAAGCACCGGACGATGTTCGGGTGCTCAATGAGCTGACCGATCTCGGCCTCGCGGCGGAAACGGTCCACGTACGTGGAGTTCTTGGCCAGGTCGTCGGGCAGGACCTTGACGGCGACCGGGCAGGCCCGCTCCTCGTCGTAGCCCAGGTAGACCTCGGACATGCCACCAACGCCGAGCCGGCGCAGGAGCCGGAACCCGCCGACCGAGGTCAACGGCGGGGCGGGGGCCGCCTGGGCGGCCGGGCGGCGGCGGAAAAGTGGCGTGGTGTTCGACACAGGTTTCCGGGATCTCTCCTCCGCTCCCGGGAGCTGCCCTCCGACAGCGCGGTCCGCGATTACGGGCGGGTCACGTCCATCCGGCGCGTACAGAGGTGAAAGAGTGTACGCTCATATTAACGCTCGCCCGTCGGCCGGGGCAAGCACCAATTGCGCTGATGATCCATTCGCTTAGACGAATTGGCCGAGAATCGGTTCCGCGGTATTTGCGACGGCCGGCGTCCGAAGTCGGACGCGCGCGACGCCCGACTCGGCTGCTATTTGCAGTACGTCGATCCCCGCCCCGGGCTCCGATGGATTTTCGATGAATATTTCCAATCGCCCGGCTCCGGCCGCGCCGTGAAGGGTGCCGGTGGTGCGTATCAGCTGCCGTATCGCACCGCTCACGGACGGTAGACTCAGTTCTCCCCAATCCCCCAGCGGCGAATCGACGCGCACGGGCATGACCCGCGGCCGGTCGGCCTGGGCCGCGCTTCGAATGGTCTTCAGTATCTCACGGGCGAATTCCGAGCGCGGGCGATCCGACGCCCGCGATGCCTCGTCGAGCCCCATCGGGACAAGGACGAGCCGGGCCCGATCGACGAGGAACGCCTCGCGCACGCCGGCCCGGCCGTAGCGGCGCAAGAAGTCTTGCTTCACGTGCGCCGCAGTTTTCGCGAACCGGGTCAGGCTCCCGACCTTTTTCAAGAGCACGTCCGGATCGACGGGCGGCCCGCCCGTCAGCTCCACGAGTCGCGACACGTCGATGCCGACTTCGGTCAACGTCGCGGGGGTACCGCGATCGAGTCCCGGGCCGAGCTGTACGGGCCCGCGGCCGCGGTCGAATACGAACTCGATATGCGATCCGCCCAGCGCGGAACGGATGATGGGTTCCAGTCGCTCGCGGTCGCCGATCCCACCGTCGGGGGAAAGATGCCACCAGATGATGACGCCTTCTCGGCCCGCGGTCCGGCCGAGCTCGACCGCGATCGAGCGCCGTGCCGTGGCGGACGGCGACGGACCGTCCTGGAACAACGGGCCGTCTGGCGGGGCCAATCGGGTCGGGGCCGACCCGTTGAGATTCAAGAT
>Ga0066905_100000046_pt1 | contig 20467 bp, 22 predicted proteins | sample PanSoiMetaPlot36_FD_67483 | JGI IMG/M metagenome (GOLD analysis project Ga0066905, IMG submission 67483) | Tropical forest soil microbial communities from Panama analyzed to predict greenhouse gas emissions - Panama Soil Plot 36 (version 2) | ecosystem: Environmental > Terrestrial > Soil >... | reverse complement strand
CTCGCCTTCGCCGGCTCACCCGAGCGCCTGCCGGCCGGCTCGCAGATCGCCGGTGTCGACGTCTCCGGGTTGACCCCCGGTCAGGCGCGGTCGCTGCTCGAGAAACGCTCCAACGAGTTGGCGAGCGTTCCAGTCGTTTTCACGGCGGCCGGAAGACACTGGAGCGTGAAGCCGAAGAAGGTCGTCGTCGATGTCGACTGGGGCGCTGCGGTCGAGGCGGCCCAGCGCCAGGGTGAGGGGTTCGGGCCGTTTCGCGGGCTCAAGCGACTCGGCGTGCGCGTCTTTGGCGGCGAGGTCGTCCCGACCAGCAGTGTCTACCAGTCCGCGGTCGACGCCTACATGGGCAAGTTCGCCCGCGAGGTCGACCGGGCGAGCATCGAGCCGTCCCTTGTGCTGCAGGGCTCGGGGCCGGAGATCCTCGGCGGCCGGAACGGACGTCTGCTCGATCGAGCCGCGGCCGAGAAGGTCTTCGTCCAGGGACTGACGGCCCTCCAGCGCAAGCCGGTCGCGGTCCCGCTCAAGGTCGACCGGACGCATCTCACGACGCGCGATCTCGCGGGCGCGAAGGTCAAGGCCGAGGCGGCCCTGTCGGGACCGGTTGACGTCGCGTACGGGCACGGGGGCTGGCATCTCTCCGTCGCGAAGATCTCCCGCATCCTCGAGCTCCCGAGCAACGGCGACACCGAGCTCCGGCTCGCCGGCCCGAGGGCTGACCGCTTCTTCGCGAACCTGAAGAAGCGCATCGAGCACGCTCCCAAGGACGCGACCTTCGCGATCGGGGCGCGGAACATCGTGCGTGTCGTTCCCGCGCAGCCCGGCCGCACCCTGAACATGGACGATACGACCCGGAACCTGATGGCCGCGCTGCTGTCGCCGACGAGCCGCAAGGCCGACCTCGCGGTCACGACTGCCTCCCCGGAGCGCACGACCGCCGACGCGCGGGCCATGGGCATCACCGGGCTCGTCGGGGCGTACGAGACGTTCTACGGCGGCGTCCCGAACCGGATCCACAACGTCCAGCTCGTCGCCCACCTGATCGACAACCGCTTCATCTCGCCGAACGAGGAGTTCTCGTTCAACGCGACGACCGGCGAGCGCTCGGAGGCCAAGGGCTTCCTCGAAGCGCCCGTGATCATCAACGGCGAGCTTCAGACCGGGCTCGGGGGAGGCGTCTGCCAGGTCTCGACGACGACCTTCAACGCGGCGTATGAGGCCGGTCTCCCGATCACCGACCGGACGAACCACGCGCTCTACATCAGCCACTATCCGCAGGGGCGCGACGCGACCGTCAACTATCCCGACACAGACCTCAAGTTCGTCAACGACACAGGGCACTGGCTGTTGCTGCGGACGTTCGTCAGCTCCTCCTCGCTGACCGTCGCGCTCTACGGGACGCCCCAGCACCGGGAGGTCGAGAGCGAGGTCTCCCCGCTCGTCGTCAACGGGCAGCCGCCTGTGAAGCGCGTTCCGGACCCGAACCTGACCGTGGGGACGTCCGTGCTCGAGGAGTCAGGCGAGCCGTCGCGCTCGACGAGCGTCCGGCGCAAGGTCTTCAGCTCGAGCGGCAAGCTGCTCTACGACCACACCTGGTACTCGAGCTACTCGGCCGAGCCTCGCGTGATCCGGTACGGGACGAAGCCGAAGGCCGAGCCTCCGCCGCCGCCGCCTCCGCCCGAGAAGAAACAGAACCCACCCCCGCCACCGCCGCCGCCTCCGCACTCGCCGCCGCCTCTTGGACCGAACGGCTAGTCCTCCGCTTCGGCGATCGCGTCCGCGAGCCAGGCCGGCACGCGCGTCGGCCGGTGATCGCCGACGGACACGCACGCGTGCGTCGTCCACCCGTCGGCGACCTGGACGCCGTCCCGCTCGACCGAGTAGTCGAACCGAAAGCGGGCGCCGCGCACGTCGCCGCACCGCGCTCGGATCGTGAGCCGGTCGTCGAAGCGAGCCGCGTCCGTGTAGCGCGCGTACGCCTCGAGCGTCAGTGCATCGACGCCCTCCTCGCGGAGGCCCGCGTAGCCGCCCCTGAACCGCCGTAGGTACTCGATTCTCGTCACCTCGAACCAGACGAGGTACGCCGCATGGTGCGCGACGCCCTGCGCGTCGGTCTCCGCGAAGCGGACCGTGACCTCGTTTTCGAACGTGAACGCCATCGGCCGTAGCATCGCAGCGGTGTCCGTGGAGCGCCTCGCCGAGCTGATCCGTGACCGCGGGCCCTGCGTCGTGCTCACCGGCGCGGGTGTGTCGACCGAGAGCGGCATCCCCGACTTCCGCTCGCCGACCGGGATCTGGGCCGACATCGACCCGATGGAGTACGGCTCGCTCCGCGCGTTCCAGGCCGACCCGGAGAAGGTCTGGAGCTTCTATGCAGGGCGGATCGGGTTGCTGACCGGCGCGGAGCCGAACGACGCCCACTACGCGCTCGCCGAGCTCGAGCACCGAGGTCACGTCACCGCCGTGGTCACGCAGAACATCGACCTCCTGCACACGCGCGCGGGCAGCCGCGAAGTCGTCGAGATGCACGGCTCGATCCGGACGGCGTCCTGCGCGGCCTGCGGTGCGAGCTTTCCGCTCGACGAGTCGCTGCTCCCGCTGCCGCGCTGCTCCGACTGCGGCGCTGTGCTCAAGCCGGACGTCGTCTTCTTCGGCGAGCTTCTGCCCCGGGCGGCGATCGACCGCGCCTACGAGCTGGCCCGCGGCACGCAGCTCCTGCTCGTCGTCGGCTCGGCGCTCGAGGTGTATCCGGTCGCCGAGCTGCCACTGGAGACGGTTCGCGCGGGCGGCTCGTTCGCGATCGTCAACCGCGGCCCGACTGCGCTCGACGACGCTGCGGAGCTAAGGATCGATGGATCGGCAGGAGAGGCGCTCGGGGCCGTTCTCGTGCAGCTCGAGAGCTAGGCTGCTGCGCGCTTCAACGGCCGCTCGACGAGCACCTGCCGGCAGGACGAGCACGTCTTGCGCTCGACCTCGTACGGGACCCCGGCTCGCTGACCCAGCACGTGGGTGATGACCGTCTTGTGGCGGTGTGCTTTCGTGGGTCTCATCCGTGCCACTGCATTCAGGCTAGTGAGGGCGTCGGGCGTTTCCGCCGTCTGTTGTTCGAGACGAGAGGCGTATCGGTTTGTTGGCCGGAAATAGTTAGGAGTTCGTGAAAGGGGTAAGGTGATTCCATGGCCTCCGAGGCGAACAAGGATCTCCTGACCAGGCTGGCCGACCGCGGAGAGCAGGTCGTCGGGCGGATCACCGATCTCCCGGGCGCGAAGGCGATCATGGACACGACGACGTCGCTTGGGAAGCGGCTCGACGAGGTGCAGAAGCGTCTGCGCAGCATCGACCCGCTCGAGAAGCGGGTGACCGCGCTCGAGAAGCGGCTCGACAAGGTCGAGGGCAAGGGCTCGACCAAGCGCGCGCCCGCGAAGCGGACGACTCGGACCGCGTCGAAGACGACGAAGAAGACGACCGCGCGCAAGCCTCCCGCCTCGCCCTAGGGCACGCGCAGACGCAGAGCGCGGGGTACGACCTCGAAGGTCGCGGGCGTCGTGCCCGGCTGCTCGCCGTCGAGCTCGACGGGGAGCGGGATCGGCGCGTTGATCGACACCGTCGCGCCGCGTAGGAGCTCCGCCTTGGGGTGAGGCAGGTGCGTGCCGCGGTAGATCTTCGGGAGCGTGAGCATGAGGTCGCGCTTCGTGACGTCGCCGATGAGGAGCACGTCGAAGAGGCCGTCGTCCGGCTGTGCCTCGGGCGTGATCTTCATCCCGCCCGCCAGATAGCGCCCGTTGGCGACGATCACGTCGTACATCGGTCCGCTCCGCTCCTCCTCGCCGACCGTGACCGTGAGCTGCACGTTGCGCCAGCGCACGAAGACCGCGACCGTGCTCCACGCGTACGACGCCTTGCCGCCGAGCGCCTTGCCGGTCTCGTTCACGCGCTTGGCGACGGCGCCGCTCATGCCCGCGCTGGCGATGTTCGCGAACCACTGCGTCGCCTCGGGACCGGCCCAGGAGTGGTAGGTCGCGCGGCCGAGGTCGATCTCGCGCGTCGTCGAGCCCCGCGCGACGTCGAGCGCCTCTTCGAGCTTGTGCGGGATTCCGAACGTGCGGACGAAGTCGCCGCCCGTGCCGCGGTGCACGATCGCGAGCTCGACGCCGTCGACGCCCGCGATCCCGTTCACGACCTCGTTGACCGTGCCGTCCCCGCCGACGGCGACGATCAGGCGCGCACCTCCGGCTGCAGCCTCGTGCGCGAGTTCGGCCAGGTGCTCCGGCCGCTCGGAGAGGAGCGCGTCGCCGGTCAGGCCGCGATCGGCCGCGAGCCGGGCGATCTCGGGCCAGCGCTTTCCGGTCTTGCCCCCGTCCGAGGCCGGATTGACGAGAAAGACGGTCGTGCTCGAGGCACCGCTTCCGGTGCCGTGCTCAGGAGGCACGGGCTTGGCCCGTGTCTCCGTCGGAAGTGACCGGTCGACACACTTGAGCGCAAACCGAGAACGCCATCAGCCGGTGACCGTCGTCAGCGCGACGCGGGTCATGCGGTCGACGGCCGCCTGGAGGTCCTCGTCCGAGATCCGGGTGAACTCCTCGCCGATGACGATATCGCTGACCGTCAGCAGGCACCCGGCCTGGACCTTGCGCAGCGCACCGAGCGTGAAGATCACGGCCGCCTCCATCTCGACCGCGAGCACGCCGCGTGACGACCAGCGCCCGTGGCGACCCGCGTCGGGGTCGTAGAACGTGTCCGAGGAGGCGATCGCGCCCACGCGCATCGGTTGGTCGAGCTCCTTGGCCGCGTGGACGGCGCCGTGCACGAGCTCCCAGTCGGCGGTCGGACAGTGCGGCTCGTCGCCGACGTAGTGGCGTGCGGTGCCGTCGGCCGGGACCGCGGTCAGCGCGACGATCAGGTCGCCGAGCTCGAGGTCGGACTGAAGGCCGCCGCAGGTGCCGACGCGCAGGAAGCGCTCGACGCCGAGCTGGACGAGCTCCTCCATCACGATCGCGGCTGTCGGGCAGCCCATCCCGGTCGCCTGAACCGAGACCGGACGACCCAGGTACTCGCCCGTGTAGCCGAGCAGCCCGCGCTCCTCGTTGCGCTGCACGGGATTGTCGAAGTACGTCTCGGCGATGTACTTCGCGCGGAGCGGGTCGCCGGGCAGGAGGCAAGCCTCTGCGTAGTCGCCGGGCTCGGCTCGAATGTGAATCGGCACGGGGGGACCTTATTGCGAAGATTCCGCTCCGTGCTGATCGATCCGACTCTCGACCAGATGCTCGAGTTCTGCGCGGGCGACCCGATCGAGCGCGTCTTCCTCGAGGACGCGGCTCGGCGCGGCCACTCGGTCTTCCGCGCGGTTCGGGGCGAGCACGGTCTCGACGCGCTCTGCTACTTCGGCGCAAATGTCGTCCCGTCCGGCCGAGGGTGCGACGCGTTCGCCGCCGACTCGGCCACCCGCATGACGCGCATGATCATCGGCGAGGAGGAAGCGGTCGGCGAGCTCTGGAGTGCCGCCCGGCTCGCGATGCCGCGGCCGCGCGAGGACCGGCCCGGGCAACCCGTCTACGTCCTCGACGAGGCGCCGGAAGCGGGGTCGAGCGCTCTGCGGGCGGCGACGCTCGCGGATCTCGACCTGCTCGTCCCTGCATGCGCTCTGACGCACCAGGAGGAGCTCGGCGTCGATCCGCTGCGACGGGATCCAGCCGGCTTCCGGCGGCGGACCGCGGCGCAGATCGAGGAGGGCCGCTCCTGGCTCTGGGCCGAGAACGGCACGATCCTCTTCAAGGCCGAGGCGTCGGCCTGGACGCCGAGCGCGGTCCAGCTCCAGCAGGTCTGGGTCGACCCCGAGGCCCGGCGTCAGGGCTATGCAACCCGCGGGCTCAGCGATCTCTGCCGGCTTCTGCTCGAGGGCACACCCACGGTCTGCCTCTTCGTGCGCCCCGACAACGCGCCTGCGCTCCGCCTCTACGAGAAGATCGGCATGCGCCGGGCGGGTTCCTACCGCAGCGTGCTCTTCTAGGCAGGCTTGGCGGGACATTGCTCGTTGGCGGGGTGCGATGGTCGTTCCGGGGCCGCGGACGCAGGGAGCCCCGGTAATCGCCGTTACCGGGGCGACTGAGGACCCGGGCTCGGGGCGAGCAGCGCGGCCCGGCAGCTCAGCCATGTTTCGCCAGGCCCTCCTGCTAAGACACACTGTCGGGATGAACGCCAAGGAGTTCCGAAAGGTGGTCGAGGAGGACCTTCGCGGGCACGACCTGATCGCGCCCGGGGGCGCGGTTACGTGCCTCGTCTCGGGCGGCGCGGACTCCACCTGCCTCTGGCACACGCTCGGCAGGCTCGGTTACGAGGTCTCGGCACTGCACGTGAACCATGGCCTGCGCGGGCGCGAGTCCGAAGACGACGCCGAGTTCTGCCGCGACGTGCTCGGCGCACAGGTCGTCGACGGGCGGGGAGGCGCAACAGAGGAGGAGTGGCGCGAGATCCGCTACTCGTTCGCGACCGACCGGCTGCGCGCCACGGGCCACACCGCAACCGATCAGGTCGAGACCGTCCTCTATCGCATCGTCGCGAGCGGGGCGCCCGGCAAGATCGACTGGCGCCGGGCGGACGGTGTCGTCCGGCCGCTGCTCGGCCGCTGGCGCGAGGACACCGAGGCGTACTGCCTCGCCGAGGGCCTCGATTTCCGACGGGACAGCTCGAATCCCGGCTCGAAGCGCGGTCTGATCCGCGACGAGATCCTCCCGCTCCTGCGCCGGCTGCACCCGGCCGCCGAGGGCAATCTCCTGCGCCTCGCCGACCGCAAGACGGCTCCGCCCGAGCTCGTCGAGCTGCTCGACTCGATCGACGGCTCGGCCAGGCTCGATCTCGGCGCCGGCCGGCAGATCGTCCGCGAGTACGACCGCGCGTGGCTCGAGCGCTCCCCGGTCGCCCTCGACCGCGAGGTCCGCTGGGGCCCGTGGCGGATCACGGCCGAGGAAAAGGGGCTTAAGGTACGCGGGTGGCGTCCCGGAGATCATCTGGCGGGTCGTAGGAAGAAGATCCAGGACGTGTTCGTCGACGCGAAGGTGCCGCGGTCGGAGCGAGAGTCCTGGCCGCTCGTCGTGCGCGGGGACGAGGTCGTCGCCGTGCCCGGGATCGTCGAGGCCGAGGGAGTGGAGGCGGTCCGTGAGCCAGACTGAGCTCGAGCGCGCCGTGGCCGAGATCCTCGTCGACGAGGAGTCCCTCCGGGTGCGCGTCGCCGAGCTCGGCGAGGAGATCTCGACCGACTATGCGGGGCGCGACCCGCTGCTCGTCGGCGTGCTCAAAGGCGCGGTCTTCTTCATGGCCGACCTGATGCGACAGCTGAGCGTCCCCTGCGAGGTCGATTTCATGGCCATTTCGAGCTACGGGGCGGCGAGCGACTCCTCGGGCGTCGTCCGCATCCTCAAGGACCTCGACACCCCGATCGAGAACCGCCACGTGCTCGTCGTCGAGGACATCATCGACTCTGGGCTGACGCTCTCGTACCTCATGCGAAACCTGAAAGCCCGCCGGCCGGCGACGCTCGAGGTGTGCGCGCTGCTCACGAAACCCGAGCGCCGGGAGATCGACGTGCCCGTCCGCTATGTCGGTTTCGAGATCCCGAATCGATTCGTGGTTGGGTACGGGCTCGATTTTGCCGAGAGGTACAGAAACCTTCCCTACGTGGGTGTCTTGCAGGAAGACGCGGGCGCAGGTGTAACGAGCCCGTAAGAATCCAAGCGCCCGGGTCGGTACGAATAATCAACGCTGCTACTGTGCTACGGGACGTCCTGTTATGAACCGATTTTTCCGCTCCGGGCTTCTTCCGCTGATTCTGATCGTGCTCGTCGTGTACCTGGCGAGCTCGCAGCTGATGGGCGGCAGCAAGAACGAGAAGAAGGCAACGCTCTCGCAGTTCCAGACGGAGGTTCAGGGCGGCCAGGTCGAGAAGGCCGTCTTCAACCCGAACAAGCAGTCGATCAGCTTCCAGCTCCAGGACGGGACGAAGGGCTCAGTCCACTACCCGAGCGACCAGTCGGTGCCGGGGATCACCAGGTTGCTCGAGGAGCACAACGTCCAGTACGACTCGAAGGGCGTCGGCACGTCGGCCTGGTGGTCGATCCTGACGGGGCTCCTTCCGTTCGTGCTCCTGTTCGGCTTCTGGATCTTCCTCATGAACCAGGTGCAGGGCGGCGGCTCGAAGGTGATGAGCTTCGGGAAGTCCCGCGCGAAGCGGATGACGCCGGACTCGCCGAAGATCGGCTTCAAGGACGTGGCCGGCGTGGACGAGGCCGTGGAGGAGCTCCAGGAGATCAAGGAGTTCCTCGAGAACCCGAAGAAGTTCCAGGCGCTCGGAGCGCGGATCCCGAAGGGCGTGCTCCTCTACGGGCCGCCGGGAACCGGTAAGACGCTCCTCGCGCGCGCGGTCGCGGGCGAGGCGGGCGTGCCGTTCTTCTCGATCTCGGGCTCGGACTTCGTCGAGATGTTCGTCGGCGTCGGCGCGTCACGAGTGCGCGACCTGTTCGAGCAGGCCAAGCAGGCGGCGCCGTGCATCGTGTTCATGGACGAGATCGACGCTGTCGGCCGTCACCGGGGCGCCGGCCTCGGCGGCGGGCACGACGAGCGCGAGCAGACCCTGAACCAGCTCCTCGTCGAGATGGACGGGTTCGAGCTGAAGGACAACATCATCCTGATCGCGGCCACGAACCGCCCAGACATCCTCGACCCGGCGCTACTCCGCCCGGGACGCTTCGACAGGCAGATCGTCGTCGACCGGCCCGATCGCGTCGGCCGCCGGAAGATCCTCGAGGTGCACGCCAAGGGCAAGCCGCTGAACGAGGAGATCGAGCTCGACACGCTCGCGGCGGGGACGCCTGGGTTCACCGGCGCAGACCTCGCGAACCTCGTCAACGAGGCTGCGCTCCTCGCAGCGCGCCGCGGCAAGAAGACGATCGGCCAGGAGGAGCTCGAGGAAGGGATCATGCGCGTGATCGCCGGCCCCGAGAAGAAGACCCGGCTGCTCTCCGAGGAGGAGCGGAAGATCACGGCGTACCACGAGATGGGCCACGCGATGGTCGGCCACTACACCGACCAGGACGCGGAGGTGCACAAGATCTCGATCATCAGCCGCGGCCAGGCGCTCGGCTACACGATCTCACTCCCGCGTGAGGATCGGTACCTGACGACGAAGCGGTCGCTCATGGACGAGCTCGCCGCGATGCTCGGCGGGCGCGCCGCTGAGGAGCTCGTGTTCGACGAGGTCACGACGGGTGCGGCGAACGACATCGAGAAGGTCACGCACACCGCGAAGCAGATGATCATGCGCTACGGGATGAGCGACAAGCTCGGCCCGCGCGTGCTCGGACGGAATCAGGATCTCCCGTTCCTCGGGCGCGAGATGGCCGCCGAGCCCGACTATTCCGAGGAGCTCGCGCGCGAGATCGACGACGAGATCCGGCGCGTGATCGAGGAAGCGCACACGCGTGCCCGCCAGGTGCTCACGGAGCACATGGACGAGCTGCACCGCCTCTCGGCGATCCTCGTCGAGCGCGAGACGATCGACAAGGATCAGTTCCTGCGCTTGCTCGACGGCGCGGCGGAGGAAGAGGTCTTCCCGGACGAGCCGGAAGCGGAAGAACCGGCGAAGCCGAAGGCGGACGACCGGCGGAAGCGCCTGCCGAAGCCGAAGCCGTTCCCGCTCCCCGGCCAGGCCATGCAGCCGCCGGACCCCGAAGGCGCAAAAGGCTGATCTTCGGCATAGACGGTTCGTTGCGCTCGTTGCTCTAGGCATGGGCGAGCGACGGACGGCGTTTCTTCTGTTGCTCGCGATGGCCGTCTGCTTCGGCGGGACCTGGCCTGCGGGGAAGCTCGCAGTCGAGGACGTCACGCCCTTCACCGTCGCCGCGACACGGTTCATTCTGGCCACGCTCTTGCTCGCGTTCTGGGCGTCGCGGAGAGGAGGCCTCGTTCGACCGCAGCGGCGCGATCTGCCGCTCGTGCTGGCGCTCGGGGCGACCGCCGTCGCGGGCTACAACGCGCTCTTCCTCTACGGCCTTGAGCTCGCACCCGCCTCGGACGGGGCGATCATCGTCCCCGGGCTGGCTCCGGTCTTCTCGATGCTGATCGCCTGGCCGGTCCTCGGCGAGCGGGTCGGCGGACGCGGGCTGTCCGGTCTCCTGCTCGCGTTCGCGGGTGTCACGGCGGTCATCCAGCCGAGCGGGGGAGTCGACCGCGACCGCGTGCTCGGCGCGCTGCTGTTCGTCGCCGGAGCCGCGTGCTGGGGCATCTACTCGGTGCTCGGCAAGAGTGCGACCGCGCGCTTCGGCGCGGTCACCGCAACGCTCTACGCGACCACGACCGGCGCGCTCATGCTCTTGCCCTTCAGCATCGGCGAGTCCGGCTGGTCGAAGCTCGCAGACGGCGACGCCGCGGCCTGGGCCTCGATCCTGTACCTGGCCGTGTTCGGGACGGTGCTCGCGTTCGTCTTCTTCTACGAGGGCGTGAGCCGGATCGGCGCCTCGCGGGCTACTGCGTTTGCGCTGCTCGTCCCGATCTTCGGCGTCCTCGGCTCGGTGCTCGTGCTCGGAGAGTCGATCGGCGCAGGGTCGCTCGTCGGCGGGATCGCCATTCTCGGCGGCCTGTGGCTCGTCCAGAAGCCCTCGCCGGCCCGGGAGCCCGAGCCCGCGCCGAAGGGCCGTCTGGTCGCAGACTAGGCTCCGCAGTGCGATGAGCGCCATCGAGGAGCGTTTCCCGCGCCCGTCGGTGATGGGCGTCGTCAACGTCACCCCCGACTCGTTCTCGGACGGAGGCGTCAACTTCCGGGCCGAGGACGCAGTGGCCTCGGCGCGGCGCATGATCGAGGAGGGCGCAGCGGTCGTCGACGTGGGGGGTGAGTCGACGCGCCCCGGCTCGGAGGGCGTCTCGGCGGACGAGGAGCTGCGCCGCGTCGTACCGGTGCTCGAGCAGCTCGGCGGCCTTCCGGTCTCGATCGACACGACGAAGGCCGAGGTCGCGCGCCGCGCGCTCGAGCTGGGAGCGGCGCTCGTCAACGACGTCAGTGCCCTGCGAGGCGACCCGGAGCTCGCCGGCGTCGTCGCCTCGTCCGGCGCGTACCTGTGCCTGATGCATATGCAGGGCGAGCCGAGGACGATGCAGGACGCCCCGGCCTACGACGACGTGGCTGCGGACGTCGCGTCGTTCCTCGAAGAGCGACTGGGCGTCGCCGTCGGCGCGGGCATCCCGGAGGAGCGCATCTGCCTCGACCCAGGCTTCGGGTTCGGCAAGACCGTGGAGCAGAACTTCGAGCTCCTGGGACGGCTCGGCGAGATCGTCTCGCTCGGCCGTCCGGTGCTCGTGGGGCTCTCGCGCAAGCGGTCGCTCGGGCGGATCCTCGGCGACCCGGACGCAACGACGGGGCCGCTCTCCGCCAGTCTCGCGGCGGCCGTCGAGGCTTACGAGCGTGGCGCTGCGATCTTCCGCGTCCACGACGTCCGCGAGCACGTCGAGGCGCTGACGGTCGCGGCCGCGTTGCCCAGATGATCCTCGAGCTCGAGGGCCTCGCGATCTTCGGCCGGCACGGTGTGCTGGAGGAGGAGCGGCGCGACGGCCAGGAGTTCCTCTACGACATCCGCCTCGACGTCGGCGACGCAGGCGCCTCGGACCGGATCGAGGACGCCGTCGACTACCGCGAGGTGGCGGACTGCGTGCGCGAGGTCTCGGCGAGCCGGGACTTCAGCCTGATCGAGGCGCTCGCCCACGCCGTCGCCGAGGCGCTCCTCGAGCGTTTTCCCGTGCGCTCCGTGCGCGTGCGGGTGACGAAGACGAGCCCGGCGGGCGTCGGCGCCCGTTACGCGTCCGTCAGTGTCGAGCTTGCTTCTTCGGGGTGACGATCGAGGCCGAGAGCAGGTAGCTGATCCCGGCCGCGGCCCGCGGTTTGCCTCCCCCGAAGGAGGCCTCGGCGAAGAAGTAGGCGCCAGTCCGGCCGGTGTTCCTGACCCGCAGGCGCTCGCGCTTCGTTCCCGACCGTTCCGAGATCCCGCGAGCGTCCCGCTTCAGCGCCCGCCCTGCCTCGAGCACGCTTTCCGTCTGGGGACCCCAGAGCGCGAGGTCGGCGTCCCCGCCGGTGGGCTGGAGCGCTACCGAGACCGACTTCCCGGCCGGAACCCAGAGGCGATACACGTCTCGTGGGTCGTCGCCGCGGTCGAGGCGGGCGGCGATGCTGCCGCTCTTGTGCCGCGCCGTGGTCAGTGGGGTGGTTGAGCGATGCAGGAAGCCGCCGGGCTTGACGTACGAGACGTCCTCGTTCGGCTCCTGCGGATCGCGCGGCGGCGGTGCGACGGTCAGCGCAGTGGGGATGTCGAGCCGTCCGAAGCCCGTGAAGGAGTCGAAGCCCGGCGTCCAGACGTCCTGAGCCGAGGCGCGCATGACGTCGAACACCTGCGAGGCGTCGAGCGTCGGCCTCGCGGTCCAGACCCAGGCCGAAGCGGCAGCGACCATCGGAGAGGAGAAGCTCGTCCCGTCGAACTGGTCGTAGTAGTCCGGGGGGTGGAGCGAGGGTGGAACGGCGACCCAGATGCGCTCGCCGGGGGCGGACAGGTCCACGTGGCTCGAGCCGGTCGTGAAGAACGTCGGCTGGCTGGTCTGGTCGAGCGCGCCCACGGTCAGGACGTGGGGGAGGGCCGCCGGGTACTCGGGCGGGCTCCCGTTCTGACGGCTGTTCCCGGCGGCCGCGACGACGAGCGTCCCTGAGCTCTGCGTGACCGCGATCATCCGGTCGAGGAGCGGGTTCCTGACCTCGGAGCCGAGACTGAGGTTCACGACGCCCTGACCGGTGTGGATCGCTGCGTTGAGGCCCCGGATCACGTCACCTGCGGTGATCCCGATCCCCAACGGGCTCGCGTCCCACAGGTTGAGGTTGGCCTGGGGGTAGACGCCGACGACGCCGATGCCGTTTTGCGGTGCCGCTGCGACCGACGCGACCGCGGTCCCGTGCTCCTCGTTCTGGCCGGACGTGCTCTGCCGGTTCAGCGCCGTCGTGTTGGGGCGCCCCGCGAACTCCGGGTGCGTGAGGTCGACGCCGGTGTCGATGATCGTCAGCGGCTTCCCGGGGCCCGGCGGGACGGCGCCGTTCGCACGCACGAACGGGATCCACCAGTCCTCTCCCTCTCGTGGCATCGCGCTGAGCGTGGAGAGCGGCTGGTCGGGCGTTACCTCGGAGACGAGGTGCGAGCTGAGCAGTCCCGGGAGCACGCGGAGAGCCGGACGAGTAGGCACGCGCCAGATCGGGAGCGCCGTCGCGAGCCTCTCCCCGCCGGCTTCCCTGAGGGCCGGTCCGGCGCCCGGCTTCGCGAGGACGAGCCCCGCCTGGTACGGCTCGAGCTCGCGCGCGAGCGCCGCGCCCGCGAGCGCCGTCGACGGTACGGCGGCGAGCGCGAGCGCTCCGGACACGATCATGACCCCAAGTCTCTTCAAGGTGGCGAAGATAGCAGCGGTGGGAAAAACTGCCTTCGTCGGTATCGGCTCCAACCTCGGCGACCGTGAGGACAACCTCGCGCGGGCGATCGAGCTGCTCTCGGCGGAGGTCGGAATCGACGTCGTGGCCGTGTCCGAGATCCGCGAGACCGAGCCCGTGGGGCCGGTCGAGCAAGGCCCGTTCCTCAATGGCGCCGTCCAGGTCGAGACCGACCTCGGCCCGCGCGAGCTGTTCGGGCGCCTGCTCGCGGTCGAGCTCGAGCTCGGTCGCGTGCGCCGCGAGCGCTGGGGCCCGCGCACGATCGACCTCGACCTCCTGCTGTACGGAGACGCGTTCGTCGACCAGCCGGGCCTGACCGTCCCGCATCCGCGGCTCCACGAGCGGCGTTTCGCCCTCGAGCCGCTGGCCGACCTCGCTCCCAGCCTCGAAATCCCGGGGAGGGGCCCGATTTCGACGTTGCTCGCGGAGCTAGAATGACGCCATGTCGCACATCGACGAGCTCGACGAGTTCGAGGCGGAGCTCGAGCTCCGGCTGAAGCGCGAATACTCCGACGTCTTCGAGCTGTTTCGGTTCTGCGTGCTGACCCAGGACGCGACGTACCTCTGCAACAAGCTCGACCTGAACTACTCGCCGCAGCCCAGCTACCCGTTCTACCACCTGAAGATGGAGGACGTCTGGGTCTGGGACAAGAACCGGCCGACGAGGCTGATCCCGCGGGCCGAGATCTACACCTCGAGCGACGTCACGGTCGAGGAGCTGCGCGGAGAAGGGGGAGGCCCGAAGCTGACCGCTGAAGCGCTCGCGGAACGAATCGGCGAACCGCTCGCCGGCGAAGACGACCTGTAGGCCCGTCCGCCCGGATCGGCTGAAGTAGGCTCGGCAGATGCTCCTGGCCGTCGACGTCGGCAACACGCAGACGGTCCTCGGGCTCTACGACGCCGACCGGCTAACCGAGCAGCGGCGGCTCGCCACCGATGCTTCGCGGACCGGGGACGAGCTCGGCGCCCTCCTCGGTGAGCTGCTCGACCTCGAGTTCGTGGACGGGATCTGCCTGTCTTCGACTGTGCCCGCGCTCGTGCGCGAGTTCGAGCTCTTCGCGGAGCGCTGGGCCGAGGCGCCGATACTCGTCGTGGGGCCGGGCGCGAAGACCGGGATTCCCGTCCGCTACGACGACCCGCGCGAGGTAGGGCCGGACCGCGTGGTCAACGCAGTTGCTGCACGGGAGCGATACGGCTCTCCGTGCATCTCGGTCGACTTCGGGACGTCGACGAACTTCGACGTCGTCTCGGCAGAGGGCGAGTACGTCGGCGGTGTGATCGCACCCGGGATCGAGATCTCGATGGACGCGCTCTTCGCGCGCGCGGCCCGGCTGATGCGCATCGATTTCAGCGAGCCGCCTGGGGTGATCGGCAAGACGACCGTGCACAGCCTCCAGTCGGGGCTGGTCTACGGGTTCGCCGGGCAGGTCGACCGGATCGTCGAGGAGATCCGCGGCGAGCTGGGCTCCGTGACGACGACGGTCGCGACCGGGGGGCTGGCAGAGCTGATCGTCCCGTACACGAGGACGATCGAGCGCGTCGATCCCGACCTCACCCTCGAGGGCCTGCGGCTGCTGTGGGACCTGAACACCTAGCGTCGCAACCAGGCGCGGAACCGGGCGACCAGCGACGGAGGTCGCTCGGCTCGTAGCAGCTCGTCGCGTGCGGCCTGTTGCTTCGCGAAGGCGCGCTCGCGCATGACGCGGGTCGGGTACTTCGGCTTCCAGTAGACCGGCTTCGGCACTAGCCCCCGCCGTAGATGGAGATCGGGAGATCGAGGAGGACCTCGCCGCCCTGGGGTAGCTCGTCCTCGAGACGCTCGAGCACGAACCGCGCGCCCGGCGCAGCGGCGAAGAGGCGCTGCTCGACCTCGTCGAGCGTCTCGAGCTGCACGAGCTCCTGCTTGAACGGCCTGGGGAACCGGCCGCGGCCGAGGTACCAGCCGTAGAACTTCTTCAGGAACCCGGTGGCGCGGTGCTCTCCGAGCTCGCGGACGGTCTCGCGGATGAAGAGCATGAGCTCCGCGACGACTTCCTCGCGCGACGGTTCACCGCCTTCGCCCATGATCTGGCTCAGCGCCCACGGGTTGCCCTGCGCCGCGCGGCCGACCATGACCGCCTCCGCGCCGGTCGTCGCGAGCACCGTCTGCGCCTTGGCGCGCGACGTGATATCCCCCGACGCGATCACCGGGACATCGACGAGCTCCGCGAGTTCCGCGGTCAGCGTGTGGTCCGCTTCGCCCGTGTACATCTGCTTCGCCGAGCGCGGGTGGAGCGTGAGCGACGCGGCGCCGGCCTCGACGAGCTGCGGGCCGACGTCGAGGCAGGTTCGCGAACCGTTCGCGAGCCCGCGGCGCATCTTCACCGAGACGGGCAGCGAGATCGCGTTCGCCACCGCGTCGACGATCGCGGACGCGCGTGCGGGCTCCTCGAGGCAGTGCGCGCCCGCGCCGGTCTTCGTCACCTTGCGGACAGGGCAGCCGAAGTTGATGTCGACGATGTCCGCGCCTGCGTCCTCGACCATCCGCGCGGCCTCGGCCATCACGGGAGGCTCGGCGCCGAAGATCTGGACGGCCAGCGGGTGCTCGTCGGCGGCGATGCGCAGGTAGCCGAGCGTGCGCTCGTTCTGGTGCGAGAGACCGGCGCAACTGACCATCTCCGAGCAGACGAGGCCCGCACCGAAGCGGCGCCCCTGTCGGCGGAACGCCTGCACGCTCACTCCGGCCATGGGGGCGAGAACGAGCCGCGACGGGATCTCAACGCCACCGATGCGCCACGATTCGTGCAGATCTACCTGCATAAGGGCCGAATCGTAGCCGCGGATCCGGCGTTTGACGTCGGCTGAGAGGCTAGGTACCATGCGCGCCTTCGCGAGGCGCATTGCGCCGCGCATTTTTTCTGAGGAGGCACGAAAGTGAAGGAAGTGATCCTCACTTCTGAGGGCTACAAGAAGCTGAAGGAGGAGATCGAGTACCTGTCGAACGACAAGCGGCGCGAGGTCGCTGAGCGGATTCGCGTCGCGCGGCAGTTCGGCGACATCGCCGAGAACTCGGAATACGACGACGCCAAGAACGACCAGGCGCTGCTCGAGCACCGTATCGCTGTGTTGGAGGAGAAGTTCGCGAACGCGCGGGTTATCTCCAAGAAGGACGTGGCCAAGGACGTCGTGTCCGTCGGCTCTCACGTGAGGCTTCGGGACGTGTCCGCAAAGGAGACGGTCGAGTACCACATCGTCGGCTCGGCCGAAGCGAACCCGTCCGAGAACAAGCTCTCGAACGAGTCGCCGGTCGGGAAGGCGATCATCGGCAAGAAGAAGGGCGAGACCGTCGAGGTGCAGACGCCTCGCGGCAAGGCCCTGAAGTACAAGATCCTGGACATCAAAGCCGCCTAGTCCGAAGAAGGTCCGGTCGCGCTGCGCGCGACCATGACGACTTTCTTCGGCTGGTCTCGAGACCCGGCCGATGGCAGCGGAGGCGAGCAAGGCCCGCCTCCGCGGCGCTACCTGACTACTGAGGTTCGTCGTCTAGCTCCCCAGAAGCCCGACGCGCGGCTTCAAGGACTGCCCTCTTGTAAGGGACTGGCCCTGACGAGGGACAGGCCCCTGGCGTTTAGTGGTGCTTAGACTCGCTCGCTATGGCTTTGCCCAAGAGATTCCCTCATCGGGAGGAAATTGCTGCTGTTCGCGCAGACGCGGAGCAGGTCGAGCCCGGGGGCGAGGGCGGCGAGCCTCGGCGCGTCGCCGGGCGCGTCATGGCCCGGCGGGACATGGGGAAGATCGTCTTCCTCGACCTCGTCGACCGCTCCGGGAAGATCCAGTTGCTCGTGGTCGAGGATCGCGCCGGGCCGGTTGACCTCGACCTCGGGGATATCGTCGGCGTGACCGGTATCCCCGCCAAGACGAAGCGCGGCGAACCGTCGCTTGCCGTCACGCAGCTCGAGCTGCTCGCGAACATCCGCCGGCCGTTGCCCGACACCTACCACGGGCTGACCGAGACCGAGACGCGGTACCGACAGCGCTACCTGGACCTGCTGATGAGCGAGCAGTCGCGCTCCGAATTCGAGCTTCGCGCGCGCATGGTCGCCGCGATCCGCCGCTACCTCGACTCCCACGGCTTTGTCGAGGTCGAGACGCCGATCCTCCAGCCGCGCTACGGCGGCGCGCTCGCCGACCCGTTCGTCACACACTCGAACGAGCTCGACCAGACGCTCTACCTCCGGATCGCGACCGAGCTCTACCTCAAGCGGCTGATCGTCGGCGGGCTCGAGCGCGTTTACGAGCTGGGGCGCGACTTCCGCAACGAGAGCGTGTCGTACAAGCACGCACCCGAGTTCACCATGGTCGAGTGGTACGAGGCCTACGCGGACTACCAGGACACGATGCGCAGGATCGAGGAGCTCGTCGAGACCGTCGCGCGCGAGACGATCGGGACGACGAAGGTCAGCTTCCGCGGCCACGAGGTCGATCTCAAAGCGCCCTGGCAGCGCGTCAAGCTCGTCGAGCAGCTCGCCGAGCGCGGGCTCTGGACGCGTGACGAGGCCGAGCTACGCAAGCGCCTCAGCGAGCGCGGCGTCGACACGAGCGCGAACGACACGTGGAGCAAGCTCGTCGACCACGCGCTCAGCCATTTCGTCGAGCCCGACCTGATCCAGCCGACGATCCTCCACGACTACCCGGTCGAGATCTCTCCGTTCGCGCGGCCGACAGACGACGACCCGTCGATCGTCGAGCGCTTCGAGTTCTTCGTCGGCGGGATGGAGCTCGGGAACGCGTTCTCGGAGATCAACGATCCCGACGAGCAGGCGGAGCGCTTCGCCGAGCAGGCCGCGGACGCGCAGGGCCAGCAGGGCGACCCGGACTACGTCGAGGCGCTCGCCTACGGAATGCCCCCGACGGGCGGGCTCGGTCTCGGGATCGACCGGCTGGCGATGGTGTTGACGGGCAAGGAGAACGTCCGCGACACGATCCTCTTCCCGGCGCTGCGCGAGCGGGACTAACGTTCGTCGACCGTGGTCCCGAGCGACGAGTTCGACGTCGTGGTCATCTGCAGCGGCAATCGCTTCCGCAGCCCGCTCGCGGAGGCCGTCCTGCGGCGCGCGGCCGACGGACTCCCCGTCCGCGTCCGCTCGTTCGGGACGTTGAACCTGGCGCCCGGACACGCGCTGCCCGAGGCGATCGAGCTCGCGCCGGGATACGGGCTCGATCTGACGTCTCACCGGTCCCGCCCGCTTGTGGGAGAAGACCTGAGCGGCGCCGACCTCGTGATCGGGTTCGAGCCGATCCACGTCTCGACGGCCGTCGTCAACGCGGGCGCGCAGCGCGCGGGGACGTTCCTCATCACCGAGCTCGCCGCCGCCCTGGACGAAAGCGCGCCCACCCTCGAGGGCGGCGTCGTCGAGCGCGCGCGGGCCGCAGTGCGGCAAGCCGACGAGAAGCGCAAGGCTGCAGCGACGAGTCCACAGGAGATCGCGGACCCGATCGGCGGGCCGCCCGCCGGCTACCGGAAGATCGCGGACGAGGTGTACGGCCTGACGACTCGCGTGGCCGAACGACTCTTCGGCTAGCCCGCGGGAGCCAGCCGGACGCTCTCGATCACGTCCGCGAGGATCCGGTCCAGCCCAAGCGTCGGCTCCCAGCCGATCGCTCGCTTGATCCTCTCGATCGACGGCGCGCGGTGGAACATCTCCTCTGCCACGCCGCCCTCGTAGACCTCTTCGTAGGGAACGAACGCCAGCTCGGAGCTCGAGCCCGTCGCCTCGAGCACGCGCTCGGCGAGGTCGCGAATCGTGATCCGGTCGGTCGACCCGACGTTGTAGATCCCGCCATCCGCGAGCTCCAGCAGGCCGTGAAGCGCACGCACGACGTCCGAGACGTGGCAGAAGCACCGCGTCTGGCTTCCATCGCCGTGGATCTCGAGCGGCTCACCCGACAGCGCCCGCTGTACGAACCTGGGGACGACGTTCCCGTACCGGCTGTTCTGCCGCGGTCCGACCGTGTTGAAGAGGCGCGCGATCACACAGCGCAGGCCGCGCTCGTGGCGCAGAGCCAGCGCGAGGAACTCGTCCAGCGCCTTCGTGTCCGCGTACGCCCACCGCTTCGCGGTCGTCGGCCCGTAGATCCGCTGCGCGTCCTCCTCGAGCAGGACGTCCTCCGGATGGTTGCCGTAGACCTCGGAGCTCGACGCGATGAGCACCGGCGTCTCGAAGCGGGCGCAGTACTCGAGCACGTTCTCTGCGCCCTGCACGTTCGTCAGCAGCGTGCGGCCGGGCTGCTCGACGATCAGGCGGACGCCGACGGCAGCGGCCAGGTGGTACACGACGTCGCAGCGGTGCACGAGCTCGCTGACGACCGACTGCGACAGCACCGAGTCGACGACGAGATGGAAGCCCTCGCGGTCGCGGAGCTGGAGGACGTTCGCCTCCTCGCCCGTCGAGAGGTCGTCGAGCGCGAAGACTTCGACTTCGTCGTCGAGCAGGAGCTCGGAGAGATGCGAGCCGATGAAGCCGGCCCCGCCGGTGACCAAAGCCCGCATGCCGGCAACATTAACCCTCCGCTCCGGTGTCTCACAGGGGCCCGTAAAGGGTTTGTGAAACCGTGCCGATTGACTCAAGTGGGTCTCCGGCCACGCCCGGGGTGTGAGCTAACATGACCCGCAGTTCGTCGTTCTAGCTGTTAGGGAGCGGTTGCCCTCTTGTTCGAAAGGTTCACAGAGAGAGCGCGCCAGGTAGTCGTCCTCGCACAGGACGAAGCCAGGGCGCTCAAGCACAACTACATCGGCACCGAGCACATCCTGCTCGGCCTCCTCCGCGAAGAGGAGGGGCTTGCCGCGAGGGTGCTGGAATCTCTGGACATCACGGTCGAAGAGGTGCGAGCGCAGATCGCCCGCATCGTCGGCCAGGGCGACGAGGTGACGACGGGCCAGATCCCGTTCACCCCGCGCGCGAAGAAGGTGCTCGAGCTCGCGCTGCGCGAGGCGCT
>Ga0066905_100000044_pt1 | contig 20597 bp, 22 predicted proteins | sample PanSoiMetaPlot36_FD_67483 | JGI IMG/M metagenome (GOLD analysis project Ga0066905, IMG submission 67483) | Tropical forest soil microbial communities from Panama analyzed to predict greenhouse gas emissions - Panama Soil Plot 36 (version 2) | ecosystem: Environmental > Terrestrial > Soil >... | reverse complement strand
TGGACTTCCTCGATGGCGTCGAGCCACAACTGCTCGTTGGCGTTGGGGGTGCGGGTGATTCGGCCGAGCACCCGGGCCTGCTTGTAGGTGATCCCGGTGATCGGGCCTTCGTAGCTGCGGCGGGGGATGCTCACCGGCTTCGCATCGGTCATCGTCTGGTCTCCTGCGTCTGGTTCTCACGTGGCGGACGCCACACCGTTGGAGTTTACGCCCCGGTTCACGAACTGGCAATCGGCGGCTCTCCGTGTTGTGTTACTCCTGGTTCCCCAGAGTGACCCGGGGTGACCGGAGATGACCGGTAGTGACGGGTGAGTGCGGTGAGTTCGGTGAGTGCAGTCGAGGGATTGGCAGATCCGAAATTTCGTGTCCCGCCAAATTGGGTGTTGCGTTCTGGCAATCGGCGTGGTAACGATTGCTGCCACTTCGACGGCGAGCGTCGTCGGAGCGCCAGACCACAGACAGTTAGGAGAGATGGATGGCGACAACCACCCCCCTCCCCGAGGGCGTCTCGCAGTACGCGCACGACGTTCTTCTCGGGGAGGGGTTTCAGTACAGGGTCGATTGGAGGCACGACGCCTCAGCGATCCTGACCGGATCTGGCAAGGTTCAGATCCGGGCCGAGACAGGGACGAACAAGGCCCACGAACGGCGGCTCACCGAAGCCATCCGCGCCGGGGCCAAGATCGACCTTCCGGCGATCACCGAAGACGAGCATCTCGTTTACGGTAACCACCGTGTCCCCGCCTACAAGGCGGCGGGCTACGCCCAGATCCCCGTGATCGTGATCAACGCCCGCGTCGATGGCGCGGACGAAGACGTGATCAACCGCCTCCGCATGGTCGGCATTCGCGAGAACGCCCGCCACGGCTTGCCGAACTCGACGGCCACCGCCGAGATGGCGACGGTCCTCGCACGTGGCGAGGGGTGGGACAACGCCCGGATTGCCCGTGAACTCGGGATCAAGCCGGGCCGGGTGAGCGACATCGTCGCGGCCGACAAGGGTCGAAAGCTGCTGGTCAACGTCGGACTGCCGACCGACCAGCCCAAGACGGTGAAGGCCGCTCTCGGGCGGGCGTCGGACGAACTCAACCGGGCACCGCTCGCGGATCTCGCCAAGCTGGCGGTTGACGCGGGTCTCAGCCCGAAGGAGATCCGGGCGTTGGCCGCATCCGCCAAGGAGGCGGGGGCCGACGACGAGGCGATCACGCTGATCGCCAACGAGCGGGCGTCGCTCCGCACCCGGGTGGCGGGCACCGACTCGCCCCGTCCTCCGTACCCGGCGCAGCTTCGGCAGCGGTTGGGGTTCATCAACGGGAAGCAGGCGAACCCGCAGCTTCTCGTTGAGCGTTCAGCAGCTTCGGCAGCCGAACACCTGACGGCTGTCGAGACGGCGATCAGTGTGCTGACCGCGGTGCGCGACCTGATGGTCGCCGCCGACGAGAACGCCGCGTGATCGCCACCACTCGCCCTGCCAGCCTCCCCGTGGGTTGGCAGGGCGCGTGGGCGTTCGTGATTCGACCGGCCCTCGTCGCCATCCGCGACCGGGGGCCGTTGTCGTTCCACGAGATCGCCGTCGAAATCAACCACACCGCCCTGCACGCCGATCTCACGTCCGGGCACAGCCTGGGCCGCAACCACGGTGCCGAGATCCTCGCCCGCGCCGTGCTCGAAGACGCCGTCGGCGTCGTCACCCAACTCCCCGACGGCCGGTACACGATGGACCCGGCGGTGCGGGAGTTCTCCTCGCCGTTCACCGGCAGAACTATGGCCCTGTATACCGCAGAGGAACAGGCGGTGCTGTCGGCCCCGGCCCGGGCGCAGCGTCCCGTCCGGCTCTGGATGGAATCCGGGGTGTACCGGCCCCACGTGGGTCGGTGGCGCAACGGGCTGCCCGGCCGTGGTCATGACGCCGCCGAGGCGGCGGAAATGGCCGAAGTGATCAACCTGATCGGCTGGCAGCCGGGGGCGCGGATCGTCAAAGACCAGCACGGTGTCGTCATCAACGGGCATCTGCGGGTCGCCGCTCTCGGCCTGTTGGGCATCGACCCCGACGTGGATCCGGCTGACGGCGAGCCGTACGTCGAGATCCGCAGCTTCGCCAACGACGCCGCCCGCCTCCACTTCGCCCTGATGGCGAACTGGACGAGCTTGAAGTCCGACACCCGCAAGGCGATCTCCAAGCACGTTCTCGGCGGGGAGCCGGTGACCCCGGCGACCATCAACGCGTTGATCGTGCCGCTGGCGTCGATGACCGGGCCGACCGAAGTGTCCGAACCCGACCGGCCCGTCACCGAACCCACCCCGAAACGGGCGACTTCGGTCCCGTCACTGACCCCGCTGAACAAGGCCGATTTCGACGTGCTCGAACAGGTCCGGCGGGCCGGTGTCCACGGCGTCACCTACAAGCAGGTGATGGTCGAACGCGGGATCGGCGGGCACAACGAGAACGCCGGACGGAACGCCCGGCGGGCGTTGGGTCACCTGGCCGCGCACGGCATGGTCGTCAAGCTGGCCGAGAAACGGGACCGGTCCGCGATCTTCGTCGCCCCCGAGTTCGTCGGGGAACGCGCCGAAGCGGTCCGGCAGGAACCGGCGCGGCCGGAGTTCACCAACACCGTCGTGGCGGCGATGACGTGGCGGGAGGCGACCGCGCCGAACACCACGTGGATCAACGGCCGGATGGCCGTGCCGTACGTGCGCAGTCAGGTCGGTGCCGACGCCACCGTGGCGGAAGTGATCGACGGGGTGATCGAGAACGTGCTGTTCCCGTGGTTCCTGCCGATGTTGTGCGAACGGATCGCGCAGCGCCAGCCGCCAGACTGATCCGGTGTTCTCGTACTACGGGCGGAAGGCGAGGGTGGCCCGGCTCTACCCGGCCCCCAGCTTTCCGACCGTGGTCGAACCGTTCGCCGGGTCCATCGCCTACTCCGAACGGTGGCTGCCGCTGCTCGACCGGGTCATCGCCGTCGAATGCGATCTGGCGGTGGCGGATCTGCTGCGCCGGGTCATCGCGATGACGCCGGACGACATCGCCGCCCTCCCCGATCTCCACGTGGGTGAGGTCACCGCCGACCCGTTGCACATCGTCATGACGGCGTCGAAGCGGTGGTGGACGTTCCGCAAGATCACGACGACGCCGATCATGGTCACGAACTGGAATCTGGCCCGGCGACGCTGGGCGCGCAACGCCGCCCACTTCTCCAAGATCGAAGTCGTCACCGGGGACTACCGCGACGCCCCCCGCCTGGACGACGCCACCTACTTCGTGGATCCGCCGTACCGGGGGGAGCCGGGCACCGGCTACCGGTTCGGGTCCGGCTCCGTCGATTACGCCGCCTTGGCGGAATGGTGCCGTGACCTGCCCGGACAGGTCATCGTCTGCGAGGGCGCGGGGGCGGACTGGTTGCCGTTCGAGCCGTTGACGAGCACCCAGGTCGGGGTCGGCGGGAAGCTGAACACGGAGATGGTGTGGCTCAACGACGGCGACCACGGTCGCCTGTTGTAACACCCATCCCGTATACTGGATCCAGACACAGACCAGGAGGAAATCATGGATTGGAAGACATCGGAAGCGAGCACCGAGGTGATCCCGGCGTGGGTCGCCGCGCTTCAAGAATTCGAGGATGTGGTCGCGGACAGCAAGGTCGCCGCCGGGGCGATGCGCTACTCGTACGCCACGCTGGGCAAAGTGCTGGACGAGGTCCGCCCGAAGCTGGCGAAACACGAACTGGCCCTGTCGCAGTACGTCGGGGACGACGGCGTCTCGACCGTCATCTACCACAAGTCCGGGCAGTGGATCTCGTTCCCGCCGCTCTACATCGAGCCGGTCGGCAAGGGTCCGCAGCAGGCCGGGTCCGCGATCAGCTACGCCCGCCGGTACAGCATTCTGGCGATCTGCGGGCTGGCGACGGAGGATGACGACGGCGCTGCCGCGTCGGTGAAAGCGGCACCGGAGGAACACGATCCGGTCGCGGACCGGGTGAACGCCGTCCAGAAGCAGCTTCGTGACCTGGACGACGACGGCAAGGCCCGGGTGAAGACGTGGGCCGACGGCCGGTCGCTGTCCGCCAACCGGCTGTTCGAGGATCGGGCGTGGCTGTCCGAAGTCGAGGCGTTCCTTGACGAGGGGCTAGGTCTGGACGACGACAACGACGACGACATGCCCGAGACCGACGAGGCTGAGTGAGGTTCGTCTACGACGACGGGGGGCGCGCCGCGGCCGGGTTCAAGCCCGGCTACGACGACTGCGCCGCCCGTGCCGCCGCCATCGCAACCGGACGCCCGTACAGCGAGGTATACGCGGCGATGCGGCAGGAACTCGTCAAGCGGGGGATGCCCAGCCCGGTGCCGAGCTTCGGGGTCGTGGACGTGGTGTTGCACGCCGTGCTGCGCCGCTGGCGGTGGGAACTGGCCCACGACATGCCGTTGCGTGACGTGCCCGACGGCCGGGTGATCGTCCACTTGCGCACCCACTGTCTCGCCGTCATCGACCACGTGATCCACGACATCGGCCCCAGCCCCGACGACACCCCGGTATACGGGATGTGGCTACCAGGTGCTCGTCTTGTGCCAGCGTGACCCGACCGGCTCGAACGCGCCGGGGGCCATCACTTCGTCACACGACGAGCAGCGCATCATCTGACCGGCCGTCGGCGTGGTGCCGTCGAGCAGCCGGGCTTTCGCCGGGTCGATCACATCCCCCCGCTGCGGGAACTCCGTATACCGGAACGCGATCATGCCGCAGTCGAGGTGGATGATGTCCACCAGGTTGAACGAATCGTCGCCCACGTGGCCCCTACTCATTGGAGGCGGCGGGAAGATGTCTTCCCAGGCTCTCGAACTTCCCGCCGTCTCTAAATCAGCACTTCGGACCGGTAGCTGTCGAGTATCTCCGGCGACGACTTCGCCGCGTCCTCCAACAGCACCAGCGACATCCTGGGCATCGTCCTCGCCCCACCCTTGCGGCGGTACAGCGAGTCCACGATCTCGTCCGGGGTTTCGGAGATGATCGCCCAGAACCGGTTCTGCTCGATGAGCAGCGACGTGATGTCCTGCGCCGCCTGCTCACCGCAGGTTTCGCACCACCACCACGAGTCGTCGGCCGGGTCTTGACCTGGGTATTCGGCCTCGAACCGGGGCAGGGTCGCTCCCGGCAGGATCTCCGGGCAGCCGGGCGCGTGGAGCACGACGGACGCCCCGATCTTCTCCAACACGAACACGCCGGACTGGGTGCGGTACAGCCGTAACTCGGTCCATCGGGGGGAGCCGGACCGGCGGGAACTGACTTCTGCGAGCCGTTCACCCTCGAACTCGATGACGCGGGTGGTCCCATCCCGCACCTTGAACTTCGTCATGTCTACTTCTTTCGTCTCAGTCTGGGCCAACAGTCTATCGTCGGCCGGTCTAGCGGTCAGGGAGCACGCCCGGCGACCCACATGGTGCCGTTCCAGTGCCCTTCACTTGCGTCTCCGAACACGATGTACGTGCCGGTCGGCCACGCAATCGGGTCGGATACCGCACCGTTCTCGTACAGGGCGGGAATCGCCGCGGTGTTGGCGGCGGCGACGTTGGCCGGGGGAACGAGCAGCCCCGTCCCGGCCGCGGAGCGCATCCACATGCCCTGGGTGACCGGCAGCGGCGGGAACTGACGCAGAATCCCGAGTGTCGGCGCGACGGTCGGGTTCGCTGGGATGCCCCGCCAGATCCCGGCGATGTCCACCGGCTGCGGACCGACCGTACCGGCCTGAATCGTGAACATGCCCGCCCCGGCGATGTTCGTCACCCCGGGCGGAACCTGGAAGATCAACTCGCCGTTCGACTTGGCGAACGGCACCGTGTAATCGACGCCGTCGGCGGCGATGTTGAGGAACGACAGGCCGCACAGGTTGAGACCGGAGATGGTGACCTGCTGCGGCCCCGAGTTCGTCGGGATCGTGTTCGGCTCGACGGACTGGATCACCGGAGCCGGGGTCGGAGCCGGGAATGGTCCCCACCAGTTCCCGGTCCAGATGAAGTCCATGTCCCCGATGGTGATGTGGTCCGGCGGCGTCCACGGGTCTGTGTTCACCGGGATGTACCCGCCGCCCGCGTTGAGTTCACTCGCCGCGACGCACGGGTCAGTCAGGTCTGGATCGGTTGGGCAGACATCCCCGGGAAGGGCTTGATCCGGTTGGCACCGCCCGGGTTCTAAGGGTTTGAGACCCCCGCCCCGAACGCGTCACAGTTCCAGCAGACCAGGGCGTACCGTTCGGCCCGCAACGCGATCTCGTTGGTGGTCCGCTCGAAGCTCTGGAACACGTCGATGTCACCGAGGTATACGTGAACCTCGCCGGGCACCCCCCAGATCGTGCCGATGGGGAAGTTGCCGACCACGACGATGGAGCCGGTGGTTTCGGTGACCAGCACCCCGTCCTCGTTCTCATCGAACACCTGGGTGAGTTCGACGGCGTGGACCGGGGACATGAAGATCACGCCGCCCTGACCCACGTGGTCGGAGGCGTCGAGCATCTTCGCCTCCACCCGGCCCAGCGCCTCGTGCGGCGGGTACGGGCCGGGATCGACTTCTGCGGAGGTGAGGAACGTGCGGGGCGGCACCGCGCCGGACATCAGTCGGCCTTGGATCCCGCCGACGGAGATCACCGCCGTCGGGGCGGGCGGCACGATGGGGGTGCCTTCGGCCACGTCCGCGATGCCGACGGCCATCAGCCGTTCGAGCACTGACGACGTGCCGAAATCCAGGCTCTCGTATACCCGACCCTTCGGGTCCGCCATCAGATCGATGGTCGTCCACACCAGCCCGGTTTCGAGCAGCCACGGGTCGGATTCGATCAGTCGGCATTCTTGGAAGTCGGACTTCGATTCGGCCGGGCAGCCGGGGGCGTGACCGAACACGACGTTGCAGCCACGTGGGGTGAACGCGACCCCGTTCTCCCATCGGCCGTCGGTGTACGTCGGGACGGAGTCAACCAGCCCGTGTCTGGCCCGCCGCAGTGGTGGGGCATCAACAGGAACGCGCATGGCCGACCACGGTACTACCGGCCCCCCCGCTGACCTGGGGAATCGGGCATGATGTGCGGCATGGCATTGTCACAGGACGAAGCGGCCACGCTGACCGACAACTGGGAGACGGTGTCGGCCCGGCTCAACGACCTCTACCCGACGGTCGGCTACGACGATCTGGGGGACGGCTCCGATCTGGACGCCACCATCGCCGCCATCGCGGAGACGGCCGAGTCCTCCGTCGAGCAGGTCACCGAATGTTTGCGGTCGGTCGCCGCCGAACAGAACGCGCCACCACCGGAACCCGCCGCGGAGGAACCCAAACTGGAAGGCGACGGAATTCTCGAAGGCATCGAGGTGAACCCCTAGGCGTCGGTGTCGTACCACAGTTCGATGCCCGGGTTCGTCGGTTCGTCGGCGCTGACCTGAACCTCGTCGGCCCCGATCCGGCCGGTGCGTTCGAGCACCCCGGTGCGTTCCTCCAACCCGCCCATGATCCGCGCCACCTGTTCGGTGACCGACAGGTGGGACGTGGCGACCGTCGCTCCGTGTTCGACAGTGTCCAGATCGATGGTGATCTCCCCGTCGGGTTGCGCCGCCAGCGGGGCGGCGAGCAGCAACGGGACCGGCGGCTGTTCGATTTCGGCCCGCAACGCCAACGTGACGACTTCACCGTCGGGGGTCAACGCGATCTTCAATTCCTCGACCCGCACCACGTCATGCACGTTCGTCCGGTTCGGGGACTCGACCACCAGGTCGAAGATGTCTCCGACCGTCGGCGCGTACTGGCTGCCCCACGCCCCCGGTTCGGTGGTGATCGAGTAGGTGCAACGCAGAGACGTGAGGTCTTTCAGGATGTGTTTCGCCTTGGCGACCAGCCCGTCGTGGCGGATCACGTCGGAGAACGAGTAGGTGCGTTCCCATCGGCCGAACGGGGTCGCGATCCCCAGCGACGAGGCACGCACGATGGCCGGGTCGGGCGGCGGGATCGGTTTACGGTTCCCGATCTGGGTGGCGGCGGTCGCCCCGAGCACCATCACCACCGACGCGTACTCCGACGCCGCCGAGTCGCATTGAAGCTCGCGGACCTGCACCCCCCACTTCCACGTCATCCGCTGCGACATGATGGTGTTGACCCACAGGTTGCGGGCGCGGCGGGGTCGCTGCATCCACATCTTCAAGTCCTCATCCACCCACCAGTCGAACCCGTTCTCGACCCGGGCGATGGCGTTGATCGCGTCGCGGATCGATTGACCTCTTTGTAGATCACCGACCACTTTGCGCCCGGAGTCGCCGGTCGTGTGGAACGTGATCCCGAGCGTCTGGAAGTTCTGGGTGTAGTTGACCAGGTTGCGGACAATGTCGAACTGGTCCCAGCCGCCCGGGTGGGCGGCGTCGTCCTCGTAGTTCTTGTCATCGAACAGGACACGGCGGGCGAGTAGCTGCCCGTAGTCCTGGGCGGTGATCGTGACGATGTGGTCTTCGGCGGTGAACGTGTCCTTCACGTCCACGATCCGTAGACGGCATTGCAGCACCCGGTTGCGGGACAGCAGGATGTCTGACACGAGGATCCGCATGAACCGCATCGCCGGGTCTTGGGTCGGCACCTGGATTTCGGCGGTGATGCCGTCGAAGTTGTAGGTGACGTTGACCGAGATCCAGTCGGTGATCGCGAACTCGCGAAGCTGGACTTCGGGCGTGTCCGGGTTCTTCAACACCACGTCCCACCACGGCGGTGCCTGCGGATCGAGCGGGTCGCTGAGCGTGGCGAGCGCACCGATGTCGATATCGCTCATTTCCCGTATACCCCGTTTACACCCACGTGTCGCGCCACTCGAACGTGATCTGGGCTACGCCCGGTGGACCGGCACCGGGGTCGCCGGAGTCCGGTGGCCGGGTTGACCACGAGAACCCTTTCAGACTGGGGTCGGCGGACGTGTCGGTGCCCGGCGGGGCGACCCACGGCGGGTTGCCTTCACCTTCCCGGCGGCGGGTGAACATGCCCTGCTGCGACTGGGGCAGGATGAACGCCGGGAGCCGTTGCCCGTCGGTCCAGATCGCGTACGGCCAGCCCGGTCGGGTCTGGGCGAGATCGTCCAACGTCAACGTGGACACCCCGGGCGGTATACGGAACCACTGGGATTGATCATCGACGTAGCCGAACCCGATGGGCTGCCGGTTGATGATCACCGACTTCGTGAACGAGTCGATGGTCACCATGTCGCCGGGCTGCTGGGTTTCGTAGTTGAACTTCAAGAACGACGACCCGGTGACACTGTTGGACAGCACGAACCGGGGGCTGACACCCTCCCCTTGGATCCGGGCCACCCAGTAGGCGGGGGCGTTCCCAGCGTTGACGATTTCAATCGACAGGGACTCATCGAGGACGCCGTCCACGACAGCGGTGGCCCGATGCAACGCGTACGACTCGATGTAGCAGCGGGGCGCGACCCATGACGCCGACAGCGAGTTGAACCGGGGCTGGGCGATGACGCACGCCGACTCCGCGCCGCGCATCGTGATCTGCCGGACCCGTTCGTCGTCATGCTCCGCGAAGATGAGCCGGGCACGTCGGTACGGCTGCAAGTAGCCGCGCAGCCGGTCCCGCAGCCGGGCTTCGGTCGCCGGGACCATCGGTCCGCCGCCCGGGTTGGGGATCTCGATGCGGTCCCCAGTGTCGTTGACCGACGGTCGCACCTTCAACGACAGTTCCAGCGTGACCGCCCGCGACCCGTAGAACTTGGTCACGTCGAGGGTGCCGTCATCGAGCGAGTTGTTGTATACCGCGGCACGGATCTCGGGTTGGGCGAACTCGTAGCTGCGCACCACGTACCCGTTGTCGCAGGACAGGTCGAGGACGCCGAGCAGCGGGGATTCGGTGTTGCGTTGCGTGTCGATCAGCCGGAAGTGCATCACGCCGGGGTGGACCGGCCAGTCCGGTGGACGGTCCGGGTCGGTGGTGACTTCGATGCGGGACACGTGGCTACCTCCGGCCGGTCATGACGTTGTAGACGTGGGGGACTTTGGCGAGCAACAGGTCGAGGTCTACCGGCTGAGTGAACACGGCGTTCTCGATCTTGACCATGTTGACCTCGCCGTTCGTGCCGGGGGCGGCGCTCTGCAACACGAGGTCGGTGAGACCGGACTGGTTCAACAGTTGCAACGCCCGCTGCGGCCGGGTCAACGGGATCACGGCTTCGGCCCCGGCCTCCCCGATCACTGCCAACGTCGCCCGGTGGAAGATCTCACCCATCGCGATGTGCGGGATGTTGGGGACTTCGATGGTGACGTTCGTGCCGGGAATGTGGACCGACGGGAGCAGGTCGATGAGCACGTTGACGGCGTCAATCGCGGAGTTCACGGCCGCTCTCAACGCGCCGACGATGAAGTTCGCCACGTCGGAGGCGAAGTTGCCGAGCGCGGAGATCACCAGTCGAGCAAGTCCCGCGAAGGCGTTGAAGATGCTGGTGAAGAACGTCTCGACGGCGGACAGCACAGTGTTGAACGCGTTGGTGAAGACGCTGAGCAGGCTGGATCCGAGGTTGATCAGGGCGAGGACGATCCCGACGGGGATCGTGGCGATCTTGGTGAGGATGTCGGTGATGAAGTTCGTCACCGCGGTGGTCGCCTGGGTGACCATGTCGGTGAACTTGCCCAGCACCGACGAGGCCAGATCCGCGAGCGCGGTCGCTGCCTGACCGGGCAGACCGAGCAGGTCGTTGACGACGTTGGTGATCCACGTGGCAACGGCGGTGAGCGCCTGCGAAGCCATCGACGCCACCTGGGAGAGCACCTGTCCGGCGAGACCGGCCAACGCCGTGAACGCCTGACCGGGCAGACCGGCGATGGCCGTCACGACGTTCGTGATGAACGTGGTGACCGCGTTGAACACGGTCGTCCCGACCGTGGCGAAGAACGAGCCGAGGGTGCCTGCGAGGTCACCGAGCGCGGTCAGGATCCGTCCCGGCAGCCCGGCGAACAGGTCGTCCAGGGAGGTGAGCAACGCCACCGCCCCATTGATCAACCCTTGGATCAGCGCCGACCCGGCCGTGACGAGCATCGACCCGAACGTGCCGAAGAACGTGAGGATGCGGCTGGGCAGTGTCGTCAGGAAGCTGAGACCGGCATCCCACGCCGCCTGGATGCCTTGCCACAGCCCGTCGATCATCGAGTGGCCGACGTTGAACAGGAACGTGCCGAGGTTCGCCAGGAGCCGCAGGATTGTGCCCGGCAACTGCTGGAAGAACGTGATGATCTGCGGGCCGAGCGAGATGATCCCGTCGAGCAGCCCTTGCGCCATCGAGACACCGATGTCGAACAGGGTCGAGATCGCGTCTTCGAGGAAGCCGATGATCTGGCCGGGCAGCCGCAGGAAGAACCGGGCGATGGCAGGCGCAGCCTTGATCAGCCCCCTGACCAGTGCGGCGATGATCCGTGCCCCGACCGGGAGCAGCTTGTTGATGCCCTCCACGATCCAGTTGAGGATCTTGATCGGCAGGGTGACGAAGAACGTCGTCATCGCCGGGAGCGCCCGGGCGAGGAACACGACGATCCGGCTGACGATCTCGATGCCCAACTGGGCGAGGTTGGCGATGCCCTGCATCACCCACACGAAGATCTGGGCCGGGAGCCGCACCGCCCACTCCGTCAGGAACCCGGCAGCGGCAATGAAGAAATCGAGCAGCGCCCTCCCGACCTCCGCGGCCAACCCCGGCAACGCCTGCAACCCGTTGACGATCTGGGTGAGCAAGAACTGGCCGAACTGGGCACCGAAGTTGGCGAGCGAACCGAGCGCTTGGAGCAGCAGGTTGCCGAGCGCGGCCCCGAGTTGGGCGGCGATCCCGCCGAGGGCTTGCAGCCCTTGCAGCAGCAGCCCGGGGATCTGGGCGGCGAAGTTGGCGAGCGCCTGACCGGCGGCGGCGAGCGCGCCCGGCAACTGTTGAGCAAGCCCGAGCAGCAGACCCGGCAGACCGGTGACGAAGTCGGTGATCGCCTGCCCGGCGGTGTCCAACCAGCCCGGCAGGGTCTCGGTGAAGAACCGACCGATGATCCCCGGCAACGCGACGAAGAAATCCTTGACCGCCTCCCACGCCGTGAGCAACGCCTTGGACACCGCGTCCCAGTGCTTGATGATCGCGACCAACCCGATGATCGCTCCGACCAGCAGCAGGATGGGGGCGAACGCAGAGATCATCACGAGGGAGAGCGCGGCGAACACCCCGACGAGAATCTTCAACGGGAGCGACAGCTTCGTGAACCACTCCCATGCCCGTTGGATGAACCCCTCGATCTGCGGCCAGAACTTCCACACGGCGAAGAACACGGCGGCAGCAGCGGCAACGACCAGCAGCGGCACGGCGACTGCGCCCAGCGCTGCGCCGAGCGACGCCATCGGGCCGACCGCGAACTCGGCCCCGGCCATCCCTCCGAACAGGTTGATAAGCCCGCCGATCAGCGACGTGAACTTGATGCCGGTGACGAGCTTGAACGCTTTCAGCACCCCGGCGAAGTAGAGGATCTTCCCGGCGATGGGGCCGATGTCCGGCAACGCCAGCAGCCCGGAGACGGCGTTGAGGATGCCGGTGATCCCGTCGATGAACCCTTGCGTCGCCCCGGACTCGACCTGCAACTGGGTGAACAGCAGTAGGGCTTCCACGAACTTCTGGATCGAGTCGGGGGAGAGTCCGATGCCCCGGATTTCCTCAGCGAACTCCGCGAGCGTCGGAACGATTTCCTCGCGCAGCCAGCGGATGAACTCGACTACACCTCCGGTGTCGCCGGTCAGGATCGGCTCCCCGATCAGCTTGACGATGTCCCCGATCAGTCCGGCCACCTCGCGCAGCACCGGCAACGCGTTCTCGAAGAACGTGCGAATCTCCCGACGGCCCCGGAAGGTGTGCGACCACTCTTGGAACCGGTCGGTGAGGTCTTCGACCCGTTTCATGAGCGGGTCAGAGGCGTCCGCCCCGATCTGCAAGATCTGCCCGAGACCGTCTGCGACGTTGGCGATGATCCGGCCGAGCCGCTTCGCCCGCTGCCACCACAAGTCGAGCTTGGCGGTGAGTTCCTCCTGGGTGGTGTTGTTGAGGAAGTCTTGGAACCGGGTGGCGATCCCGTCGATGGTTTCCGCGAAGTCGGCGGCGAGCGGAGCCGCCGCGGCGAACAGGCCGGGCAGCACATCCGCGAGCCGGATGATGACCCGCCCGAACGCGTCGGTGACCGTCTGCGAGTGGGCGAGGATCGTGCCGAACGCGTCGAGGTTCTTGTTCGACGTGAGCGCAGCCGCCGCCCACCGCACCGTGTTCGCCGCCGACTCCCCGATGTGCTTGGAGAACTCGGTCAGGCCGGGCCGCAGCTTGTCGGTGAGCAGGTTGGCGGCGTCTTCAAGGGCGGGCAGCAGATCCTCTTGGGCGGCTGCGCCGAACGACTGCCACGACTCCGCGATCTCGGCCATGTCGTCGTTGAACTGGTCGAGCGCTTCGGTCTGGACGCTGAGCGCCTGCTTGATGGCGAGGATCGCCGGGACCGCGGTGACGACCAGTCCACCGAGTGCCGCGCCTGCGCCGATGGCGGCGGTGCCGATGTTGGCGAGGATCGAGACGAGTCCGCCGCCGATCCCGGCGATCAGCTTGGCGACCCCGGCAATGGCGGGCAGGCCGAGCACGGTCGCCCAGGCGAACTTGCCGGACGGGAACGCCGTCAGCTTGTCGAACACCCCTTCGACGCTGTTGAGCAGCCCGCTGAACGGGTTCCGCTTCTTGCGTTCCGTGTCCACGCCCTTGCGGAACGAGGTGACGACCTTCTTCCCGGCGTCGGTCAGGTCGATGTTGTCGGTGGCGTCGGTGATCGACGCTTGGAGCGACTGACCCAGTTCGTCGCGTTGATCCCCGAACCCGGAGAACGCCCGTTTGAGCGCGTCCCCCAGCGCCGAGAACGGGTTGCGGCGACGGGACTCCTGCTCGACACCCTCACGTGTGCCGGTGGCGAACTGGACGCCGGAGTCCTCACCGCGGCCCTCGAAGTCAACGTCTCCTTGGGCCTTGTCCATCCCGCCGCCGAGGGCGTCGGGCAGATCTTTCTCGGTGGCCTTGCCGAAACCCTCCGCGAAGTCCTCGCCTGCGCCTTCGCCCTCTTTGTCGAGCTTGGCGTCCTCGACCCCCTTGTCGAACCCGTCCTTGATCTCCGAGGCGAGTCCGGCGGTGAGCGCCCGTATACGGACGAACGCAGTGCCGATGATCTCAGCGGCCATCGGGCCTCGCTACATCATCGGGCCTCCGTCGGCCGGTTGTATACCGGACGCCACCACCCACGACGGCAGCCCGGTCTCGTCGTCCACTTCGGCCGCGGTCAACGCGCTGTCCAGGCCACGTGCGGCCTTGACCCGCACCTTCTGATCGGCTTCGGAGTCGATCCGCCGCACGAAGTCCCGGTAGGCGAGGAAGTAGGAGATCTCGTACAGCCGGGCCAGCGGCACGTCCCCCAAGTACGCCCCGCCGTTGTGGAACGCGTACTCCCCGGCGAACCGCAGCCAGTTCTCCGTCAGGTGCGCGCAGAGACGCCCGACGGCAGAGTAGGGCGGTCCCCGGCGAACTGTTCGGTGATCCACCCGGCCATCTCAGCCAACTCGTTGACCCCGATCCCGTTCTCCGCGTCGTCGCAGAACTCCCAGAACGCGGCCTGGTCGGCGTCGATGATGGCGGCGTTGAGGATCTCCTTGACCGCCCGGGCCAACCCGCCGAAGTCCTCGTTGTTCTGGGCTTGCCCCATGAAGTCGAGGAACTTTGAGCCGGGCAGGGAGGACTTGCAGTGGATGGTGACCTTCCTGCTGCCATCCGGGGACTCCAACTCGAACTCGACGGACTGGGCGGGCACGTAGCCCTTGAACGATTTCGCCATGTCGAGTCTCCTTCTGCTTCCGGTTCTGGGTCTGGGACAGGGTAGCCGTATACCGCGCTACACAGGAATGGGGGCACCGGCCGGAGGCGGCACTGGGGCCGGGGTGCCGCCCTGGTTGATCTCGCCGCCGGTCAACTGTTCGGTCATCAGCCCTTCGGGCGGTGGGGGTTCGGCGGGTCCGGCGGGCATCTCGCCGGACAGGAGTTGCCCGATGTCCGACGGGATCCCGGCTTCGGCCGCTCCGGCTTCGCGTTGGGCGGCGAAGAATTCGGGGGCGAGCCGTTCGATCAGGACGGTTGCCATCTCCGGCGGGATGATCGCCTTCTCGATGGCGAGCCGGGTGAGCAGTTCTTCGTCGTTGGGGGCGTCGGTCTCCACGAACCCACGTGTGCGCCGCCACGCCTCCCCGGACAGCAGATGGTTCGTCCAGCCGGTGTCCGCCGCCTGCGACTTGTCGGGCCGGGTGACGATGGCGGACGTGTCCGCCCAGCACACGAACCGGCGGGCGACCTCACGTTCACCGTCGGACTCGCACTGCTTCAACAGCAACGGTTGCAGATACGCCGAGGTGAGACAGTCCACGATGAGCAGGACGAGCGGCTCGATGTGCGCCCGGTACATCGAGTCTTCGATGACGACAGCGTTCGAGTAGCGGACGTTGGCGACACCCTTGACGACCTCTTTGGGGATGTCCAACCCGGCCATGATCCGTTCGATCAGCCGGTCCGCCGCGGTCGAGATGTTCTGATCGACCGGGTCGGACAGCTTGATCGGCTTGATCGCGTCCCCGAGTTCGGGTGGGCCGGTAACCACCTTCGGTGTCACCGTCGAGACCGCCCCTTCGGTCTCTACCGAATCGACCGCCATGCCCGCAATCGAGTCGGCCAGGGTCTCGTCCTCCGCGGTGGCGGCGAACGCCGTGATCCCTTCGGGGATGAACACGAGACCGGCGTTCATCGCCCGGCGGGCCATCGCCCGCATCACCTGGTCGAGCAGCACCAGTTCTTCGCAGATGTCGAGCACGGCGACCATTGACGAGTCCGGCTCCAACCCCCACCGGGGGGACGGACGGAACAGACGGGCCACGAACGCGTTCTGATCGAGACCGATGTCGCCTTTGGCCTGCCCGGTGCGGGACCGCCGGATCCGGTAGCCGTTCCCGGCTGCGGTCAGTTCCTCCGGGGACAGAACCAGCCACTCCTTCTCCACCTGGGCCAAGTACGCCTCGCCGGGCACACAGAAGTTGAGGGCGAACGTGCGCAGCATCCCCGACTCCCGTCCCGGGGTGTGCTCCGTCAGTTCGTTGAGCAGTTCCTTCGCCTTGTCCGCCACCTTGTTGACGGTGTCGGGATTCCCGGCGTCCTCCATCGATTCGAGCCACACGTCCACATCGACGGGGGCGTCATCGTCCGAGACGACGACGGCGACGAACAGCCGGACCCGGGAGATGATCTGGCCGATCAGGCTGAACGCGTAGTGGATCTCCCCGATCTGGTCGTAGAACCGCCAGGCCGCGATCTGCCATTCGAGCGGGGCACGCTTCTCGTAGCGCTGCGCGCCCTTCTTCAAGTTGAGCCGCTGAACCGACCCGAGGATCGCCCGAGGGGTGTTGTACGGGATCGGATCCCCGCCGTGCCGGTCACCGTTGATGTCGAAGAACCGCACGTCGGGCAGCGTAGACGCCCCGACCCGGCGCGCCCGGGGGAACTACGGGGCGGCGGTCAGGGTCGGCTGCTCAACCTTGGGGCGGCGTTTGCGGGGCGCACGTGGCAGCATCCGGGTCGCCTTGTCTTTCTCGGCGTTCAAGTCCCGCCGTCGGGCGACGAGCGCCTGCTGCTGCTCGCTGATCGAGGCGAGTTCGGCGTCGATTGCCGCCACCCGGGCACGGATCGTCTGCTCGATCTCATCGAGCGACTGTTCTGGGCCGTTCTGGGTCATCGTCATCACCGCAGTATACGGGAACCGCTAAGGGCCGGAGTCATGGGTCAGCCGGATGTGGACATCGAGGGCGAGGGCGGCGACCCCGGCGACGGCGACCGCGGTGAACAGGTAGTCGCCCATCCCGTCCCAGTCGCCGGGCCACAACACCCAGACGAGCACGAGGATGAAGGCGAGCCACACCGACAGGCACCACGGGCAGGTGACCAGTTTGTACGTCCAGCGGGCAGCCGACCGGTTCTCCGCTCCGGCCTCCTGCACTTTGCGGAGCAGCCAGTCCCGGCCCGGCTGGCTCACCGTGTCCAACGTCGCCGCCTGCGTGACCCGGTATACGACCAGGCCCAAGAAGACGACGAGGGCGAGGTGGTCGAGCACTACCCGGCCGCGTTGACTTGTTCGAGTTCGGCGTCGGACAGCCAGTGGCCGAACACGACGAGCACGTACCGTTGCCCGCCGGTCACCCGCCGGACTTCATGCCACGTGGTCGCGTTGAACCCGACTACTTCCCCGCGATGCAACTCCATGTCGTGCCCTTCCACGATCATTTCGCCGCCCTGGAACTCGTCGGACAGCAGCAGTGAGAACGACACGGTCCGACCGTACGAGAACGGCCAGTGCCGTTCCATGTCCCGGTGCCGGGCGAACTTGTCGCCCACGTCGTAGCGGACGATGCTGGCCTTCACGTGGCTCACGTCGGTGGCGAAGGTGTGTGCCACTTCGGTGGCGAGGGCGAGCATCAAATCGTGGATCTCGCCGGGCGGTGACACGGCGGTGCCGGGCAGGCCACGGTTGCCGACCCGTTGGATGCGCGGCCAGTCCTCGAATCGTTCGATGAGCGCATCGCACACGTCGTCGGCAAACACCCGGTCCCACTTCGCCGCCTGGGCAGGGGCGTCGTAGGGGAGGATGGTGCTAACCGGCTTCCTCCACTTCGATGGGGGCGAGCAGCGCTTCCTGCATCGAGTCGAGCTTGGTCCGCAGTTCTTCGGCCCGCACTTCGATGGTGGGTTGCAGGTCGATGGCGGCACGGGTCTCTGCGGACAGGTGGGCACGGTCGAGGATCTCGCGTGCGGCCATCACCCGGGCTTCCTCGTGTCGGCCGTGAACGGCGACGTATACCAGCGTCTTGATCGCCACGTCGGTGGCTTCGACCAGCTTGACGTAGCCCTGGACGAGTTTGGCCCGGACGGCGACTTCGACCGCGGCTGCCGCCTCATCGACGGACAACGGCTGCCGGGGGATGTCCACCCGCGGCAGCGTATACGCGAAACAGCCCCTCCCGAGGGGAAGGAGGGGCCGGTCCAGGCTTTGCCGGAGGTTGCGTCACCCGTAGAGTCACCCGCCCCCACTGGAAGCGGCAGACCCCGCCCATTGAAGGGCCGGTGCCCACTCGGTCTCACCCGTACACCTAATACAACGTCCCGTATACGGGATTATTCCCCCCAGGTGAGGATCCCGGCGAGGATGTCCGACGCCTCCCGCTGCGTGGGGTACGGCCACCCGTTGTGCCCGGCGCACGTTTCGCCGTATCCGGCGACGAGGGACCGGTCGTCGGACAGGGACCGGCCGCAGTTGATGCACGCCGAGTAGGCGACGCCCAGCTTGCGGGCCGTCTTCCAGTCGAGCCGGTCGCTGGCCTTCAACCCGATGCTGGACGCCCGCCCGGCCTTGCGGAACACGATGGAGCCGTGGCTGATCGGGATCGCCCGCTCAGCCCACAGCACCGTCTTGTCGTAGCGGCCCTTGCGGACCCGGTAGTACGTGCCGTCCTTGGCGTACATGCCGGGTTCGGTCACCCGGTCGGCTTCGGCCTCAGCTTTCGCCGCCCCGGTGAGGCACTCGCCGTCCTTGTGGAACGTGACCCACTTGCCGCGAGCGAGACCGGTGTCCTGTTTCTGGATCCAGCCCGCGTGAGCGGCGACTTCGCCGCCGCACACCCCGCACTGGCCGGGGTACGAGTTGGGGCGGAAGCCGGGGTTTGTCTTCGGGATCTTCAACAGTTTCTCGATCACCCCGGACGCCTGCTTCGCGGAAATCGCCCAATCCTCAGCGAGCGCCGTGGCGACCGCAGCGACGTAGTCGTCGGCCGGGTCACGCTCAGCGACGAGGGTGCGGATGAAGTTCATCTGCGATTCGGTGGCTGCCCGGCCGGTGATCGGGCTGCGGGTGGGGCCAGCGGTGACGGAGGGGACCATCGGGACGCTGGTCAGCGGCGGCAGACCCGGAGGCGGCATCGCCGCGTCGATGGCTGACGCGGCGTCCGGCATCGTCCACTCATCCTCGGTCTCGCCCCACGTGGGGTGGGCGTCGAGTTCCTTGATCACCGCTTCCACGGAGTGATGGGCACGGCACCGGCCGCAGCCGTCGGGGTAAAGGTCGGGGGCGGGACGGGTGTGGTCGGCCTCGTTCACGACGACGTAGTGGCAGTCGCAGCCGCAGTTGATCTCGTCGTAGTCGGGAACGGTGATTTCGCGGGCAGCCCACGTCGGGCGCGTGCCGCAGCCGCAGCGGTCCATAAGCAGGGTGAGTCCTGTGCCCGCACAATTCGGGCAGTCTGGGTCAGGTCGGTATGTCTCGGTCATGCTGGGTACAACATACCGTAAACCGGAAACCTTCCCTCTTACGAAACCGATTCGGCAAGCTCCGTGAGCAGGTCGGATTCGGCCTGGGACCAGATGATCCCGGCGGCGGCGACGGCGTCGAAGTCCTCGTCGGACACCTGGAACGTGTCCGCCACCCGGTGCGCCGACGATTCGGGCACCAGGATCAGGGCGCATCGGCAGTTGATGATCTCGTCCAGCGGGGCACGTGGGTCACCCGGGAAGTTGAGTTGCTGACCGGTGGTCGGCCAGTCCTTGAACGACGATCCCGGCTTGCGCACCTTGCCGTGCAACCGGCGGTGGGATTCGCGGACCTTGGCGTCACCCCGGGAGATCCACACGAGCCGGTGGTTCTCCCCGACCGTCTTGTTGACGGCGTCGATCAGGCTCACCGGCATCTCGGCGGCGGGCCGCGACGGGAACGGTGTCCCTTCGGCGCGGGCCTCGCGGGCTTTGCGGGTGTCGATCACCATCGCCCGGGTCTGGGCGCGTTCGGCTGCCGCCCGCCACTTGTCCTCGCTGACCCCCAGGTTCGTCGGGACGGTGGCGGACAGCCGGGTGGCGGCGGTGCGAGCGGCGGCGTGCTGCCAGGCGGTGTCGGCCCGGAACACCTGGGCGATCTGGCGGGTCGTCGCCGCCGGGTTGTCCCGCCGGACCCGTTCCACCACCGTCTGCCAGTGCTGATGCGATTCGTCCAGCGCCGTCTCCCAGATGCCCTTGGTCAGTTCCCCGACGATCTCCCCGATGAACGGCTGGACGATTTCTTCGAGGATCTCCTGCTTCGACCACCGTCTGCCGAACGGACCCGGCGGCGCGGGCGGACGCGGGAACGGTAGTTCCTCCTTGCCGTTGATCAGTTCGTCCAGAATCTCCCCGAACAACGGCTCGATGGTGCCGAGCGTCGCCCCCGGTGTCGTATACCAGTCGGGGAACCGGGTCTTCAACGACTTCGCCATCTTGTCGGCGGCGCGCACCACCGCCGTCGAAGCGGAGGGGACGGCGCTGACGGCACCGGAGATTTCGGCTTGCGCGACGTACGCCGCCGCGGCGGCGTAGAGAAGCTGCGCCTGCGCCTCGACGGCGTCACGGGCCTGGGCGGCTTCGGCCGCGGTCGCCATTCACCGTCCTCTCGCGTCGTTGTACGCCATGCCGATCACGGTGAGC
>Ga0066905_100000042_pt1 | contig 20719 bp, 25 predicted proteins | sample PanSoiMetaPlot36_FD_67483 | JGI IMG/M metagenome (GOLD analysis project Ga0066905, IMG submission 67483) | Tropical forest soil microbial communities from Panama analyzed to predict greenhouse gas emissions - Panama Soil Plot 36 (version 2) | ecosystem: Environmental > Terrestrial > Soil >... | reverse complement strand
CCCAACTTTTTGCGGCCGGGAAAATGAACTCTAATGGGGTAATATTACATGAAAGGCCGTCACACGAAGCCAACAGCGTTGAAGGTGTTGCAGGGTAATCCCGGCAAGGGTCCGCTACCGAAAAATGAACCGAAACCGACCGGCCGCGCCGTCAAACCGGAATGGCTGGCACCGGACGCGGCAGCGGTCTGGGATCAATACGCGCCGATTGTGGAAAAGATGGGATTGTTGACCGATGCCGATGCGGAAACGTTTGCGCGCTGGTGTCAGCTTTCGGCCGAGTTCCGCCGGCTGCAGTCAAAGTTCCCGGCCGCGAAGATGACGCGCATGGACAACCTGGAAAGCCGGTTCGGGCTGGACCCGAGTTCGCGCGCCAGGCTGGGGGCCTCGGGCATCCAGCAGCCGGAGAGCAACCCATTTCAGGCCACGGGATGAAACGCGACTACGTGGCGATCGCCGAGCAGTACGCCCGGGATGTTCTGGCCGGCGCGGTTCCCGGCTGTCGCCTGGTCCGGCTGGCGTGTGAACGCTACCTAACCATCGTGGCCGAAACGCCACCCGATGCGCAGGCTGTCTGGAGGGTCATGCGCACCGTCGAGAACCTGCCGCACGTTAAAGGCAAATGGGCCCGGACCCGCGAGAACCTGATTCTGGCGCCGTGGCAAGTGTTCATTGTCGTGAACGTCTTCGGGCTGAAACGCGCGGATGGCACGCGCCGCTACCGCCGGGTCTACATCGAGGTTCCGCGCAAGAACGGCAAATCGAGCCTGACGGCCGGCCTGGGTCTGTACATGCTGGCTGACGATGACGAGATCGGTGCCGAAGTGTACAGCGGCGCCACGTCCGAAAAACAAGCCTGGGAAGTGTTCGGCCCGGCCCGGCTCATGGCTCGAAACACCGTGGACTATCAGGATGCATTCGGTGTGCAGGTCGGCGCCAAGAACCTGCACATCATCCGGACCGCATCGAAATTCGAACCCATCATCGGCAAGCCCGGCGACGGGGCATCGCCATCGTTCTCGATCACGGATGAATACCACGAGCATCCGACAGCCGATCAATATGACACGATGGTCACCGGCATGGGTGCGCGCGAACAACCGATCGCCTGGGTGATCACGACCGCCGGTTCGGACACATCAGGACCGTGCTACAACCTGCGCCAGACGGCAGTCGAAACGCTGGAAGGCAAAATCGAGAATGACGAACTGTTCGCGCTGATCTACACGATTGACGAAACGGTAGACTGGACGTCAGAGGAAGCCTTGCGCATGGCTAACCCGAACATGGGCGTCAGCGTATTCGATGATTTCCTGCGCACCGAACAGCGCAACGCGATAAACAATCCCTACGAGCAAGCGAAATTCAAAACAAAGCATCTCAACATCTGGGTGACCGCCGCTGCGCCCTATTTCAATATTGAACTCTGGAACCGGCTCGCCGATCCCAAACTGAACGAGGCCGAATTCTACGGGTTGCCTTGCTTCATCGGGTTGGACCTGGCCAGCAAGCTGGATATCACGGCGGTGATCCGGTTGTTTGTGCGTGATGAGCAGGATGGCAAACATTTCTACCTGTTCCCACACCTGTACATCCCGCGTTCACGTGCAGAGGATCCCAAGAATCGGCACTATCTCGGTTGGGTTGAAGGCGGGTATCTCACGGCTACACCCGGGGAAATAACGGACTACGATTACATCGAAGCGGACCTGAAGGCGGATGCCGAACACCATAGCATCATGTCACTGGGCGCCGACCCGCACAATGCAACACAATTGCTGACACATTTGCAGTCGTGGATCGGGGCAGACAAAGTCATCGAAGTGCCGCAGACCGTTGTTCACCTGAGTGAGCCGATGAAAGAAGTGCAGGCCGTGATTGTTGATTCGCGCATCCACCATAGCGGCAATCCATGCCTGGCCTGGCAGATCGGAAACCTGACTGCGCAGGAAGATCGCAACGCAAATGTGTTTCCGCGCAAAGAACGCGAAGAGAAAAAAATTGACGGCGCGGTTGCGCTGATCATTGCAATGAATCGCGCGCTGCTGCACGTGCCCGATCCCGGGCCCCAGCTTTACATCCTTGGGTGATAAAATGTTGACCCCTCGACAGCAGCAAATAGCGCAGCTTGTCGCGCAGGGTCTCAGCGCAAAGGCCATTGCGGAACGAACCGGGCTCAGCGTTGTCACTGTGCGCGCATACATCCAGCGGGCTGCGGATCGCATCCAGATTGCAGGCCGGCCCCGTCACAAACTCACCATTTACACCCTGACCGTATCCAAATAGACACCCGAATTTTGGGCCTGACGGCGCGCGTGTGATTCCGACCATCATGCGCCTATGCGCGCATACTCCGTCTTTGAGGTCCGATCGGTCGATGATGACCAACGCATCATTGAGGGGATAGCTACAACCCCGAAAACTGACCGGGTCGGCGATATCGTGGAACCCAAGGGCGCGCAATTCGGTTTGCCGCTCCCGTTTTTGTGGCAGCACGATCGCCGCTCGCCCATCGGGTCCGTCGTGAAAGCGGACGTCACCGACAAGGGAATTCGCGTCAAGGTTCAGATTGAAAAAGATGATGTGCCGGGTCCGCTGAAGGATTTGCTCGACCTGGCCTGGCGCACCATCAAAAAAGGTCTTGTGCGCGGGCTGTCCATCGGGTTCAAACCGATTGAGTCAGCCGATATCAACGGCACATGGGGCGTCCGATTCATCAAATGGGATTGGCTGGAATTATCGGCCGTCACGATCCCGGCGAATATGGACGCCAGCATCCAGACAATTAAAACACTCTCAGGGAATGACCCCACTGTGTTCAGCACGGGATTCCCGCAAAGCCCCAGTGTCCTGGGCCCCGTGAATACCTACAAAACCAGGGGCTCACCAATGAACAACCAACAAAGAATCGCCGAACTGGAAAATGCAAAGGACCTGGCAGTCCAGCGCATGGACCAGATCAATGAGATAACCGCGAACGATGATTATCGCGGCAAGGATGAAGCCGAACGGGCAGAGTTCGATAAGCTGGCCGCTCAACTGAAACAGATCGACGCGGAATTGGCGGACCGCCGCATTGTCCTGACTGCGCAAAGCAAGGCCGCAACCACAGTAGTCGCGACCGACACCGCCACCGGATCACAGGCGCGATCCCAGCGGATTGCGGTAAAATCGCGCGACGAACCCGGGATGGGATTCGCCCGTGTGGTTCAGGCGATGGTTGCTGCCAAGACGAGCGGCATGGGCGCACATGACATCGCGCGCAAAGCCTGGCCCGATCATCCAGAGGTCGCAAAAGAAATCGAAATCATGCAGTGGAAGGCGGCGGCTGCTGCCGGTACGACGACTGACTCCACTTGGGCCGGGCCGCTCGCAGTCATTCAACCGCTGGCATCCGAGTTCATCGGGATTCTACGTCCGCTGACGCTGATCGGTCGCATTCCTGGACTTCGTAATGTGCCGTTCAATTCGAAGGTGCCGCGTCAGGATTCATCGGGAACCGCGCACTGGGTTGCACAGAACGCACCCAAGCCGGTGACGGTGATGGCGTTTAGCTCCGTCGATTTTCCAATTTACAAAATGAGCAAGATTTGTGTTTTGACGAAGGAACTCGTTGCGATTTCGAATCCCAGTGCATTGCCGCTGGTGCGCGATTCAATGGTTGAGACGCTGGTCCAGTTCATGGACACGCAATTCATTCTTTCGACAGTCGCTCTTTCGGCCGGCGTCAACCCCGCTTCGATCACGAATGGTGTGACAGGCACGGCATCATCCGGTACGGCTGAAGCCAATATGCGGCAGGATTTGCGCGTCCTGGCAAAATCGTTCAGCGATAACAATATCCCGTTGTCTGAAGTCACGTTCGTCACGAGCGAGGGGATCGCGTTCCAACTGGCGACCGCCGTCAATGCGCTTGGGCAAACCTCATTCCCCAATATGGGCGTAACGGGCGGCACGCTGTACGGCGTGACCACCGTTGCATCGAATGCGGTGACCGAAGCGCAAATCGTCGGCGTGCATGCGCCGTCGGTGTTGGTCGGCGAGGAAGACGGTCTAGAAATTTCCGTCAGCGAGGAAGCAACGTTGCAGATGGATGACGCGCCAACCAATCCGCCGACGTCTGTCACAGTGCTCGAAAGCCTGTGGCAAACGAACCGGGTCGGTATACGGGTGGAGCGTTTTGCGGGCTGGTTGAAGGCGCGCTCATCGCCGGCGCCCGTGAACCGGATTCACACGATCGCCTACGTCTAAACCTGACGTATTGGCCGGCGGCCCGGTGCGGGATTGCAGTTCCCCGCTGTACCGGGAATATGCGGAATCATTGCGTGGTCAGGTGGGGGACTTCCGCCTGACCATTCGCAATCAGGTCGTGTTAGATACCGGGGGGCCGCGCTGGACGCACGAAAAGTTCAAGCGCGTGGGGTTTTGCCGGCAGGCATTCATCGAAGAGGGTCGGTGTCCGACCGGCACTCGCGTCGATGGCGTTTTTATGGTGGACGCGGATGTGATTCTGGGGCCTGACGTGCTGCGTCGGCTTTGGGAAGTGGATGCCGATGTTGTTTATGGCGTGTTCTGGACTGACTGCGAGTGGGGCGGATTCCGGGCTGACTGGCCGCAAGTCTGGGATATAAATCCCTACGGCTGGACACCGGAATGCATGGCCGCGCTGCGGGCGCCTGGAATAAATGAAATCGAGGTATTGGGTGGTGGCGCGTGCACGCTGATTCGCGGCCGTGGGTTCGAATCGCATTACTGGCCTTTGCTTCGATCCTTTGAGCGAAGCCACAGCATGATGGCGGGCGAGGATCGGACGTTCTGCCTTGGGCTGGAGTGTCGCGGTATTCGCCAGGTCGCCGTCACGGGCCTGCAGATCACGCATCGGTACGGGGAATGACCGGATACGGCTGGCTGGCGTGCGATCCGTTGGCTCCGAATGTGATCGAGGGCGTTGTGTTTGATGCTACGCTGCCGACGCGGCGGGAAGAATACAACTTGCTGGCGCGCGTGGCGCGGCTGGAAAGCGACATGGCTTGGGATGCGGCAACCGGCTTCAGGCCGGATTGGCACGTGGCTCCGTATATCCTTGCTGCTCTTGGATACGGCGTGATCGCATCGGATCATGATCCCCGACACCTGGACATGCCACGGCACCCCAGCGTCGAACGAATCATCCACGATCTGAATGATCCCGTTCCAATCGAAGATGGCGGCGTGGATTTCACTTGCTGCATTTCTGTGCTAGAACACGTTGCGGCGGAAACCCGGCTGTCATTCGCACGCGAAGCGGCCCGGGTCACCTATCCCGGCGGCTTGTTGTTAGTAACTGCGGATGAGATCGAGCCGGTGATTCTCGCCACCCTTTTCAGTTCGGATTTCGATTGCGGTGAGTTCCAGCCGCTGGAAGGTGAGCAACTGCGGCCGCGCGTCGCCTACGTGGTAGGCCGGAGAAACGCGGCATGATCTTGCTGGGCCAGCCCAGCTATGACGGAGTCGCGGATGGAACGGCGGTCGATCGGTTGCGAATGATTGTACCTAGTGGGCTCAGATGCGAGCCATGCCCGATTATCGCGACCGATGTAGTGAATGCGCGGGCAAGAATCGCGGATATCGCATTGCAAGAGTCGGGCGTTTCGCATGTTCTCTGGATCGATGCCGATATGCGGTTCCCGGCGGACACGCTATGCCGGTTGCTTGCGCACGGGCTGGACATCGTCGGCGCCAACTGTCGCGGTCGCGGTGAACCTCACCTGCCCACGGCGCAGATCAATGGCCAAAGCGTGCAGCCGGCGACGGGCCTACAGCGCGTCGATGTGGTTGGGTTCGGAATCGTTTTGACTTCGATAACTGCGCTGCGGCGAACGCAGCAAACGCAGGGCGATCCGCTCTTCCTGCAAGAATGGGTCGGTCGGGTCAATGGCAAGCCGATATATCGCAGCGAGGATCACTTTTTTTGTGGAAAGGCTCATGCAGCCGGCTTTCCGATCTATGTCGATCACGACCTGTCGAAAGATTGCAGGCATATCACCACGATGGAGTTGAAATATGAAGCTGTATGAAGGCCACAACGGGAATCAGTACCAATCAGAGGATCCACACCTTGCGTATCCGATCTACGCGAATCCCGACGAACTAAAGTTCATGCTGCAACACGGGATCGTGACCGAAGTAAAGCGGCCGGATCCTGTAATCGTCGCCGGCGAGCCATTCGGTGCGAGCGTTGACCCCGCGCCGCCGGCCGCCAGGCCGAGTCGCCAGTATAGACGTCGAGACCTGAACGCCGAGGAAGCAACCGACATCGTGGCCGAAGTGGTAGAGGAAACCGTAGAGGATTCGGATGCGTCTGCGTGATCGGGCCGTTGCGCTGTTACGCAAATGGGGCAGCCCCTGGATGGGACGCGGCCGGTTCTGGTGGCCGCTGATCAATGAGCCATCCCCGGGCGCGTGGCAACGCAATGAGCCGCTGGCCCTCGAAACCGTCCTGGCTCACCATGCAGTATATGCCTGCGTCACGCTGATAGCATCGGACGTCGCGAAACTGCGGCCAAAGCTGGTTATGCAGGACGCAAACGGCATCTGGACCGAAACCACCAGCAGCACGTTTTCGCCCGTCCTGAACAAGCCGAACCATTTCCAGAATTATATCCAGTTCAAAGAATCGTGGACGCTGTCGAAAACGATTACCGGGAATACGTATGTCCTGAAAGAGCGCGACGAACGCAATGCGGTGCGCGCCATGTTCGTCATGGATCCGACCCGCGTATCCGTCCTGGTCTCGCCAGATGGCAGCGTGTTCTACGAATTATCGCAGGATGATCTTGCAGGTTTTGAAGGGCCCGCGCGCATACCAGCGAGCGAAATCATCCATGACCGAATGAATACAATTTTCCACCCGCTTTGCGGTACATCGCCGATCTTCGCGTGTGGTCTGTCTGCAATGCTTGGGCTGTCGATCGAACGCAATGCCGCCACGTTTTTCACAAACAACAGCATACCTTCCGGAATCATCACGGCCCCTACCCCGATTCCCCAAGAGCTAGCCGACCAGTTCTCGATTCGCTGGCGCAGCCTCTATTCGGGCCAGAACGTGGGCCGTGTCGCGTTCCTTGGGAACGGCGCCTCTTTCGCTCAACTACGCATGACAGCAGCGGATTCGCAGCTAATCGAACAACTGAAGATGACGGCCGAAACGGTATGCTCCGCGTTCCACGTGCCGCCATTCAAAATTGGCGTGGGCCAGATGCCGACGTATAGCAACGGCGAAATCCTGGACCAGCGCTATTACTCCGATTGCCTGCAATCCTACATCGAAGCCATGGAATTGTGTCTCGATGAAGGGCTGAATTTGAACGAACGCAAAGAGGGCCGTTCGGGGATGCTGGGCGTCGAACTCGATCTAGACGGCTTGCTGCGCATGGATACCGCGACCCTGTTCGACACATTGGGCAAAGGCGTTGGCGGTTCGATCCTGGCACCAAATGAGGCGCGCAAGCGGGTCGATCTGCCGCCGCTGGATGGTGGCGAGTCGGTCTACATGCAACAACAAAACTTCAGTCTGGCCGCGCTGGCCGAGCGCGACCGCGACCAGCCATTTGCCAAGCCCGAGCCCGCGCCAGCCGCGCCGACGCCAACGCCGGATGACGAAGATGCGGATCAAGCCGAGGCCGTGGAATTTCTGCAAGTGAAAGAAATCTGCGATGAATATGTCTACGCTGGACATCACTAAAGAAATTCTATCTGCCACGGAACGCAGGTTAGAAATTCGCGCGGCGGCGTTGCAGGAACGCGACGACAGGCTGGAAAAGCGGGTCGCGGATCTGGAGGCGCGGCTAGCTGCCCTACCCTTGGGCGCAATGGGTCCCGCTGGCCCGATCGGGCCGACCGGCGTGGCAGGGCCGCCCGGGCCGCAAGGTGAGATCGGGCTTCGCGGTGAGCGCGGCCAGGATGGGCCGCAAGGGCCACAGGGCGCGCCCGGGCCAACGGGACCGCCCGGACCAATAGGCGACATTGGTTTGCGTGGCGAACGCGGTCCAGAGGGCGCGCAAGGGCCTCAGGGCCCGCCGGGGCCATTGGGAGAACCAGGTATGCCCGGTGCTCGCGGCGAACCAGGCCCGCAAGGCGCAGCCAGCACTATCGAAGGCCCACCAGGCCCGCCCGGGCCACGGGGTGAGCGCGGGGTTGAAGGGCCGGCCGGAATTCCCGGACCACTCGGCCCGCAGGGCCTGCCCGGGCCGGCCGGACCGCAAGGCGAGCGCGGGATCCCCGGGCCTATCGGAGTGCAGGGCGAAATCGGTTTGCGCGGTGAGCGTGGGCTAGAGGGCCAGCCGGGCCGCGACGGTCGCGATGGACAGGCGGGCACGCGCGGCGAGGCCGGCAAAGATGGGAAAGATGGCCGCGACGGTATCAGCCGCGATGAAGTTGGTGACGCAATCATTGCAGAAGTCAAAGAGGCCATGACCGTGTTTGGGTCGAGCCTGCGCGCGGAGTTGACAAGCGAAAAGCTGGTATATGTCGGACTCTGGAAAGCGGGCGGCGAATACCGGAAAGCTGAACTCGCGACCTACGACAATCAGCCATGGCATTGCAATGTGACGGGCACAAAGGCGCAGCCGGGCACAAATAGCGACTGGACGTTGTTCGTTCGGAAAGGTCGGGACGCGCGTGATCGGACTGGATGAACTGAAAGAGTTCCTGAACATCACGGGCAACGAGAGCGATGAATTGCTGGAGCAGCTTGAACAAAGTGCAGTCAGCATCATCGAGACATGGCAGGGGATCACGTATCCGGCCGCCGGCCAGCAGGTCGAGTACATTCGCGGCCCGGGCGCATCCGATCTGTACCTGCAATTTCGTCCATCCGCAGACCCAACGCAGGTACTTGAGCGGGATGATGTCGGGGCTGCAGGGACCGCGATTACAGATTGGGTGCGCCGTGGCAATTTTCTGGTTCGCAAAGGTTCAGCACTCTGGCGAATTGGTTCGGAATATCAGGTGACATATCAGGGTGGCTATGATCTGGATGAGCCGGGCAATGTGCGCCAGGCTGTCAAATCTGTTGTCGCGTTATTGTTCCAGCGGCGCGGCGGCGAACTCCTACAGTCGGAAACGATCGGACCGTATAGCTACACGCTTTCATCGACCAGCATATCGGCGCAGGTGACGGACATCTGCATTTCGTTGGGGCTGCACCGCATGTTGGTAGTCTCATGACTCAGGGGCCATCGCTGCACCAGCGCGCAAATACTTTGCTGACCCGGATCGGCTCGCCGGTCACGTTCACGTTTACACAGACGACCATCAACGAACTCACGGGCGGCACGATCGCATCAGCATTTTTCGTATCGGGCCATGCAATCCCGGACACAGATGATCAGCCAAAAGTTTATCAGGATCTTGGGCTAATTATTGGAAAGGCCGTGACGCTGTTGTTTTCGCCGTCCGCGTATGGCGAAGTGCCGCAAATCGGTTCGACCGTTGTCTGGGGTGGAACCACGTATACGGTCCGGTTCGTGTCCCCCCATGAACTGGACGCAACCGCCATCCTGGTCAAAGTGGTGATCAGCCTGTGACGACGCAGTACGATATTCAGGTGGCGATGCGCGAGCGTCTGCTAACACTCGCCGTGTGCACGACTGGATCGGTGACCCTCAGCGCCACGGCCACCGGCTACGCGCGCGCGGCCGGCTCGTTCCTGGCCGATGGTTTCCGGGCTGGAATGGCAATCACAACGGCAACCGGTTTCACTGTGCCCGGCAATAATGCAACACCGAAGATCATCACGGGCGTGGCGGATCTGACGCTGTCCTGTGCGGGCACGGTCGCGGAGGCGTCAGATGTGGGCCGGGTGCTGGCTGTCGGATTGCCAACAGATCGCGCCTGGGAAAACGATGATTTCCAGCCACAGACCGGCCGGCCATTCATCGAGGAACAATTCCCGAGCGGACCGACGGCGCAGGTGACCGTCGGGCCGGGCGGCGACTGGGAATTTGAACCGCTCTACATCGTCAGCATCTTTGTTCCGTATAACTCGGGATTTGCGGCCGCCGCGAAATATGCGGATGCGTTGCTCATACATTTCGCGCCGCGCACGGCGATCCCCATCGGTAACGATTTTCTGCGCGTGCGTCATGACGTCGGCCCATTCCGCAGTCAGCTTTTGCGCGATGAGAATGGCTTTTCATTTATCAGTGTGTCCATTCCCATCCGCTTGCGCACCCCAAATGTGATTTGAAGAGAGGTCACCGTGCCAGCACAGACCGCGCATAATATCCTGATCGCCTATAAGGCGGAAACGACATTTAATGTCGCGCCGACGAATACCGGAGCATTTCGTTTCCGGCCGAATGCAGGCACCGGCCTGGAACTGGTTCGCACAACCATCAATCCCGGCGAAATCCGCAGTGACTTGCAATCGCCAATGGGTCGGTTGGGCAGCGGATCGGTAACCGGAACATTCCCCGGTGACCTGAGTGTCGGGTCATTCGATCCGCTGTTAGAGGCCGCATTGCGCGGGACCTGGGTGGCCGCCGTCAATATCACGCAAGCCACCATGACCAGCATCACGACAACAGCGGGTCCACCCGGAACCATCGTCGCGGCTGGCGGATCCTGGATCACGCAGGGCGTCCGCGTTGGGGATGTTGTCCGGCTTACCGGTCACGCACAGGCTGGGAACAACAACCGCAACCTGCGCGTCACGGCAGTCACGACTACAACCATAACCGTTGCGGAGACCCTGATAGCGGACGCGGCGCCTGATGCGACGTTCACGCTGACTATCGCGCGTAAGGTGACAAACCAGGACGTCCCCGTTCGCCGGAGTTTCTATTTCGAGCGCTACGACCAGGATATTGACCAGTCCATCCTTTATGGCGGGTGCCGGGTTGCCAGCCTGAACATCATTGGAGCGGCGGATGCGATGGCCATCATCGAGGTCGGGTTTTTGGGCGCGAGTGCGACGGAGCAAGCTACAGGTGCATCGCCGTTCTTCGTGTCGCCAACGCTATCCACAACGACAGCACTGGTGTTCGCCGATGCCACGATCCGGGAGGGTGGCGTTGATGTTGTGAATCTGACCGGCATGAATATCACGCTGGATTTGACGGCCGGCGTTGTGCCTGTGATCGGATCACCCGTCCCGTTCGACGTCTTTGACAACAGGCTGAATGTGTCGGGCACAATCTCGGCGGTGCGTGGCGACCTCACCCGGTTCACACGCTTTCGCAATGAAACGGAAGCGGAACTTTCTGTGCTGCTGGTAGAGCCCGAGGCGGAACCCAAGGACTTTCTCCACATCTTCATCCCGCGTATCAAGCTGACGAGCGTTGCCGCTCCATTCGGTGGCGAAAACGCGGTGATCGAGACGGCCAATTTTATCGTCGGCAAAAAAGAAGAGGCTGGCACGACCCAATACGATGATACGACGGTCGTATTTTCCACGAGTGCGCCATAGGGGTGCTGCATGGCTGACTTGTTTACGGATGTGGATGGATATGTAGCGCGATCCGAAAAGCCGGTCACGATCGAGGCTGGGCCGGGCTGGGTTGGCCGGGATGGAACGCCCAGCACCCTGGACGTCATCAGCTATGATTGTCCCGCGTTCGTTCGGCGGCTCGATGCACTGGATAAATCGGTGGACCTGCCGGAGTCTACGCCAAGCGAGCGACAGGCGATTATCATGGCTATGGCTTCTGTCGTGGGTTGGTCAGGCTGGGAGAACAATGGCGGGCCGGCCGAATTCAACGATGCGAACTTGGCACGGCTGCTGACAAAGGTTCCTAGCCTGATGGCGCGCGTACGCGTTCAGTCAGAAAAATCAAACGGTTTTTTTGGCGAGACCTCGCGCGACTCTTGAATGAGCGCGCGAGGTTTGAAGGGTGGATGCGCGAGCCTTGTGGCGATCCACAGAAGAAAAATGTTTCGGTGCGCGGTTACTGGATGTCACTTTTGGGTGCGCACAATCAGCAATTGCGACAGCGGGCAAGAAAAGAACTGATACAAGAGCCCGACATACCCGGCCGGGTCGCCTACCTCTGGCGCTGGTGGTCTGAACTGGACAGGGGTCGGCGGTATGGGATGAATGGTGCCGAGCCGCTTGCCTTTCTGGACATTGAATCATGGGCCAGGTTATCGGGTCGCCGTCCCACCCATACGGATATCGAATCGCTCATCGCTATTGATCGCGTCGTGTTGAATCCTGGCAAGCGCGAGGGCTGAAGAATCATGGCCATGGATGATGGCTCTAGAGATATCGAAAAAATTAAAAAGATGCTCGATCGTCGTATCCGCGATTTTGAAACGCAAATCGGCGATGCCGTGCTGACGTCCATTCGCGATGGGTCATCGATCACGAGCGCACCAGGGCAGCCGGTGGTCACGGGCGAATTACGGGACAGCTTCAAGTTTGTACAGATCGGTACGCGTCTTCGCGTGTTCAGTTCTCTTTTCTGGGCACCATTCATCGAGGAAGGTTCACGTACGCGGCAATTCAGGATTGCCGGCCAGCGCGCGGGTTTGCTGGGCGGGCTCTTCGCAACGAAGCGGCAACTGACGCTGCGATCCAAACGCGGCGGATTCCATTCCGTGAAGCTGACTCGCGTGAATATCCAGCCGCTGGTTGATGATATAGTCCGCAAGGTGGCCCAAGGTGGCTGACATCGCGACGGTCGGGTTGGAACTGGATGTATCAAAAATGCGCCAGGGCGGGGCGATAGCGCGGGCGGAATTGGAGCGGTACGCGAAAGTCGCCAAACTGACAACCGAAGAACAAAGGAAACTGAACGAGTCTTTCGGTGTCACCGGGAAGGCGGCCGGTTCCGCTGCTATTGGCATCAAAGAAGTCGGCACAGCCGCTACACGGACAGCTACCCAATCCCTTACAGTCACCCGGGCTTTCTCGCAGATGCGGGGCGGCGCGCTCAGTCTGGCGCAGGGGATCATCGGTGAAACCGTGCCTGGTGTGACGCAGTTGACAAATGCACTTGGCACCCTGGCCGGCGGCGCGCCGCTGGTCGTTGGGATTGGTGTCGGCATCGCGGCGATTGCCGGAGCATTCAAACTTCTAACCACCGAAAGCCGCCACGCCAAAGAAGCCCTAGACGAGATACGCGCCAGTCTGCTGGATATGACGAAGGACACGCGCCAGCAGTTGAGTTTCCAGCTTGAAACGATCGGCGTGCAACTGGCAGATGCGGAAGAAAGGCTCAGGCGTGCGCAGCAAGGTCGGCTCGTATCCCGTGGTAAGGTGGGCGCCGTTCAAGTGGTGGATGCCGCTGAGGTCCAGCGGGCCCGGGATGCCGTTGCTGACCTGAACAGTTTGCTGATTCGCACGACGCGCCAGCTTGACATCCTGGACCGCGAAGAAAAGGCAAAGCGTCAGGCCGCCGCGCTGAGAGATGCGGCCGAAGCGACGCGCAAATGGCGCGAAGAGGCCGAACGGTTGGGGCGGGAGTGGCAACGGTTCCTAGGCACATCGAAGACCGGGACGTTGTCGGATCTGGTTCTGACCCCGTCCGAAATGCGCAATCGCCTGCGGCTATTTAATCAGGGGGTCCGACAAGTCGGGTTTACGGGCCGAGAACAGGAATTGCGCGAACGGCTTGGCCGAATTCTGGTACCGATCGAGCGAGCGACGGAGCAGACAATAGAGGCCGCACAGGATTTGATAATCGTCGCCGACAGTATGGCGGCTGCTGTCGGCAATGCCTTTGAAGTCTGGGTGACAGGCGCGAAGAGCGCGAAAGAGGCGTTCCGCGATTTGATTGCCAGCATGCTGCGGGACCTGGCGCGGCTGGCTATCCAGCGGGCCATCATTGAGCCGCTGTCAAGATTCTTTTTGCGCGGGCTGGTCGCCGGTGAGTCGCGCGGCCTGATCCCTCTCGGAACGACTACGTCAGGCCCAGCCAGCGCCAGCGTTGTACCCACTGGCGCGCCCGCAGTGGCGGGGATCGGCGGCGTCGTCAATATGGCTGTCAACTTCAACGTGGCCGCGCTGGACGCGCCGGGTGTCGCAGCGCTGTTGCAGCAACAGTCAGGCACCATCGCAACGATCGTGGGTGACGCGGCGCGGCGATCCACCGGTTTTCGTCGGCAGTTGACCTGATGGCTAGCTTCCCGCGCACCTTATTGCCGGCGAGTGTGTCGCCGTTCCGCTCTGGTACTGGATTGGTCAGTCGCGGCCAGACTGGCAAAGATCAGTTGCGTTCCATTATCACGATGGGAGTGGAGTGGGATGAAACGTGGGGGCCAATCCTGCGCGGCGATTTCCGGACCGAAGCATTGTTAGCGTTCATCCAAGACAACTACAACCGGTCGGTCATATTCGACATCACGCACTTCAGCACGCCAGGATCTGGCAAGGCGCCCAATGGCACGGGCGGCGGCACACCATTGATCAACGGCGCAAGCCAGACGGGCATCAGTATCAATACCGACGGGTGGACCGCGACCGTGACGAATGTTGTCCGGGCCGGTGATGTGATCCGCATCTCGGGGCTTTCGCCGCTGTACCTGATCACGAGCGATTCAAATAGCAACGGGGCGGGGCAGTCGGTAATAACTATTGACCCTCCAATCGTCACGGGATCATCGCCGGCTGACAATGCCCCCATCACTCGCACCGGCTGCATCATCAACGTTTACATTGCCGCCGTGAATTTGCCGGGTTCGAATAATGACGAATGGGTTGATGGAATGTCTGTCACCTTCCGCGAGGCGCTGACATGACGCGGACGCTCACGGCCGGCATGCAAACGGAGATTGCCGCTCAAAGGGGCGCGATCGCACACCTTTTTGAAATCGACACCAGCGGGGGAATGGTTCGCCTGGCCACGACACCGGTGGATGTGCTGTGGAATTCGCAGACATGGGAGGGGATCGGCGGCACCCTGGTATTCAATGCGGCGGAAGAAACGCCGGACCCATCTGGCCAAGGCTTAGAGCTAACACTTTCCGGTGTAGATCAGACTTTCATTTCGGTGTTGCTGTCGGCGAACCTGCGAGGCCGTGAAATCCGCATCTGGCTGGTTCATTTCAATCCGGCCACGTTCTCGATTATCGCCGACCCGCTGGAAATATTCAGGGGGAGACAGCTAGCGGACTATCGCATCAACGAATCCCGGCCGGCTGACGGCGGCGCCGGCGGCGTGGATATTCAGACCCGGGTTCAGTCCTACGTGGCAACGCTGCGAAATCCGGAAACGGTGAACTCTAGCGAGATCAGCCACAACGATATGCTGAAACGTGCAGGGCTCACGACCGGAGATACATTCTTTCGAAACGTGCTTGCAATCACAGGCAAGCCTTTCAAATGGGGCGCACAGTGGAATTTTTCCAAGCGCCCACATATCCGGTAGGCTGACGTGCCGCGCCGTGGGCTAATTCCGTTCGTTGCCGGTGCGGTTCTCCTGGCCGCCTCGCTGGTACCGGGGGTCGGCTCGCTTTACATCCTGGGATTCAGCGTCAGCGGATTGCTACAGGCTGCGGCGTTCTCGTATGGCCTGCGCGCGGTCGCGTCAATCCGAACGCAAACCCGGCAGGACCTGATTCTGGATAATCCCGCATCGCCCAACGCGCCGATGTGCGTTGTCTATGGTGTGGCAAAGGTTGGATTGCGCATTGTTGATGTACGCACCGTGCCGACCGATTCGTCGCTACTCTACATCGTCGGAGCGATTAGCATAGCCTCGCAAGACGGGTCCGGGATCCACGATGTGCAAACCGTTTTCTTTGACGACCGGAATGCCATTGGTGGCGTCCTTGAGGATGCCGCTTTCGGTACGAGCGGTGTACAGGCGCCGTGGATCCGCGACGGAGTTACACACATCTTTTATTCGCTGCATTCCGGGACGGATGCGCAGACGCACGACACGAACCTGAATTCGGTATTCCCGAGCGAATGGCCGGTGACATCCGACGGCCGGGGCATCTGCTATATCGTGCTCCGCCTCAAGAGCAATCCTGATATCTTCCCGGGTATACCCAACATCACCGTCGCCTTGGCGGGTAACAAAGTTTTCGATCCGCGAAATTCAACGACTGCCATATCACTGAATCCGGCGCTGTGCATCCGCGACTATCTGACAAGCACGAAATACGGGTGCAGCATCCCATCATCTGAAATTGACGATGTCAGCTTTTCGGATGCGGCCAACTACTGCGATGAGAACGTCAACACCACGGCGTATAACGGCGTGCGGTTCACTTGCAACGGTGCAATTGACACCAGCCAGCCGCGCCAGCAGGTCCTGTCCGATCTATTGAGTAGCTGTAGGGGCGACCTTGTGCATCAAGGGGGCAAGTATCGGCTGGTGATCCGCCGCGTACAATCGCCGGTCTCGTTTGCGCTGACCGAAGACAATATCGTCGGTGATTGGGAGTTCAGCCGGACGGGCGCGGATGCGCCGAACAGCATCACCATATCATGGGTCGATCCCCTGGCCGAATTCCAAGCGCGTGAGGTCACCTGGCCTGAAGCCGGAGCGGCAAACGGGTTCCTTACGGCCGACAACAACATTGCCAGTCATGTGCGCATCGAACTGCCCATGACTACAAACATCTACATCGCCCAGCAAATCGGGATGGTCACGCTCCGCGAGGCGCGCGAGGATGTCAGTATCGCGGTGACGGCGAAAGAAGCCGCGCTGATCCTGCAAGTGGGCGATGTAGTCAACCTCACGCATAGTACGCCAGGATTCAGCGCGAAACCGTTCTGGGTGTCTGCCATGGCGATCAATCCGGATGCCACGGTGCGGCTCGTTCTCAGAGAATACGACGCGGCTGCGTACACGCTAGACACACAGAACACAGACCCGACGGTCCCCGGCTCCGGCTTACCGGATCCGTTCGTTGCGGCGGCACCGACCAACCTGGTGTTGACGTCCGGCGCCGGCAACACGCTGACAACGCAGGACGGCCTGCGGGTGCCCCGCATCAAAGCCACGTGGACGGCGGCGGCTGAGACATTCCTTAGTCACTACGAGATGCAGTTCAAGAGGAACGCGGATAGCGCCTGGATCGCGCTGCCCAACGTTCTGAGAACAGAAACCGAAACCTTCGTGACTCCGGTGGCAAATGGCGTAGCCTACGACGTGCGCATCCGAAGCGTCAACACGACCGGCGTCACCAGCGCGTGGGTCACTGTCACGAATCACACGGTTACCACTCTGCCTACGATCAGGCTGGTTGCGCGACCCGAGGTCTCCGAATCGGTGGTCAGAACCGACGAATCGGCCACGCTGTCGCTGGTGATCTTCGATCCTGCCCTGAAGGTGACAGCTATTGAGTTCAATAAGCGCGAGGGCGACGGATCCGCTACCGGGTACGTGGACACGTGGGATAATACATCTGGCACCGAAGGCGTTGACGATACTCTCACGAGAGATGAGGCGGTCGCCATCGAGGATGGCAAAGACAGCGAGATTCGGTGGCGGGTCACCTACACAGATGATTCTGGCAATTCGGTCGAGATCCACAACACCGTGCATCTGGCGAACTTGCAGACGCTCGAAAAGGTGCTGCGCATCCCGTTTGGCGAATTATTGCCTAATTCTGACACGAGCGTTTGGACGGTTACGGCGGAATACATTGTCGCGAGAACGACGGCGGGCCTAGTCGCGTATGCAAGCATCGTCTTGCCTGTGGGGGTGACGATAACGCAGTTCAGTGCCAGGATGTATAGGAATAGCTCAAGCGATGCGGCGGCTGCACAACTCTTTTCTGTCGATAATGCCGGATCAGGATCCACGATGATCGCAGAATGCAATCACAGTACCACGGGTTGGCAGACTGTGAACGATTCGCTCTCAGAATCGGTCACCACGGACAAACAGTACGTCGGTGCGGTCGTGCTCAGTCCGGTCACCACGAACACTAACGCGCGATTCATGTGGTTCGAACTAACGTATACCGTTCCAACTTACGCGGCGAGCTATTGACGTGAAAAATGAAACGAAAGCGTTCCTGGACGCGGCACTCCGGGAAGACATGTCAGCACAAGGGCTCGCGGCCCTATTCCGACAGGCGGAACTGGTGGAAGATGACCCGACCATCGCGGGCAAGTTCGAATTTTTGCATCAAAAGTTGCGCGCCTGGCAGCGGGAGAGTGTTGAAGAGCAGGAAGCGCAGCGTAAGACATGGCAAGCGGCTCGCAGCGCCCGCGCCGCGATGTCAGACCTTGTAGATATGGCAGAACGGGATCACGGATACAGAAGGCCGAGTTAGGGCCGGGGAAAACGTCCACTTGGCGAGCCTTGGTAGTTCCGCTTGCAGCGCCCTACCCTTGCTGTCCCCGGCCCCGTCAGATCATACCGTCACGAGCATGAACAGGACCAGCAGAGCGTATATAATAGTCTGCGTCCACATCTTTTCCTTTTCCTCTAGCGTGGCGCCCGGCGACCGATAGATGCGGACGGTCAGGTAGATGTTCCACGCCAGGAGGCCGGACATCAGGATTACATGAATCATCCGGTTACCCCTGTGACTCTGATCGTACGCGTTCTGCCAGCCGGAGGCGACCAGCACTGCCTTGATTCGTCAGAATCGTTTGGCGGTCCACATACCTCCGTTATCGTTTTGGCGTATTTCACTAGCGATGCTTTCAGCCAGTCCCATAACCGTGCGCTCATCGATTTCCCCGTGCAAGCTTCAACCGCGTAGTCAAGAACAATGAGCGCCCCAGCTACCGCACCTCCAGCACTAATACGGGTTGTCGGGTTCGGGTTGGCTTTGAACTCTGCTACTTTTTGCTCTGCAACAGTTGCTGTCAAGCCTGCCGCCGTCATTTTGTGAAAGCACCATTCGTCGCCATACTCAGCCCATGCAGGGGGCGGTTCGCATGGCGGATCCGTTTCTTCGACCTGATAGCATTCTTCGGGGTTACCCCCAGATGATCCGCCGCTTCCGTAATCACCTTCGGCGGGTACGAATGGACTGGTACAGCCATCATCGGATGGAGCGATTTCGCAGTAGCTGACGAACCCATCGCAGTTCGTGTCATTCTCGATCGTACCGCAGACGTAAGTAACGCTGGCCTGCGGCGCCGTCGGGGCGACGGCCGAATCGCAGGCGGCCAGGAACAACAGGACAGCGACTGCCCCTAGCATGGACCTTTGCATTTGCGGAATCCTCCATTGAAAGGAATTGGAGGGGGGTGCAAGGGGAGGGTATCGGGCGCCCCTATGCAGGGGCAAGGGATGCGGGGAAAAGAGCGGGGAAAACCTACCCCGAACGCGCACCGTTCAGGTATTATTATTCTTTCGAAAACAAATCGTTCTCCCGACCTGGACCTAAAAAAATGAACAGGCCGCTGTATGAGATGCGCCGCAATAGTGGCCGGACGGAAGGCGTACCGGAAACCGCTCCACCCAATGGCGGCGGCGGGGGTGGCGAACCTCAGCCCGATGGCAACGATACCATCATCTTCGACACGCGCGCGGGTGGAGCGAACAACATCCAGACCGCAACGAGTTTTGCGCAGGCGATCGCGCAGTTCTCCGAAGAGTTTGGCGGCATTACCTGGTCAACGAATTTCGATGGGCTGGGCACGCGCGCGTTCCGGCACCAGTACACGGCCGCGTCGGGCTGCTCCCAGCAGGAACAAAGTCACTGGATTCGAAAGTTTCTGCCCGGGTCCACAATGACGCAGGGTTTTTTTCAATTCAAAACGTATTTCGGCCGACACGCAAACGACTCGGGTACGTCACACGGGTCAGTTGATGTATTCCATTTCACGAACGATCCATGCAATACGGCGAACGGTACGAATTACGGAATGAAATTGTTCCTCGTATCGAAGCAAAGTTTTCAGGCCCGATGCGACATCATTTTCGGCGGTCCCGCACCGACTGATTTCTCGTTACGGTGCGATCTGTGTGGCCTGGCGAGTCATAGCACCTGGGACCCTGCCGACCACAACGGCGAAAAGCTGGTCATTACGTTGTTTTTCAAGAACGCAACCGGGCCGCCGGGAAGCGCTAGCGATGGGACGTGGCGGGCTTGGGTCAACGACACGATGATAATTCAGGATACATCCGTAAATATCGGCAACACGTTCTGGGGCGCATCGGATGCCGGGCCGGAATACATCAGCGTGTGCAACACGCCGCAGACCGATGGCATCATCTACACGTGGGACCATCTGATCTGGGTTCCCAATCCCCTCTTGTGAACCGCAGTATCTAAATAGATACCCACATTTTGGGCCTGACGTCGGGCGCATGATTGCCAGCATCATGCGCGCAAATGGCACGTGATCTTGATGGTGGCGATCTAATCCGGATCGTCAATCCGACGGGGATCTTGACTGACGCGGCCTGGTCGTGGCTGGCCAAGGTACGGCTGATTTCCGGGGCCATTGACGGGCGCGCATTGATGAAGGTCGGCCCCGACAATGACACATCGAACGCGCGCGGCGTCTATTCGCACTTTCGCGGCACGGGCAGTAGCAATGCCATCAATGTCATTTACGGAGCCATTGCGGCGACCGGTGATACTGCCCTGACAACGGGCACATGGTACAGCATTGGGATTACCTGCAGCGCGTCGGGTGGCGGTAATATTCAGATTTCCATCGATGGCGTTTCGGATATCTCGCAGAATACCGACCCGATCACAGAGATCACGACCGGCGACGCGTACGCTATCGGCTATGGATTCACTACGAACGGTGTGGCCGTTGCGGATCTCGAAATCGCAATGCAGGCATGGGTTCAGGGTGTAACCATCA
>Ga0066905_100000041_pt1 | contig 20961 bp, 46 predicted proteins | sample PanSoiMetaPlot36_FD_67483 | JGI IMG/M metagenome (GOLD analysis project Ga0066905, IMG submission 67483) | Tropical forest soil microbial communities from Panama analyzed to predict greenhouse gas emissions - Panama Soil Plot 36 (version 2) | ecosystem: Environmental > Terrestrial > Soil >... | reverse complement strand
CCGATGCTCTGGCACAGCACCAAGAAATAGATGGCGAAGCGGGGACGCCCGAAAAGGAAGCCGGCCCCCCCGCCGCCGGACCCGCCGGCGATCCCGGCGGTGCAAGAGGAGACGACCATGGCCAAGGTGGATCCGAACGAGTGCCCGAACTGCAACCCAGAATGCCCGCTCGAGGCGCGGCAGTCGCCGGAAGGTTGCCAGTGCGAGTGCCATTTCCCTGACAAGGACGCCGCGTAATGGCCGGCGACCGGGCCACCGAGCGCCCCACGCGCGCAGGCTACGCGGAGAACTCGCAGCCGAAGGGCCGGGGCGGCACGATGCCGGGCACCAAGATGTTCCCCCGGGTGAAGTCAATGGCGACCGGCGTCATCCCGAACCCGCACGAACAGGTGCCCGGCTCCGAGACGCGCGTGACGCCCGTGCGCTTCGTCGGCATGTTTGGCGAGAAGAAGCCCCACAAGATTTCCATTCTGGCCAAGACCGGCAAGCAACGCGGCGGCGGCACCAGGACGTAGGGGAGGACAGCATGGGAGCTCTGCCCAAAAACCCGATGACGACGAGGACGATCAAGAAGATGGGGGCACACCCGAAGCGGATGACCACGCGCCGGGATCCCGGGAGGAGCAAGTAAGCCATGCCCTACACGGCGCCGGGGAAAATCCGCCGGATCCTCAGCACGATGGGGGACTCCGGGCAGAGCGTCACCGGCAACGCGTCGGCGCCGGCGGCGGGCGCGGCCGTCGTGACGGGGACGCCGACGGCGGGCACCTACACCGTCACCGTCACGACCTTCCTGGCCGCCGGCGCGCCGGCCGCCGCCGACCTCAACAACATGGAGCTCCGCGCGGGGGCGACGGTGATCGCCAAGCTGCCGGTGGCGCAGGCCATCAACTTCCCGATCCCGCAGTCGGGCATCGTCGTCACCCTGGACGGGGCCACGGCGCTCAGCGTCAACGCGATCGGCAACGCCACGGCCGCCGTCGTCTACGCGGCGTCGTACTACATCACGCAGATCGGCTGATGGGGGGTGTGATGGGCTGGCTCAATCTGCCGCTGCAAATCGCGACGGGCATCGCGCTGGCGCACGTCATCTCGCGCATTCTTGCCTTGATTGGTGTCGGCTGAGAACCGATGGCCCTTCGTCGCCTCGGCGCCCGGTCGGTCGGCACGACCTTCTGGTTTCAGGGGTCCGTGCTGACGAATCCCGCAGACCTGACGATCGTGGTCGATACGGGGCCGATGACGGCGGGCAACTACCTGCTCAGCATGCTGGCGGCCGGCTCGGTGGCGGTGGTCTACGACTGGCAGCATCGCGACGCGTCGAACACGTCGACCCTGCACAGTCAGCGCCGGCGCTGGGCGTCGGGGCCGATTGACGACCTCTTCGGCAATGACATCGCGCTCGCCTCGGGGGAGCGCATTCGGATCATTCTTCAAGGCGCCATCGTGGGGGAATTCCAGGGGTCCATTTTCGCGAAGGAAGTGGAGGCGGTGACGCCATGATGGACGAGCTGCGCCGGATGCTGACGTGGCATCCCGACGAAGCGTGGGCGCGCGCGAACGGCGTCAGCGAGACGCTGCCAATGCACGATTGCGGACATCGGGATGCCGGGCACGCGACGGATCCCAGGACGGGCATTCGCCTCTGCATTGCCTGTCACAATCACCAGATGGAGCTGGGAGTACGGGCCTAAAGGAGACCCACACGATGCCTTTCTACTTCGACGTGACACGCGAGACGAACACGAACGGCACGACGCAGACCTTGAGCACGCACCTCCGCTGCACCACGGCGGCGGCCATCTCGGCGGTCATCGTCGGTCTGTACGGCCTCGGTCGGGGCAGCTCGGCCGGCGGCGGCGTGGTGTACGGCATCCGGGCCGGCGCCGCGGGCTCCGGCGGGACGGCCGCGACCGAGAACAAGAAACACCCCGACAATCCGACGGCCGGCACCGCGTTCCTTGACGACACGACGGCCATCACGCCGGGCACCTCGCCCCAGGTGCAAATCACGGTCGGCTTCGCGCAGACCGGCGGCAACAACGGGTATCAGGCCGTGGAGCGCGATTGCGGCATCGGTCTGAAAGCCGCCGGCGGCGCCAACGGCAACTTCGAAGTGGGGAGCAAGGCCATCGGCACCACGGTGCCGCTCAACGTCACGGTGGATTGGTTCGAACAACCCTGATGCCGGACGACAAAAACGTCTTGGTCGATGGGGTGCCGTTGCCGGATTCGCGCCTGGCGTTCTGGGCGCGAAGCAAGCGGACGGAGTACGTGCGCGGGGCCTACGTCTGGGAGAAGATTTTTTGCGCGAATTGCGGCGACCCGATGGGGGCCGTCACCAAAGGGTCGCCGGTCTTCGCGGTGTGTGACGACTGCGTGGGGAAGTGGGGGCCGCCGCCGGGCACGGTCGAAGTGCCGGAATCGTGGGTCCGACCCTAATGCCCACGCTCAGCACGCTGGTGGGCGACGGCTTCGACCGGCCAGACGGCTCCGATCTCGGCTCGCCCTGGGACGTCATTACGTCGGTCTCGGCGTTCAACATCTCCGGCAATACCGCCGTGCCCTCGAGCTTGGCCGCCGACTGTGGCGAGCGACGCAACGACGTGAATCCCGGCGCGGACCAATGGGCCGAAGCCGCCATCACGGTCACGGGCAGTCCGGCCGACACCTCGTTGAATGGGGCCGGCGTGTGCGTGCGGATGTCGCCGACCGCGGAGACGGGCTACATCCTGACGGCCACCAACGACCGTATCAAGATGTTCCGTGTGGTGGCCGGCGCCGCCACGTTCCTTGTCCAACTCCTCTTGACGTGGACGAACGGCGACCGCTTGCGATTCGAGGCGGTCGGCTCGCGCCTCGCGGCCTACATCAACAACGTCGAGCGGCTGGTGACGACCGACACGCAGATCACCGGCGGCGGATTCCCCGGCATCTTCTATGGGTCCACCACGGCGACGGCGGCGGTCAACGACTTTGCCGCCGGCTCGTTCGGTGTCCCCGAAGCCATCCGCCAACCCGTGACGCAATGGGCCCGGAGGACACGATAGATGGGCGCCGCACTCACCGATAGCGTGGACTTCGGGGCCTACCCCGGCGCGACGATGGCGAGCAAGACGGTCTCGGCGTCCGGCATCGCCACCGGCTCGAAGGTCGAGGCGTGGGTCCGCTGCGTGGACTCGGCCGACCACACGGCCGACGAGCACATGATCGAGAACATCAAGTTTGTCGCCCGCGAGGATTCGATCGTCAACGGCACCAGCGTGCGCGTCGATGCCTACGTGACGAATCCGCCGGGCCTCGATTCCGTGACGGCCGACGGGCGCGTGTACACGGACGGGCAACCGAGCCTGCTCTATGGGACCTGGAATTTTTACCTCGTGTGGGTCTAGGGGGTAACGCATGGCCGTCAACGTCGCAGGCAACGCGGGCGTCAACCTTGAAGTCGCGACGAGCGCGACGGGCTTTCGTGCCGCCCACTTCACGGGCAAGCCGCAAGATCCCGGCTCGCTCGGCGCCTACGCGATGGGCTCCAACAACGGCACCACCGCGTTCGGCGCGGGCGCCCAGACGGATATCGAGTTGTATCAATTCCGGTGGACGTCGAGCAACGTCGCCATCATCCGCTCCGTGCGCGCGAGTTTTGCGGCCTCGGTCGCCTTCGCGGCGGGCCAGATCAAGATGGATCTCTTCGTCGCGCGTTCGTTCACGGCGGCCGGCACCGGTGGCGGTACGTTGACCATCACGGGCAACAACGGCAAGAAGCGCACGTCATTTGGGACTACCGTCGTCGGCGAAATTCGCACGGCCACCACGGCCGCCCTCGGCGCCGGCACCAAGACGCTCGACTCGACGCCGCTGGTGTCCGTCGTGACCGCGAGCACGGCGATTGGCAACCCGTTCGGGGCGAACCCGATCACGCTGTGGAGCCGCGACACCTCCGACGAGTACCCCATCACGCTCGCGCAGAATGAGGGGCTTGTGGTCCGCATGTCGTGGCCCGCGACGGGGACGCCGTTTTTCGGGTGGACGACCGAGTGGTGCGAACTGGCGAGCTTCTAAGGGGGACGCGATGGCCTGGCAATCGGCAGGAGTGCAGACGAATCCGGTGGCAGATACCATCCTCGCCGACTCGGGCGCCATCGCGGCCGGCGGCACCTTCAGCGTCACCATGGGATGCGTGACCAGCGTGCCCGCCACCGTCGCCCTCGAGCTTCGCGACGCGGCGAACACGACGACGCTCAATTCCATGTCGTTCAACATCCTGGACATCAGCAAGCTCACCGACCTCGTGCAGTTTTCCATCACCGTCGCCGCCAACCAGCGGTTGCGTATCCGGCTCGTCAACGCCATCACCGGCCAGATTCAGGGTCACTTCATAGTCTAGTGTGTCTCTCCTTCTCGCCCTTCTTGCGCCAGCGGAGACGCCTGACAGCGTTGGACAGAACGTCCGCGTGGTCGCGTATGGCGGTTACCGCGCGCGCCTCTCGGGCGCCGCCGCGCAGGACACCAGCGATTTCACCGATGGCAAAGAACCCGTCGCCAGCGTTGCCCGCCTCACTCGATACGGCGGCTATGCCGCGCATCCTTCGTACGGTCGAGCCTACGACACCAGCGATTTCACCGACGGGCGGGAGCCTCGGGGCGGCGTCGTGCGCGCGCCGCAGTACGGCGGCTATCGGTCGCATCCCGGCTTCGGCGCCGCGTTCGACGACAGCTTCACGCCGGCCGTCCAGTCGCCGGATCCCGGCACGGTGGTCCGGGCCCCTCAGCTCGGCGTCTATCGGTCGCGCTCCCCCTTCAGTACCGCGCAAGACTCGAGCGACTTCACCACCGGCGCGGAGCCGGTCTCTCAGATCGTTCGCCTCACCCGGTACGGGGGGTATGCCGCCCGCCCCGCGTACGGCCGCGCGTACGACACCAGCGACTTCACGGATGGCACCGAGCCGCAGGCCCGTATCGTCAAGTCTCCGTGGTTCCTGGGGTACCGCGGCCGTGTCATCCAGGGGCAGGCGTTCGATGACAGCGCGGCACCCGTCGCCCAACCGGACAGCGCCGCCGGCATCACCACGACGCCGTGGTATCGAGGGTACCGACCGCGCCCGGCTTTCAGCACGGCGCAGGATGCCAGCGACTTCACCGACGGCCGGGAGCCGGTCGGCCAGCTCCTCCGCGGCGCTCGAGGCGTTGGCTACGCCGCCCGCCCGGCATTCTTCACCGCCGGCGACGTCCAGGTGGTCACCCCCGGCGACGGCACCGAGCCGCTGGCGCGCATCGTCATGGCGCCGCGGTTTGGCAGCTATCGGGCGCGCGTCATCTCCGGGCCCGCGTTCGATGACAGCGTCGTGCCACCCCCCCCGCCGACGGGGGGCACCCGCCTCACGCCGCAGTGGATGCGGCGGCTCCGGCTGCTCGGCATGCGCCCGGAGGACTGGCGGGAGGAGCCGGACGTGTGACGTCGCCTCCGCCGGGTGACCCCCCCCTCAAGCGGTACCTTGCGATCGGCGGCGCGGTGCTGGCCATCATCGGGGGCATTTGGGAAGCTTCCGGTGTTTGGTACGGCCTGCTCGACGAAGTAAGATCGAATAGTGTACGACTCATCCGCTGCGAGAAGCACCTGGACGCCCCGCACTACTCGGACGCTGACGCTATGCAGAACGAACGGCTAAAGGCGTTAGAAGTCCGCTTCGACGCGATCGAGCTCCGCCCCAGGATGTCGGAAAGGCTCCGTGGCCTCCCCTAATGAACGCGGACCGCGACGACTACGTGCGGCGTTCAGAGCTGAACGAGCGGATGGGCGACCTGTACGCGCGTGTGGAGGAGCGACTGGAAGCGGCGGAAGAGATCCAGGCGGAGCGCAACCAGTCGCTCAAGAAGAGTTTTGCGGAGCTCTACCGCTGGACCACGTGGCTCGGGATTCTTATACTTGGCTCGTTGGTGGCGAACGTCTTAAAAGACGCGTTCACAAGCCACAAGTAGGAGCGCCGACCATGTGGGAGCGTAGCGTGGGGTGTGTCAGACGCAACTGGCCGTTTGCCCTCATGGCGGCGACGGCGCTGGCGGTGACGGCGTGTCAGGTGGTGGCGATGGTGCGGCACTAGCGCATTCTGGCCGGCGGCACTCTTTCAGCACCTCGGCGTAATGCTGGGTTTGTGTCTTGCTGGTGTCTGACCACGCGCGCATAAAAGCCGTATCCCAGCACCTTTGACAGATCACCGCGTCGCCTCCGGTGGGCTCGCCATACTCTCCCGTTCCCGTTCGGTCATCTCGCGTGTCTGGCCGCAGAACTGACATATGACACCGTAGGGGACGGCCGTTAGATAACCGCCGCAGCGATGGCATTGCCCGACCAAGTGTGGCGGCGTGTTGCTTGTCATGGCTCCTCCGGTGGGCTCGCCGGGCGCATGATCGCAATGATGGCCTTCATCATGTCGCCCTCCCACCCGCCGTCGCGGATCACCTTGTCGATGGCCTCGATCTTTTGAGTGGCGGCGTCTGCTTCCGGTGGATTCGCCGGGCGGGTGAGGATAGAAGACTCAAGAGAGTTGACGAACGCGATCATTTGATCGAACCTCTTTGCTCTTGTCTCGCTAAATTGACATCCTCCAGCGCCGGGACAGGCATATGACATGGCCCAATCCAGCGCCCGCCGCAGCGCCGTGTTCTCGGTCTCACTTACCCGCAATTTCTTGCCAATCTCGTTAACCGACTCCAGCGCCCGGTTATAAGAACGCACATACATCTCTGCGTTCTCTTTCTGATGCTCCACCTCAGCCTGGAGCGCCTCAACCTGAGCACTCTTCTCGTCCAGCATTCCGTGGATTACTTCATAGCTATGACGCTCGCCAGCTAAGTCAGCCTGGAGCGCGGCCACGGTGGCGAGCCAGCGATCCTCTTGCCAAGTAGTGTCAGCGGTCTCTTGCCGGATGCGAACGTCGTTTAGGTCCGACTCCGTCCAGATACGCGCTTGTGGGTACGGCCGCGCCGGCTCAGTCATCGCGCCTCCGGTGGGCTCGCCGGGTGGTCGCTAATCCGCATCTGTCTCTGGTAGCTCTCCCAGGCCCGCGTCACCGCTCCAGTGCCGTAGAACAAATCATGCAATTCGTCGCCGGCCTGCAGGTTCAGCATCCGGAAGATCCACGCGCAAAACGTCTCAGGCTTCGCCCCCGCTAGTCCCCGCTCGAGCGTGATGTTCGCCGAGACCCAATCCACCACCGTCGCCTGTTCCCGCTCATATGGCCGCCCACCTCGGAAAATCACCGGCTCCCACGCAAAGGCGGGATTCACGCCCGGCTTGTAACTCGCGAACGGCTTCACCCACGGCCCCACCCGCACATCGTCCGGACAGAGCGACAGCACGAATTTCAGCGTCGGGGACGAACACGACAGAGCCCAGCCGTCCGGGTAATCGGCCACAAGACGAGCGATGAGGGCACCGTGGTCGACCTCGACGCATCCATAGTGCTTGCGCGCCTGGCCTATATACGGCGGGTCGGCGTAGGCGAAAATCATGACGCCTCCGGTGGGCTCGCCTTGGCCGCTCGACGAATGCACCACGCCGTATCTGGGCATGGGCTTTCGTAGTCGTCGGGACACGTGGTAGCCCCGTAGTCGATATCATGCGCCCATCGTCCGCCACATCGCGGGCATCGGTGCATGTGGCCGCGGATCAGGTTCATCATTTCGCCTCCGGTGGGCTCGCCGGGCGGGTGAAGGCGTCCACAGCACCGCAGTCACATGCACGGGAGCCTTCGCCAATCCCACGACGCCACGAACACGTATCCTTGTGCAGCACATTGGCTTGGCCTGCGATAGCCCGCCGCAGCGCCGCGTTCTCGGTCCCTAGCAGAAGATTGGCGCCGGCCTCTTTGGACCAATCCTCGGAGAACTTGTCGGCGCGTTTCCGTTGCGCCTCCACCTCAGCCTGGAGCGCGGCCACGGTGGCGAGCCAGCGTTTCGTTGCGAGCAGAGGATCGCAGCCAAAGGGAATGTCGACCTTCGCTGTCGCCACGAATTGCGCGATGATCTTCAGGTCTTCATCCGTCCACGGCCGCGCCGGCTCAGTCATCGCGCCCCCCTATCGCGCCGCCTGCAGTCCCAGCAGCGCCAGAGATAAATGCCCCACACCCCGGCGGCGATCGCGAGCAGCGCCAGGAGCTCTAGCCAGTAAGTCATGCCGTGTTTCATCACCCCCTCTCCAACTGCCCACAACAGTCGTTAGTCAGCGAGCCGCGGCGTCCACCCGACGTACACCACCGAGTAGCCCCACACGCCGGGAGGGAAGCACTGGCCGATCACGCGCAGCGACTCATCGGTCCGCACGACCGGGGCGTACCGCTCCCAATGGTACAGCTTCGAGTCTGGGATCGGGCGGGAGTACGCCGGCACGTAGTAGCGAAACGTCGCCGATCGGGTCAGAAACTCATTCGTGCCGTTGCGGACCACCGCCAGGATCCCATCCATCGACCGCGGCGCCGCCACGCCGACCGTCGTATAGACGAGGCTCGTCGTCTCCATGTCGTGGATCACCATATCCTGTCCCGGTGTCAGGAGCTCGGATTCGTGCCCAACGCCGTCGCACGGGTAGGCGATCCCCATGGTGTCGGACCGCACGATGTCTTCTGCTCGAGCTGGTGCCGCGCAGAAGAGTAATAGCGTGATAGCGACCGCGGCTGTAGTCTTTCGGTTAGCCATTGGCATCCTCCAATGATGTCAGGGGTTAGGGCCATCGGGCGCCTTACACGCGCACGCTGGCCCGCTTGCTCTCGTATCCATCCTTCGTCAGCACCACAAACCACGCGGGTTCGCCCTCCACGTCGAACGGTCCAAACGTGTCGTAGCCGAATTTGCGGTGTGGTGCAATCAGCGCCTCTTGCTTCGTCAGTCCGACAACCATGCCCTCCCTTCCCAGGATGAATTCATACATCCGCCGCACCCCCTTCAGTGCGGTCAGCGTGCGGCGGCGATCATTCCGCACCCAGAGCCCGAATAGCTTACTCTCGCCCGGCGTCCGTCGATACAGCCACGCCGCCAACCAAATGCCGTCGTCGTCCACCTCGGTGTGGAGCTCGGTCGTCGGGGTGGTGAAGAACGCCTGGAACGCATCCGGCGCCCGGTGGCGGCCAAGAAACATGTGGTCCAGGTCGCCATCCGCGAGCATGCGCCCGTGCCACGCCATCAGCAGAGGATCGGCGGCGCTATGAATCCGGACCATCACCGGCTCGGCTCCATGTCCAGCTCGGCCTGCTCGAGCGACGCCATCACATGCGCGTTCGTGACGTGCGCCACCACAATCTCCACGCCGGTGCGGCCGTCGGTCGGGTACCGCTTCCGGATCAGCACGTCGGTGATCTGGGCGTCGTCGTGCCAGAACACCCCGTTCCATTGGTCCGACAGCTTGTGAAACAGGTTGTCCGCGTCCGGCCGCTTGATCGGCATGGCCGTATGGGCGTCACGCTTGGGCAGCGTCTTGGGCTTCGGGACGTAGAACGTCGCCTGAAAGATCAAGGCGCCGTCGAGCGGGGACGCCGGGGCGTGCTGGCGGCCGATGTGCCCGACGAGGGTACCCCAGTCCGTATTCTTGCGCTGCTGGACGTGGTGCTGTACCCCTGCGCGCCGGAATGCGAAACTTCGGCCGACGCCCATACTCTTCGGGATCCCCGCCACGAAGAAGCGAATCATCGGCGCGTGGTCATCGCCTTGGTCTGGAATCGCAGCCACGCCATGACCTTGCGCCATCGCTTGTCCGGCGACAGTTTCGGGAAGCTGTCGTTGTAGGCGGCAATTTCGTCGAGCGCCCGTGAGTTGATCGGGATGTCTGACTCGTCGAAATAGCTTCCGATCGAGCACGCAAGACCCCCGTCGTGCAGGCGGCCATGGGCCAGCGCGCGCCGACGGCTCACCGATTGGAGCACGCGGAAATACGTGGCCTTGTAGTCCAGCCCCGGTCTGTCCGAATCCTTCAGTGTCGGACGCAGCACGCTCATCATTCAAACTCCTTCACGCTCAGCCACGGCTGTCCAAGGGGGCACGACTGTCCGCGCATCCGTAGCCCCTCCGTCTGCTCGACGGGGATGACGCGCGCGATGCGATACGCCCCCTGCGCCAGCAGCGTCGTGCTCTGCCACCAGACCGGCCACCCCTTGAATTGCCGCCGCATGCACGCCTCCAGCATCGGCCAGGCGTTCACGCCGCCTTGCCCGCCCGCGCCTGCAGGTACTTCACGAAGTCCGTCAGCGCGGCGACGTCGCACATGCGGGGGTCAATGCTCGGCGAGCCGAGATAGGTTTCTTTCCAGGTCTGTACGTCCTTGAGGGGGGGCTTCAGCTCGCGCAGCAGGGTTACCGCCTGTTCGATGAGCGCCGCCCGCTCGTCGTCCGGTGGAGCCGAGTGTGGGGGGGTCTCCCCCACTGACGGGGATTTCACGATCGTTCCCTGTCGGTCTCTCCCGCCCTCGGCATGGCCTCCAGCCGCCCACGTCGCGAGCTGCCGCCCCGACTCCTCGGTGATGGGCCGGTCCAGGGGAAACAGGTGCCGGTGCTGCTCCTGCAGCTTGATCGGCTGCGGCACCCCCGGCTTGTCCGGCAGCAGCAGCAGCGAGCACGTCAGCTCATAGGGCAGATTCTTCTCGCAGATGGGCACCCACCCGTCGATGCCGCTGGTGGTGACCTTCTTGCGTACTTCCATCTTCCCGCCCTCGCCCCGCACCATCTCGATTTTCTCCTCCGCGCGGAAGCACAGGATCAGGTGGGCGCGTACCTGCAGGAGCCGCTGCACCATCTTCCGATGCTGCTTCTTCGGCTCCACCCATGACAGCATCTTCACGGCATCGCGCCTGCCCAGCCGTTCAAACTCCGCCTCTTGAATGTCGAGGATGCCGCCGACGCCGGCGTGCTCATGGGAGGCGCTGTCCACGACGATCACCGGATAGTGCGCTTCGTCCGCGGCGGCGATCGCCTCCGCGTACGCATCAGGAGTGAACGGCGCTTTCAGGTCGGCGTGGTCAAACGTGAATTGGTCCGCGTAGTGCAGAGCTCGCCGGGCCTCGGTGTCGATCACCGCAAAAGGCTTGTCGCCGGCGATGCCCTTGGCCAGCCGCATCGCGGTGTAGGTCTTGCCGCCCCCACTGGCCCCGATCAGGCCGACGAGCAGCCCGACGTTTTCCCGCAACCCGCGGCGAAACGTCACGCTCATGGATGAGCTCGAGGGCGGTCATAGGCGACGTACAACATGCCCTTCTCCGCGTAGCCGGCGACGGTGCGGGCGTACTGCTCTTCGTAGTGCTCGGCGATGGCGTACATGCCGAACGCCGCCACCACCTCGGCGCCGCAGGTTGGACAGGCCAGCAGATCACCCGCCCAGAGCTTGTATGGCCCGTAGAGGGCGTCCCCGGTCTCGTTGACCGCGCCCGTGGGGATGCGTTCCTCGAGCGCCACGCCAACCTTCCTCACCCGCATGAACGTCTCGCACTTGATACAGACCGGCTTAGCCATCCAGTTTCTCCCCCCCAAACAATTGGTCGTACAGCGGGCGCCCGTCGTCGACCGGCGTCGGCTCGGGCATCAGGTCATGCACCGCCCACGGCGGCGGATCCACGTAGGCGATCCGCCCCGGGTAGCTCGGCCACGTGTCCGTCTCGAGGCAGTGCCGCCACTGGTTGCGGGCGTACTGCAGCCGTTGCTCGGCGAACGCCAGATAGGCCGGCGCCAGACTCACCAGGGACACTGCGTACGGGGGGTCCGTCTCTTGGCACAGGAAGACGACGGTGGCCATCATTTGATGCCCGTGCTGCAGCGCGGCCGTCGCCCGGAGCATCATCGCCGCCTGTAGGTCGTTGCCCATGTTCGCGAGCTGACTTTTGCCCCAGGCATTCGGCTCCGCGTTGCCGCCCGTCGTCTTGTAGTCCAGCACGATCCGCCAGTCGGCGGAGTGCCAGTCCGGCCGGCAGCGGCACAGCACCCCCTCGTCTTCCCACAGGAGCGTGTTCTCGACGAGGCTTCGGTCGGGCACGGCAAACTCCTGGCCGAGCTCGCTGCGCTCGAGCGCGGCGCGGGCGACGATGACCATGTCGGTGATGGCCGTCATCTTCTCGGCGAGCACCGGCAGCTTGCCCATGGCCCACGCAAGTTGGCGCTGCTCCTGCGCGGCCTTGGTGCGCCAGTCCTTCGCGTCGACCACATGCACGCGGGAACGGTCGTTCTCGAGCAGCAGCGCGTGCGCGATGGCGCCGACGTCCGTGGCCTCGGTGGCGTCCGGCTCCCACTGGGGATTCAGCCCCGGGTGCGCGTACCAGGCGTGCCACGGGCTCCGCGTCAGCAGCACGTGCGCCACGCCGGCATTCAGGGACGGGGGCCCGCCGTGGAAGCAATCCGCCACGTAGTCGGCGAGGGTGACCCCCGGATGTACTCCATGCTTGACAGTGCCTTTGGCCATCAGCTATGCTCCCTTCTGCCCATCGGTCCTTCAGCGAGACCCCCGCCGTCGGGTTCCAGTCCCCGGCGGCGGTGGCGTTTTGGGGTCACGTACCGCCGTTTCCGAGCGAGCCGGCACATATCCGCGCGCCCATCCCGCCGAGAGGCATCGGCCCCAAACTCCTCGCAGTCGTGGAACGTCTTACAGCCGACGCACCACTTGCCCCCCAGCGCGATCGCGTGGGCGTAGTCGACCGGCGAGACGCCGATGCGCCGCGCCGTCGCGACCAGCGCCCCGCGTGCCGTGCCCGCCATCAGGGAAGCTCGACGCGGTGTTTCATCAGCCCGCAGGGTGGGACCGTCGCCGGCTCTCCCGGCGCACCATAGCCGCGTCGAGTGGTCATCCGTTGACCGCTGGCGCCGCCTGCAGCCAGAGCACCAGCGCCGGCGCCTCGTGACTGTCCCAGCGGGGGACCACCCGGTAGACATTCCCGTCGTCGCCGACCGCCAGCAGCTCGTCGCGCCATGTCAAAATCTGAATAATCTTCATGGGGCCCTCCGATTCAGCTCGTCCGCCCGGCGGTCCGCCTCGGCTTCGTTGCGGTGCGCCGACATGACGACGTCCTTGACCCGGTCGACCACGGCGTACGGGCGCCCACGGTCGTAGTACGGCAGCACCACGTAGCGCGGGCCCTCGTCGTCATCGACGGACATGCAACCGCTCCAGCGTGATCTGGTGGACCTCCCGATCCCGCACGTCTTCCAGCTCCTCCACGCGTAGGTCGACCGCCACCGCGAGCGCCTTGGTGGCGGCGAGCAGCGTCGTCTCGCGACAGACTTCCAAATCCCCCTTCATTTCCGACAGGTGACACTGGACCGCATGCAACCAGCGAAGATGATCACGTGTGTCCATCTCCGGTGCCCCTCCCTGGACGATTCAGCCAGCGGGTTAGCGGGTGCGTCGTGGTACTGCCGCACGCGGGACAGACGGCATCCCCGGCCACCCATTCGCAGTCGAGACACAGCCGGGCCTGTGTGACATGCACCCCCGTCGTGGATTCCCGACGGTGGCCAGGCAGTACCAGCACAGGAGCATCACCAGCTCGGCGACGACGTAAGCGGCCAGGCAGACCCACAGCATTGCTCATCCCCCGATCACCCGATCGGCACGTCGGCCAAACGCGCCAACAACAGCAGCGTCAACGCCGCCGCCAGCAGCGCGACGGCGAGGACCGTTGCACACACGCGCAGCGTTGCGATAACGTCTCGGATAGCCATGACGGGAAAGTCCAACCTTTCCTTTCGTGGTGAGGACCGTCGGGCGTCTGTCACACGTCCGGCGGTCCGCTCGTGTTGGGGTTGGGCTCATTCGCACGCGTGGCAGTGGTAGCCGCCGAGCCGGACACAGAAGAATGCCTGCATCCGGTGACACGTCGGACACTCCAATGCCTCGCCCACCACATAGAAGAGGTAGCCCGCTTCGTGCCAGACCCACGCATTCGAGCGCCGCAGCGCCTCCGGAAATTCCGCGGCGGTTTTCACGTGCGCTTGGACCGTCGGTCCGTCAATGACCGCTCTTTCGCATTCCATTTCTTGAATGCCTCGCGTGCATAGTTGGGCACCAGTCGACACTCGAGCACTTGAGCGACCGCGCAGATGGCGCAGAGATGCCGCCGACTCTGCACGTTGAAAAACACCGCCCGCCGGCGGGCCGTCCGATCGGCCAGGGAGCAGAGCTCGCACAGCGGTCGGTCGGCGTCCGTGATCGGCACGTAGATGCTTCGGGCCCATCGAATCAGCCGCGGTGCTCTCGCCATTGGTCTGAAGTTGCCACGTCATTCGCTGTATGTGGTCTCACACGGGGTATCCAGGGTGGCGAAGTGTGCGCCGCATCAGGCGAAACGGGCCCGACTCTGAGATCGCGGATTCTCTGCCCGACGTCCAGCGCATTCGGAATTCGCTCACGCTGACGCACACTTCGCCCATGGTGCTCACCCATGGAGGTCTTCCGGGGATACCCGACACAGAGAATCCGTCGCTTCACCGGCGGTATTGGTAGGACCGCTCACAGCCGGTACCGCGCCTCGTCCAACTGACCGCCGGGGAAATGGACGCAGGCTTCCTCAAACGGGATCTTGTGACCGAAGCGGGCCACCCATTCCGGGGTGCCCCCGCCCGCGTATGCGGCGTAGTCGCCGATGCTGCCGGCGACCAGCACGACACTGATGGTGACCTCCCCGCCGAGCTCCCCATCGACTTGAAGCGGGTACGACCGCCTGTTGACGCCGAGAATCTGGCTCACGACTTCACCCCCGTCGGTCCGAAGGTCGGCAGACTGAAGACCATCGCCGCCTTTTGCTTGTTCACGACCTTGGCGTAAATCTGTGTGGTCGCCACCGATTCGTGGCCCATGAGCTCGCTGAGGTGCAGCAGCTTCTCGGGGTGCTCCTCGAGCGTGTCCGTGGCGAACGTGTGGCGGAGCTGGTGCGGCGTGAACCGCGTGACGCCGGCCGCCTCCGCCCATGCCTGACAGCGGTCCAGCACCATCCGCGCCGACCAGTGTCCCCCGTTGGGCTTGGTGAGCACGGGCGTATCGAGGTTGACCGGGCTCAGCCGAGACGGCATCAGGGGCTCGAGCGCCTGCCATAGTGCCGGATGCATGGGGATCACGCGCTGCTTGCGCCCCTTGCCAAAGATGCTGAGCGCCCCCGCGTTGTCCCCATGCGGCGGGGTAACGTGCTGGAGCAGCAGGCTAATCGCTTCCGACTCGCGCAGGCCCGCGTAGTAGAGCAGCGCCCGCGCCGCGTGGTCCTTGACGTTCAAGGCCAGGGACATGACGCGGTCGCGATGCTCTGGCGGCAGGGGCCGCGGGAGCCCCTTGTCCGCCTGCGCGCGTGGGAGCTCGGGCACCAGCTCCGCGGGCCACAGCCGACGCCGCACGCCCCACTTGCCGAATTCGCTAATCGCCGAGCAATCGACCGCCAGCGTCGACATCTCGGTGCCGTTCGACGACCGATGGGTGATGTAGTCGTGCGCCCGCTCGGCCGTGAACAAGAGCACCGAATCCTTGCCCGTCGAGACCTTGATCCAGTCGCAGAATCCGACCAGCGCCCAGTAGTACCGCCGCAGCGTCAACGGGGCGAGCGCCTTTTGAGTCTTGGTCCCCAGTCGTCGGTAAGTAATAAATTCATCCCGTGCCGTCGATAGACGCATGTCCTTGGCCCCCCTCGCGAGTGGAGTGGGGGGGATTATCGGCGGAGTCGGCGCCCTCTGCACGGCCGAACGCATCGCCTAGAGTCTCCGAGAACCTGGGAGATGCTGGCCGAGCACCCGGGAAGAATCTTCCAATCGGGATGAGTGTTCGGCTAGGTCTAGTGCGTATTCAATCAGCCAGCGTGTGAACACCAGGGGGGCGTACCCCCGCAGCGCGGCTTGATCGTCCAGGCGCTTCCAGGTCGACGGCATGAGACGAACGGAACGGGGGGACACCGACTCCATGGTTGCCAAGGGCTTACGAGACAGATCCATCAGTCACCCACCAGTCTTTCGGCGCGCGGGAGCAGCTTGTACCCAGTACGTTGACCACGGACGACACGCGACAGGTAGCCCTCGCTCACGCGCATGCGACGCGCAAGTGAGTTTTGGGTCCATCCGCGCGTTTTGGCGCGAATTAAGACGAGTTGCCAGCGGGCTTGCGCTTCGGCGGCCGGTGGGGTACTTGAACTTGTCGACACTGTTGCCATAACGGGAGCGTAAGAGTGAATCCGACGGCTGTCAAGAAGTTTTTGACGGGGTGATCCATGTCCCGGGGTAAACATCCGCCGAATCCTTCGTGGGCGTATGCGACGGCGCTCGTCGGCGAACGCGTCTTACTGCTCGAGGCGGAGCGCGGCGCGGAACCAAGACAGACGCGTCACGATTGGAAACGTCATGGAGTGCCGTGGTACATTCTTGGTCCCCTCGTCGTCATCGCCGCGGCACAGTCTTTGCCTGTCCCGTCCCCTCGTGAGAGCTGGGCTGAGACGGAGGTGCCGGGCTTGGAGCGTCTTGTGGATCAGCTCAAAACAGCGTATCGACGTCACCCCCCCGGCAGTCCAGGGTGGACCACGCTCATCAACCTATTGTCGGCGCTCAGCGGCGAGCCGCCCGTAGAGGATGCGACGTTGATGCATGTCGTCGGGCGACGACCGCACGCGACCGCCGCCGAGCAAGCGGCGATCGTGGCGAAGGGCACGCGCCGTCGAGCTGGTGGCCAGAAATAGGCCAGATCATGCACTGACACTGTGCGATTGCGAACGGACTGACCTTTGTGGATAGCGGTGGGTAGCCAGTAACGGGAGACCGCCGGGCCCGAAACGAGCGCCGGCGGTCTGGCTTGTCATGCCCCGGTTGCCGATCGTTGGGTTAGTCCCTCATAGGTTCCCCCCTTTCGGTCCGCGCGCGTGGGCGCGGGCGCTTCGCGTTGCGTCGCGCGGCGCGTGTCTTCGCGGGGCTCGAGCGCCGGCCGCCGATCTTCCCCGCGCAGGCGACGCAGATTTGAACGAGCTCGGCGCCACACGTCGCGCACGTGGCTTTGCTCACAGTATCCCCTCCGGAAGTTTGGCCCGTTCACCCATCCAGGACCCTTGCCCCCATCGGAACCCCGCCGCCTTGAGGGCGTCCAGGATCGCGCGCGCCGGTTTCTCCGCGAACGTCACGCGCACCCACGTCTCCCCCTCGATCACGACGCCGCCGGCGGAGCTCTCCGCGCGTTCGGTGCGCGCGCGCCGCGCCTGAATGTCCTTGATCCGCTCGCGGTCGCTCCGAATCCGCGCGCCCAGGTTCGAGAGCTCATAGGGTAGGTGAGGCTTGCTCCCCCAATAGGCGCCCGCTTCCTTCAGCTTCGCCCGTAGTTGTTCCAGGTCGATGCCGAGCTCCGCCAGTCCCGCGGCGGCCCCCTTTCGAAAGAGTTTGTTAACGAGCACCATCCGATCACGCGTCGCCTCATGCTCCGCGATGCGCGCCTCGAGCTCCGCGATCGCGTTGTCATCGTCGGAAAAGATCGACCGATCTAGTTGCGCCTCGAGTCCGGCCGCCTTGCTGTCGTGGTGCGCGGCAACCTGTCCATGCTCGTACGCCCGTTCCAGTCCGCGGAGAATGCGCGCGCGTTCGGGGATATGCCCCGGTTGCGTCCAAAATGCCGTATCCCCGCGGTAGGGCTCCGCGCGCCGATGCAACGCGTCTGCTTTCGCGCGGCGACCGTCCGCCCATGCTTCCCGGTTTTCTAGTTTCCGCTCCAGTCGTTCCCGCCGTGTCATCTCAGGCCCCCTTGCGCGGCGCGTAGGCGACCGCGTACACCTTGTGCCGGTCCAAGTGATAGGTCGCACAGAGTTTGTCGAGCGTTGCCGGCCGCGGGTGGCGCACGTTGCCGCGGAGCCACGCGTGGACGGAGCCTACCGGATCCTGTAAATGCACGCTCATCCGGTAGGGAATGCCGTCGTGGTACGTGTCGATCAGCCATCGAATCAGCGCGGGAAAATCTTTGACCGTGGGCGTCATCCCTGGCCCCCCTCAATCCGCGCGAGCAGGGCGCGGGCGGTCTCAACGCGATGCCGGGTTTGTTGGGCAAAGCCTGAACGCATGTCCATGGACGCGACCAATCCATCGAGGATGCTTGCGAGAGCGCTCAACTCTTGCCGCATCTCCGCATGCTCCCGGGCCAGGGTGGGGGCGCTGGCGATGAGACGGGCGTTTGCCTCGGCGCGGTCGTTCTCTTTATCTGACGCGACTGGCAGAGCCACAATGATATCGGCAGGCGCGTGTTGCGGATAGATTGTCCAGTAGTGCTTGCCCGTGTAGCCGTCACTATGAACGGTCTCGCTTGTTTTCCAAGGTCCCGGCGTATGCGCTGGCGTGGGCATGTCAGTTAGACCCCCTCGGCTGCTTCAACATTGAGTCGATTAGCAACCCGCGCGGCCTCGCTCCACGTCCGGCAGGAGCGCACAAGTTTAGGCCGTCCATCGTCGTCATAGGGATAGCGATAGGTGGCTGCTGTCCAGCGCAACAGCCCGACTTCTTTGGGCCACTCGAACACTCCAAAGCACAGGTCATGGCGTTCTGGCGTGTCAGGCTCCCTTGTCGATCTCCGCGAGCAGCGCGCGGGCCTTTTCGATCCCGGGCCAATGGGGCGCGTTCTGGACCTTCAATGTGTCTTTGGCCGTGCCGTCGGCGTACTTCGCCGCGGTCTCGGCGTTCAAGACACACAGGCGTAGCGCCTCGATGGCGTCGGCGTGTTCCTGCACGAGCCGCGAGATTGCACTGACCGTGAACACTGCTTTCATGTCAAACCCTCCCCCTTGCTTTGATTGATGGCCCATCCCTTCGTATCCGTGAGCAACCCCGTCGCGAAAATCGCCAGCGTCCCCGCCTGCGCCATCGCGCGCGAGTGTTCGCGGGCCGTGAGGGTCTTGCAGCGCCCGCACAGCTTGTATCCCCCATAGGTCCAGGTGTGCGGCCGGGCGCCACAGCGCGCGCAATCCTTCGGACGCGCCGCGAGCTCCGCCTTGCGTTGCGCTCGATATGCTGCCTGCGCGTCATTGCCGCACCGCCAGCATGCGCGGAGCGTTTCGCCCGTGGCCTGCACTCCGTAATAGGAGTCGCGCGGGCCCGGGTGCTGACACGCGCGGAAAATCTCTTCGGGCGTCATCACGCGGCGTCCGCTGTCACGTCGACCACGGACACATTGCCGTACCCGCCGACCACGCGGTACTTGCTCGGTGTCCAATCCGCGGCGAGCGACGCAATGTGCCGCGTGTGGTCCGGATACACGAACGCGAAACACGTGGGACAGAACACACACCCGAGCGCTTTCAGCCGCGCGATCAATGGATTGTCCTTCACCCGGTTCGTGCTACGATTCGTCTTCGCCATGGCATCCCCCCACAGTGGGTGCTTTGGTAGGGGCCCGATGCGCGCGTGCCTGCGCCATCGGGCCCGGTTCACTGCTACGCTGCGTCCGTCTGCGTCACGTCGAAGACCGTCACCATGATGAACCGCGGGCGCTCCTTCGTGAGCTCATCCGCGGAGGGGCCCGCGGGCGCCCCGTTGCTCGAGCTCGACTCCGCGTGCCGCGTGGGCGCCCAAATCATCAGGCCATGCTCCCCCTTGCGGACGCTGCGCCCGTGGGTCCGCCACTGATTGAACCCGCCGACGAGGGTCGCATCGGGACGCTGGCAGGCCAGCAAACACGCGTTGTGGATTGAGAGACGGCGCCCCTCGACGGTGACGGCGCCCGCCATGCGCTCGGCCATCGCGGCGCGTTGCTCGTCGCTCATCGCGGCGATTTGCGTGGCCAAGGTCTTGAATTGAGCGCGGCGCGCGTCTGACTTCGCGCGTTGCTCGTCGGTGAGTGGTTTTCTGCTACGCTGTCCGTAGGCCATGGCATCCTCCGCTGATGCTCTGGTTTAGAGCTCGGAGGGGCGTTTCCCGCGTCCCCCCGAGCTCGGTGTCGCTCTATCCCGTCACACCCACACTGTAGCAAAGCGTGGTTGGCTAGTCAAGAGAAAAATCACGCGGCGATTACTCCGAGACCCCGCCGTAGACAATCAACGGCCACGCTTTCCACGCGTCATAGATCCCCCGTTCGCGGCAAAACGTGCGCACCGCGCGAAACACGCGCGCCTTGCGCTCGCGAGAGGCAAAGCGCAACCATCCGGACTGCGCTTCATACTTCAAGGTCCCGTTCACGAGGATCATCGGGTGTATCTCGCGCCGTCGCACGCGGCACGGTCCGTGGAGACAATCGACCGGGAGGGTCCACGTCGGATACGCGGCGACGCACCCCGTCGCATGAAACGCAATGTCTTCGCGCGCGCCGATACTGAGCTCGCGCCATGCCGTCTCGGTCCCCGTGTACCACGTCGACCAGTGTGCTCTTTTCATCGCGCCCCTCTCTTCCAGTCGTTAGGGTTGGAAACTGACAGTTTCCGATGCCGTCTCGCACTCGGCATCGCTCGCGCATCCGTACCAGAACGGGTCATCACACGCGCACAGCGCGCACAGCAGCAGCAGCAGCGCCCAGCGCACCATTAGGTCCCCCTTACCAGTCGAAGCAGGTACACACCACGTTCTTGCGCGCGCACGCCGCGAAGTCATGCGCCCGAATCGCCGCGATCCTCCGCGCCTCGTACTCGCGTTTCCGGTCCCCCCACCCGCGGCGCGCCCCGAATCCCATGCGGAGCTCGAGGCAGCGGTCGCACGTCAGGTCGTAGCGCCCGAACACGCGCGCACAGTCCGCCTTGTGCTTCGTCGTCGTCGGCGTCGTCTCGCGGGCCATCGCTTGCCCCTCCCGGCCTCGAGTCTCTTGCTTCACACCCCCACCATAACGAAGCTTGCTTCGCTAGTCAAGGGAAAAATGCGACCGCCCCCCCCGTCGGATTTTCTCTTGCCCCAACGTAGGGAATTTTTTTACAGTGTCGTGACGGTGGGGGTCCGGGGGTCCACGTCCCCCCAACCCCGGAGGGGCGCCCCAACCCCCGGGCCCACAACGTCCTACTTCACTGGTGGGGGCCAG
>Ga0066905_100000040_pt1 | contig 21056 bp, 47 predicted proteins | sample PanSoiMetaPlot36_FD_67483 | JGI IMG/M metagenome (GOLD analysis project Ga0066905, IMG submission 67483) | Tropical forest soil microbial communities from Panama analyzed to predict greenhouse gas emissions - Panama Soil Plot 36 (version 2) | ecosystem: Environmental > Terrestrial > Soil >... | reverse complement strand
GTGGCTATCTCGTCGGTGCCGGGAAGGTGCGGCAGCCCCGTGCACCAGGCACGGGTCAGCCACACCCCCCGGAATCCTCGGGGCCGGCCTAGGGCCATCGAGTGGCCCCGGTGCCAAGCAAGCGCGCCACAGCGGGCCGGCCAGCCAGGAAGAGCGCGCATCAGACGCTCGGGGGTGGCTCGCCGGCCAGCTGGCAGCGGGCGCATGTCTTGCGCGGTGCCCCCTGCTGCCATAGCCGGATGATCCGGAACAGGCCCTCGGGCGTCATGTGCCACCCCTCGCACCAAAGCCTGCCCGCGGGAGTCCAGATGCTCACCCGGTAGCACCCGTCGTCAGTCTTGTCGTGGGTAAAGCATCCCCGCGAACGTTCGATCAGCCGGACGTCTAAGCCGGCCTCGGTCAACATGTCGGCCAGCCACGGGGACGCGTCGTCGGACTCGTGCCGGGCGCAAGGACGGCCCCCGCAGCCTCCGGGGAAGCTGCGGGGGCATCGGCGCGTCTCGGGGTACTCCCGGCACCAGGCATCACTGCTGCTCGGTGAGGAAGTCACGGAAGCCCTCCCAAAACGTCGCCAGCGCCGCTTCAGCTTCCGCCGCGAACCGCTCGGCCTGCGAGCGCAGCTCGGCCGCGAGCGGGCCGCTGGACGGCCCCTGAGAGGCGCGCACCATCGCGGCGAAAGCCTGGCCCTGTGTCTCCAGCACCTTGACCGTGTTGGAACGCGGCAGCACCGCGTAGGTGATGACCCCGACCGCGGCTACGGCCGTGGCAATGTCGCGGGCCTTCATGCTCGCCTCCTCAGCCGGTACCACCAGGCATCCAGCTTGAGAATCACGAGCAGCGCCAGCCACGGCAGCGCCAGCGTCACGAACTCGTGCAGCTCCAGCACCAGCCAGCGCACCAGGAACCACCCGAGGCCGATGGACAAACCGATGATCACTCCCCAGAGGATATCGGTCATTCGGCACGCCTTACGGCGAGCGTCCAGATGCCCCGAGGGCCTCCGTCCGGGAACGTGTGCGTCCGTGGTCCATGCCCCTCGGGGAACCGAGCGAGCCCTGACGGCCAGTCGGCCGGGGCGCCCACATACCACGAGAGGGGCAGATCGTGGGGGTAGCCGATCTGGCTGTTGTCAATGACCAACCGTGCCCGCCAGGTGGTCCAGCCGGCCTCGGCCGCCTCGGCCGGGCGCAGGAAGACCTGATACCAGGAATTGGCTGCGCCGTACATCGGATCCAGCACGAGCCTGTTCTCTGCGCCGTCGGTGAGTTCCGCCAGCCGGCTCTCGGCCCATAGCTGGTTGTCGTCCCACGGCAGCCCCTCAGACCACCCCGACCGGTACAGCCGGAACGCGTGCCGCCCGGTCACTGGCCTTCCCCTTGCTCGAATGCGCGTACCCGGTGGTATTTCTCGGCCGTGGTGTGCCCGTCCCACTCCCCCACGTAGCAGGGCAGGTGCCAGGAAACCTGGCCGGTGGGCAGCTCGATGAACGCGATAACCCATGCCGGGTCGTTCGGGTCGGGTTGGATGCCGTAGGGGAAGTCGACCGCGGCGGCCTGCGCGAGTGCCTGATAGACGAAAGCGTTGCGCACGGCGTACGCCTGTTCTTCGGTCATGCCCTTGGGCAGCTCGACGTGCGGGTCGGACGGGTCGTGCATCGTCACCTCGGCGAGCATGGCGATAAGCATCTGCACGCCGAAATCGTGAAACGGCCCGGACTTGTGAACCGGCCCGGTCACAGCAGACCCTCAGCGGTGGCGATGAGCGGGGCCAGCGCGGTGCGCAGCGCCGCGCCGGACAGCAACGACAGCGGGGGCACGTTCATGTTCGGGACGCCGGCGTTGATGGCGATCGCGCGGACGTCGTCCACCGGCATGGTGAGCAGCAGCGCAATCCGCTCGGCCCTGGTCGGGCAGTTCGGCGGGGTCGCGTTGATCTGGGCACACCGGCCGGAACCATTCGCCGGGTGGCCGTAGGCGCAGTAGCCATTGTTCGGCCCGTCGTACGGCCCGGTGAGCACGGGATCCGTGGGGGGATTGGTCATCTCGTTCTTCCTCTCTTGGGTGGGGTGACGGGGTCGCGCCGAATGCCTCGGGCGTCCAGCTCGGCCCGTATCACCTCGGACATCATTGCGCGTTGCGCGCCGTTGGTGTTGTGCACTACCTGATCGACCTTGCGGTTGAGGTCGCCGAGCAGCTTCCCGAGCGCGACCAAAAGGCCGGCCCCTACCGTGCCGACCGCTGTCAACAGCCCGACGATGCTCTCCGGTCGCCAGCCCGCGTAGGCGAGCGCTACGCCGGCCCCGAACAGGCCGAGCAGCAGAATCACCGCGGCGAACGCCACCCAAAACGGGGTGCGCGAGTTGATAGGGGTCTGCTCTTCCATGATCACGATCGTACGTGTGGAACGGCCCCGTCCCGCACATCTGAACGCGCGGGGCCGGGGCCGGGTCGGGCTGGTCATGCCGGTGATGCTAGGCCGAGTGCTAGGGCTCCGTCACCGTCTCTGCGTCGTCGGGAACCACGTGGGTAGGAGGCTGGTAAGCCTGAATGGCCAACGGGAGTGGACCTACGTTGGCCACGTCGGCGTTGCATGCCGGGCAGATGTCGATGCGGTCGGTCACCGGCCGCATCGCCCCGTGCTCGTTGCGCTTCATCACCGACAGTTCGCCGGTGCCCCACCCGTCGGCACGCTCGGAAAAGATCCGGTGGCATCCCGCGCTGCTCTGCTTGTCACACATCCGTACGGCACTCATGCCGCTACCTCCGGTCGTATCTGCGTATGGCGTGGTCGCGCCCGTTGCCCATCCACGCCGTGTTTTCCACCTGCCGGCCACACAGAGCGCATTTGCCCCCGGCCGTGCGCTCGTCGTCGGGATGGGTGCACGTCATATCCACGGCCAGGTTGCCAAGGATTCCCATCCGCTCGGCCGAGTCCACCGAGGCGAGCGCGGCTCGTTTCTGCTCTTCGGTCGGCCATCCAACCCGGTCGATCAGGGTGCGGAACAGCTCATAGAGACTGTACGCAGCCGGTCCTGTTGTCATAGGAAGTACCTCCCCAACGTTGCGGCGAGTTGAAGCACGGCCGTGCCCCCGAGCAGCACGGCCGAGCCGATCGAATAGCGAAGGATTTTCGTCTGGAACCTGACCTCACGTTCCAGCTCGCGGCGGGCCATGACCCGGTGCCAGTAGGCGATCCGGGCGAGGTGGTGCCGGGCCTCGGGGCCGTCCAGCTTCCACCAGGCGATGTCCCCGAGGGCATCGTGCAGGCTCTCAGCGGCCCGTGGGTGCACGAGCCGGCGTTGCCCCTTATCCACCTCAGCCCCCCTCGAATGCGCGCGGCACGGTGTTCCACAGGATCCACAGCGCGCCCCCGCACGCGAGGGCCGCGGCGACCAGGGCGATGAACAGGGCGGCGGTCCTCACGCGCCGGCCCGGCATTTGTCGGCCGGGTTGTGGTCGCCGGCGTGGCCCTCGGCCAGCTCGCACGGGTGTAACCCCGAGGCACACAGCGCCAGGCACTTCCCCACCCCCGACTCGTGGTCGACGTCGACGCTCATCAGATCGTCGTCGGCGATCTGAGCGCGGGCGCCCTCCATCAGTTCTGCGACCTGACGGGCCAGCGTCGGATTGAGCGTGAGAACACGATCAATCCCGGCGAGGATCTGGGCGAGTGGATCCGGGGCCAGCAGCAGCACCGCGTAGTGTTCAATCAGGGCCGTGCCGATCGGCTCATCGTTGGCATAGACAGTTGCTGGTGATCGGTAGCTGGCGGACAGCGCCACAACCTCGGGCACCTCCCCGTCATCGTTGACACCGATGATTGCGTCGCGCGTGGGCGGTGCCAGCTGTGCGATGGCAGCAGCGTCGATCCTCAGCGCTTTCTCGATGTCGAGACCGAATCGTGGTAGCACGGGCTTTCCTCTCGTGTGGGGGGTGGATCTTCAAACAGTAGAACGCCCCTCCCCAATGCCTCGGGGGAGGGGCGTTCAGTATGGCCGAGCCCGGGGGTGGGATGGCGGTCCCACGGCGTGCCCCCGGGCTCGGGGCTCCTAGACGGGCAGCCCGTAGCTGGGCAGCCTAGCGGCCGCGCGGCGGCAGATGTCCGCGAGGGCGTCCGCGTGATCGGCCAGCCGCTCCAGCTCGCCCTTGGTCATGCCTTCGACCAGGTCGGTGATGTCGTCGTCGTCGTCGTCGATGACGGCCAGCAGCAGCTCGGTCTCGTCGTGCTTCGTTCCCCTGGGCATCGGGTCACGCGTCCAGCGATGCGAGGCGGGCGCGGAAGTCGGCCAGCGCCGTCTCGGCGTGCGCGGCTGCGGCGCTGCGGCGCTGCCGCTCTCCCTGACTGATCGTGGTCTGGCCCATGGCCCGCTCGACGAGCAGCCGGTCGCCGAGTTTGCGCCGGTCGGTGACCGACTGCGGGGTCATGAACAGCAGCGTGGCCAGCTCGTTGCCCGAGGGGGCCGCGTATTGGGCCTCGGTGCGGGAGACAGCGGCGCGCTTGGCCATGCACCGGGCGATCGTCACATTGGTGATGTCGGAGAGCTGCTGGGCCAGCAGGATCACCTGGGGCAGCGCGGCCGGGTCGTCGATGCACCGCTCTTCCAGCGCCCGGATCATGCGTTGCATCGCGGCGACCATGCGGTCGGTCTCGATCGGGGCCGGCCGGTGCGCCAGGCAGCCGGTGCAGTCGACCAGGTGCCAGGCGCGGACGTTGCGCTCGGCCAGGTCGGCGACCTTGCTGCCCCGCTCGCGGGGGGATGGCTGCTGGCCGCAGATAGCCGGCTGAGTCTGCCGGCCGTAGTGGATGCCCATCGCGGTGCTCCGTTCCGTGGGGGATCAGGTTAAACCTGATCCTAAAACGGGGGGCAAGGGAAAACCGGACACCCGGTAGGGGTGCATGCAGATGGCGAAAAGAGAGGGGCCGGGGGGACGACCCCCCGGCCCCACCGGCCCCTCTCGGTCCTAGAAGTGGTTCACCTGATTGTTGCCGTCACCGACCTGGAAACCCCCGGCCACCGCATCACGGTAGGGCATGGTCAGGTCCTCGCCGGGTGCCTCCCTGACTGCGGTCAGCAGCGCGTCACGCTCGGGCCCGGTCAGCCCCTTGCACATGCCGTCGTGCCGGTACAGCTGGACGGCGATGTGCTGCCAGTCGGGCGTATCGGCCCGGTGCTTGCCACCAGCGAGAGCCACGGTCACCACCTCACAGCGTCGCCGCTGCGACCGGTCGTCTGATGCGGCCCGTTGTGGTTGAACGTCAGGTCACACGACCCTTCCGGGGCGGCACCCCAGTCGGGGCACGGAAACCCGCACAGGCCCCGGCCGGTCTTGGCCTGGTCGTACGGCTGGACGCTGACCCCGGGCAGCTCACGCAGCTCGGCCATCCACCCTTCCGGGTCGGTCTCCGGGGTCGGGCGCACCAGCGCCGGGTCGGTGAACGTGCGCTCGTCGGTCAGGACGGCGGTCAGCATGTTCTCGGTGATCCCGGCCGTTTCGGGGGCCACGTGCTTGCCCCCCGGCTGACCTTCCGCACGCTCACGTTGGTTGAGGGGGTGCCTCGGGCACTCGTCGTGGTGCATGGTCGGGCCGAACGGCCAGCCGGGCGGGCTGTCACCGTCGCCGGGAATCCAGCGGTGCTCTCCCTCGTGGTCGACGCCGAACGAGCAGCGCATCAGCGGCTCGGGGGTCGGGGCACCGGCACCGCGGGTGGGGCTGCCGTCGTGTTGGCGACGCTGCCACCAACGGCGCTCGTTGGTCGGGGCCGGATTCAGGATCACCGGGCAGCGCAGCTGATCACAGCAGCACACGATCGACAGTGGGCCCCGCTCGGGAACCTGGTCGGTGCCGACGATCAGCGGCCCCATCGGGGTGGGCTCGCCGAGCCGGTACTGCTGGGCCGGCTCGGCCGGGGGCTTGGGCTCAGCTGGGCCGGGCACGACCGGGGGGAACGTCATGTGGACGTGGTCGGTGCGCGCCCGGAGGAACGCGTCGGTGCGCAGCCGGCGCTGCCGGCTTTCGGTCAGCCAGTCCGGCTCGTAGCCGGGGGTCTCCGGGTCGCCGGGGCGCTCCGGGGTCTCGGTCAGGTCGGTCCACCGGCACGGGTTGACCACGTACCGGCTGCCGTCCGGCAGCGGCACGACGAGCGCGCCAACGGATGTGATCCGTGGCTGCTCGGGCACGTCGGGGATGCCGGCCAACAGCCGGCCATCCGGTGCGAAAACGCGCACGTACATGGGGCTTCCTCTCGTTGCCTCGCGCTGTGGGGTGTGGTGTGTGGTGTGTGCTGTGCGCCGGGGTTTGCGTAGCGAAAGCGCGCCCCACGCGGCCTAGCGTCGGATGATTTCGCCCCCGGCGCACAGCACGAGCGATCAACATAGCGTGCGTGACCAGGGCGCCAGCCACCCCCGTTCGGGCAATCTCCAGATGGCGGAAAAGTCCGTAGCCGGCCCTTGCGCCGGCGGACGGTCGGCCTGCTAGTTTGCCCTCTCGTGCTCCGGCCGGCCGGGGGTCCAACAGCCCCGGCCGGCCACCCCGACCCCACGGCCGGGTAAAGGGATGGCGGCACGTACGGCCCGGCCCCGGGATGCCCCAGACGCTCCCGGGGTCGGTTGCTATCCACCCCCCACGGAAAGGAAGGGCAGACCATTGAAGCTGTTCACGAAACCCCGGCCGATCCCGCTCTATTTGCTGCGGGTCGGCGACCAGGTCGCCGTGCACTCCAAGTTCCACACTCCGGTGACCGACTGGCTGGCGTTCATCGACCTTGACCTGTCCGGCAAACTCGCGTGGGCGGGGGTGGCCGACACGCTGGCGTTGTCGCCCGAGGCGCTGGCGAAGCGGCTCGGGCAGGACCGCAACACCGATCAGGGCCGGGTGACCGAGCCGATGGTGCTGCTCGTGCATCACCTCGGCGATGTGGTGATGCCGCGGACCACGACGCTCATCACGCGTGAGGCGATCGAGTTCGACCCGTTGACGTACGTCAAGCGTGCCGACGGGGATACTGACTGAGCCACACGGTTTGGTGAACCCAAAAGGGGAGCGCAGCCCCGGGGGGAAGTTGAGGACCCCCCGGGGCTGTTCCGTGTCTCAGGGCCGGAACAGCTGGCGCAGCGCGGGCACCTCGGACAGATCGTTGCCGATCACCAGCCCGCGATGCTCGGCCGGGAGCGTCGTCGAAATCCAGAATCGCCGGTGCATGTCCGAGCAGAACGCGTAGGTGAGCGTGTCGCCCACCCGCTCGGGGTGGTCGTGCGGGATACGGACCTCATGGTCGGTGCTGGCGTCTTTCCAGCAGTCCGACCAGCAGCACGCGATGGGCTGGCCCCAAAAGTTCCTGATGCGCTTGCGGCCCCCGAGGATCGGGGCAAGGAAGTTCCTCACTGTGGACCCCTTTTTCAGACGAGCACGGGTTCGGTCGGGAAGTCGGACGCGGCCCCGCAGTCCCAGAGTTCGGCCTTGCGGGGGAACAGGGCACCGGCGTTGACGGTGACCGTGCCGGCCGACGCTTGCGCGGTCAGCACGATGGTGGCATTGACGTCGGCGGAGCCGACAGTGAATACCCGGCCGGTCTGATGAATGGCCTCACCGGTCGTGGTGGACACTCCCCAGTTGCCGTAGTTGGCGAGCTGCTGCCCGGCGGTGTTCGTCTTGCGGAACCGGAACGCGGCCGTGTTCGCGGCAGCCGACATGGTGGCAATGCCGATGTTGCGCATTTCGTAGGCGCGGCCGGCCCGGAAGTCCATGTTCGGGAACGTGGCGATCACCGTTTCCGTCGTGCCCACAGCACCGGTCGACGTTGCCATGATGACCCCGTTGCGTTTCCCCCGGGGCAGGCTGATTCCGTACGCCTTAAGGTCGGGGTCGTTCGGGCCGTCCGTCTCGCCACCCGGATTGAGCTCGATCGCCGGCGTTCCGGGATGGCCGTCTTTCTGCCCCACCCGCAGCTCGATGGTGTGCTGTGCCCGCAGCGCCAGCGAATAGAGCAGATCGTTTCCGCCGACCACCATCGACGGCGCAAACTCCGGATCGTTCACGTCGTGGAACATTTCGATCCATTGGATCAGCCGGCCCCCCGGCTGATCGTCCACCGACCAGATGCGCAGCGCCCCGAAGTCGGGGCCGTTGTCCTCGGAGAAAATCATGAATGCACGCCGGTCGGCCCAATAGAACATGATGGCGTTGTTGTTCTGCCCGAGAATGTCAGCGGCGAGTGGATCGTTGGGGCCGATGTAAAGGCGTGGCTCGTCGTCGGCCGCGTCCGGGGGGACGGTGATTTCGTCGGGCTCTGCTGTCCAGTCCCCGTCAGCCACGGCGCATCATCCGGGAGAGCATGCCCAATCCCTTGGGTGCTTTCCCCGTCATCAGACCGAGCACCAGCCGTACGATCCGGGGCGGGAACACGTCGCGGCGGATCTCGCCTTGTGGGTCCTCGGTGACCAGCACTGCCCCCCCGTCCGGGGTGCCGTACGCGGCGAACGTGCCGGCCAGGAAGGGCCGGCCCGAGGCGACCGATTCGGCCAGCGCGGCGGCCAGGTCCTCGGCCGGGCCGAGGGCCGGTTCGTCGCCGGACAGGTCGGCGCTCAGAGCGTCTGTCAGCTCTCTGAGGTCGGCTTCCCCATCGCCGGTAGGGCCGTGGCCTGCCGGTTCGTCCGACATCAGGTTTAACCTGATGTGATCTTGGCCGGCGCCGATGACCTGCCCCTCGGGCTCGGTGTCCCACCCTCGGGCCTTCACAGCGGCGCTCACGGCTTCACGCTGCCGGGGGTCGCTGAGGTCCATCCCGAGCGTCCGGGCGCACTCTTCCGGGGTCGTCCCGTCGGCCGCTTCGATCAGCTCGGCCAGGTCCAGCGGGGCCAGCTCGCACAGCTCGTCAGTTTTGAACATTCTTCTTTCCCCGTCGTTTCTGTTTCGGCCCTACCCAATAGATGAATGTGTTGCCGCGCATGCGCCGGTAAATGGTGTTCTCTGAGAAGTGCCGGTAGGCGGCCCTCACCAGCAGCCGTTTGAGGTCGGCCAGCTCGCCGGCGTCGCCGGGGCCGATCTCTACCTCGCAGCGGGCACCGGTCGCCCGGGAATGCCGCAGCTGGCTGAGTAGCGCCTCGGGTATTTCCAGCGGGGGCCGGCCGTGGCCCTTGCGTTCGTCGTCGCGTACCGGCACGTAGGTCATAGCGCTAGCTCCGGCCGTTTGAGCCGTAGCCAGATCAGCGGCTGTGGAGCGGCTGCGGAGCGGAAGTAGAAGATGATGTCTTGGCCCGGCCGCATATGGAGGGTGTTGTTGGGATCGAACACGTTGAGGTCGGACCGGGCGTGATTCGAGTAGAACTCGTCATCGACGTACATCAGGAATCCGCCCCGGGGGCCGCGCATCGCGCCGTGATAGACGTCGTACGGTTCTTTCGGCAGGATGTCGTTTTTGAACGTCGCCACCCATGACCCCGGTACGTACAGATTCGCGGCCGACAGCACAACCTGTGAGGGCACACGGGTGCCGAGATATCCGGGGTCGGCCGGCTGCGTCACAGCGACCAGGCTTCCAGCGTGGGCACTTCCTTGATGGCCATGGTCACCACCACATCGGTGTCCGCGGTGATGCCGGCCCCGACCAGGCGCAGATAGCTGCCGGAATTGATGACCAGGCCGTGATCGCCGGGAAACAGATCGGTTTGCAAGTTGCGAATGCGCAGCGCCGAAGGACTGGCCGCGTCGTCGTTGACGTACACCTGGATGCCGGACGCCGCGAGGGTCGGGCCGGGCGCGACGGACAGCCGGGTGATGGCCCACGTCATGCCCTCGGCCGGGCCGTCCGTGACGGTGCCCACGCCGAGCGCACCCCCGGCGCTGGTGCGGCCCCCCATCACGTAGTCGCGGAACTTCGGGCCGCGGGCCAGCTCGGTGCGCCAGCTCTTCAGCACGTCCGTGGCGATGCTGCGCATCTCGGCGGGGGTGATCAGGTCCAGCTCGCCCCCGGCCATGATCTTCTGTTTCATGATCGTGCCTCTCTGCTCAGGAAGAAGATGCCGACAAGCAGGAAGACCAGGCCGAGCCCACCCATCCACACCCGCAGCAGATTGGACGGCAGCATCAGTTTGGTGACCCCCTCGGCCACCTTCCCGACCGACGCGGCCCCCTCGCCGATGACCCTGATCTGGTCGCCGATGCCTTGCAACACGCTGACCAGGGTTTGCGGGCCGGACTGCACCGCGCCGAGGATTCCCCCGAGTGCCCCGCCGAGCCCTTCCAGCTTGCCGCTGCCAGCCGTGTCGCCGAACGACAGGTGCACGTGGTCGGTGTGCGCCGAGGGGCCGCTGTAGGGGTGCCAGCCCCGCTCGGGCGTCCAGATGCGCCGATACCAGATGACCTGAGTGACACCGAGCGCCTTGTGGTTCTTGATGGCGTCAGCGGCGATCTGGTCACCCTTGCTGCGACTGGACGTCATGAGGTCCAGCGCACGGCCCTTGGGGTGCAGGCTGCCGGGCACGCTGCCTTGCGCGCGCCAGCCGCCTATGTTCTTGATGTCGTACTTCTTCCCGAAGTACTCACCAGCCGACTTGACCCATGGTTTGACCTTGCCGAGGTCCCATCCCATGGCCGGCCCCCTCAGTCCCTAGCGGAAGTAGCGGTGCGCCGGTGGGGGCGGCGGGTCACCCTGGTCGTCGTCGTCGTCGGCCGGCGGGTCGGTGTCGCCGGCCTTGCCCGGGGCCGTCTTCTTGGCCGGCGGGCCGGCCTGCTTGCGGGGTTTGGTGCTGGCCCCCCCGCCCATCAGCGACTCCATGAACGCGTCGGCCCGGCTTCCGCGCAACATGATGATGTCCCCGCCGGCGTCGCCCTGGTCGTCGTCGTCGGGCTCGTCGGGTGCGTCGCGGAGCCGTTCCAGCTCTTCGAGCTGGGCGCGCTGCTCGTCGCTCATTTTCGCCATCACGACCCCCGTCGCTTGATGAGAACGACCCGTGTGCCGTTGCGGCGCACGACGGCGTACGTGACGGTCTTGCCGTCCACCTTGACCGTGCGCCACGCGATTTTCGCGGCCACCGGATCACCCCCTAGATGATCTTCACGCGGCTACTGTAATCGCACAGATGAGCGAAAGGGGCGAGCCATGTCGACAAGCCTGCTGTCACGTGTCGGTTTCTCCGGGGGCAACGGGGGTGGCGACCAGCCCCCCCCGCTGGACACCACCCCCGACGTCGTGCCCGGGGGGCTCGATCCTGATCCGGCCCCGGCCCCGGCGACCCGTGACAAGCGGGAAGCCCGTAAGAGCGCGGCCAGCGCCAACACGGCCAAGTCTCAGCCCCGGTCGGGGGGCAAGTTCGTGTCCAAGGATGAGCAGAAAAGCCAGGTCGCGGCCGAGCTGGACACGGCGCTCAAGCTGCTGGCGTTCACCTGGTCGCTGTCGGACGAGCACTGCTCGACCGTGCTCAACGACACCTCGGCCAAGATCGCGCGTGACCTCGGCCAGCTCGTCTCCCACAGCGAGTGGCTGACCGAGAAGATCACCAAATCGGGGATCCTGCTCGACTCGATCCGGTTCCTCACCTCCATCACCCCCCTGATCAAGGCCATCTGGTCGCACCATGTCGTGCGCGCCGATGAGGGGGTGACCGATGACCTCACCGACCAGCTCCCCACTGTCGACCCCGTCCAGTACGGGCCATGGCGGCCACAGTTCACCGGCTGAGCTGCCCCCGGTCGTCCCGTGGGACCAGCTCGGCCCGGAGTTCTTCGAGGCGTGGGGCCGGCCCCGGGGGTCGGTGGACGCCGAACACGTGAGTGTGTATGGGCCGTCCGGCAGCGGGAAAACCTACTTTGTCGCGTTCATCCTGACCGAGCGCGCGCGTCTGCGGGGGACGCACGCGGTGGTGGTGGCGACGAAAAAGGCCGACAAGACGCTGGTCGAGGCCGGCTGGCCGATCATCAAGGATTGGCCACCGGACTATGACCAGCATCAGGTCATCTGGTGGGTGCCGGGTGGGCTGTCCGCCGAGCAGCAGATGGAGCAGCAGGCGCAGCTGCGGGTCGTCATGCACACGCTGTGGAAACCGGACGCGAACAAAGTGGTGGCGTGGGACGAGCTGACCTACGTGTGCACCGATCTCGGTCTGGGCACCCCGGTCACGACGTACTACCGGGAGGGCCGGGGCATGGGCATCACGAACGTGGCCGCGATGCAACGGCCCTCAGGGGTGCCCCGGTTCGTGCACTCCGAGGTGGGCTGGACGGTGTCGTTCCACATCAAGGATGAGGACGACCGGAACCGGGTGGCCGAGGTGCTGGGCGATCGCCGCTACTTCCGGGAAGTCATCAAAAGCCTCAACCGTGAGCAGCACCAATTCGTGCTCAAACGGGAACTGACCGGGGAGTGTTTCATCAGCTCGCTGCCGGGCACCCGCCCGACGCTTCCGCCGGCCAAGGATCAGCCCGGCAATCAGCCGGGCACCAGCAACTACATGTCGTAGAGGCCCCGGGCTGCCTACGGGGGAGAGCAGCGCCGGGGCCTGTCCCCCCGTCTGGGTGAGGGGGACACGGGGATCGTAGCCGTTCAAATGATCATCCGGGGATCGTACGGCTGTACGCTTCCGCTAGTTGATCAACGAAGGTGCGCGAGGGGAGGTTTCCCATGCATACGCACTTCTCTGGCCTCGGGGCGCTCAACACGTTCTTGGCCGTGCTCGTGGTCGGCACCGTCTGGCGTCTCGCCAGCTACCGGCTGGCCGCGTCGCCGCGCCAGGAGTTCCGCAACCTCGGCACCGCGATGGCGTTCCAATACTGACCCCGGGCTCGGGGTCCAGACCGAAGGGAGAGCAGTCGGATGGTAGCGGCTGCGGTGGCCGGATCGACGAGCCCCACGGGCTCGGCACCGGCTCAGGGAACGGGCTCGGTGGTCCCGTTCTTCTATGGCACCAACCAGTACGTCGAGAAGTTCGCGACGAACACCACCACGCTCGGCGCGACCGCGTCCGAGCAGCAGTTCAACATCAACCCCGGTGGTTTCCTGCGGGGTGTCCGGCTGGAAGTCCGGTCGGCCTCGGGTGTGCTCGGCGGTGGAACCCTCTCGGGTGACGCGCCAGCCGTGGCGCTCGCGAGCGTGGCGCTGGAGAACATCGACGGCAGCCCGATCCAGTACCCGATGAACGGGTACGCCCACCTGACGTCCCAGTGGTTCTTCCGGCCGTGGCACGGCGACCCGGCCCGGCGCTTCGACTACTCGGCGACCATCAACCCGTCGTTCAGCCTGTTCGTGCAGCCGGAGCTACGCCAGACCGCGGGGGTCTTGGCGAACACCGACGCGCGCGCGCTGTACCGGATCCGGTGGACCTACGCGACGCTGGCGTCGCTGGTCACCGGCGGCACCCCGACCGCGCCGGCCGTCACGGTCACCGCGTACATGGAGTCGTGGGCGCAGCCGGACGCAGCCGACCTGCGGGGCAACCCCATCGAGGAAATCCCCCCGGGCCTCAACCTGGCGACGCTGCGCCGGCAGCAGATCATCAACCTGGCCGCGGCCGGTGCCGACAACACCTTCCAGCTCTCCAACATGGGCAACGAGCTGCGCGGCATCCTGATGATTCTGCGCAACAGCTCGGGCGTACGGACCGACCTGCTGTCCGACCCGGTCCGGTGGCGCATCGACAACCGGTCGTTGGGTGTCTTCTCCAGCCAGGAAATCTTCAACCGGATGAGCGACTTCTACGAGTCGCTGACCAACGGCAGCACCCGCCCGACCGGCGTCTACGTGTTCCCGCGGTTCTACGACCCGGGCCGCATGGTCGGCGAGTCGTGGCTGGCCACGACGAACGCCACCTACCTCATCTTCGAGTCGGCGACTGCGGCCGGCGGCTCGGGCGGCACGATCCAAATCATCACCGATGAGGTCGTGCCGGTCGGCCCGGTGCCGATGGAGCTGGAGAGCATCTGATGCGGGGGCCGGTTGTGCCCCGCCCCACCGACGCCGGCCCACAAGCGGCTGAGTCGGCACCGGGGTCGGGCTACTACCGGGGGGCTCCGCCACTCGCGGGAGGGACAGGGAGCATGGCAGGACCCAAGGGTGCCGGGACGCGCGCCCTGGTCAACGCCGAGGGGTGGACCCCCACGGTTACGAACGTCGTGATCATCGTCGCGCTGGAGATCGCGCTGTACTGCGTGCTCCGGTACGTCTTCCGGACCGCCCACGGCGGCTGATTCCCTGAGGGAGGGGACATGAACAAGAAGGCGATTCTGTTCTTCGTGCTGGGCTGGCTGCTCGCGGTCGTCATCGCACCGCGTGACCTGCTCGCCCGGTTCCGGGGCTGACCGTGGGACACACCCACGGTGACGGGTCGCCGGAGCACTCCCACGGGGGGAGTGCTCCGGGACTCGGCTGGCATCTGCTCGACGTGCTCATGCTCGTATGCGCGGTCATCGTGCTCGGGCTGTGGGCCGAGGTGCTGTGGAAGGCGTGGCGCGCTCAAAGGGCCGAGGGCATCAGGTATTCCCTGACCCCCGAGGGGCAAGCGGCGACCACGCGCAAGACGGGGGAGGGCGGCCCTCCCCTGGTCGATCTGGGCGCGCTCGCGGCAGACGTGGCCGCGCGCGACCAGGCCGCGGCAGCCGCGCGCGACCAGGCCGCGGCCAACCCGCCCCCGACGCTAACGGGGACGGACTATCTGCGCCGGAAGGCGCGCAACGACCGATGAGAGGGGGTGCGCCCGATGAATCTGGCGCTCGGAATCATGTTCCTGTGGCTCGGGGTGTGCTGCATCTGGGTGTCATCCCGAGGCACCGACGCCGCTACGCCGTGGCAGGCGTATCAGCAGATCATCGGCGGCATCAGTAAGGGCACGTCGTGACCGCCCCGGTCGTCGCTGCGGGGGCTCGGGCTGTCGCTCCCCGGGCTGCGGCGCGCGCCGGGGCCGGGAAGGTCATCGACGTGACCCCGGTCCAAAGCCGGCCGTTGCGCAACGTGCGGCCGGTCAAGGGGCGGGCTTCTGATGTTGCGACCGGTGCCGGGCTCGGGTCGCTGCTGGACGGATTGCCAGGCGGCAGCGGCAAATCGTCAGGTAGCGGCTCGGGCGCCCGGAAGCTGGTGATCGCCGAGTTCGTGCTGTGCATGGTCGTGCTGGCGTTCAGCCCTCTCGCGAAGCGGGAGAGCACCGACAACCCCGTCAGTTTCATGAAACGGGGCTCGGCGATCATGGGCGTTTTCTTTGTGCTCGGGCTGCTGACCACGGCCGGGCGCGGCGCGGCGCGTGCGGCAGCGGCGTTCGGGGGCATCGTGACGCTGGTGCTGCTGATCAGCTCGCGGTCGATCTTCGCGGTGCTGGCCGACAAGCTGGCCCCCGGGACGGGCGAACTCGAGAATTTCGATCTTGAAGACGCCGGCGAGGGGGTGGCCGACGCCATCGGCGACGTGATCGATGAGGTGCAAGACAGCCCGCTGCCGATCCGGCCGATCGGGGGGGCTGGCATCCGATGAAGGTACGTCCCGGGGAAATGTTCGCCATCGCGTTCGTGGTGGTGATCGTGTACGTGCTGGTGCGCCCGTCCAGCAAAGCGGCCGAGTTCGTGCAGGCTTTCGGCTGGTTTGCTCGGGCGCTGGTGGGCGCGGCCACCGACACGGCCAAGTGAACGAGGGAGGTTAGACATGCTGGCAAAGTTCGGGGACTGGCTGATTCTGCTGCTGTACGTGGCGATTCTGTTTCTGCTCGTGCGGCCAGGCTCACAGGGTCCCAAGCTCATCGACACGACGGGTAAGAGCCTGATCGGGCTGGTGAACGCGGCCACCGGTGGCGGCGGCTGGTCGGGGAAGGGGTAGGCCATGCCCGACTATCTGATGAGCCTGCGGCAGCGCTCGCCGCACCCGATCGACAAGCGGTCGGCGCGGCGCATGGAGGCCGGCGGCGGATACGACGTCGCGCACCCCATGACCCTCGCGCCGGGGCTGGAGACCGAGCTTCCCCGGTATCCCGGCACGGTGTACGACGCTGAGATCGTGCGGGAGCGCCGGCCGTGGTACTCGATCGATGTCCGGTCGCCGGTCGGTGACTCGTGGGTGGACTGGACGGCAGCCGGCCCCCCGCGGCCCGAGCTGCACATGCGCACGACCGACTGGCGGGAGGAGCAAGGGGCCAGCAAGAGCCGGTTCCCGTTCGATCCGAACAGCCCGACCGGGGGCCGGCACACGATGGTCCATTCCGGGGTCAAGATCACGACGCCGCGGTACGTCGACTCGGGCAACCCGCAGATGCGCGGCGCGCGGATCAACCGGCTGAGCAATGCCCGGTACGCCGGGCAGTCGTACAGCCAGACCACGGCCGTGCAGGGCCGAGCGGTCCGGAGGTAGATGGAGATGACACGAAAGCGAGCCTTGACGGTCGCTGCTGTCGCCGCGGGGGTGGCAGTAGCGGCCTGGCTGGGCTATCAGCACCGGCACGAGATCTGGCGCAAGACGCCGGCGTGGACGGATCCTCAGCAGCCTGTTGAGGGCACGGCCGGGATGCCGGCGAACGGGCTGCCGGCCGTGCCGTCGCCTACGGCTGCGTGGGCTGCGGTGCGGCCGGGCACCCCGCACATGCAAGCCGGCTCCCGGATCCGGCGCACCTACGCGGGCAACCTGGTCGACGACCCCGAGAGCCTGGTGCGCTGATGGCTGAGGAAGACGCGAGCCTCACCAGGCCGGCAGCCGGCGGGTCGATCCTGACCCGCAAGACGGGGCCGCTGCCTAACTGGGTGTGGATGGCCATCGTGCTGCTGGCCGCGCTCATCTACTCGCTGTGGCGACGCAATCAGGCTGCCGGGGTGCCGGAGGAAGGGCCGGAGGTGAGCGACGTGCCGGGGGATCAGACCCCCCCGCCGGTGTTCATCCTTCCGCAGAATCCGCAGCCGACCGTGCCGGTCAACGTCACGGTCAACAACCCGAGCACCCCACCGACGGCCCCGCCGGTCGGGGTGCCCCCGCCCCGGACCAATCCGCCGGCGGCCCCGAAGCCCCCGACGTACACGACGGGGCCGGACGGGTCGCACTACGTGGTGACGGTCGCCAAGTACACGACGAAGAACCCCCCGTGGAACAGCACGCTGTCCGGCATTGCCGGGCACACGTGGGGGTCGAAGAACGCCAGCAAGTGGTCGCTCATCTGGAACGACCCGGCCAACGCCGCGCTGAAAGCCAAGCGCGGGGGAGACCCGTCGAAGATCCAGCCGAACGACAAGATCTACGTGCGGAAGAAGCTGTGAGGGGAGGGCAGATGGACGGGCAGGAGAGAGCGGCCACGTACCTGCTGGGCTACGCCATCGGGGTGCTGGTCACCCTGATGGTGCTCAGCTGGAAAGGGGGGGGCGATGCCGACGCCTGAGCCGACGCACGCGGCCGGCGTGGCGCTGCTCGTGCTCAACGTCGCCGGTGTGCCCGGGATCATCCGCAGCGTCGGCGACGAGACCCCCCGGCACGAGGCGTACGGGTACGGCCTGGCGCTCGCGGTCGGCGCGGCCAGCTCGTGGCTGGCCCGCACCCCGTGGCCGTTGCTGGGCACTGCGGCCATGTGCGCGTTGATGCTCCATCTGCGAAAGGGCACGTCCGTCACTTCCCCGGCGGACGAGTCAACCGGTTAGATCAACAGATTGTCCCCTAGGGGGGCTGAAAGGGCAGGTCATGAGTGATGCGAAGCTAAGCCTCGGACAGGCGCTGCGGATCGTCGCGGAGCGCACGTCGTTCCAGACCGAAGAGCAGGGCGCTGCCGTGCTCGCGGCGATCGACGAGCTGGTGGCTGAGGAGGGGGATGAGGTGGTCAGCGCGGAGGAGCTGGTCGACGATGCCCCGGTGGACGAGCGGGACGCGCGGATCGCCGAGCTGGAGCGGCAGCTCGCCGAGCGCGACCAGGCCAAGGAGGCCGACAAAACCCCGGACGCGAGTCCGGCGTCGTTCGATCTGAACCGGGAGCCGACGCCGGCCAAGTCGGCACCGGCCAAGAAGACGACCGCAGCCGCGCTGCGGGGCCGGTCCCGGAACGGGGCCGGGAAGTAGCTGAGGGGGCCGGCTCAGCCGGCCCCCTCAGAGGGACCACACCCCCCACGGGTGTTAGTCGAGCACCATTCCGAGAGCCGCACGAGAGATGCAAGTCCAAGGAAACGAGAGGTGCACATGCCAGCCTACCGGAAGCCTCACGCGGTCGTTCTGACCGGAGAGGGAGTGTTCTACAGCAACGAGCAGCGCGGCGACCTGAGGATCGGCCTCGGGGACGCGCTCAACCTCGCCGAGGTGATGCGAGGGGCCGAGCAGCTGTTCATGGGGGGGGAGGGGGTGGTCATGGTGGACGCGACCGTTGAACAGGCCGCACGCACCCTCCCGGAGCTGGGCGCGACCGAGTGGAAGTTCACCGAGCTGCGGGCATGGACGACCCTGACCCGCGACTACACCAACGGTCAGCGCACCGTCATCCACCTCGGGCTGTCCGGCAGCGTGGCCGACAACCCCGGAGCCTTGCTGAACGGCGCTGAGGGGCCCGCAGACGTGGCCTGGCGGCTCGGCCGCTACCACGACCTCACCGGGCACGCGTGGCGCTACACAGCGGGCGTGAGCGGCTGTTTCGGGCTGCGGCAGCGCTGGCAGCACCCCGACCCGGGCAAACAGCCGTTGTGGCGCTCTGCCGGGCCGCGCGGGGTGATGGGTCAGGGGCCGATGGTGTGGAACGCGGCCGAGCAGCCGGCCGAGGGCACCGTCGACTCGTGGGACGTCAACGCGATGTATCTCGGGGGCATCAAGAACGCGCGGGTGGCATGGAGCGAGCTCAAACCCACCGGGGCGCGCGGTTTCGACGCCGGCGTGGCCGGCTGGTGGGAGATCGACGTCGCGACCGTCCCCGGAGAGCTGTGGGACGGCAAAGTGCGGCCCCCCCTGTTTTGGGCGCGGCGCGTCATCAAGGGCACGACGTGGCTGTCCACCGAGCGCGCCAAGCTCGTCGAGCAGCTGACCGGCACCATCGACGTCGTCGACTCATGGACGTGCGACAACACCGAGGCGATCGGCCGCGGCTACGCCGAACGGCTGGCCTCGGTACGGACCGGGATGCTCGGCCCGATGGGGCCGGCCGCGCGCGGTGTCAAACGGACGTGGGCCGAGCTGGTCGGCATGGTCGCCCGGGAGGGAGGCAGCATCCACCGGCCCGACTGGTCGGCCGCGTGGATGGACCTGTCGTGCGCGAACATGCTGCGCCGCGTGTTCCGGGTCGGCGACCAGCTCGGGGTGTGGCCGGTCGCCATCCGGACCGACGCTGTCCACTACGCCAACGCCGATGTTCCGGTGCTCGGTACGGCGCTCGGCATGGGTGACGGGGTCGGCCTATTCAAGAAAGAGCGCACGCTCACGGTGGACCAGTACCGGGCCGATGTTTTGGGGGGGCGACGCTGATGCGCTGGTCAGACTGGCTGCCATGGCTCAAAAGAAGGCACCCCCTCGGCTGGCCCAAGCCCAAGCCAGGCGTCACGGTGTGGCCCGACAAGCTGCGACAGCAGGAACGGAAGCGCCGGAAGGCCATAACCGATGCCATGATCGCCACACTCGGGCAGCCTCAGCGCCCGCAGGAACGCCCGGGGATCCCCCCGCAGCTGTACACCAACCCCGACTATGTCTTTCTGGTCCCGCATCAGGTAAAACCTGATGCCCCCCTGGTCATCCCTCCCGGAGGGTTCCTCCGGTCCATCCGGCTGGAGATCGGCCCTCTCACGGGCTGTCAGTGCCCGGACGATCCCGAGAACGAGGGGGAGGCCGGCTGATGGGCCCTGAGGAAGCGTCGAAGGCGCGTCGCCGGGGTGGCGCGTACCGGCTGCGCACCGAGGCACGCGCCGTGCACCCGATCGTGCGGGAACTCACGATCGAGCGGCAGCGGCAAGACCTGTCACAGACCGAGCTGGCCCGGCGGATGGGGCTCACGACCTACCAGCAGGTCTACTCGCTGGAGACCGGCCGCACCAGCCCGACGCTGCGCACGCTCGATCGGTGGACCGCGGCGCTCGGGCGTTCCCTGACGCTCGGGGAGAGGGGGACCGATGGCGCAAGCTGATGACCTCGGCACCCGGACGTACGCGGCGATCAGCCAGCGGTCGATCAACACCGAGCCGACGAGCTGGACGGCTGCGCTCGGATGGTTCGTCAAGGCCGCTCAGGGCAACGTGTCCGGGGCGGCCCGGCTCGCCGGGGTGCCGCGCCGATCGATGCGTGACTGGCTGTCCGGGGTGTCCAAGCCGAAAGCCGGCCGGGCCGCGGCCGTGATCGAGTCGGCCCGGCTGTCCGAGCGCCGGGCGCGTCTCAAGCCGGGCCGGGAAAGCCGGCTACGCAACGGGGCGCCCGGATCGATCGTCGTCAAGGCGACGTACAACTACGACGGCACCGAGCGTGAGGTCGCCATCGGCAACTACATGGACGACTACGCGGTTGACGAGCTGATTGACGCGTACCTGTCCGGGGCCGACGAAGCCGGCCTGCGCGAAGAGTTCGCCGACCAGATCACCCTTGACCCGACCGGGTTCTACGCGCGCACGTTCGCGCTGGGCCCCAACGACCGACACGGATGGAGCGTGGAACGCGTGACCCTCTGAGCTGCCCCGTACGGGGGCCGGGTGTGACCGGCCCCCGCTGGTGCGGCAGACAACCGAATAACGGCTGAGGGGCCAGCTAGACCCCTCAAACCACCCGAGCCGGGAAAGCGTCGAGCAGCGAGACCAACTGCCGATGCTACCCCGGGTGGTCGGTTGCACGCACATCCGTGCCATGCCAACCGGACTCGCGCGCGAGCTGCCCCCCGCTGACCCCGGGGTGATCCACCCGTCAGATGGGCTCCACAAGCCTTGCCAGCGACCCTGTAGGGTCAGGCAGCCCCCTCACGGTTCACGACCGTGAGGGGGTCGAGAGCAGCCCCCCGGCCATCCCATCGAGATACGGCCAACTCCGTCGGTTCACACAAGGGGGGCTGCTCTCACCGCGCGGTGGACATGCGCGAGGGAGAGATCAAGTGCGCGCCCGGTGGTTCGGGCGACGTTGCCCCTCGGAGGTTCAGGGGGCCGTGTGTCCAGTGGGCCGGCCACGAA
>Ga0066905_100000039_pt1 | contig 21113 bp, 16 predicted proteins | sample PanSoiMetaPlot36_FD_67483 | JGI IMG/M metagenome (GOLD analysis project Ga0066905, IMG submission 67483) | Tropical forest soil microbial communities from Panama analyzed to predict greenhouse gas emissions - Panama Soil Plot 36 (version 2) | ecosystem: Environmental > Terrestrial > Soil >... | reverse complement strand
CGGGCGGGCACGTCCCACAAACGGACTGCCCCGTCGTGGCCGGCGGCTGCCAGCACTCGCCCGTCGGCGGCCAGGGCGATGCAATGCGCCGAGCTTGGCGGCCCCTCGAGCCGGCCGAGTTCCTTCCCGGTGACCGGGTCCCAAAGGCGGACGGCGCCGTCAGACCCGCCAGACAGGAGGGCTCTTCCGTCCGGGGTGAAGCAGACGCCGAACGGCATGGGGGCCCGGAAGCGCGTGGTCCCCAGGCGGGCCACTGCGCCGGCGGGCAGGGGGTCGCCGGAGCGGTCCACTAGGTGGGGCATCGGCCCCCGCTCCGGTGGGCCGGCGGGCGCTGGCACTGGAAGGCCAAAAACAGTGGCAACAAAGAACATGGTCCGGCTGCGGCTGAACATGTTGGGCCCCCGGGGGTATAGAAGGTGGCCTACCATCGTGGGAGTCCGGGCCATCGTAGGCAGCATTGGGGCGTGCGATCCGCGCCGCGACCCGAGACCCGGACAGACCAGCCGTGTTGCGATGCCGTTGCACTACAAGTCAAAACTCCAATACCCACGTCGTCGGCACTGCAAAGACCTTGCCGTCCCCGATCCGCCCCGTGCGCGCCACGCCGACAATGCGATCGGCCAGTTCCAGGAGTTGTCCGTCCTCGGCCCAGACCGTGATCTCCACCTTGGGCAGAAACGCCAGGCTGTATTCGCTGCCGATGTAGCGTTCGAGATAACCCTTCTGTCGGCTGTATCCCTTCGCCTCGCGAACCACGCAGTCGGTTACGCCGAGGTCGGCAATGGCCTGCAACACGGCCTCGGCGCGGAACGGCTTGACGATTATGGTGAGCTGCTTCATGGTCGCGCACCTAGAACCACCCCCCCGTCACCGGCAGCACCTGCCCGGTGATGTACCCACTCTCCTCGCTCGCCAGGAAGAGCACCGCGTTGGCCACGTCCTCCGGCTTGCCGAGCCGCCCGACGGGAATTTGCTTCAGATAGCTCTCCAACACCTCCGGCTTCAACTCCCCGAGCATACTGGTCTGGATGACGCCGGGCGCGATCGCGTTCGCGGTGATGCCGCGCTTGGCCAGCTCCTTCGCCAGGACCTTGGTCAGGGCAATCACCCCGGCCTTGGCCGCGGCGTAGTTCGACTGGCCGTGGAACGGGAACAGGCCGGCGATCGACGCGATGTTCACGATCCGCCCGTTGTCGCGGAGCAGGTCCTGGGCGTGCTTGCAGCAGTGGAACACACCGTCGAGGTTCGTGTCCATGACCGTCCGCCAGTCGTCGAGCGTCATCTTTCGCAGGGAGCGGTCGCGGAGCACTCCGGCGTTGTTGACCAAGATGTCGATGCCGCCGGTGAGCGTGCGGACCTGGCTCATCAGGGCCTCGACCTCGGCCGCGGACCGCACATCGGCGCTCAGGACGTGGACAGTGACCCGTAGGTTGCGGAGCTTCTCCGCGTGGCGCTCGGCGTCCTTGCGGTTCTCGCCGGTCGGGTCGTCGTAATAGTGGAGGACGCATGTGCCGCCCGCGCGGGCGAAGCCTTCGATGATAGCCGCGCCGATCCCGCGCGAGCTGCCGGTCACCAGGGCGACTTTCCCGGCGAAGTCATACCGAATCATGGGGTGTTCCCGGGGCGCGGAAGTTGCGAGAATTCTAAGAGGTTCGCCGGTCCCGCTCCAAGCCGAAATGTCGTTCCGGATCGCACACTTCAGCGACATTCACCTGACGGCCCGGCCGCTGAGGCTGGCCGCCCTCGACTGGATCGGCAAGCGCGCCGCGGGCTGGATCAACGCCCGGGTCGGCCGCGGCCAGCTCTTCCTCGATGCGACCGAGGTGGCGTCGGTCATGGCCGCGGACCTGCGCGCGCGCGGCTACGACCACATCATCTTCAGCGGCGACGCGACGACGCTTGGGCTGAACATGGAGTTTGACGAGGTCCGGCGGGTGCTCGACCCCGACAACGGCTGGCCCCCGGCCCTCGCCGTGCCCGGGAACCACGATTACTACACGCGGCGTGCCGTGCGGGCGGGGGCCTTCGAGCGCGTCTTCGCGACCTGGCAGGGGGGTGAGCGGATCGACGGCCACACGTACCCGTTCGCCCAGCGGGCCGGCCCGTTCTGGCTGGTGGCGGTTAACTCGGCCGACCCGACGCTCGGCTTCTGGGATTCGCGCGGGCGCGTCGGCAAGGACCAATTGCAACGGGTCGAGGAGCTCTTACGCCAACTCCCGCCCGGGCCGCGCGTCATGGTCACGCACTACCCGCTCTGTCTTGCGAGCGGCGCCCCGGAGCGACGATGGCGGCGGCTGCGCGACGCCGAGCGACTCCTCGCCGTCGCCAGGGAGGCCGGGGTGCGGCTCTGGCTGCACGGGCATCGTCACGTCAGCTATTTCCGCGACGTGGGTCCGTCGTTACCATTCCCGGTCGTGTGTGCCGGGAGCGCCACCCAGGCGGAGAAATGGTCGTACAACGAATACACCTTTGCCGATCACCAGATGTACGGTCGCCGTCGGGTGTGGGCACCCGAGGCCGGTCAGTTCATGGACGGGGACGGGTTCTCGGTCCCGTTCACACTCGGATAAGGTCCATTGCTTGGACCGGGCCGCTCGGGGAACAACTAAACCCGAGTACAGGCTTGCGACGAACGAGATGGCAACGCTGGGAAAGTCGTCCGACGGACACCGTGACGGAAGTCTGGCGCCTTCCGCTACGGCAACCTGTCAAGGTCAGCACCGACAATCCGCGCGGAATTCGGTCAGAAAGTGAGGGGGGAGGTGTGAAAAAAGTTGGCACCCTTGGCACCCTTGGCGTCCTTAGGGTGGGCGGAAATGCAACGCAACAACCCCGAGACGCCGCGATGTCCCTACCCGCTCGTAGCGGGTTAGTCCGACGCGCCAGCGAGGGCGCTCGCTGGCGCGTCGGGCTAACCCGCCACACCCAGCTGAAGCGTGCTCAATCCGCGACCTCAAAGATGCACTCGACCTCGACGGCGATGTTGGCCGGGAGGGCATTCGTACCGACGGCGGAGCGGGCCCCGACGCCGGTATCTTCCCCAAAGACGTCGGCCATCAACTCGGAGAAACCGTTGATCACCTGAGGCTGGTCCTTGAAGTCGTCGGTGCAGTTGACCAGCCCGAGGGTCTTGACCAGCCGCGTCACTTTGTCGAGCGAACCGAGGCTGGCCTTCACGGTCGAGAGGACGGCCAGCCCGACCTGCCGGGCCGCGGCCTTTCCCTGCTCGAGGTTGAGGTCCTTGCCCACCTTGCCAGTAATCATGCTCTTGTCCTCCTTGAGAGGCCCGTGGCCGGAGACGTACAGCATGTTCCCGACGCGGACGGCAGTCTTGTACTTGGCGACCGGCTTCGGGACGGGGGGGAGGGTGAGGTGCAGTTCCTGGACGCGTTTCTCGGGCTTGGTCGGCATGGCGGCTCCAGTGAGTGTCGGCGGGATCGCGGTGCGCAGGGGAAGCATACGAACTGCGGCCCCGGCGCGGCGACTCAACCGGCCATCCGCCAGGCCGGAGCCGGGACCGGCGCGTCGACGGCGGGCCCGCCGTAGAACGACTCGCCCGCTTCTGCTCGCCGCACCAGTTCGTCACACGGGGTAAACCGCCGGCCGAACCGTTCGGCGAAATAGGCCAGCCGATCGGATACCGACGCGAGTCCGATTTCGTCGGCGTAGCGCAGCGGTCCCCCGCGGTGGGCCGCCCAGCCCATGCCGAATGCCAGTGCCAGATCCACGGTCCGCGGGTCGGCGTCCGGTTCGTCGACCAGGGCCGCGGCCGCCTCGTTGACCGTCCGCAGCACGACCCGCTCGACACCCTCGGCCAGGGCCGCGTCCGGGTCGAAGACGTAATGGGCAACGGAGTCCTCGTCCACGTCGCGCCACAGGGCCATCCTGGCGAGCTCGTTCGGCCGCCGACGCCAGCCGTGTCGGTAGAAGCCTTCGCCGCCGGCCTTGCCGACCCAGCCGTAAGGGAGCAGGCGGTGGAACAGCAGGTTTCGGGCGAACCCGTCTCCGCGGGCGAGCTGCATTTGAGCGGCGAGCTCGGCCAGGCGATCGAGGCCGACGTCGTCGCACCACTCCAGCGGCCCGCGCTCCACCCCGAACCGGCGAAACGCGGCGTCCACCCGGTCCGGCGGTAATCCCTCGGCCACGAGGGACACGCCTTCGGAAAGGTAAGTGAGCCAGACGAACATGACCAGCCGCCCGGGACGGTCGGCGACGCGGACAGGCGTGAAGCACCACCGCCGGCACCAGTTTGCCAGACCGAGAACAATGCCCGGGTCGGTGGTCGCGGTCCCGACGATCTCGGCCACCGGGTGCCGGCCGTTCGGGTTCGGGAAGTGCAACCCCGCGACTCGCGATCGGCGCGTCAACTCGGCCTGGATTGCCTCCACGGAGACGGTCGTACCGGCCGTCACGAGGATCGTCCGCGGCCGGGCGCGGCGCTCGAGCTCGTGGAACAGATTACGTTTGATCCCCGGGTCCTCGTCGCCGGCTTCGATCACGAGGTCCGCATTCTCGAACCCGACCCATTCACATGTCGGCCGCACGGACGCGGTCGGGACCGGCTCGACGCTGCGGACGAACGCCTCGGCCTCATCCGGGCCGCGCGCCTGGACCACGACCTCGTGGCCCAGCCGCGCGAGCTTCCGAGCAAGCACCGCCGACAGGTCGCCGGCCCCGACGATACCGACGCGCCGGGGCAGAGTCGGAATCGGGTTGACCGGATCCGGGAACACGCGGACGGGCGCCGACGCGTGCCGGTGGAGCTCGATTAACCTCCGGGTCTTTTCGCTGGACGCCAGGCGCGTCACGGCCGCCCGCTCGGCCGATAGCCCTTCGCCTTCGGAAGACAGGCCGGCCGAAATGGAATCGATCAACGCAATGCGGACGTCCGATTCCTCGTTCCCCGCCGAAATGCGACGGCGAAGCTTGCGTACGTAGGCAGATCGTCTCGGCGAAGCGGTCGCCTGCCACCACCGTCGCAGGCTGAACTGGGTCGATTGTTCCGGGTTATCCTGGGCAGCGTCCGTCAAAGTGCGAAGGTCGACAGCCAATCGGGCCAACGGAATGACCTGGTCGACGAGCCCAACGCGGTAGGCCTCCCGGGCGTTCCAGATTTCGCCGTCGAGTAAATGCCGTAACGAGGCTCGAAGGCCGACCCGACGCGGCAAGCGATAGCTCCCGCCCCAACACGGAACGAGCCCGCGGTCGAGTTCCGGGGACTCGAACCGGGTCGTCGGGGAATCGACCGCGACCCGACTATCGCATCCAAGGACGAGCTCCAAGCCTGCGCCGGCGCACCGACCCTCAACAATTGCGATGGTCCTGGCGGGCAGGCCGGCCAGCTTCCGGACCAACTCCTGACCGCGGGTAGCCAGTGCCGCGAACTCCAGAGGGGAGACGAATCGGGCTAGCTCCGTCACGTCGAATTCTTCGAGGAACGCCCCCGGGCGACTGGTACGGAGCAAGAGCACGTCCGCGGCCGAATGGGCGGCGACCCGATCGAGGACCAGGGACAATTCGTTCAAGATCGGCAGCGTGAGGCAATGGGACGTGCGACCGCGGAAGTCGAGCCAGAGTGAGAGGACCTGGTCGTCGGCCTCGAGGCGGAAGTTCTGGGATTCGTAAAGCATTACGCGGCGGCTCCATCCGTCGGGGTGCATCCGTGCACGGCCGCCATCTTGGACGAAATCTGCCGCCGCGGTCAAGACGAACTGTCAGTCGTCCCGGGGCTTGACCCGAACCTCAATCGCGAGAATGGCCGCGGCTGCCGCCAACCGGAGCTCCGGGTCGGTGCTGTCCATCGCGATTCGTAGCTCGTCCAGAGCCGGCCGGGCCTTGGCGCCGAAGCGGACGAGTGCCGCGGCCGCCGCACGACGAAGGCGGAGGTCGCGGTGGCGGAGCCCCTCGATCAGGACCGGCACGGTCGACTCGGCGTCCGACTGCAGGGCGGCCAGTGCCTTGATCGCGGCAAGCCGGGGCTCCACATCGCCGCGGCCGGCGGCGGCGGCGACGTCCGGGATCGCGGACTTCGCCGCCGTGCCGTACTTCGCGATTGCCGTCAGCGCGGCGGTCCGGACGTCGATGTCGCGGTCTCCGACGAGCCGCGCCAGGGCGTTGATCCGGGCGGCCGGCTCGCCCGCTTCCGGTGGCCCGTCGGCGAGGCGCCCCAGCGCGCGACCGGCGGCCCACCGAACGAAAATGCTCGGGTCGGACGCCGCCTGGATGAGAGCCGTGGACCCGTCCACCCCGCGGTCGAGCGATTCGATGGCCTCGACGGCCGCGAGTCGGACTTCCGGGTCCGGGTCGGCCATGCGCTGCGCCAGTGCCGGGTAAGCTGCTTTCAGTGCGGAGGGCAATGGTCCCGCGCCCGCGGGTTGTGCGACCAGGAGCGCCCGCCGCAGGTAGCCGACCTCGTCGAGCAAACGGGCGGCCGAAATGCGGACCGCTGTGTCGTCGGCGGCCAACGGACCTTTTAGCTTTGGAAGCGCCGTGCCGATTCCGTCGAATACCGGGTTCAATGCGTCCAGTTGAGCGCCGAGCTTTACCTTTGCATCGTCACCTGGCCCGGGCCTGGACTCGTTGTTGACCACCTCGGTGACGGCCTTTATGGTGGTGTGCAACCCCTCGAGTGCCCACCACTGGGTTCTGGTGTCGGCGTCATCGAGAGACTTGGCAACCAGGGGGAGCGACTGGGTCGCGGCGTCGACAAACCCCTTCGCTTTGCCTATGAACTTTTGCGCCGGGACTGCATTTGCGAGCACGCTGGCGAGCGCTTCGCCCACCGCCTCGCGAACGACCGGGTTGTCGGCCGTCTGATGCGGACTCAACACTTTTGCGAGATCGGCCGCCCGCGGACTACTCTTCCCGAACGATCGCAACCCGACCGCCAATAGGTCCGGGTCCTTCACCTTTTGCAGTGCCGCCGCGACGGCGTCCGAAAGGTCGGACCTGCTGACCAGCGCGGGCGGCAGCTCGCTGACGGCCACGAACGCCGCCCGCTGGGCTTCCGGGTTCGTCCCCTGAAGGGCGGCCTTGATCGCTGGTACGAGCGGTTCCAGCTTCCGGATGGCTTCCGACTCCTCCTTCCGATCCTCGCCAGTATCCGATTTCACTTGGGCCGCGACCCGCCCCGGGTTACGGGCGAGGACAACGATCGCGGCGGCGATGAGCAAAACGCTCGCGCGACGAAGACCGGTGTGGAACACGGCTGGCTCCGAAGTCAGGGCGGCCGGCGGGATTCCCCAATCATGGCAGAAACAAAGCCGGTTTGACAGCCCCCGCAATCTCGTCCGACTGGGGTGGACGCGGCCGCGCCCCCGTCGGTGCGGGTTGGCGCGGTTGCGCCGGTCACACCGCCATCGGTCGCACGGAGGGCAGTGCGACAACGTCCACCGACGCGATACACTACCACCGGGCAGAACCTGTCTGCCGGACACTGTTTTTGGGCGGGGCCCGAATGCCGTCGTTGTCGTTGTTAGTTGAGTCCCCATTGCAGCCGGAGCCGGCCCGGCACCGACTTCCCGCCTGGCTCAAGCGAACGCTGCCGCGGGGCAACGAGAACTTCTTCACCCACACGTTGTTGCGCGACCTGGGGCTGGAAACAGTGTGCGAAAATGCCCGCTGCCCAAACCGCCCCGAGTGCTACTCCCGCCGGACCGCGACGTTCATGATCCTCGGAAACGTATGCACGCGCCCGTGCGGATTCTGTTCGGTCCCGCGCGGCGCGGCACTCGATGTCGAGGCCGACGAACCGGAGCGCGTGGCGGAGGCGGCGGCGCGATTGGGGCTGAAGCACGTCGTGATCACCTCGGTGACGCGCGACGACCTGCCGGACGGCGGCGCGGACCATTTCTACCGTTGCGTGCTGACAGTTCGCGAGCGGACGGGGGCGGCCGTCGAGGTGCTCACCCCGGACTTCGTTGGCGACCCGGCAGCCATCGACCGCGTGATCGAGGCCCGGCCCGAGGTCTATAACCACAATCTGGAAACCGTTCCGCGGCTTTATCGCAAGGTGCGTGGCAAGGCCGATTACCGCCGCAGCCTTGACCTGCTGCGACGCATCAAGGACCGGGATCCGGCGATTGCCACGAAAAGCGGTCTCATGCTCGGCATCGGGGAGACGATCGGCGAACTTTTCGACGTCGTCGCCGATATGCGCGACGTCGGGTGCGAAATCCTGACCCTCGGGCAATACCTGGCGCCGACGCTCAAACACATTCCGGTAGCCCGGTTCGTACCTCCCGCCGAGTTCGACGCGATCGCGGCGACGGCCCGGCGGCTCGGGTTCCGCCAGGTGGTCGCCGGGCCGTTCGTACGATCGAGCTACCACGCGGACGAGATGGTACCGGGGCAATCCCACACACCGTAATCGCATGTCCGCAGCAACCTTCATCTCACTCGACGGCATCGATGGCACGGGCAAGTCGACCCAATGCCGGCTGCTGGTCGAGTGGCTGAATGCCCGCGGCGTACCCGCGATCGGCTGTGCCGACCCGGGGGGGACGCCTTTCGGAAACGAGCTCCGCTCGATCCTGTTAGCGTCACGGGCGAATATTTCACCACGCGCCGAAGCGCTGTTGTTCATGGCGAGTCGGGCCGAGTTGGTAGACAAGGTTATCCGGCCAGCTCTGGAAGCCCGACAGGTCGTCGTGAGCGATCGGTTCATGACCGCCAACGTCGCTTACCAGGGGCACGCCGGCGGACTGCCGCCGGGCGATCTCTGGGAGGTCGGGCTTTTCTCGACCGGCGGGCTCCTGCCGGACTGGACGATCGTCCTCGACCTTCCGGTCGAGCAGGCGATGGCCCGGCGCGGACGGGTGGCGGACCGGATGGAATCGCGCGGCCGCGACTACTTGCAGCATGTGCGCGACGGGTTCCTGGCGGAAGCCCGGGCCCGACCGGAGAGTTACCGAGTCGTCGACGCGTCCCCCGATATCAGCACCGTTCAAGCTCGGATGCGTGCACTGGTCCGAGAGCTCCTGAATTCCCGCGGGCATTCGATCCGGGACGGCGAATGAGCTGGCAGCGCATCCGCGGGCACGACGCGATCGCCCGCTCGTTCGCCGCGGCCTGGACGAAGGGCCGGCTCGGCCACGCTTACCTGTTTGTCGGACCGCCTGGCGTCGGCAAGTACACCTTTGCCCGCGAGCTGGGCAAGGCACTCCTGTGCGAGGCGTCGAAAGACCGGCTCGCGGCCTGCTCGAAGTGCCCGGGTTGCGCACTCGCGGACGCCGGCACCCACCCGGACCTCTTCCTGGCCGGGCGTCCGGAAGAGTCAGTCGAGCTACCAATCTCCGTCATCCGCGAGATGATCGACCATCTGGTCCTGAAGCCGGCCCGGGGCGGGCGCAAGGTCGCGATTCTCGACGACGCCGACGACCTGAACGCGGAGTCGGCCAATGCGTTCCTCAAGGTGCTCGAGGAGCCGCCTCCCGGTTCAGTCCTGATCCTGATCGGCGGGTCCACGGCAGATCGCCAGCTCCCCACGATCCTGTCCCGGTGTCAGCCGGTCGTCTTCTCGCCCCTTCGCGATGCCGACTTGGTCGCCGAGCTCAAGGACCGGGGGATCAACGATGAGGCCCGAGTCAGCCGACTGGTACGGGTGGCGCGGGGCAGCGTCGGCGAGGCCCTCGCGCTCGACGACGGGTCACTCTGGGCGTTCCGCAAGACGCTCCTTGAGGCGCTCGCGGCCGATCGCGTGGACTCATTCGCGCTCGCCGAGCAGTGGAACCACTACGTGGAGGACGCCGGGAGGGAGGCCGGGGTCAAGCGGCGGCGGACGTCGCTCGTGCTGCGACTGTTCCTGGGCATGTTGCAGGATGCAGTCCGCGTGGCGAATGGCGTGAAGCCTCTGGTCGCCGATCCGGCCGAGGCGGAGGTCCTGGGAAGGCTAGCCGAGCGGCTCGGGCCGGAGAAGCTCGCGGGCTGGGTGGACCGGGCGATCGAGGCGGATGTGCAGGTCGACCGGAAGGTGCAACTGGAACTACTGATCGAAGCGCTCGCCGACTCGCTGGGACGCTAGGTCGCGAGACCGATCTTGCGTCCCGGGTTGGTACCAGGTATCCCGCCGGTGTGCGCCGACTATTCCCCATCCTCCTGCTCGCGGCGGGCTGCAGCACCGCCCCGCTGGCGGACATCCTCGATGCCACGGCCCCGGGCGGGGCCCGGCCGGGACCGCGCACGAGTGTCCCGCCGCCGCCGATCCCCGTGGGCCCGCCGGTACTGCCAGGGCCGGGTCGTGTCGACCCGGACGTCCCGCCGCCGTTGCCGCCGGTTCCGACCGGTTCCGTTGATTAGCGTCTCTTGCTGCCAGCTCCACCCCGGCCACTTTTGTTCAGTCAGGTGCGCTCCCCCCCTCGTTTGAGGAATCCCAACTCTGCTGAACAACCACAACTCTGCTGAACAACCACAACTCTGCTGAACAACCACAACTCTGCTGAACAACCACAACTCTGGTGAATCACCACAACCTTTCTGAGGAATTGCGCCGCGGCCTCAAATCGATCAGAGCTCGGATGGCCCGGGAACGGCGCGTGATGCATGGGATGAGGGGGAGAATCGACGACATGATGGCAAGAATCGACGGCATGAGGGGGAGAATCGACCGGATGGCGCGGGCTCAGACTCTCGCGGCACGCGGCACGACCGGGGTGCAATGCAAGGCAAACAAATGCGGCCTACTCTAATCGCCGTACAGTCCGGCCACGCTGGCCGCGCTCTGGCGTTCGTCGAGCCATATCCGGACTTCGCGGACCGCGCCCAGCAATTCCTCGACCCGCGCCCGCTCCTTGAGCAGCGCCTCGGCCGATTCGCCCGGGATCGGGCCGTAGACCGCTTGCAACTCCGCGTCGAGGCGCGAGACGAGCTGCTTGCGGAACTCGTCCCGGACGGCCGACCACCGGACCGGCAGAAGCACGGCGGCAAGCAATTGAAGGAATACGAGCACGAACAGGGTGAGCGCGAACGGCAGGAGAAGGTCGAGTGCGGTGACCTTGTAGCCCACCCCCTGTGGGTCGAAGAACCGCCACAAGATGAGCAGGAACGAGGCGATGAACACCAGCTCGGGCAAAAAGTTAGATAGGGTGACGACGGAGACGTGCAGCAGCTTTCGCAGGCCCCGCGGCCGCGTCAGCGTCCTCTCGACTTCGGCGAGTGCTTCCATCAGGGCCCGGTCGTAGCGCACCTGCCAGTCGACGCGCGCCGCGTCGTGGGTCGGCCCGTTGAGCACGCTCAGCGGGAAGCGCTGCCGGTCGGCCTCCACCAGCAGCCGATTGACCAGCGCGCCCGCCCGCTGGTTGAGCACCTTCTCCCCGGCCACCCGCGTGCACTCGTGGGCGAACGCCGCGAGGTTCCAGCTGGTCGGCGTTTCGACCTTCTGTTGCGTGTGCGGGACAAACGGGATGCGGTCGCGGAGCGATGTGCCCGCGTAGCGCAGCCTGGTGGTGAGCTTCAGATACGCGGACATGAACCCGCGGAACTTCTGCTGTCCCTCGACCCGGAAGTGGTGCTCGATCTCAGCCGAGTACGGCTCCAGGGTGTTCACGAGCACTTCGCCGCATGCCGTCGCCTCGTCGCGCAGGAGCTGGCCCCAGGCCTCGCCCGTCCGCTCCGCCTCGGTCGTGAAGTCGCCCGGCTTGGCCTGCTCGAGCGCCTCCTCGAGCTGGGCGAGGAGCTGGCCGACTCCGCGGGCCTTCACTGCCTCGATCTCCAGTCGCGTCAGGCCCTGTTCCAGCCACTCCCGCAGAGCCCGAAACTGTTCCCCCGCGGGCAGGTTGCCCGGCGGCTGGCCGTTGGCGTCCAGCCAGGCCTGGGCCATGGTGCGGAAGAGCAGGGGGGTCTCGAAGCCCTCGTCCTTGAGGTCGGTGAGCAGATCCTCGTCCGGTCGCAGCCCGCTTGCCCCGGGGTGGACGCATCGGTCCCACTTGTTGAGCACGAACGCGAAGGCCCGTCGCTTGCGCTGCTCCTTGAACAGGTCCCACCCGAGCCGGTCGTGGTACTTCTCCTGCGAACCCACGTAGAGCACGACGTCCGCGACCGGAAGCATGGCCTTGAGCTTGTCGCGATTGGCGACGTCGTTGCTGTCGAGGTCCGGGGTGTCGACGATGACCTTCTGCTCGAGCCCGGGCCGATCATGAGGCACCAGCCGGCAATGTTGCAGGGCCGCGTCGAGCCGCTCCGGCTTCACCGACTCGTGGTAATAGACGACCGGGTCGCGAGTGGTCGGCCGGGTGAAGGACGCCTCGGCGACTGGGCCGCCGGCCAGGGCGTTGAGGAGCGTTGACTTTCCGACCCCGGTCCCGCCCATCAGCATGACAATCAGGACCGGTCGGTCCACGTCGAGGGCGTCGGCCTGGCGGCGGAGGTCGTTGACCATCCCCTCCAGGGTGGCCCGGGCGATGAGCGGGAGTGGCCGGCGGTGGGGCGCATCGAGCCAGGCGCGGACGTCGCGCTCGAGGGTGTGCAGGAGCGGGGAGAGCGTCCGGAGCAGGGGTTCGGCGGTCGGCGGCGCGGCGGTCATGCGCGGAGGCGGGCCTCGGCGAGCCGGCGGAGGTGGGCGATCGTCTCCGGCACGCGCCGGAGCGCCCCCTGGAGTTTCTCGTACGCCGACCCCCCCGTGGCCGGCCACCGGGACAGCCACTCGGCGAGTGGGGTCGATATGGTCTGGGTCACGATCGCCATCTTGCGTGTGCGGATGGCGGACCGCTTGCCCTCGACATACTGCCGCACCCCGAGCTCGACCACCTGGTGCGCGGCCGACACGAACAGCGGGATGTAGATCAAGGTCGGCCAGTCCCAGCCGCCGGCCCAGATGGCCAGGATGATCGCCGCGACGTCGAGCAACAGCTTCCCGGCCCGAAGGATGGCCAGTGCGGGAAGGTTCTTTTCCAGCCCCGCGGTGACGGACCGGGCGGCCCCTTCGATCTCATCGGCCGAGCTGGCCTGGAAGCTCCGCACGTTCGTCTGGAACTGGTCGGCCGCGGCCTCGGACAGGCCGGAGTTAAAGCCGACGCTGACGTGCTTCCACAGCGGGTGCGTATCGGCGCGGCGGATGGCCTCGGCGCGCAACTGGTCGAGCCACGCCCGGAACGCCCCGTCGAGCACCTGCGTCTCGCCGACGCTGACCGCACTCGGGCGGATGATCGCCTTTTCGATCGCGTTGCGGGCGGCCCGGTAGGGAAGGCGCAGGGCCCACATGGCCGTCGCGAACGCCCGGCCGGCGCCGGGGAGCTCGAACAGGTCGAGGAGCCGCTCGCGGGCCTCGTCGAACCGGCGGAAACCCTCGCCGTTGAGGAACTCGTTGCGGTAGCGCTCGTCGAAATCCCTTCGTCCCGCCTGGACCAGGTCGCGCCACGCGTCCATGGCCGCGAGGTCCTGCCGGGCGACGTCGAGCAGCTCGCCCCCCGCGGTCGAGAGGAACTGCAAACCTTGCTCGACCGTCCGCCGCCGCGCGCCCGCGGGGTCGGCGAGCACGAGAACCTGGTTCATGAGCGGTATGCGATAGGCCGATGCCTTCCCGACCGGGTCGCGAAGTTGCTCGGGCGTCAGAAACGGGACGGCCAACACCGGGACGGCTGATTTCCCCGTCGCGGTTTTCGGCAGCCGGGTCAGAATTTCCTGGTCGAAGTGCTCGATCAACCGTGGGGCCTGGCCCTCGTTCATCTTGGTCAGAACCACCACGACCGCCTTGCCGGCGCGGACGAGCAGGTGCAGGAACTGCGTCGGGATTTCGTCGTTGTACCGCTCGTCCGACGCGACATAGACGATCACGTCGGCCAGCCCGGCGACCTCGATCAACCGGGGGACGTAGCCGCTGGCCGCCCACGTCGTCATGTCCGGGCAATCCCAGATCACCACGTCGCCCAGCGGCGACGCCGGCCCCTCGACCCGCCGGACCTGGTAAACATCCTCGTCGAGATCGGACGGGCCCGGCTGGTCGAGTTTGCGGAGCGGGCCCAGGAAGCCCAGGTGACCCGACCAGCCGCTGGACGCGGTGCCGGGAATGTACGCGGTCGGGTGACGCGTGTAGCCGGCCTGGGGGTTGGCCTCAGCGACCGTGGCTCCGACCAGGAAGTTGACGATCGTGCTCTTGCCGGCGCCGGCCCCGCCGACGACGGCAATGTGAAGCGGCGTCGCGGGTTGCCCGTCGAGGAACGGACCGACGACGTTGCGGACGAGGGCTGCGGAGTGGCGGAGCTGCCCGGCCTCGCGGGTGAGGGATGGCTGCCGGCGAGAGTGCTCCTCCAGCCACGACAGGTCGCCCGCGAGGAGGCTGACCAGCTGGCGGTGATCGGCAGGTTCCATCGACCGGCTCCGGAGTTACTCCATTGTAACGCATGAATCAGGATGGGTCCGTTTCCGGACTGTGCCGTGTGAATCCGAGGGCCTGGGCGACCCGGACAGGGGCGGCCCGCGGCGGCCGAAGCGCAGCGAGGACCCGGGCCGCCCCCGACCGGGTCGCCTTCGCGGCGGTGCCTCTCTGCGCTGCGGCCTCCGCCGCTCGGGCTCAGCCGCGAAGGTATGCGGATCGCCAGGCTCCGGGCAGCACGGCGAGCCGGGCGGCCCGCGGAGGCCGCAGCGCAGCGCGACGCGATTCCCGGTCCACTTATCTTCCATATGGCATCTGGCTCAGCGGGCGAGTGATTGCAAACGGGCGGGCGTTGCGGGGCGGCCCGCCTCCTCGCTGTGCTTCGGTCTCCGCGGGCCGCCCCGCAACGCCCGCCCGGAAGTCGTGCGAAGCGCCGATCAGCCGAGGCGACGCATAGGTGCAACGCCGATTACTGCAGCTCGCAAACATATACGACGATTGACTCGAGCGCCGGCTCCCCCTCTACCGGCACCACATTCCCCTTCTCGGTCCACCACCGGCGTCGCCCGTCTCGTCCAGCCATGGCCAACCCAGCGTGCTCCGAAAGTGCGTCGGATGCCAGAGCCTTCAGGCGTGCCCGAAGGAAGGTCCCCGGGCGCGGCGCGGACACCACGGCGTGTACATGGTTCGTACGGACGTTGCGGGCGTGCAGTACCCAGCCCTGAGCGGCGCACTCTTTCACCAGCACTTCGTCAACGAGTTGTCGCTGTGCGTCCGTCAGGTAAACCGGGTCCCCGGTCATCTCCGCGCGCATGGCCGCTTCCAGCTCCGGGTTGGCGGGCAAATGCTGTGAGCCGAGGTATGACCCGCGCGGGTCGCCGTGCAGCCATGTGCCGTAGGTGGTCCAGGTCAGGTACCAGGCGAGGGGATAGCGCACTGGGGCTCCTCCAGTCGGTGGTCAGATCGGCCGACGCGGCGGAGACCGAAGCCCAGCGAGGCACCGCCGCATCGGCGGCTTCAAAGACCCGGACGACCGCCGCGAGAGGAAAGGGCGGTGCGGGGGCGGCCCGCGGAGACCGAAGCGCAGCGAGGACGCGGGCCGCCCCCGCACCGCCCGCCCGGGTCGCTTACCTCACATTCGGCGGCATTTCAGCGACTGCACTTGAGTCCGCACAGCGCAGGCGGACCCGGCGCGGGCGGCCCGCGGAGCCGAAGCGCAGCGAGGACGCGGGCCGCCCCCGCCCATTTCGCCCTCGCGGCGGTGCCTCTCTGCGCTGCGGCCTCCGCCGCTCGGGCTCGCACCCATTATCCCGCTTTCGCCCTTCAGGATCGGAACGCGACCGGGAACGGCGGTGCCGGCGGACGGTCGAGCCGGAAGTCGTCCAGAAGGATCGTCGGACGGCGGCCGGTCATCAACTCGGACATGGCATGGGCGGTTCCGGGGGACAATTGAATCCCAGCCCGGTAGTGCCCGGCCGCGGCGTAGACATTGTCAAACCCGGGCACTGGACCGAGGAAGGGGAGTCCGTCCGGCGACCCCGGCCGCAGGCCGGCCCAGGACTTTTCCAACTCTCCGGCCGACAGTCGCGGGAGCAGGTTGGTCGCGAAACGCACAAGCCCGGACACTCCGCCAGGCGTCGTCCTCTTTTCGAATCCCGCTTCCGGTTCCTCGGTCGCCCCGACGAGGATGCGACCGTCCTCGCGCGGTACCAGGTAGCACTTCCCGACCGACACGACCCGGCGAAGGATCGGCCCCGCGGTGCGAAAGAGGACGATCTGGCCGCGAACGGGGTGAACACCTGTTTGCACGCCGAGCTGGAGCAACAGCCGGTCGGACCAGGCTCCGGTCGCAACAAGGAACCGGCCGGCCACGTATTGCCGCCCGTCCTCGCCGATGGCCGCGGCCACCCGACTCCCCGCGATCTGGAAGCGAGTGACGGGGGTATTTGGCTGAATCTCGACACCGAGCGACTGACAGGCCGCGACCAGTGCCCGGATGTGCCACGGATTGCGAACCTGGGCCATTCCGGGGAGATGGTACACCTGGTCACCGGGCGGGCGGATTTCGGGCTCGAGGCCATGGACTTGTTCGCCGGACAGTCGTTGGAATTCGATCTGCTCGCCGGCCCAGATGTTCAGCACGGGCTGTGGGTCGACTTCAAACGCCTCGATCCCACCGCAGACGCGGAATCCGTTGTCGATCCCGGTGCGGTCGAGCAGGTCCGCGGTCAGGGCCGGGAACATCTGAGCACTGGTCGCGCGCAGACGGTTGTAGGCGTTCGATGCCCAGGCCGGGTTGCCTGGGGGAATGATCCCGGCCCCGGCCCAGGACGCCTCGGTCCCGGCCGCGGACCGGTCGAACAGGCTCACCCGAACACCTTGGCGGGCAAGGTAATAGGCCGTCGTCAGGCCAATGACCCCGCCGCCGATCACGAGTACGTCCGGGTGCTTGCCCATGCGGGTGTTATAACCGCCAGGCGAGCCCCCGTCGGTCGGGCTTCCCCAAATCCCGCCGGTCCGCTAAACTCCCGGCGCTCCGGGGACATCTCATTTCCGTGGGGCGGACATTCCTGTCTGCCTTGGGCCTTGGCAGACAGGAATGTCCGCCCCACGCAAAATGTGACACCCGCGTACCCGCCCCTCTCAAGGTTGCCGCACGCATGCGCACCGCCATCGTCATTCCCGCCCGCTACGCTTCCACCCGGCTTCCCGCCAAGGCCTTGCTGCGCGAGACGGGCAAGTACCTGGTGCAGCACGTCTACGAGCAGGCGGCGCAGGTTCGCGGAGTGGACACGGTCCTGGTCGCGACGGACGATTCGCGGATCGCGGCGGCCGTTGAGAGTTTCGGCGGCCGGGCGGTGATGACGCGCAAGGACCACCCGTCCGGGACCGACCGCGTCGCGGAAGCGGCCGCGAGCCTCGACGCCGACACGATCATCAACGTGCAGGGGGACGAGCCCCTCATCGACCCGCGGTCGCTGGAACTGCTCGCGAAGTTGCTCCGCGAAGACCCCCGGGCCGAGATGGCCACGCTCGCGATGCCGATCACCTTGGAAGAAACGTACCTGAACCCCAACTGCGTGAAGGTCGTCTGCGACGATACTGGCAGGGCACTTTACTTCAGCCGCAGCCCCATCCCCCACGTCCGCGACGGCCGGCCCGACTTCCGGCGGCCGTCCGCGTTCCTCCATCACCTCGGTCTTTACGCCTATCGGCGGGACGCACTCCTCGCTCTTTCGTCACAGCCCCCCCACCCGCTCGAACAGCTGGAGAAACTCGAACAACTTCGGGCCCTCGGCCACGGCTGGACGATCCGCGTCGGCGTCGTGTCGCACGCCGGGCGGGGTGTGGATACGCCAGCGGATTACGAGCAATTCGTCGCGGAGTTCCGGGCCCGGCGGCGCTGCCGCGCGGCCTGACCGGTGGGGCAAATGGCCGGCCGCGGGTTTTCCGGTATAGTGAAAAGGGCGTGAAGTCTCACCGCTCCCGCCGCCGTTACGCCTGACATTTTCCGCAGCCGCCGCGAGGAACTGCCGCGCATGACCAAGTTTATTTTCGTGACTGGCGGCGTGGTCAGCTCTCTGGGGAAAGGGCTGACGTGTGCCTCCATCGGGATGTTGCTCGAGCGCCGCGGCTTGAGCGTGCGGCTGCAGAAGTTTGACCCGTACATCAACGTCGATCCCGGGACCATGAGCCCGTACCAGCACGGTGAGGTCTACGTCCTCGAGGACGGGGCCGAGACCGACCTGGACCTCGGGCACTACGAACGCTTCACCAACGCCCCCCTCAACCGCGACTGCAACTACACGACCGGCAAGATCTACCTGTCGGTCATCAACAAGGAGCGGCAGGGGCTGTACAAGGGACGCACCGTCCAGGTCGTCCCGCACATCACCGACGAGATCAAGTCCTGCATCAAAAAGCTCGCCACGCCCGACGTGGACGTGGTCATCACCGAGATCGGCGGCACGGTCGGCGACATCGAGGGCATGCCCTACTTCGAGGCGATTCGCCAATTCGCCCTCGACGTCGGCAAGAACAACTGCCTGTACATCCACCTGACGCTCGTGCCGTATCTGAAGGCCGCGGGCGAGTCGAAGACCAAGCCGACACAGCACTCGGTCGGCGAGCTGCGCAAGATCGGTATCCAGCCGGACGTTCTCATTTGCCGGACCGAGCGCGAGCTGCCCAAGGACGAGGCCGAGAAGATCGCCCAGTTCTGCAACGTCGAGCGCCGAGCGGTGATTGAGGAGCGGGACAAGGAGTACACGATCTACGAGGTGCCGCTCAGCCTGGTGAACAACCAGCTCGACGACCTGATCATCGAGAGACTGAACCTGGCGCACGCCCGGCCGCTGCAGATCGACGACTGGCGGGAGATGGTCGAGTCGATGCGGGCCTGGGACCGCGACGTGAACGTGGCCGTGGTCGGCAAGTACGTCAAGCACCACGACGCGTACAAGTCGGTCTACGAAGCGCTGGTCCACGCGGGGATCGCCAATCGTTGCCGAGTGAACATCCGCAAGGTGGAGGCGGAGAAGGTGGAGCAGGAGGGGGCGGAGAAGGCCCTGGCCGGGGCGGACGCGCTCCTGGTCCCCGGGGGGTTCGACAAGCGCGGCATCTCGGGTAAGCTCGACGCGATCCGCTTCGCCCGCGAGCGCGGCATCCCGTTCTTCGGCATCTGCCTCGGGCTGCAGTGTGCGACGATCGAGTTCGCCCGCAATGTACTGGGCCTGGCCGAGGCGAATTCGACCGAGTTCAACACAGCCACGCCCGACCCGGTCGTATGTCTCCTCGACGAACAGAAGAAAGTGACCCAGGTCGGCGGAACGATGCGGCTCGGGTCATATGAGTGTCGGCTGCAGCCGGGGACCAAGGCGCACGCCGCGTACGGAGCGGACGTCGTTTCCGAGCGGCACCGGCACCGGTACGAGTTCAATAACGACTATCGGAACCAGTTTCACCGGGCCGGGATGGTGTTCCCGGGGACCACGCTGGATGGGTCGCTGGTCGAGGTGATCGAGCTGCCGGAGCACCCGTGGTTCGTGGGTGTCCAGTGTCACCCGGAGTTCCATTCGAAGCCGACAAAGTCACACCCCTTGTTCCGCGAGTTCGTCGCGGCCGGGCTGGTCCACAAGGCCGAAAAAAAAGCCGGCCCCGACCGCACCAGCCGGGGCCGTGAGATGGCGGGGGTGGGGTGATTTTCACTTTTGATCGGTGTCGCGGAACTTCAATTCGCCGAGGTCAAGTCTTCCCGAGGGCGCGCGAATCGGGTCACCTAGGCGACCCTCGCGGCCGTTACGGAATCCCACCGACTCCTGCCAGACGAAAAGGCGCAGGTTCCCTCTCGGCGCAAACCGGATCTCGAAGTTCCCGCTGGGGTCAGTGACCGCAAAATACGGGTGGTCGAACACCCGCAACCAGGCCTTCATCCACGGGTGAACCGACGAACTCACCTCAATAGGAAAGCGCTCCGGTTTGACTGTCATTCGAAACTCCCCCACCAGCTGTGACAGAGCCTTGTTCACTTCGTCGTTATCGCGCGATACCCACTTCACATTCTCGGGGCGTGTGCTTGTATTCTGAAACACGACGTCGGAGCCAGCGCGCAGCGCAGCAACGTGGGGATTGAAGGCAATTGGGCCTTCAAGCATCAGCACTCGGCGGTCCTTCGGCTTTGGCAACGCCGGGTAGATGTCCTTCTCGACGAACGAGGGGAATTCTCGCAGCCGCCGGCTCTTCAACTTGTCCAAGTCCTCCGGACTTGGTTCAGGCGCCAGCCATACGATTGCGTTCATAACGCCACGGTTCTCTGGATGAACCACCCAGTCTTCGGTGTACGCGCCGCGGGAATTTGGAATCTCCTTCTGTCTCGGTATGGGATCTCCCTCGAACACGACCCGCCCTTTGATGTGGCACCAGCCTTCCGGTGCCACATCCTCCTTCCTTACGGTAGGCTGTTGAACCACCTCGACCGGCTTGACCTCCACAATGCGGATCACACGGACTGGCTGCCAACATGGTGAGACGGTGAATGGCTGCGAATAGGCCGGGTACACGGAGAGTTTGGGCCCAGGGTAGCACATGCGGACTGGCCGCGGACAAGCGTCTGAGTTTCCAGCCACCAGAAGGACTGCAAAAGGTGTCAACCAGTAGCGGATCATTTTGGACTCCCGCAAGGGCCGCCGACTCACCCTACTTCTCGTCCACGGTCACCGAATACACCTTCACCTCTGTGACCTTCGGCTTGATCTCCAGCTCATACCCGAACCGTCCCTGCTGCTTGCCCACGTAGCCCACGGCCTCGTGGGCGAGGAAGATGCGGTACTTGCCGACCGGGGCGTTCTTGATCTCGTACTCGCCGTCGTCATTGGTCACCGCGAAGTACGGATGATCGAACGCCCAGACGCGGGCGGACATCCAGCGGTGGACGCTGCACGACACTTCGAATCCCAGCCGCTCCGGCGCCTTGATCGGGATCTCGATCTTCTCCTTGGACGGGATCAGCGGGTTGTCGGCGCCGTTGTTCTCGGAGTCGTACTTGGCGTTGTGCGGGAACTCCGCGGAGTTCTTGATCATGAGCGTCTGGCCGACCCGGACCGTCACGATGTGCGGGATGAACCGGCAACAGGGCTGGTCCATCTCGACCGTCTTCTCCTTGGGTGCCTTCAGATCGGGGTGGAGGTGCTCCGCCTTGAAGGAGGGGAACACCTTCAGGCGTTTCGCGCCCTTGTCCCGAAGGCGCTTCCATTCATCGTCCGTCGGCTCCGGGGCGAGCCAGACGACGACGTTCTTGACCCCTTTGTTC
>Ga0066905_100000038_pt1 | contig 21182 bp, 41 predicted proteins | sample PanSoiMetaPlot36_FD_67483 | JGI IMG/M metagenome (GOLD analysis project Ga0066905, IMG submission 67483) | Tropical forest soil microbial communities from Panama analyzed to predict greenhouse gas emissions - Panama Soil Plot 36 (version 2) | ecosystem: Environmental > Terrestrial > Soil >... | reverse complement strand
GCGCCGACGAGGATCGCCAGAACGAGCGCGAGAGCCCCGACCAGGCGCCTCATCAGAACACCCGATCTACTTCGATGATGTACTTGCCGCCGCTTTTCCAGTACGCCGCGTCGGGCGTGCCGGTCGTCGTGATGACGACGGTGCCGGTGCCCCACAGCCCCGGGTTGCCGCCCTCGGTGGCTGCTGAGGCTTCGAAGCCGGCCTGCGGCGTCAGCGTGACGCTCGACGCGCCGACCGTGGTGACCGTGAAGTTTTTTCGGATCCTCATCGTCTCCCTCCGCTCTCAAATGGTGGCGGGCCCTTCAAAGGGGCTTACGGCTACCGCCATCGCCGTCGCATCCGCTACGCCGCCGGCTTTTCGTCCGGTGGGACCTGACAGTCACGACAGACCGGCGTGCCGTCCTCGAGCCGGTCCTGCGTCCACCGGCCGCATACCGTGCATGGCGCATTGGCATCGGCCATGTCACCCATTGCCGCTCCTCCTCAGTCACCGACCACGGGCAACAGAATCTTGAGCGTCTGGCCGTTGGCGTAGTTGGCGCCGCCGGCCGTGATGACGAGATAGACGTCCGCCGTCTGCGTATCGAGGAAGTTCAGCGTGTCGGTATTCGCGAGCGCGGCCGATCCTGCCGAGACCACCGACGTCGAGCCGAGGTAGCGCGTGGCCGCCGAGGCCGTGAAGGTGTTACCAGACCGCGTGTAGGTGCCGACGGTGGCCGTGGTCGAGGCGCCCATCGCCCCGAAGGTCAGGAGCCCGAAGTTGAGCACCTCAAGATCCTTGGGCAGAAAGCCGACGATCACGAAATCGCCGTTGGCGATCGGGCCGTTGCCGATCGCAGTCGAGGTGGCCGCAGTCGTGAAGGTGCCGCGGATGATCCGGACCTTGCCCATGTACTCGGTGGGGTTCGGATGCCGCACGGCCGTGTCGATCTTCGCTTGTTCGAGCATGAATACGTTTGCCATGGTTGAAGTACGTCGTTCCTTTCTAGCGAGCCGAAGCCCGCTGAAATCTCAACTACTGCGTTTCGTCGATATCGATCTGGACCACGCCCGCGTCATCGACACGGACGCCGCCGGCACTGAGCTTGATGATGACTTGCATATTTCCCCACTTATGCGGCGCCTCGGAAATCTTGGCGTCCTGCACGAGGCCGACGCCGACGCCCATCGCTTGCTTTTGCCAGGCGATGCATGAGCGGATGTTGCCGGTCTTCGGCAGGCGCGTCGTCATGCGCCAGCGGAAGCCCATCCACGATTGGTCGTAGGGGAGGCCGCCGCGCTGCAACGCCTGAATCGTCGAGTAGTCGCTATTGGTGACGGCCGTGTTGTTGAGGAGGTTCGTCATCGCGTGGGCGGAGTAGAAAAAGTAGCGGTCGTCCGGGTCCACGTCCTGACCGTTCATGATCTCGGCCGCGGAGAGGATTTTCGCCAGCGTGAGACCGGTGCCGCCGTTGGCGATCTGCTGGGCAGCGAGGAAGGCCGTGAGCGACGTCGTCTCGGCGGCCTCGTCAACCGTGACCGCGGAGGCCAGGGCGGCGCCGAGGCAGATATCGTCAAGTTGCCGGTTGCGCGCGTTGACGAGGAGCGCGGCGAATTCCGAATCGAGCCCGATCGGCGTCTTGAGCGTATCGAAGTCATCGATCAGGACGGCCGCCGCCGTATCGCCGAGCAGCGCGCGCCGCTTGCTCGAGGGCGGGTTGAGGTACGTCGTGTCCGAGTCGCGGGCGACGGCCGACATATTGACCGGCCCCACGCGGTTGAACGGCCAGGTCTTGCCGACGACGCCCTCTTTGACGCGGTAGCTCCCCGAAGTCTTTTGGACTTTCTGCTGGGCGAGCTGCGTGAGGGTGTCGTTGATGGCGTGGACGAACCACGCTTCGTTGAACTGAGCCATGGACGGGTACTCCTCACACGGAAACGAAATGTCCGTTTCACGCGAGGAGTAGTCCGCCCAATGCGGGCCCCTCTACGGCCTTGACGCGGCCGTCCTACGGCGTGTCTGTCCCACGCCGCCACCGAGGCCCCTTGCGGGGTAATCTCGGCGCTGTGCTTCCCTAGTGTCCTGGCTTCATGAAGTGGGCCGTACCGTTGCTCGGCATGTAGAGCACCGGCGAGGCCGCCAATTCCTTCGCTCGCTTCACGACGTATTCGAACGCCTCGGGCGATGACTGCGCGAGGAGCTCGAGGATCGCCCACACCCACGCCTCGGTCGGCGCCTCGGCCTTCGACCCGTTGCTGAGGTGGATCGTTAGGCCGGCGTCCCGCGGCTTGATCGAAAACTGCTGCGGCTGCTCGCTCATGCCGCGCCTTTCAACGGCGCTTTGGCCGGCGGCGCCTGCGGCACGTCCGAGCGTCGCGTCAGGATCGTAAAGCCTTGCGGTGGATTGTCTGGCGTGTGTCGGCCCGGCTCGAGCGTGAGGACGATGCGACACTTGAGGCATCGCACCAGCTCGTACGATGCCAGCGCAGAGTTGAGGAGCGGCCCTTGCGGTATCGGCAATGGCCACACGCGAGGCACGATCACGTGGCCCCCGGCGCGCTCACAAGCGATGATATCGGGGTGCTTTGGGGGGGCCGGCAACCGATCCGTCGGCGGCTTCGTCGGATCATCGGCCGTACAGGTGCACGACGGATAAGTGCGGATGCCGTCGTTGAAAATGGGCACCTTGCACATGGGGCACTCGCCGACCTGAGTCCACTCTGCCATTGCCTATCTCCCCCTCCGCGGGCGCTTCCTATTCGGCCTGGCCCATTTCGTCCACGCGCGGATCATGTGGCGAGCGATCTCTTTCCGCTCGCGCACCGTTAGGGTGTGCTCGCTGACATTGCCGTCCCAGCCTTCGGAGAGGCCCCGGCCGTCAACACCCAGACCGAGGACGGCGCCATGCGCGTAGAACTTCGTGCCCGTACTGAGCCGGATCGTATCGCCTTCGGCTTTCATCTCGCCCCAACCGGGCCGACCGTCTCGTGACCGTCGCGCGCCTTGTACAGGTCTTCGATCTGCTTGACGAGCTCTTGGCCCCGCTTGGAGCCCATGCCGACGGTGGCCAATTCCTTGCGCTTGTCCCAAATCTGTTTGGTCATCTCTTCCTTGTCGAGGCCGCCCTCAATCTGGCCATCGATGTATGAATCCTCGGCCAGGTCGTCGGCGAGCTTCGCCATGCCCTCGAAGAACCACGGGGCGTTACCGAGCCGCGACGTCTTGAGGTACTCGGCGAATTCAGGCCCCCAGACCTTCGAGATGAGCCGATTCGAGAGCTCGGCCCGCCGCTTGTAGGTCTGCTCGCCCCACTTGTCTCGGATGGCGTCGAGGCCGGTCCGATACTCTTCGTCGAGCGCCTGGAGCTCTTGGGCTCGGTACTCGGCGTACATGCCCACGAGCTTTTGGCCGGCGTCCTGCGAGATGCCGGCGGCGTGGAACATCTTGGCGAAGTTCTCGCCGGCCTTCGGCGACCAATCCGGATTGCCCGCCACCTCTGGCAGGTCGAGCTTGTAGCCGGTGGCCGACTCTGGCACCCCCGTCGCCTTGCGCCAGGCCGCCACATCTTCCGGCTTGGCATCCTTGCCGGGCACCTTGACCATGCCGTCGAGCTTGGCGCCCACCATGCGTTTCGTGTCAATGTAGGCCCGGGCCAGGCCGCCCACGTCTTTGAAGTCGGCGAGCGCCTTGTCCCCCCGGAGAGGGATCGGCGCCGGCTTGCCGTCGGCCCCCTTGCCCTCGTACGTCTCCGGCACGAGGTCGAGCCACGAGGAGGGCGCACCCCCAGCGTTCGCAGTGCCCTCGCCGCCCTGGGTGCCCGATTCGCCTTCGCCCGCCATCCGGTGCTATCCTTTCCCCCGGGAGGGGTGCCCAATGGCATACTTTTTGACCGCCGTGCTACTTCTATCTCCTAGCATCGTCGCCGCTCAGGCCGCCATCGTTTTTCCTGACTACGCTCTAGAGAACGCCATCGTTCGATACCAGGTCGACATACCCCTGCGCCCGTTGGCGCCGAGCGGCCCGAGCATCTGGCGGCCGATCCTGCCGGAGCCGCCCGAGGTGCCGATCCTTCCCGGCCCGTACATCCGCCAGAAATACGATCCGGTCCTCAACGTCCCGAAGTTCTCGCCCGGCTCGGAGATCAACGCGGCGCAGGAGGCCGAGATCGCCCGCATCCGGGACTTGTACCTCGGCGGCAAGTAAGTTCACGGCTCCGGCTCCGACGTCAGCATACTGTCGGCCTTCGTCGGGCTGATGTATCGCTCGCCGCGCGCCTTGACCCGTTCAACGCGCTCAAGGATCCGAAGGACGAACGAGTGCACGCCAGCCCGACCGGCGAGGAGGAGTGGATCAATCGGCGTCGCCATGTCTTTGAACATGGGCTGATCGATATAGGCTCCGCGCTTCAGGTCCTCAAGCACGAGCTTGCCGAGGTCCGAGGTGAAGGTCTCGAAGTAGGCCCGGTCGAGCTCGGCCCGGATGTCCGCGGCCTTTTGGGCGATCTCGTGTGCGGTCGGCATCAGGCCGCCCCTGCCATCGCCGTTTGGTCCTCCGGCGCGCCGGTCTTACCCATCGCCCCGGCTTCGGTCAATGCCTTGAGCCCAGGGCCCGCCCTGCCGACCGTCTCAAGTGTGCCCTGGATCGCCGCCATCCGTTGCGCGGCCTGCTGCTGGGCCAGACGCGACGAGCGGACGTCGGCGACCTGAGCATCGCCGCGGATGATCGTCGTCGGCACGCCGTAGATTTGCCCGGCTAGGCGCGCGGCCTCGTCGTCGTCGGCGTTGTCGAAGATGTCGCCGGAGCCCCGGGCGGCGGCAATCTGAGCCATGAGCCCATACCACCGCTGGATAGCCTCGACGTCGGCGGCTTTCTGGGCCCTCGCGAGCGGCCCCTCGTACTCGACATCGATGTCGCCCCGCGGCGCCTGAGCGAGGACTTCCGGCACCGGTGAGAGGGCGCCCGCCCGAGCGGCCATGCTCACAACGCGGTCGACCATCGGCATCAGGTACTCGGCATGCGACCGGCCGGCGAGCGGCCCCATCAGTCGGAGCGTCTCCTCCTTGATCGCGATAATCTCGGTCGCCGTCATGCCCGGCTTTTCGCGGAGGATCCGGAGGAACGGCGTGAAGAAAATCTGTTGGATCTTCCGCTCGAGCCGGTTAAAGAGGTGCTCAGCGTACTCAAGCCGCGACTTCGACTCCATGATCCAGAACGACTGCTGATCCTTGACGACGTTGACCATGCCCGGCTCCCACGAGATCGAGCCGAGCACGCCGTCCTCAGTCGCGAACGCGGTGGGATCGATCGCCTTCGCTGCCGCCGCGAAATAGAGCTCGACCTCCCGGTTGAGCGAGCGGATGTCGGGCAGGGCGGTATGGCCTGGCCCACGGCCGAAGACTTCGCTCGAAGACTTCGACCAGCGCGTGACGCTGAATGGCTGCTCCTGGTAGCCGCCCTCACGGATGAGTTTCTTGTCGTCGAGGGCGACGTAGCACGAGGCGAATTTCATATTCTGCCGCGTGTAGCTCGAAGCCTTGCGGTCGTCGCCCCGCGGATAGACGCCGTGCACGATCGTGACCATCTCGTGAGCCCGACGCTCGGTGAAGGCCATCTCGGCGATCTTGTCGCCGACAGTGCCGGCGGCCTCTTCCTTCGACTTCGCGCCCGGCGCCCACTTGTCGACCGCGGCCCGAGCGCCCATGCGGAGCCGGCGGTAGAGTGTGTCGACGCGGCCGTTGGCATCCTCAGCGATAACGTAGCTGCCCATCGGCATCGCCTTGAAGCTCGGCCCGCCCCACACGCCGAGCGCCGTCGGCATCGCCTCATCGATGAAGAGGCCACCGGTGCCGAAGGTGACTAGGTCGAGGTAGAACTCCGCGGCCTCGGTCACGAAGTTCGATTGGTTGATCGCGGCCAGCGTTCGGTCAGTCGTGTCCTCGAGCCAGTCGCGGACTTCCTTGACCTTCATCAGCGTTTGGTCACGCATGACGAGGCTCATCCATTTTTGAACGCTGGACGTCAGGAGGCCGCCGAGGCTGGCAGCCAAGATGATCGCGGCATCCGGCGCCTCAGAATCGAAGAGGCGCTCGGTCTGCCGCTCGCCCGGTGTGCGGATGGTGATGATGTCGTTACTCTTGTGCGGCATGATGTAGTCGGCGAGCGTCTGGCAGACCTGCCAGTGCGTCGCCGCCGACGTCCGGAGCGACTCCTCCGACTTCAGAATCTTCGCGGGATCCGCCGCCATCAGACCAGGCCCCGGGTGATGTACAACGCCTTCGATTTCGAGTCGAGCACGTAGCTGACAGCGCACCGAGCACAAATGTCGCGGCCGGTGATGACGTTGTGAAAGACCGCCCGATTCCGATGCGTCGCCCAGCCCGCCGCGCACATCTCGCAGATCGGTCGGAGCTCCGTCGCTTGCGTCAAGGGCATGTACACCTCGCGCGGCTTGCCCAGATTGCTACTCCCCCGGCGGATGCGTCGCGGCTTGCGCGGGCGGTGGAGAATCGGCCGCTTCGGCTTCGGAATGAACGCGATCGGTCGCCGCTCCGCGTTGCCGAGACGGACCGGCCCTCTCATGTCTTGCCGATGCCGAGCAGCGTCGGCGTCACCACGTCTTGCGCCTTCGTCATGGTCTCCCCAGAGAGGAGCACGGTACTCGCCCGGCCCCGGGACCTGCGCTGGCGCTCGCGCTCTTTCAGGGCGGCGGCCTGCGCCTCCGGAATGCTTGTGTCCGAAGCCGAGGGACGGACCTCGCCCGGATGCTTGCCGGTGCCAATGCCCCTGCCGCCGGCCTCGAGCGCCTTGTACTCCTCACTGCCATAGAAGAGCTGGCGCAGCTCGTCGACGGTATACGGACGATGGCCGCCCTCATAGCCGGGGTCCGCGAATGTCGGCTCAACCAAGTTTTTCGCCCACGCCATGACGACGTCTTCGTCCTCCGGCTGACGGCCGAGGACTTCCTTGTACAAAAGCCGGACCGATGCCCTGGCCTCTTGCGGCGTCGGCGGCGCTCCCGCCGTCTTGAGCTTCGGCGTCGTTGGAGACGGCTGTGACACGACGACCTTTTTGCCACTGCCGCCGAAGTGGCGCGCGCGAGGATCGCCGAGACCGAGCGCGGCCCCACCACCGCGCTCATTGCCGGCGAGACATTGCCTCACCTCGTCGCCAGTCTGCCGGCTCCCCGTCATTTCGTCGCCTCTGTCTCACGTTCGCTGCCCTGCCGGAATTCGAGGCCGTCACCACAGTCGATCTGCAGATTAAACGTGTTGCCGCCGCCGTAGACCATGGCCACTGCCCCACTGCCCGTAATCTGGCCCTTGCCTTTGCAGGACACATACCCCGGGGCGTGGGCGCCGACGGAGCATCCGGTCAGGCCGAGCCCGAGAATCACGACCCAGCGCCTCACTTCCGGCGCTCCTGTGCGAGCCCGCTACGCGTCCGCTCCTCAAGTCGCTGGCGCTCCTCGACGAGCCGCCGTCGCGTCCGCTGCTCGAGCCACCACGCCAAGCCAAACAAGCCGGCCATCGTCCCCAGATAGCCCACCACGACCGTCAGCATGAGCGATGTCCTCACGCCGGCGGCTCTGGGACCGCGGGCACCGGTGGCCTCGTGTTCCGCCAGACTTCCGCGAGCACGCTCTCGATACGATCCAGGCGCGCGGCGAGATCGACGCCCTCGAGGTTCAGAATCTTCGCGAGGATCTCATCCGACCGGCGGATGATCTCGCGCTCCTTGCTCGGTCTCATCGCCCTAGACGCCCTCGCGCTGATGCATCGAGTGACGGCGGCAGACGTAAAGCGTCCGCGCCGCGCGGTCCCTGCATCCGAAGGCTTCCCACTCGTGCCCTTGCCATGAGCACACGAGGAGCCATGCGATACTCGGCCAGAGCCGCTGTGTCCACCTCATCCCTTGCGCTTTCGGACCCGGCCCGTACTCGCCGTGCGATGCGTGCCGGTGATCTTGCCGGCGTTCTGCGAGGCGTAGAACACTCGCTCGCCCTTGTCGGCGCCGTACTCCGACTTCATGGCCGCCATGATCTTCTTGCCTTTTTTCGTCAAGGGCACGGGCGGTCTCTCCTCTTTTTCATAGACTGGATTATTTCTACCCGTAAGAAGATCCGCGTAAGCGCGTTCAGCAGGTCATCAAGCACCGCCGAGTCATTGCCGCTCCGACGCCGAGTCATCGCAGGACCCACGCGACGTAGCCGACGAGCATCGACAGGCCGATGGCGCGAAGCCAGATCGGCGGCGGCGCGCCGGTCTCGACGCGCCAGATTTGGCAACCGAGCCACATGCCGGTGATGATGGCGAGGAGACTCTGGGCGGTGGTCACAGTCGCCGTCTTTGATGCGCCGTCGGGGGGCCGCTCTCGTAGATGTCCCCGCCACGGTTCCCATCTGTGACGGTCTCCTCGCTTGAGGAGTAACCTGGGCTATAGAACAGCATCCCCTGACGGCCCACCTCTGACGTAGACGGGGCGGCGATCATTTGTGCAACTCTCGGTCTGCTTCAAGTTGCGCCGCCCTTTGCATAAGTTCGTGGGCCTTGTGGGCTAGGGTAGCAATCACTAAGGATTCATCCGGTGTAGCTGGTCGCTCATACGCCATCGCGGGGTCTTGCTCGCCATAGCTCCACGTCAACCAAGAGAGTGCCTCTAACGTGGCCCGAATGGCCGCCTTGTGAGTAATAGCGAGGTCTGGATAGCCGCGTATCAATTCTGAGATGGCTGTGATGAGCGGATCTGCCGCATCCAAAAGCCTCTTGCTAGCAGCCTCCCTGCGACACCATTCAGTTTGAAATAGCGGCAACGGCTCAAGCCTGGTGTACTCGCCGGTCACGTATGGAGCCGCTGGCAGACGGGCGACGCCTACGTGGCCATTCGCATTGCATGCCCCATCCCGGTCTAGCCGGTCGTGACAAGTGCCGCAGAGGGCGAGCAGCGCCCAGAGCTTCACGAAGCTCGGATCGTTAACGATCTCGCGCTCTATTTTGCGCGTTCCGAGCATTTCTCGGTGCTTGGCTCCGTCTCCACGGAGATGGGCTATTTGCAGTGGCGCGATTTCTCCGCAGCATGGACAAGCCAAGCCGGTAACTTGCTGGACTGCCCCACATAGAATTAGCGCCCTATAGCGAAGCGTCACGACAGCATCGTCCCCGCCCGGAAGGGTTGCCGCACCCCGGGCCGTGTCCGGTTGTAGTCGAAGACGTTGGTGGCCGCGCTCGTCGCCCGGAAGGGCCCGACCGGCAACGTGCCGATGCGGTGATGCTCGCCAAGGAGCCGGAAGGCATCGGCGCCGTGCGACGTCCAGTCGTGATATGGCTCCACGTGGAAGTCTCCACGCTTCTCATCCCAGAGCCGGCGATAGTTCGTCAGGCACTCGACCAGATGGCCCGTCTTCGCCTCGTCAAACCAGCATCGAGCGAAGAGACGGCGCGCGGACTCGATGCCAGAGTTGACGCCCTTCAGATCCTTCGGCCGAGGGTGCACCGTGATCCGCTCGGCGAGGTGCAACGGCCGCATGAGGTCTCGCAGCTGGTCCTCTATCGACTTGCCGGAGCCGAGCTCGCGCCCTTTCGCATCGTGGGGCAGATGCACCGCGCCGTAGATGTATCCACGCCGCTGTAGCTGGCCGACGTAGAACGCGAGATCCTTGCCGTTGTCTTCGAGGTAGTCGACGATGTGCACCTCGCGACCACACGTCTGCGTGAAAATGATCGCGGTCGAGTCATCGACGCCGAGATCCCACCACGTATCGACAACGAGGTTCGGCTCCCACGGCACCGGCCGGATGCGATGATCGGCGCGCACGGCTTCCATCTGGCGCGCGTAGTAGGCGCCTTGGATCGCGGCTTCCCATGAGCACTCGAGCTCTTGCGCGTACTCGTCGTCGCTCATCGGCGGCGGCCCGACGCGCATGTCGCGAAGCTCTTGGGCGTCGAGAATGCCGGTCTCGCTTGCGCGGTACATCCGGACGAGCCGCGTCGAGTCGTTGGCCATCTTCTGGTGCAGCGTGTAGAAGTGATTTCGGCCGAGCGGCTTGCCGGCGAAGATCACCCAGCCCTTCCGGTCGGCGAGCATCGGGCGCACGATCTGACCGAAGAGTCTGGGCGTTGTGAGTTGGTACTCATCCATGACAACGCCGTCGAGGTAGATGCCTTGAATCGAGTCGGGGTTGTCAGCGCCGTAGAGTCGCAGGCGGCGATCGCCAGGCAGGTCGAGGCGCAGCTCGGACTCGTTGAAGCGCGCCATCGGGATCGGCGCTGCGTACTTGTGCACGTAGTCCCATGCGATGTCCTTGGCCTGCTTGAGATAGGGCGCAATGAACGCGTAGCGCGGCGACTCGTTCGTCGACATGGCGCACTCGCGGATGAGGTGGTTGACGAGCATCACAGACTTTCCAAATCTTCGGTGGGCGACGACGAGGGAGGCTCGTGGCCGTTGGCGTGCCCATTGCTCGTGGAATTCCCGCTGGAGAGTGCGCGGGGCGTATGGGATTGCAACGCGACGTCCGGCGCTCCGCTGTCCCACGAGATTACGACCGGCCCATTGATGACGGTGCCTTCATGCTCGAGGCGCAGGATCTTGGCGAGGTGACCGAGTGCCTCGAGCTTGTCGTGGAATTTGACGCGCAGAGTTCTCGATGGCGACTCACCGCCGCTGAGATGCTCGGAGACTTCGGCGATCGGCACCGCGTGCTCGAGTTCCTCGCTTGACTTGAGGCTGATGCCGTTCGGCCCCCAGGACACGAAGTCTCGAACATCCATGAAGCCGATGGCCCCAAACTCGGCCATGACGCGGTCGGCCGTGATATCGTGGGCGTCGAGACGTTTCGACACAGCCTCTCGAATCCCAATGGTTCCCAACAGGCGCGGCCCGGTGACGTCAGCATCCTTCGGAGCGTAGCCAGCGTGGACAGCAGCGCGCGTAGCATTACCACGAACGCCAGGAGGGCCGGCGACGTAGGCACGGACGAAGGCTTTACGCCGCGGGGAGAGCTCGCGCGCCATGAGTAGCAGCCATCTGGCCCTATTTCTAACACGGTCTGTGCACTATTTCGCAAGCGGAATGTGCAGGGACCGCGGCGACCGGCAAAGCGCGAGCATGGCAGGGAGAGCACAGGCGTAGGCCGTTGGCATCGGGGAAGGTGGCGACGCCGGCCGTCCGAGAGCCGCACTGCTGGCAGAACCACGCGGAGATGGCGCCACAGCGAGGGCAGGGATAGGAGCTGACATCGCCGGGCCGTTCCTGGGGCCGATCCTGGGAGCAGTTGCCACACGTCCTCACGGCGTTGATCCGTTCCGGCTTGGCGGTCCAGCCGCACGCGCATTTGCCTTGGTTCCAATAGCGGCCGCATTCCGGGCAGTCAGGCATGGGGGTCGTCTCCGTTGCGCTCGAGGGGTGGGAGCTCGCCGACGTACTGTTCACATTTGGTCTTACCAAAGAGCGTCTCGGGGCGAAGGAATTTGCTCATCTTCGGGTCTGGGCCCCACTCGCGGACCTTGCGGGAGACCACGGCCTTGAGTTGCCATGGCTCAAGTCCGTCTCGGATACGGGCTCGGATGAGGTCGAGATTGGCGCTTACGGGGCGGTAGGACTTTCCGGCCTTGGTGTTGAGCCACTCGAGGACTTCCCAAGCCGGGCTGTTTTCGGAATCCTCCGGAGTCACACGGCCGCCGGAGGCAAGTTCCCTCCCTTCCCTTCCGATCAGATCAGATCCCTTCCGATCAGATCCCTTCCGATCAGATCCGCGCGCGCGCGCGAGGACGGAATCCTCTGGAGGCTTCGCGAGTCCTCCGGAGTCCTCCGGAGCTTTCAGTGAATCGTTATACGACGGGAGTTTAGTCGGGGCGGGGTGGGAAACACGCTGGTGATCCTGCCAAGATGGGAAATCTGCATATTGAGTGTCCCGTGTGAGGTACAAACGTATCAGACCGACGGCGGCGAGGGCTTCGAGAGCACTCTGGACGTCTCGCGAATGCACCCGAGGATGGTAGGCGAACACCAGAGTCCGGAGCTGCTCCGGATCGGCGACCAGACGGCCCTCATCATCGGCCTCGGTCAGCATGCCGATCCAGAGTCGGTATTGCCGATCGGTGAGCGGGCCAATCTTGCGGTGGGTTTTGTGCTCGGGCTTGAGTGACCGAATACGTGGCACGGCCTGGACCCCTCCAAGCGCAGAAATTGACGCACGGGACCGGGGGGGTTCCCGGACTCGCTCACCGTGGCGGCCTAGCGAACGGGCCCGGCCCCGGCGTCGATTACGTTTCTATCACGGAGAGTAGAGGGGCGCCTACAAAAAAGTGGGCGGTCGGGTTAGGGCCGGGAATTATTTTATTTGGCCCCTTGACAAACCCAAAGCGGTCGGGGTATTCTCAGGGCATGGAGGAGAATCGCATGAAGGACTTCGACGTGATCTTTACTCGGCTCGAGGGCAACCTGGAGTCATCGATTGTTCTGCGCGGCGCGTACACGTTCGGCACGACCGAGAATAAGGTGAAGCCGCTACATATCGTCATTGCCGAGCCGTGGAATATGGACGCGCTCTGCGGGCGCCGCGTCTTCGAGTTGCACGACGGCAAACTTGAGCGCTTCTGGCGTTCGCTGGACGTATGCCGCGCCTGCCTACGCGAACGCCGGAGAGGAGTCTAACCCGTGCGCGGCCTCGACGCCTGGATCACGAAGGAGGAGCCGGATCCGCATCGCGACTGCGGCGAGTGGCGGTGCCCTTGCGGCGAGTGCATGAACTGTGCGCCGCGCCACGCCTGCGACGTCAAGCCGGTCTGGGATCGAGACGAGGAAGGAGCCTGACATGACCACGCCAGCGCAGCCCAACCAAGATGTATGCGGATATGAGATCGCCGCCGCCATCCGGGCGAGGGGCAAAGGATGAAGGCCCGCAAGAATCCCGCCGCCGTCGCCCTCGGCCGGCTCGGCGGGCTAAGCAGTGCGAAGGTCCTGACGGCGGCCAAGCGGAGAGCCTCACGCGAGAACGGCAAGCGCGGCGGGCGGCCGAGGAAGACACGGAAAGAGCCATGACGCCGGAGCAGATACGCGAGAAGTTCGCGACGATCCGGCGGGCGCTCATTGACGCCGAGGCCGTGTGCGAGGACGAGACCTACGAGTTGCTCACAGAGGATATGCGCGACGCCCTCAGCGCCCTCGCGGCGTTGGAAAGGTGGGTCCATGATTCGGCTACGTATCACCGATGACACTCTGGCGCAGAACCCAGCCATACAGGAGTGGCTTGAAACATGCGAGTCGCTTATCAACGCCGAGATTGAAAGGAAGCTCGTCGAGCTCTTGATAACCGGCGCATGCCGCATCGGCGACGAGGTCTTTTCTCTTGAGGTGGATCGTATAGACTATGGGCGGTGCGCTTCGCTGCCCACGTCGTCTTCTCAACCCTGACGCTCCTCGCCCTCATCCTTCCTAGGCGCGTTCGGTGGTACGTCCGGGTGGCGCTCTTTGCCCTCGGCTGGTGGTGTCTGCTCTGAGCGGATCCGCTCGAGGGCGACGTCGATTGGCGAGGGGCGCTTGGCCAGATACCTGGCGACCAAGAAACACGCCAAGGCGAAACCGAGGGCGACGAGGCAGGCGGCCGTGGTCAGGATGGCGACCGTCCAACAGGCCGCGAGATCGTTGGTCCATCCGGCGAGGAGTGCCGGCAGATCCTGAGTTCGCCTCGACTGGCGCCGCTTAGCTCGGAGCTGGGCCCGGGCCTCGGCATCAACAACGGCACGCCGAGCAAGGGCGAGCGGTTTACGGATGAGTTCGATGCGCTCAGGCGGTGCTGTGTCGATCGCTTCGCGCAAATATGCTTGCACGGCGAGCCCGTCCAGATGGTGGGCGACCATAGCTTCTACCACCGCCGCCGGTAGGCGGGCAATCGTCTCCTGTTGGTCCGTGCGTACTTCTACGATATCCCCATCACGCAACGGCCATTGGTGACTCCGAAACAAACACCACAGCCGGTATCGGCCCAACGCTCCCACTGACACAGGACGTGTATCCGCACCGGGCCTGCGAGCGAGCGGCAGCATCATCCTGCCATTGGGCAGAACTCCCAACTCCATGAGAAGTTCCTTATCCACAGTGTGAAACGCCGCACAGAATCGCCGATAAGAGGCAGTTCGGTCAGGTCGGGCCACTGCAGGTCGTTGCCCGGGACGTCAATCCCCCCGCCGATTGGGAGGGGCTTCCGGTGCACGTCACGCCGCCGCCGCGGCGCGTAGGCGAGCCGATACACTTCATTGCGGTCCAGGTTGTAGACGTCGCAGAGCTTGTCGAGCGTCTCCGGCTTCGGCCGGCGCACGTTGCCCTTGAGCCAGGCGTGCACGGAGCCGACGGGATCCTGCAGGTGGACGCTCATCCGATAAGGCACACCATCATGGAACGTGTCGACAATCCACTGCACGAGCGACGGGAAATCCTTGACTTTAGGGCCCATTTCTATCCTCCCGATAGGAGCCTAGCACACTGCCAAACTTTTTGCATTTTGCCTCTTGACAGACTTCTACTATTCGTGAAAGAATCCGGCCATGGTGAAATACGACAAGCGAGCCCTCGGCCGGCTGATGGTGGCCCGCGGATGGGGGGATGCGGACGTGGCCCGCCGCGCCCGGACCACGCGCCAGAACGTGAACCATCTGCGCCGGGGCCTGACCGAGCCCCGGGCCTCAACCATCGCCCGCCTCGCCAATGCCTTCGGTGTCCGCGTTGACGCCTTCTACGGCCAGCCGGCAGCCTGATGTGTCCCCTTACGCCTCGGAGGTCCGACATGAATGCGCTTCTTGACGAGTCGCGTGACACCCGCCTCGAGCCGGGCCTGCCGTTCCTGAAACAGCTCCGTATCTCGCCCCGCGTGGCGTTGCTGCTCGAGGCCGAGCGGGCGGCGAATGAATCGTGGGGCGACTTCGCGCTGGCGGGCATGATCGCGCTGGCAACGATGCGGCGGACTGTACGCATGGATCTGCGCGGCGCCTACCGCCTACTTGTCGGGATCGTCGGGGCCACCGGCGCGCAGGAATTCCCGACAGATGTCAGGGCCCTCGCTGACGAGCGTCGGGGTCTGGCCAAGGCGCGCGGCCGATGACGCCGCCGCCGATTCCGGAGGCGATCCGACACTCCCGCGGCGTCCTGCCGCATCCCGCGGGCTACGTTCTGGTGGCGGCGATGGCGGTGTGCTGGTCGTGTCAACAACTGCGCGGCTTGTTCTGTGTCAGCAAGGGCGGCGACTGGCGTTGCTTGTTCTGCGAATAGAAGGAGGACTCCCGATGCGCGATCCAGTGTGCACGGTCTGCGAGGCCCAGGTTGATCGGACGCTCGATTACTGCCACGGATGCGGCACCTTCGTGTGCCTCGTCTGCTCCCTCCGGGTGAGGGTCCAGCGGCCCCATACGATCGCCGACCATCGCCCGACGACCCTGCGCCTCATCCCAGGCGGTCTGGTGAAAAGCGCATGAGCGAATGGCTGCGGGCGAATCTGGAACGAACGGTCGACGAGCGGCCTCATGCCGAGCTCGCGCGGGTCTATGACGCCCTGCCGCGCCGTCGGCCACGAGCGCCACAAGGAGCGGCCATGACGACTCGCGAGCATCTCCGGATCCTTGAGATGGTGGCCTGCACGCTGCGCGAGGTGGTGTCCGACCTAGCCGTCTGCGCCGAGACCGACATGCTCGCGCACGCCCGAGTCCTCGCCGAAGACATCGATGACAAGATCGCCAAACTCGAGGCCGACCGGGAACAAGAGATGCTCGACGCCGCGATCGACGAGGCGCGAGGCAAGTAGAGACACGACCGCCGCCGGGGACCTGGGAGCCCACGACGGCGGGCATGTCGCGATGAGAACCGACTAGGTAGCCAAAGAGGAGGATACGCGATGGCCGAGCCCGAAGTCAAGATTATCGAGAAGCCCACCACGGCGCTTTCACGCCTCGATCCGCAAGCCCTCATCACGGCGGCTATTGAGAAAGGCAGCGACGTCGAGACGCTCGAGCGGCTCGTCGCCCTGGCCAAGGATGTCCGCGAGCACCTCGCCCGCGAGAAGTGGTTCGCCGCCATGGCCGCCTTTCAGGCCGAATGCCCAGACGTGCTCAAGACGCGCATCGGACAGACGCGCTCCTATTCCTACGCCTACGCCTCGCTGGATGACATCCTCGACGTGGTCCAACCGGTCATGGGCCGGCACGGTCTATCCACGCGCTGGCAGACGCGGAGCGATGGGACCACGGTCGCCGCGAATTGCCTGATCGCCCACGAGCTCGGCCACGTCGTCGAGTCCGGCGAGGTCGTCATCCCTGTCGAACGGAGTGACGACGGCCGCGGGGCGACGCCGGCCCAGCGCGTCGCGATCGCCATGCAGTACGCCAAACGCCTATCGTTCAAAAACGTGTCCGGCGTCGAGCCCGACAGCGTTGACACGGATGGATCAAGCTCCAACATCCGGGACCAACATCGCGACGTCGGGGCACCGGCGCCCGATAGCGATGCGCCCCTCGATGAAGGGGCCATCCGCAAGTTCTGGGCGATCGCCCGCGGGGCGAAGTGGGCCGAGGATGCACTTCATGATCTCTTGGCGAGCTATCAGTACAACAAGCCGGAGGAGATCCGGGCCCGCGACTGGCCGGCGATCGAGGCGAAGCTCAAGGCCGGGCCGAAGAAATGACTTTGCCCCGGGTCTCCGAGATTCTTGCTGAGGCTGGCCTCGGCCCGACCTTCGACGGCGCCTCGCCGGCCGTGCTCAAGGCCGCCCGCGATCGCGGCGTCAAGGTCCACGCGGCGATCGAGGCGCATCATTACGGCTACCCGTTCCAGCTCGCCGAATACGGCGAGCCCTACTACAACGCCTACCTGAAATTCCTGGCCGAGACCGGCCATGAGCCGATCATCTCCGAGGCTGAGGTGATCCACCCGGCCTGGAAATACGTCGGCCATCCGGATCGCATCGGCTGGCTGACGGGCCGCCGCGGGATCATCGACTACAAATGCTCTGATGCCCCCGACCTGACCGCCGCCGGCCGGCAACTGGCTGGCTACTTCTTGGCCTGGAATGCAGCCCACCCGACGATCGCCGTCCAGTGGGCGGGTGTCCTGCAATTGAAGCGTGCGGGCGTGTACAGGTTCCACGACATCACGCCGGTCCTTCCCCACCACGAGAAAGTCTTTCTGGCCGCCCTGGTGGTCTATCGGGAGCGGCACGGAGTTATCTCATGAGCCAAGAAATGGCCACGCTGCAAAAGGAAGCCGAGTCGTTTACGGTCCGGCTTGAGGCGTTGACGATCACCGACGCCACGAGTTACGCCAAAGCCGGCGAGTGGGTCAAGGTCGCCGCCGCTTTCATCACGCGGGTAGAAGAGTTCTGCGCGCCGGTCATCGATGCCGCCCACAAGGCGCATAAGGTCGCCATCTCCCAGCGCGATAGCCTCGTGGGTCCGGTGAAGGGATTCAAGCGGGCCATGGGCGCCCGCATGGCCGAATGGGATCAACAGCAAGAAGACATCCGCCGTCAAGCCGAGGAGACCGCCCGCCGCGAGCGCGAGCGCCACGAGCACGAGGCCCGGCAAGCGGCCATCGCCGAGGAGCGCCGGCTCCGAGCTGACGCCGAGATCAAGCGCCTTGAGGAAGCCGCCGCCCTTGAGGCCCGGGGGGATACCGCGGCTGCCGAGCGTCTCCTCGATGCGCCGCTCCCGGTGCCCATCGTCATGCCGGCGCCGGTCTTCGTGCCGATGCCGCCACCGGTCGAGGTGACGCCCAAGGTCGAGGGGATTTCGTACCGCGAAGAGTGGGATTTCGAGATCCTCGACGCCCGGCTCGTGCCCGACGAGTACAAGGTGATCGACGAGGTACGCCTCCGCAAGGTCGTACGGGCCCTGCGGGCGTCGACCAATATTCCGGGCGTGCGCGCCCTCTCCCGCAAGATCCAATCGGTGAGAGCATGAGAGCCCCAAAGCGGCGGCGCGCCAGCAAGCGGCATCAGCGGCGGACCCGGCAACGCGAGCGCGAGATCGCGATTCGGGCGGCCGGACAAGCCCGATATGCCGCGCTCCTCGGCACCATCATTGATATGCACCGGCCCTTTTCATGGGAGACGCCCGCGTGAGTTTCTTTGGTCTCTTTCGGCGTCAGGAGCGGCCGCGTGAGATGTACATCGGTCTCGATGGTCGGCCGCGTGGGTACGACGAGCACGTGACCTTTCAGTCGATGGTCGCGGTCCCCGGCTGGCACGAGTACAACCGGCGGATGTGCCATTTGATCCATCGGGGCGGACGCCATGCTGACGACCTACAATCCTGACCGGGTCGAGCACATCCGCCTGGCCGAGGTGTGGCTCGAGCGGATGACGCGGGATGGCGATCTCGGCCCTATGTTCCTGCGCCACTACGCCGCCCCGCATCGATTTCTCATGTTCTTTGCCGAGCGCACGACGAAGCTCTATTTCGTCGCCGACCATAATGGCTTTTGGCTGTGCGCCTGGACGACGCCGTTTATTTCCGACGTCAAGATGCTTGGCTTGTGGGTCCGTGCCGACCGGCGCCGCCAGCGCGACTCCCTGGTCGCCGTTGAGTCGACCTATGCCGTCCTTCTCCGCGCCTGCCCCGGGATGGTCGGCGCCACGAAGCGCCGCGACCTGGTCTCGCCGGAAAGTGGCCGCATGAGCGCCCACGAAAAGATGGGCTACCGCGTGCTCTGCGAGCTCCCGCCGATCGACGAGGAGCCGGCGTGGCTCGTCGGCATCACGCGCGAGTGGTTCGCCAAACGCCTGAGCCGGCATATCGAGGACGACGGTGCCTAACCTGACCCCGAAGCCCCGCCCCGAGCGCGAGCAATGAGAACCGAGGCGTATATGTCCGACTGGACATCCGGCGAACGATGGGATATCGGCACGCGAGAGGATTGGGAAATATTCAAGCTGCCGCGGACCCACCTAAAGCGGCGAGAGCGAGAGGTGCGCGGCTGCTTGATCCGATTCGGCCGCGAGTTACCAAATAGGCCTGGCTCCGCGAACGTAGAGAAGGCGCCGTGGCCTAGCAAGATCACGAGGCGATTCCGACGCCGTGTGTGCATCCTTCCATTCGGACATGTCGGCGCCCATCGCGGCCCTATTATGTCCCTCTGTGAGCGAGAGCGCCCATGAAGCCCCGCCCCGAGCGCGAGGTCATCTAGTGTGCCGACCTTCGGAAGCCTCTTCGCGGGCATCGGCGGGCTCGACCTTGGCCTCGAGCTGGCCGGCTGGCGATGCCGCTGGCAGGTCGAGGTCGATCTGTTTTGCCAAAGGGTTCTCGCGACGCATTGGCCTCACGTTGCGCGCTACGGAGACATACGACATTTCCCGCTACCCGACACCGAAAGAGTTGATCTCATCTGCGGCGGCTTCCCCTGCCAGCCCGTCTCCATCGCTGGCAAGCGACTCGCCCAAGCCGACGAGCGATGGCTCTGGCCCGAGTTTGCCCGGCTGGTTCGCGCGCTACGACCGCGACTCGTCCTCGTGGAAAACGTCCCAGGTTTGCTTGGGCGGGGAATTGGAGACGTTCTCGGAGACTTGGCCGCGTGCGGGTATGACGCGGAGTGGGATTGCATACCAGCTTCAGCCGTTGGCGCCCCTCACCGACGAGACCGCGTCTGGATCGTGGCCTACACCGACGAGCAACGACTGGAAGAACGCCGGATATATGACGAAGGACGGGCGGATATATCCAACGCCGCCGGGAGCAGTGGGTGCGGCGAAGTGGCCGACGCCGACAAGTCGGGACTGGAAGAACGGCAACGCCAGCCCAGCGACGCACGCCAGAAACGCACGCCCTTTGAACGAGATGGTGAAGCTGAACACGAAAGGCCAGTTCCCGACGCCGGTCGCACCCGACACGGGCTCACGCAAGCACGAGTATTCGCAGGGCGGTATGGCGTTGAGTCAGTCGGTTGGTGGGCAGCTGAACCCGACATGGGTCGAGTGGCTCATGGGATTCCCGCTCGAGTGGACCGACTGCGGGCCCTCGGCAACGCGGTCGTCCCTCAAGTCGCCGAATGGATCGGGCGCCGACTGATGGAGATTCTATGCGAATGATGAAGCCCCGCCCCGAGCGTGAGGTCCAGGCGGCAATTTTAGCCTTCCTCCGCACAGTGCCCGGCGTCGTTGCTTGGCGCAACAACGTCGGCGGAATGAGCGGAGAGCACAAGGGCAAGCGGTGGTCGGTGCGCTTCGGATTCCCGGGGCTATCCGACATTATCGGATGGAAAACTGTGACGTGGCCGGAGTCCTGCGCCCGGTTCTTGGCGATTGAGTGCAAACGCGAGGGCGAGGAGCCAACGCCAGCGCAAGAGGCATTCTTGTACTCCGTGCATAAGGCCGGCGGCATCGCCATCGTCGCCCGCAACGTCGACGACGTCGCCCGCGCCCTCGGGATGAAGGAGATGCGATGACTGAGCCGGTGCGGCCGTGGAGACGAGTTCTCCCAAATACACCCGGGACACCCAATGCCCCGAGCCGGAGACACTATCTGCCGGGCCGTAGTCTCACCGGCCGAGGTGGATATGTATTTCTCCCGCTTGAGTGCGGGCACAAAGCAATGCGCCCCATCCAGGCGAAAGAGCCGAAACGTGTACGGTGTAACCGCTGCTCGGAGGCCCCATGACTGAGCCGGTGCGGCCGTTGACACCTCAAGAGATAGCAGACATGAATGTCGAAATGTCCTTGGTCGTCCAGCCGGAGTGGCGCGTTCGTAGTCTACTCGCCACCGTGGCCGCGCTCCAGCGCGACATCCACGCATATCGCGGGAGTCTCGGCTACGCGGTCCCGGGCGATCACAACGGCCTGTTGAGCGATGGCACGAACCCGAACAATGGCATTGCTGAGGCCCTGCACAATCAAGTGGCCGCGCTCCAGGCTGAGGTGGAGCGCGCGGGCGACGCCGCCCGTGACCGCTACCTCGACGAGCTAGAAGAGGCCGCACGCAAGGTCGGCATCGTCCCCGATCCTCAGCAGAACATCGGGTACCAATTGCTGGCCGAGGTGGAGCGGTTGAAGGGAGTCACCGAGCAGCAAAAGACATGGTGGGAGTCGGTGCTACAGGAAGCCGAGACCGAGAACACGGCGCTGCGGCGGGTTGTCGATGCCGTTACCTACGCCATGAAGTCAGGATGCTTCCGCCCTGTACCGGGGCTAGCAAAGGGTGCAAGCACCGAGGATCTTGTGAAGTGGGGCGCC